>OLGD01001344.1_pt1 | contig 37789 bp, 34 predicted proteins | sample 1605311 | NCBI WGS metagenome assembly OLGD01 (sample SAMEA3888917, study PRJEB22519) | human gut metagenome | biome: human gut; feature: human-associated habitat; material: faeces | place: Denmark | collected 2010
GATTGAAATATCAAAGTATTCATCAGCGCGGCACTCTCGGCGGGCATCATTGTTGGTTTCAACAAACATTTGTCGATATAATGCCATTGCCTGCTGCTCCAAATTCTCATTTATCGCCCGATTTATTGCGATTTTTTCGTCCAGCGCAGAAAGAATGGTGGCGATTTTCTTTTGTTCAGCCAAACTCGGCAAATCGATTTTGATTTTACGAAAGTTTTTCAATGGCTGTGATAAAGCCGGCACGCCTGTTTGATTCGCAAAAGCAAGAATTTTGCTTTGTCCCTCTACAGAATGAAGGTAGTAAACCAAATATGGAACATAAATTTTGCTTTCATCGAAAGTCACACGAAATTGTCTTTGTGAGCAAAGATATTCTGCATATTGAGAGTTATCAGGAATGTATGATACTTGTCCCACATTTCCGCTAATCGTTACTACGACATCCCTCCGTTTAGCAATAGAACGATGCAAAGACCTCGCCTTATCTTCCGGCACAAATTTTGTTATATTGTCGGTAACCGTAATTTCCTTCAAATTTGCCCCATCAATAATGGGAAAACCAGTTGTGGTAAAACACGAAACCTTTAGATTTGAGCCAAATGGTCCCGCTGCTATATCAGTTATTGCGTTGGATAATTCGTAGTCTTTATATTCAAAATTCATACCCAATCGCCCCCAGTTTCTCGCGTATCTCCTGTTCCAGCTCGTGCGACTTCTCAAACAGCCCGGCGAGTTCTCCGGTCAGGCGCTTCATCTTGTCGTCAAACGGTTCGCCGTCGTCCGCCTGCTCCTCAGTGCCGACATACCGCCCCGGGGTGAGAATGTAGTCCTGCTTTGCGATGTCCTCCGTGGTCGCCACGGCGCAAAAGCCCTTTTGGTCGGTCAGCGTGCCGTCCGCAAAGGCGTTGTAGGTGTCGGCAATCTTCCGGATGTCCGCGTCGGTCAGCTCGCGGTTCTTGCGCGAGACCATCGTGCCGAGCTCGCGCGCGTTGATAAACAGCGTTTTGCCCTTCTGCTTCTTGTTTTTGGAGAGAAACCACAGCGAGACCGGAATCTGCGTGGTATAGAACAGCTGCGTCGGCATGGCAACGATGCAGTCCACCAAATCCGCGTTGATGATATTTTTGCGGATTTCACCCTCCCCGCCTGACTGTGAGGACAGCGAGCCGTTCGCCAGCACCATGCCGATACGCCCGTTTGGCGCAAGGTGGTAAATCATGTGCTGGAGCCATGCAAAGTTGGCGTTGCCGGACGGCGGCATTCCGTACTGCCACCGCACATCGTCCGCCAGTTTGTCCGCGCCCCAGTCCGAGAGATTGAACGGCGGATTTGCCATGATGAAATCCGCGCGCAGGGTCGGGTGGCAATCGTTAAAGAAAGTATCGGCGTTGAATTTGCCAAGGTCGGCGTCAATGCCGCGAATGGCAAGGTTCATCTGCGCCATCTTCCATGTGGTCGGGTTGGAATCCTGCCCGTAGACCGAAATGTCGTTGATATTTCCGCTGTGGCTCTCGACAAATTTCGCCGACTGCACAAACATTCCACCGCTCCCGCAGCAGGGGTCATACACACGCCCGTGATAGGGTTGCAGAACCTCTACCAACGTGCGCACCACGCAGGACGGCGTGTAGAATTCGCCCGCCAGCTTTCCCTCCTGCTCGGCAAATTTGGAAAGGCAGTATTCATAGGTTCTGCCGAGAATGTCCTTCTCGTCCCCGTGCTCGATCATGCGGATGTTGGTGAAAAGATCGACCACCTCACCCAGCCGCCGCTTGTCAAGTTCCGGGCGAGCAAAGTTTTTCGGCAGAATGTCCTTCAGGCGCTTGTTGTCCTTCTCGATCGCGCGCATGGCTTCGTCAATCGCCGTGCCGATCTCCGGCGTGTGCGCCTTGGCGGCAATGTCACCCCACCGCGCGCCTTGCGGCACAAAGAAAATCCCCTCGGAGGTGTATTCGTCGATGTCCTCCTCAAAGCCGTCGCCTTCCGCGACCAGCTCACGGTGTTTCTCCTCGAAGCGGTCGGAGATGTATTTTAAGAAAATCAGCCCCAACACCACATTTTTGTATTCCGAGGCGTCCATATTCCCGCGCAGCACACACGCGGCGTCCCATATCTGTTTTTCAAAGCCGATGTCGGCGGTTGTTTTTTCAGCCATTGTTTTTCTCCTATCCGTTTTGACACATCCGGTCAATATAGCAAATTATACCAATATTATTATATCGGATGTCGTATCAAATGTCAAGGCTACTTGCGGTATTTGCTGCGTGATTTTACTTCTTCCAAAAAATAAAAATACAATACAATCTACACTTGACAAACCGCCGCAAACGAGGTATAATAAAGGGCAAAGACAAAAAGTAAGGAAAGGGGCAGGTAAACGCCATGATGCAGATGACATCCCGATTTTATTATTACCATCAAGGCGGTCTTTCTGTCCGTTGCTCGTGATCAACGGCGTTTCCCTCTGATGGTAGAATCGGCTGGAACGTCCGGATAGGTCCCGACATATTGGAAAGCCCGCATGGAGATCCCGAAACGGAATCCGCGCGGGCTTTCCTTTTTGTTGTACAGAACGAAAAAACAAGAGAGGATGCAAAAAAGGGCATGGACGGAAGAACCGAGGAAAAGAGAACCGCCGCGGCGGCGCCGGGCGCGCGGTCTGACATCGCGGAGGCGCGCAAAAACATAGACCGGATCGACCGGGAAATGGCGGAGCTGTTTGCGGAACGGATGCAGGCGGCTGCCGTGGTCGCAGCCTATAAGGAGGAGCACGGACTGCCGGTGGAGGACAAGGCGCGGGAGGCGGAGATGATCGCGCGCAACACCGAGCGCCTGCCCCCGGCGTACCGCCCCTACTACCGGAATTTCCTGGTCGGTACGATTACCGAATCCAAGCGTTACCAGCGCCTGCTCGTCAGCGGACTGCGCGTGGCGTACAGCGGGGTGGAGGGCGCGTTCGCGCACGTGGCAACCATGCGGATATTCGGGGAGCCCGGCGAAAAAGTCGCCTGCCCCGATTTCGCCACGGCGTACCGGAGCGTGGAGAGCGGCGCGTGCCACTGCGCCGTCCTGCCGATCGAGAACAGTTATGCGGGCGACGTCGGGCAGGTTATGGATCTTGCGTGGCGCGGATCCCTGACCATCAGCGGGATCTACGACCTGCCGCTGTCCCAATGCCTGCTCGCCAAGCCCGGCGTTACGCTGGCGGAGGTGCGCGAGGTGGTCAGCCACCCGCAGGCGCTTGCCCAGTGCCAGCCCTACCTGCGGCGGCAGGGCTGGATACAGACGACAGCCGTGAATACGGCGGTCGCCGCCCGGACAGTCGCCGCCGGGGAGCGGCGCGAGGTGGCTGTCATCGCCGCGCGGGAGACGGCGGATTTGTACGGTCTGCAGGTGCTGGAGAACGACATCAACGAGCAGAAATCCAACACCACGCGCTTTGCGGTGTTTTCTACGGCGGCGTGCGAGATCAAGCCGTCCGACAATCACTTCGTCCTGCTGTTCAGCTGTAAGAACCAGCCCGGCGCACTGGGCGATGCCATATCCGTCATCAGCCGGCATGACTACAACCTCAAGTGCCTGAAGAGCCACCCGACCGGCGTGGAAAACTGGGCATACTATTTCTACGCCGAGGGGGAAGGCAACCTCGGCACCGAGGCGGGGCAGACCATGCGCCGCGAGCTGGAGCGGGTCTGCAACAGCGTGCGCGTGCTGGGGAGCTTTTCCGGGGAGCGGATGCTGAACCGAACGGATACCTGAGACTATATTTTCAGACAGGAAGTTTTGCGCCCCGGCAAACCGGAACCGCCCGAAACTTCCGCAGTGGTGAGAAAGGAATGATCACAGAATGAGCGTACTGACTATGAATCTGGGGGCGCACAGCTACCCGATCACAGTGGAGGAAGGCGCGCTGGCGCGTGTCGGGAGCTGCTTTTCGCTCCGCCGCCGCGTCCTGATCCTGACCGACAGCGGCGTACCGGCTGCCTACGCGCAGGCGGTCGCGGATGCGTGCGCCGAGCCGCACCTTGTCACGCTGGAGCCGGGCGAGGCAAACAAGTGCCCCGATACATGGCTTTCCGTCCTCAGAATCATGCTGAAGGCAGGCTTTGACCGCGGCGATGCGCTGGTGGCGGTCGGCGGCGGCGTGATAGGGGATCTCGGCGGGTTTGTCGCGGCGACCTATATGCGCGGGATCGACTTTTACAACCTGCCGACCACCCTGCTTGCCATGGTGGATTCCTCGGTCGGGGGCAAGGTCGCCGTGGATCTTGACGGGTACAAGAACATAGTCGGCACCTTCTACCAGCCGCGGGCGGTGCTGGCTGACCCCTGCGTACTGCAGACGCTGGATGCGCGTCAGTACGCCTGCGGCATGGCGGAGATCATCAAGATGTTTGCCACCTCGGACGCCGCCATGTTCGCGCGGCTGGAGGACAGGAGCGCCTGTATTTCCCGGGAGGAGCTGATCTGTGCGGCACTGCGCATCAAGATGGCAGTTGTCGAGGCGGACGAACGGGAGGGGGGCTTGCGCCGCGTGCTCAATTTCGGGCATACCGTAGGGCACGCCGTTGAGAGCATCAGCGCCCGCCAGCCGTACCCGCTCCTGCACGGCGAATGCGTCAGCATCGGGATGCTTGCCATGACGGACGGCGAGGTGCGGCGCCGGCTCACGCGCCTGCTGCACCGGTACGACCTGCCGACCGCCTTCCGGTGCGGGCGGGACGACCTCTGCGCGGTTCTGGCACACGACAAGAAGGCGGGCGCGGACGGCATCACAACGGTGCGCGTCCCGGAAATCGGTCGGTTTACCCTGCAAAAGGAAAGCACGGACGACATCCTCGGTTCGTGCGGGGAGGTGATCTCGTTCCTATGAAGAACGTATACGGAAACGCACTGACTCTGACGCTGTTCGGCGAGAGTCACGGCAGCAGCATCGGTGCCGTGCTGGACGGGCTGTCGCCCGGTATCCCGGTGGATGAGGCACACATCGCGCGGGAGCTGACCCGCCGCCGCCCGCAGGGGCAGACGGCGACGGCACGCGTGGAGCAGGATCCCTTCGTGATTGAGAGCGGCGTGTTCAACGGCTGCACGACCGGAACGCCGCTCTGCATCCGGATTCCCAACGCCGGACAGCACAGCGGCGACTATGCCGGGATGCAGGACTGCGCCCGCCCCGGGCACAGCGATTACCCGGCGTTCTGCAAGTATCACGGCTATTCCGACTACCGCGGCGGGGGGCATTTCAGCGGACGCATCACGGCGGCACTGGTGGCTGCCGGTGCGATCGCGGAGGGCGCCCTGCGTGGCAGGGGCATCCGGATCGGGACGCATCTGGCGGCTTGCGCCGGCGTGCAGGACAGACCCTTCCGGCAGACGGACGGGCAGATCCCGGACGGTGAGCTGGACGCCCTGCGCGAGCCGGGCTTCCCGGTGCTTGACCGGGCGGCGGGCGAGCGGATGCAGCAAGCCATCCTTGCCGCCAAGGCGGACGGCGACAGCGTCGGCGGAGTGACCGAAACGGCTGTGACCGGGCTTTGCGCGGGATTGGGCGAGCCGTGGTTTGATACGGTGGAGGGAATGCTGGCGCACGGGCTTTTTTCGGTTCCGGCAGTCCGGGGCGTGGAGTTCGGCGACGGCTTTGCGCTTGCCGGAATGCGCGGGAGTGCCGCCAACGATCCCTACCGGATCACCGAGAACGGCGCGGTCGTCACGGTCGGCAACCGCGGCAGCGGCATCGGCGGCGGCATCACCAACGGAATGCCGCTGGTGTTCCGCTGTGCCGTCAAGCCGACTCCGTCCATCGCACTGCCGCAGGACAGCGTGGACTTTGTCCGGGGCGAAAACGTGACGCTGTGCGTGCGCGGCAGGCATGACCCCTGCGTGGCGCCGCGTTCCTGCCCGGTTATTGACGCGGTCACGGCACTGACCGTGGCGGATCTGCTGCTGATGCGCTTCGGCAACGATGCATTGCGGGTCTGAGGAGGCGCGTATGGAGCGGAAAATAACGGAGTACGGCTGTATCGGGGAGCATCTCGGACACAGCTTCTCGGCGGAGATCCACGCCATGCTGGGAAAATACGATTACAGGCTCTGCGAGCTGAAGCCGGAGGAGGTCGGGGATTTTATGCGCGCCCGCGCCTTCCGGGGGATCAATGTGACCATTCCCTACAAGCGGACGGTCATACCGTACCTGGACAGCATCGACGGATCGGCGCGTGCCATTGGCGCAGTCAACACGGTGCTGTGCCGGGACGGAAAGCTCATCGGCTACAACACGGATTTTTACGGGATGCGCCTGCTGCTCCGCCGCGCCGGGATCGACGTGCGCGGGCAGTGCGCGGCGGTGCTGGGCACCGGGGGCACGTCCTCGACCGCCTGCGCCGTCCTGCGGGCGGAGGGAGCGGCATCGGTCATCCGCGTGTCGCGCAGACCTGCCGGGGAGGATACCGTCGGGTATGATGCCCTGTACGGGCGGCGGGAGGACATCGGAATCCTGCTCAACACGACTCCGGTCGGGATGTTCCCGCACGATGAGGATATACCCGCAGACCCGGCGGATTTCCCGCACCTGCGCGGCGTGGCGGACGCGGTGTATCACCCGCTGCGGACCGCATTTGTCTGCCGTGCGCGGGCGTGTGGCATTCCCGCCGCCGGCGGGCTGTATATGCTGGTCGCGCAGGCGGCGTATGCGGCGGCACTGTTTCTGGATCGCCCGGATATGCCGGACAGAACCGACGACGTATATGCCGCCATCCGGGAGCGCAAGGAAAACATCGTACTGATCGGGATGCCGGGCAGCGGCAAAAGCACGCTCGGCAGACTGCTGGCGGCGCGGACCGGCAAGCCCTTTGCCGACAGTGATGCCCTGCTGGCGCAGCGTGTCGGCATGACGCCGGCGGCGTACCTGACCGCGCACGGCGAGGAGGCGTTCCGGCAGGAGGAGAGCGCTGTCCTGCGGGAGCTTGCCGCAGGGACGGGCTGTATCATTGCCACGGGCGGCGGCGCGGTCACGCGGAACGAGAACATACAGGCACTGCGCCGCAACGGCAGGCTGGTGTATCTGGATCGCCCGCTGAGCGGGATCCAACCATCCGATGACCGCCCGCTGACGCGCGACCGGGCGGCGCTGGAGCGGGTATTCCGGGCGCGCGAGGCGCTGTACCGGGAGGCAGCCGATCTGCGCTTCCCCGTGTCCGGCGCCCCGGAGGACTGCGCCGACCGCCTGCTGGCGGCACTGGCGGTGCAACAGAAAGAAAGGAGCGATCTGCTTTGAATACAGACACGAAACGGCCCGCGATGCGCCGGATACTGGTCATCAACGGTCCCAACCTGAACCTGCTCGGCGTCCGGGAGCCGCAGATATACGGTACGCAGACCTACCGCTCCCTGTGCGATATGCTCCGCGGGCACGCGGAGCGGCGGGGAGTCGGGATCGGATTTTTCCAGTCCAACCACGAGGGGGCTTTGGTAGACGCCGTGCAGGATGCGCTCGGCGTGTATGACGGCATCGTGCTCAACCCTGCCGCCTACACGCACACCTCGGTCGCCCTGCTGGACGCGCTCAAGGCGGTCGGCATCCCGACCGTGGAGGTGCATATTTCGGACGTGGATACGCGGGAGGAGTTCCGCCGCGTCAGCTACGTGCGCGCCGCCTGCATAGCCTGCATCAAGGGGCACGGCTTTGCGGGGTACTGCGAGGCGATCGACCTGCTGCTGTCGCTGGGACAGCCGGCGCAGGGGGAGGAACCGCCATGCGTGTGACCGTCACGCCCGGCATCCCGCAGGGAACCGTGCGGGTGCCGACCTCCAAGAGCGTCGCGCACCGGTACCTGATTGCGGCGGCGTTCACGCCGGGGGAGACGCGCCTGCGCGATCTGCCGGACAACGCGGATATCCGGGCAACCCTGCGCTGTCTGCGCGCCATGGGCGCCGCAATCCGGCAGGACGGCACCGGGGCAACGATCTGCGGGCGGGTGCCGGTCGGCTTTCCGCCGGACGCCGTTGCCGACTGCGGCGAGAGCGGTACAACCCTGCGCCTGCTGCTCCCGTTCGCCCTGCTGCAGCCGGCGGGCGCCCGGATGACCTTTATGGGCGCACCGCGCCTCTTTGCACGCCCGCTGTCCGTGTATGAGGACATCTGCCGGGCGCAGGGTGTGCTCTTCGCACGGACGGAAGCAGGCGTCACGGTAGGGGGCGGTCTGCATCCGGATGCCTTCTGCTTTCCCGGCGACATCAGCAGTCAGTTTGTTTCGGGACTGCTGCTTGCCCTGCCCCACCTGCGCGGGGACAGCTCCCTGCGCCTGACCGGGCAGGTCGGGAGCGCGTCCTACATCGGGCTGACGCTGGACGCCCTGCGGCTGTTCGGCTATACGGTCGGGGCGGACGGCGTGCAGGCATACCGCATACCCGGCGGGCAGACGGGGCGGGCGCCGGAGCAGGCGCTCTGCGTGCCGACCGACCAGTCCGCCGCCGCCTTCTTCGGTGCCATGCGGACGCTGGGCGGGGATATTTCGCTGGCGGATTTCCGCGATGACGGCGCACAGGGCGACCGCGTGTTCGGGGCGTACATGGAGCGCCTGTGCCGGGAGAAGTGCCGGCTGTCCGTGGCGGACTGCCCGGATCTTGCCCCGATCCTGCTGGTGGTGGCGGCGCTGCACCACGGCGGCACGCTGTGCGATACGGCGCGGCTCCGCTTCAAGGAAAGCGACCGCGGCGAGGCAATGGCTGCCGAACTGCGGCGGTGCGGCGTGCGCATCACGGTCGGGGAGAACGAAATCACGGTGGAGCCGGGCGTACACGCACCGGACGGGGCACTGTGCGCGCACAATGACCACCGGGTCGCCATGTCGCTGGCGGTTCTGCTGTGCCGCACCGGGGGCAGCATCGACGGCGCGGAGTGCGTCGCCAAAAGTATGCCGGAATTTTTTGATACGTTGCGGTCGCTGGGGATAGCGGTGCGCACGGAGGGAGAGACATAGGGAATGGGAGCAGGACTCAGACTGAAACAACTGGACAGCCGTGCCCACGTGCTCATCGTGGGTCTGGGACTTATCGGCGGCAGTTACGCCAAGGCGCTGACAAAGCAGGGCTTTTCCGTCCGCGCCGTTACGAAGGAGCAGGCGGATATCGCCTATGCCGTCCGGGAGGGATTCCTTGCGGGGGGCAGTACGGAGGCAGAGCCGGCGCTGTTCGCGTGGGCGGACCTTGTGGTGCTTGCCCTGTACCCGCACACCCTGCTGGCATGGGCGGAGGAGAACGCGCATCTTTTGACGCCGGGCACGCTGGTCACGGATGTTACCGGCGTCAAGGGCGGCATTGTGGACAGGATGCAGGCACTGATGCCGGAGGGCGTTGAGTTTATCGCGGCGCACCCGATGGCGGGCAGAGAGAAATGCGGCGTGCAACACAGCGATGACAGCGTTTTCCGCGGCGCGAACTACATCGTGGTGCCGACCGACCGAAACACGCCGGAGGCAATCGCGCTGTGCGTCCGGCTGGGCGAGCTGCTCGGTTTCCACCGCATCAGCCGCCTGTCGGTCGGGGAGCATGACCGGATGATTGCGTTCCTGTCCCAGCTGACCCACTGCATTGCCGTGGCGCTGATGTGCGCCAACGACCAGCCGGGGCTGGAGGCGTTCACAGGCGACTCCTTCCGCGACCTGACGCGGATTGCGCGCATCAACGACGAGATGTGGAGCGAGCTGTTCCTGTGCAACCGGGACGCTCTGCTGGAGGAGATGGATCGCTTCAGCGCGGCGTTTGACAGGCTGCGCGGGACACTGGCGGACGGGGACAGGGAGACCATGCGCGACATGATGCGCCTGTCCGGCGAACGGCGGGAAAAGTTCGACAAGCCGGTAGCCGGCAGTCGGGCAGAACAGCCGGAAAACCGGGAAAAATGAAATAGAAGGAAAGGCTTTCGCATTTGCGGAAGCAGGAGGATACCTGCATATGAACATGAAATTTTACAGAAAACTGCCCATCCCGCAGGAGACAAAGGAATGGTACCCGGTCACGCCGGAGATGGCGGCGGTCAAGCGGGCGCGGGATGAGGCGATACGGGACATCTTTACCGGGCAGAGCGATCGGTTTCTGTTGGTCATCGGACCCTGCTCTGCGGACAAGAGCGAGTCGGTGCTGGAATATATCGGGCGTCTGCGCCGCGTGGCGGATAAGGTGCAGGACAAGATTCTCATCGTGCCGCGCATCTACACCAACAAGCCGCGCACGACCGGCGACGGCTACAAGGGAATGCTCCACCAGCCGGATCCGCACGGACATCCGGATATGCTGCGCGGCATCATAGCCATCCGGCAGCTGCACATGAGCGCCCTGCGGGATTACGGACTGTCCAGCGCGGACGAGATGCTGTATCCGGACAACCACCGCTACCTGTCCGATCTGCTTTCCTATGTTGCCGTCGGCGCGCGGAGCGTGGAGAATCAGCAGCACCGCCTGACGGCGAGCGGTCTGGATATTCCGGTCGGGCTGAAGAATCCGACCGGGGGCGATCTGTCGGTCATGATGAACGCCATCACGGCGGCGCACCATCCGCACACCTTCATTTACCGCGGCTGGGAGGTGGAAAGCACCGGCAATCCGCTGGCGCACGCCATCCTGCGCGGCTATCAGACCACGGACGGCAAGACGGTTTCCAACTACCACTATGAGGATCTTGCCGGTCTGTACGAGCGGTACGCCAAGTCCGGACTGGAAAACCCCGCCGTCCTCATTGATACCAACCACGCCAATTCCGGCAAGCACTATGAGGAGCAGATCCGGATATCCCGCGATGTGCTCGGTTCCATGCGCCAGAACGCCGATATCCGGCGGCTCTGCAAGGGACTGATGATCGAAAGCTACCTCGTGGACGGCTGTCAGAAAACCGACGGGGAAGTCTTCGGTCAGTCCATCACCGACCCGTGCCTCGGCTGGGAAAAAACCGAACGCCTGATCTACGAGATCGCCGACATGCTCTGATCCGCGGAAGGGAGACTCTTGGGGACTCTTGAAAGAGTCCCCAAGCCCCCCAGAACTTTTCTCAACTTATGGATCGGGGAGTAGCCGGCGGCAAGGAAAGCCGGAGCCGCAAAAAAGTAATGCCCCTGCCCCCCGTTTCTTCAATGTCCCCCTTGACAAATCCCGTGCAATCGGGTATAATACCCTCAAACGATGAGCATACGTGAGTAAGAGGACGGCATCCGCTCCAGAGAACGGGCGACGCGGCTGGAAGCGCCCGGCGGAGGATCCTCCGAAGGTTCAGTATGGGAGTTTCCGGCGAAAAGCGGCAAGGCAGTGTGCCCCCGCCCGCGTTAAACCGGATGCCGCGCGCGGCAATACGCGCGAGCAAAAGTGCAGCCCCGTCGGGGCTGAAGCAGGGTGGTACCGCGGGTTTCTCCCGTCCCTTGGCGATAGCCGGGGGCGGTTTTTTCTTTCCTTCCCCCCCCCGACAGGAAACCGGGTTCCGAACAATTTTCACATAAAGAGAGGTTTGCCGCATGAAAGAGAGAATCGAGCAGCTCCTGCACGACGCGGAACAGAAGATCCGCGACGCCCGGAGCGAAACAGGCTTGCAGGAGGTGCGCGCCAACATTCTGGGCAAGCAGGGCAGTCTGACCGGGCTGCTCAAGGAATTGCCCCGGCTGGACGCGTCCCTGCGCCCGGAGATGGGGCGCGTGGTCAACGAGGCAAAGAACAAACTGTCCGCCCTCATCGACGCACGCCGCGAGGAGCTGAAGCTCAAGGCTTCCGCCGTTCCGCCGGATTTTGACTGCACCGTCCCCGGTCTGCCCCCGCTGTCGGGCGGACTGCACCCCATCACCCAGATGCGCTACGATCTGGATGACGCCTTCCGCTCCATGGGCTTTGAAATCTTCCAGGAGGACGACATCACCAGCGAGCTGTACGCCTTTGACAAGCTCAACTTCCCCCCCAACCACCCCGCCCGCGAAAGCATGGATACCTACTGGCTGGAGGGGCACGACAGGGGAGCGGCAGGCGAGAAGCTCTGCCTGCGCCCCCATCTGACCGGGGGCAGCGTCCGGTATATGCAGACGCACAAGCCGCCCTACCGCTTCGTGTACCCCGGCAGAGTCTACCGCAACGAAACGACCGACGCCCGGCACGAGCGTGCCTTCTTCCAGTATGAGGCGCTGGTCGTGGATCACGATTTCACCTTTACTGCCGGCAAGGTCATGATCCGGAGCATCCTGTCCAAGGTGTTCGGACGCGAGGTGCCGGTACGGATGCGCGCCGGGTTCTTCCCGTTCGTGGAGCCGGGCTTTGAGATTGATATGGGGTGCCTCGTCTGCGGCGGCAAGGGATGCTCGGTGTGCAAGCACGTCGGCTGGATCGAGATCATGCCCGGCGGCACACCGCACCCCAACGTACTGCGCGCGGCAGGACTTGACCCCGATGAATTCACCGGGTTCTACGTCAACATCGGGCTGGACCGGCTGGTCATGATGCGCTACGGTGTGGATGACGTGCGCCTGTTCCACAGCGCAGACCTGCGTTTTCTGGGTCAGTTCCATTGATAGGAAGGAGGGTGTTGTACTGCTATGAAACTGTCTTTGAACTGGATAAAGGATTATGTTCAGATACCCGCCGACATGGATCTGAAGAATCTTGCATACGATCTGACCATGTCCACCGTGGAGGTGGAGGGTGTGACCGAGCTGGCACGCCGCTTTGACGGCATCGTGTCGGGTGACATCCGGGAGGTGCTGCCGCATCCCAACGCGGACAAGCTGCGCATCTGCCGGGTTGATATCGGCGACGGCGAACTGCATGACATCGTCTGCGGCGGCTCCAATCTGGAGCCGGGCATGCGTGTCGTGGTGGCGTGCCCCGGCTCCTTCGTGCGCTGGCACGGGGAGGGCGAGCCGGTCGAGATCCGGAACGCCAAGCTGCGTGGGGTAGCCAGCTTCGGCATGATCTGCGCCTCGGTAGAGGTGGGACTTGCCGACCTGTTCCCGGCGCATGAGGAAGCCGAGATCATGGACATCACCGCGTTCCGCGCGCCGGCGGGCACACCGCTTGCGCAGGTGCTGGATCTGGATGACGTGATCCTGGAGATTGACAACAAGTCCATGACCAACCGCCCCGACCTGTGGGGACACTACGGCATCGCGCGGGAGATCTCCGCGCTCTATAACCTGCCGCTCAAGCCGTTCACGCCCTGCCTGCCCGATGCCGGTCGGGAGTACCCAGTGGAAATCGCCGACCCCGACCGTTGCCCGCGCTACATCGGCGCGCAGATCGAGGGCGTGACGGTCAGACCCGCTCCCTTCGCCATGCAGAGCCGCATCTGGCGCGTGGGTATGCGTCCCATCAACGCGCTGGTGGACATTTCCAACTACGTCATGCTGGCAACCGGTCAGCCGACGCATATGTTCGACGCGGATCATATTGCGGATCATATCACGGTGCGCCGCGCCGCGGAAGGCGAAAAGCTGTCCCTGCTCAACGGAAAACAGCTGACACTGACGCCGGACGATCTGGTCATCGCCGATGCCGCCGGCGCCGTGGCGCTGGCAGGCGTCATGGGCGGCGACAAGGATTCCGTCCTGCCGGACACCAGCCGGGTAATCCTGGAGGTGGCGAACTTTGAGTCCACCGGGGTGCGCCGCACGGCACTGCGCTACGACAACCGCACCGAGGCGTCCTCCCGCTACGAGAAGGCTATTGATCCGGAGCGGTGCGACATGGCGCTTGCACTGACCATGCAACTGCTGGCAGAGCAGTTCCCTGAGATGCGCGTGGTCGCTTTCTCCGACCGGTATCTCCGCAAGCCGGAGCGCAAACAGCTGGATGTATCGCTGTCGTGGCTGGAGCGCCGGCTGGGCAAGCGCATCCCGAACAGCGAGATTGCCGCCAAGCTGGAGCTGCTGGGCTTTGCGGTCTGCTTTGAGGGGGATACCATGCACCTGACGGTGCCTGCCTGGCGTGCCACGGGCGATGTGTCCATCAAGGCGGACATCATGGAAGAGGTCGCGCGGATGTACGGCTACGAGAACTTTGAGCCGACGCCCATCGTCACGGCGTTTACCGGCGCCATCAATCAGCTGGACAAGGACCTTCTGCGGCGCATAAAGGAGTATCTGGCATTCCGGTGCAATATGCAGGAAATATTCACCTATCCGTGGATGGATACGGCGGTCATGAATGCCGTGCTGGGCAGCGACCAGGGTGTGCTGGCGCTGTCCACGCCGCCTGCGCCGGAGAACCGCTACATCCGCTCCTCGCTCCTGCCCAATCTGATCCAGGCTGTTGCGAAAAACGAGCGGTTTTATGACAGCTTCAACCTCTTTGAGGAGGCGCAGATCTTCCGGAGCGATGCGTTTGGTTCGGCTTACGATCCGCAGGAAATGCTGCCTGTTCAGCGGCGGCATATCGCAGGCGCGTTTGCCGGCGCGGCAAACGATGTGACCGGGCTGTTCCGCACCGCCAAAGGCGTTCTGGCTTCCATGCCGCGCTACACGCATATGGAGGCGTACACCTTCCGCCGCGTAGAGCAGCCGGTCTGGGCAGACGAGGTGGTCTGGCTCAATCTGTACCTGGGCGATACGCGCATCGGCGACCTTGCCCTGCTGTCCAAAAAGGTATCCCTGACCTGCGGCATCCGGAATCTGGCGGTGGTGCTGTTTGAGCTGAACAGCGACGCGCTGGTCCCGTTCCGCTCACGCACCAACACGTTCACGCATCTTGCGGAGTACCCGGTGACCGACTACGACGTATCCATGCTGTTTAATGCGGACGTCAAGTGGGATCAGATCTCCAAGGCTTTTGCCAAGGCTCAGCACAGCGACCGGACTCTGCGGGACGTTGCCTTTGTGGACGAGTACCGCGGCGGGCAGGTTCCGGACGGCAAAAAGTCCGTGACGCTCCGTCTGTCCATCGGCTCCGACCAAAAGACCCTGACCTCGCAGGAGATCGAGTCCGCCGCCGCCTCTGTCATCCGTCGGCTGACCAAAACCCTGGGCGGCGAGATGCGAACCAAGTGAGTCGTCTCTTCCCCCCTCTGTATAATTGCCCGGAACCGGCACCGTGCCCGTTCCGGGCTTTTCCGGTGGGGCATCCGGTTCAACCTGCAACAAAAATCCCGCCGCCCCGGAATACTCCGGGGCGGCGGTCGCGTAGGCTCGGGGACGCTTTCTCAGGAGTCTCCGAAATTTTCCGCTCAGGGAAGAATGGTCAGGTCAGCGTAGATCGCGTAGTGGTCGGAGGGCAGAATATTCTTGTTCCGCCGGGTCGGATACTCGGTAGTGACAACCTGGAATTTGGAGAAGAAGGCGCTGTCGGCACGGACGATGATGTAGTCAATGATGCCGGAGCCGGGAGTCTTCAGAAACTTGTGCAGGGTGCCCTGCGCGCCGGAAACCGTAACGGCAGAGGCATACCGCGCGTCCTCGCTGCCCTCCAGAAGCACGGAATAGGGCGCGGAATTGGGGGCGCAGTTCATGTCACCCGTGAGGAGATAGGGCACGCCGGGAAACAGCTCCTGCAGCTGCTGCACCATCACCGCAGCCTGCTTTTCCCGGATGATCGCCGCGACGGACTTGTCGCAGGCGTTGTATGCCAGATGCGTGGAGCAGAATACAAACTCCACACCGGTCGCCTTGTCCCGCATCAGGGCATACACAGCCTTGCGCGGGTAGAAGCGCGCTTCGCCCGGGTGCTGACGCATGGCTTCCTCTGCCTCCGGGAACAGCGATCCCTGCTCGCCGGGCGTCAGGGACAGCCATCGGGTCTCCGTGCGCACCACTTCCAGCCGATCCTTCCGGTATACGACATAGGTGCCCTCCTCACCGGTTCCGGGCACCTCGTCCGAACCGACGATGCCGAACACATTTGTGAATTTCCTCATACCGGTCAGGTACTTGTATTGCACGACGCGGCACTCGGACAGCCCGCAGACGTCCGGGAGAAGGTCAAGCAGCATTTCAACGCCCGCCTCCATCCGCTCCTGAAAGGTCAGCGAACCGTACAGCTCGGTGGTCTGTTCGGTCTTGGTGCCGGAAACCAGCACATTGAAGGACATCGCGCGGATGTCCAGCGCGCCCCGGCTGAGCGTGGCACACGCTTCCAGCATGGCGGCATCATCGGATCCGGCACACTTTTTGACAACCAGCGCCGCCGTGCGCGCCAGGCTGACCCGTGCCGGCTGGGTAAGATGCGTATACACCTGCCCGCCGATGGTATACCGGACGTAAGCACGGCACAGGAATGCCTGCGTAGCCGCCTCGCCGGTCAGCTGTGCGCGGTAGGTACTGCCGGTTTCGTCTCCGGAGATGCGCTCCGCAGGCAGGTCGGTCACGCCGGGCGTGTCGGCGTCAAGCTGCCCGGTGTAGCTGCCTTCCGGCAAGAGCAGAACCCCGCAGGCAACCTCCGAGGCGGCGCGGGTCAGCTCGTTGTCTGCGAGACGCGTGTAAACGCGGATGCCGGGCGTGCCGCTGTATCGCGCCGAGGTTCCCTCCACGGTCAGCGGCTGAGTCAGCGCGGCGGCATCGTCGGGGGACATACGCTCCGTGACCCGCTTGCTGATTCTGATATCCGTCACCTGAACAGCCCAGGTGGTGGATTTGTCGGACTTGTACAGCAGCATGATCGGCGCGTCCTTCCACATGGCATAGGAGGTGGAGATCAGCTGATCGTCAATGTAGCTTTCGATCTTTGCCGTGTAGGTCTTGCCGTCCTGCTCAAATTCGCCCTTCAGACAGCGCACGGCGGTATGCACGGAATTGTTGGCATACCCGCTCTCGCTGACGGGGTGTTTGGTTTCCGGCTCGGCGCAGGGGTAGTCGGTCTGCTGTCCGCCGTAGACCGTGTAGGCGGCGCCGGAATTGAGCATTTTCCCTGTATATCCGGCGAAAGCGTAATTGTCGTAGCCGCCGAAGTAGGGAACGCCGTCCTGCTCGGTGCCGCCGTCATAGAACAGGGCAAGCCCCAGCAGTCCGCCGGCTGGCTTGTGGACGCGCACGATATACGATACGGTGAACTCGTCTGTATCGGCAAGGCTCCCGGCAGGGAACAGCGTAATCAGCCCCTGCACGTTCTTTCCCTTGGCGGCGGTCATCCCCAGCAGTGCCCCGGAGCGCGTCTCGGACGCGTGCCTGCCCAGCAGGACCTGCGCCTTGGAGACGACAGAGAAGGATTGCAGGGTATCGGCTCCGTCCGGCGTGATGCCCGGCTCGTACAGGCTGTTCAGCGGGTACAGACCGTCCGCGCGGGGGGCGGGATTGCCTGCCTGCAGTGCCGGCAGCTTCTTACCGTCGAAGGTTTCCGTGTAAACGGTTTTCATGTAGCTCACGTCCAGCCCGCTGTCGGCGGCGCGCGTTGCGACCGGCAGGGTCGGCACCAGCATCAGCACGGCAAGCAGGACACATACCCAGGGCGCGGCTTTCCTTACGGTTTTCATGCATTTCATAGGGGGTTCCTCCTTACACGATCGGTGTCCAGAAGCTGTCCATGTCTTCCGGCTCTGTCTGGCTGTCGGTCTGACTGTCAGGCTGACTGTCGGCAACTGTCTCACTGTCGGTGTCCGTCGGGGTATCCTGACTGATCGGCTCGGTCTGCGTGGTTTCCCGGGTCTGTTCGGTCTGTGTTTCCTTGTCTCCGCAGGAGAGCAGTCCGGCAATGAGGACGCACACGAGCAGGCACAGGATCGCGGTAAGCCCTGCTTTTTTCATGTCATTAAAACCTCCTGACCATGATTTGTTTCCATTATACAGGAAACGCCCGCATTTTGCAAGGGGGGAAAATATAAAAATATCGTGTGTGCGGCGGGATTTCTTTTCTGCGGCATCGACTGATCTGCCGTTCCGGCAACGCAGGGCGCACGCCACGCCACACCGGCTTTACCGTATGTCCGCCGCCTGCCGGATCATGCTTTCCAGCTCCCGCGCGGCGGCGCTCAAGGGCTGCTCCCGCCGGGCAAGTAGGCAGATGCGCCGGGGCGGCAGAGCCTGCTCAAGCTCCGGCACCGCCACGCGGGCAGGATCGGCGGCAGAAAGAAACGCCTCCGGCAGGAACGCGACGCCCAGCTCCGCCTCTACCAGCGGCAAAAGCTGATCCGCCGTCGCCGCCTCGATCTCCGGGCAGAAGGGCAACCCGGATGCCGCAAACAGCGCCGCGTACAGCCCGTAGGACGCGCTGTCGGCACTCAGCGAAATCAGCGGGTGCGCGGCAAGATCCGCCAGCGTGACCCGCCGCCCCAACAGATCGGAGAAACTGCGCGGACAGACCGCCGTTTCGCGCACCTCGCGCAGAGGCGTTTCGGACAGAGCGGCGCCCGCGTCGGTCGGCGTCGTCACCACCGCCAGATCGGCATTGCCCGCCCGCAGTGCCGCTACCGCCTGCGGCGTGCAGTGGTTGCTGATACGCAGATGCACACCGGGAAACCGCCGCCGGTACTCCCGCAGGACAGGCAGGAGCAGACAGCGCAGCGCCACCTCGCTGGCGGCAAGAAACACCGTCCCGCTCTCCGGACTGCGACTGCCCGCCAGCTCCGCCTCGCCCGCCTCGATATGCTCAAAGGCAACCCGGATGTGCGCGTACAGGCGCTCCCCCTCCGGAGTCAGACGCATTCCGCGACTGCTGCGGGTGAACAGGGGACAGCCCAGCGCCGCCTCCAGGTTCCGGATGGCGCGGGTCAGATTGGGCTGTCCGGCAAGCAGCAGACGCGCCGCCTGAGACAGACTGCCGTACTTGGCTACATAGTAGAATACGCGGTAATAGTCGCAGTTGACGTACATAATGCCTCCTTGCTATATCACAAAAGAATGTTCCGTATGTGATATATATATTTTACACATGCCACGGCTTGTGGTATACTATATCGGTTCAAGGAAAAGAGGGGGATGTATCCGTCATGAATCAGGATCTGACCACCGGAAAACCCGGCGCGGTACTGCGGAAATTCTGCCTGCCGCTGTTCGGCAGTATCATTTTTCAACAGCTGTACAATATTGCCGACAGCTTTGTCGCCGGGAAGTTCATCGACAACAAAGCGCTGGCGGCAGTCGGCAACGGCTACGAGATTACGCTGATCTTTATCGCGTTCGCCTTCGGATGCAACATCGGCTGTTCCGTCCTTGTCTCCCAGCTGTTCGGCGCCCGTCAGCACCGCGACATGAAGACCGCCGTCCATACCACGCTGATTGCAAGCGGCGTGCTGTGCGCGGTGCTGATGCTGGTCGGATTTCTCTGTACGGACAGTCTGCTCCGGCTCATTCAGACGCCGGAGGAGATACTGGAGGACTCCAAGCTGTACCTGAACATCTACATTCTGGGGCTGCCCTTCGTCTTTTACTATAACGTGGCGACCGGCATTTTCTCGGCGCTGGGCGACTCCCGGACACCGTTCATCTTTCTTGCCTGCTCGTCGCTGTCCAATATCGGGGCAGATATCCTGTTCGTCACGGCTTTCGGCATGAAGGTGGACGGCGTTGCATGGGCGACCTTCCTGTGTCAGGGGGTCAGCTGCGTGCTGGCGATTATATTTGTCCTGCGTCGGTTCCGCCGGTTTGAAACGCCGGAGAAGGCACCTGTATTTTCGTGGCGGCTGCTGGGCAGAATCGCCACGGTCGCCATCCCCAGCATTCTGCAGCAGAGCTTCATCTCGGTGGGCAATATTGTGATCCAGAGCGTCATCAACGGCTTCGGCACGGCGACCATCGCCGGGTACTCCGCCTCGGTCAAACTCAACAATCTGGTCATCACCTCGCTGACTACGCTTGGCAACGGCGTTTCCAATTTCACCGCGCAGAATCTGGGTGCGGGCAAGTATGACCGGATCCGGGCTGGCTTCCGGGCAGGGGTACGGCTGGTGTGGTGCGTCTGCGCACCGCTGGTCGCGCTGTACCTGCTTGCCGGACGACAGCTGGTGTATGTGTTCATGGACTCGCCCACCGGCGAGGCGATGGACGTCGGGGTGATCTTCCTGCGCATCCTCTCGCCGTTCTACTTTGTCGTGTCAGCCAAAATCATTGCGGACAGTGTCCTGCGCGGTGCCGGGCGCATGAAGGGGTTCGTCATTGCGACCTTCACAGACCTTATCCTGCGCGTGGCGCTGGCGGAGGTGCTGTCCCGGACGTCGCTCGGCTCCACGGGCATCTGGCTGGCGTGGCCCATCGGCTGGTGCATCGCAGCCGCGCTGTCGCTGATCTTCTGCCATACCACGCACTTTGACGACAGGCAGGTGCGCGAGATCGCCAACGTGGAAACTTGATATTTTAGGTTCAGGATAGTACCGCAAAAAGCCCCCCGGACGGTGTTCCGGGGGGCTTTGGGTTACGATTGCCTGCGGTGTATGCCGGGCAGGACTTTTTTCAACACCCGGAGGAGCAGCAGTCCCAGCACCCACGCGGACAGTACCTCTCCCAGTCCGACCGTCAGGAACAGGTACGGCAGGGCATCCGGCAGTCCGTAGGCGTAGTGCAGGATCAGCGGCACTATGACCGTATTGGCGACGACCGTCGGCAGGGGGATCAGCACGTTCAGCACGGCGGCGTGCCTGTGCCGTCCGGCGGCATCCGCACGCTGTGCCAGCACGGCAAGCCCCCGCGCTCCCAGCGCCCCCAGCAGGGTTGCCAGCGAGCCGAAGAGGATGTCCCACACCACGGCGCCTGTCATCAGGTTGGCGAGCAGGCATCCCACAAACAGTCCGGGAACCGCCGCCGGCAGGAAAAAGGGCAGGACGCACAGTGCCTCGGAAATCCGCACCTGGATTGCCATGGAGGACAGTCCCGCGATGGAGGCAATCCACGTCAATGCGACATACAGTGCCGCCACCATGGCGCCCTGTGCGGCGAAGAGCGCCGCGCGCCGTCCGCTGCCTGTTTTCGTACCTGCATGCATCGTTTGCTTGTTCATTTTTCTCTCCCTTAGTTTTGTTTTAGGTGAGGATGGTTACGAACTCACCGCTATCTGCCGCCGTTTTCCGTCGGCAGTGCCGCTATTATACCACAGTTTCATCGGAAATGCAAGACTTTTTTCACGGGGATGGGAGGATTGCCTTCCCGGGAAGGGGAGCGCAAGGTTGTTTTCATGCAAAAGGGGCGGATCCCCGGGCGGCGCAGCGGCAGGGCAAGCCGCTCGTGCAAAGGCACCCGGAACCGCTTGAGACGGTTCCGGGTGCCTTGGGTTCAGTGCTGGTAGTAGGGGGTTCCGATAAGTCCCACCTGGCGGAAGGCGGCGGGATCGTGCCGCACGATATAGTCGATATAGGAGACAATCTGCTCGGCGGCAATGCGGTAGCCGACCGGCGACAGGTGCCCGCCCATGTAGAACGCATCGGTGTACGCCTTGTCATGGACAGGCGCGTACCGGTACAGATCCAGCACATAGGCGTTGCCGAAATGCGCCGCCATCTCGTACATCAGCGCGCGGTGCGCCTCCACGATCTCCCGGACGCCGGACCTGTTCCATTCGTCCGCCTGCGGCATCGTGATGAGGAAAAGCACCGCATCCGGCTGGATCTCGCGCAGGCGGGCAAGCAGCTGCCCGTACCAACCCGCAAAGGTGTTCGCATTCCGGTGCCAGTCGTCACAGACATCCGCCATACTGCCCATCGGCTGGCGCGCGTTGATGACATCATTGACGCCCAGCCCGACTATGTACGCCTGGCACGCCTTATCTGCATCCCAGAAGCCGTTCGCCTCGCCGAAGGTCTGGCAGTACTCCGAGGCGGTCATGCCGCCGCGCGAGAAATTATACACCTTACAGCCCGCCATACGAGCAAGATGCTGTCCCCACGAGTGTTCAAACATATCGAGATATACGGTCTGTCCGTGCACTGCCAGTACGGCGGGGTCGGAACCCTCCGGTGCGGCGGGCAGTCGGACTTCAAACTCGCCGGAAGCAAGGCTGTCCCCGACGCATCCGATCGTGCGGAAAATCGAGCACATCCCGCCTCCGACGGGAACCGGACGCTCCAGCGGCAATTCGTCAGCCGGGGCAAAGGAATCAAAGAAATTCATGGTTGGCTCCTCCTCTGTTTTGTGTATTTTTATATTTACCGGGATTATTTCTGCTTCAGCTTCCGGACTCACTGCCCGAACAGCGCCTGCTCCACGCCGGCACAAAGCCAGTGGTAGAGCGGCAGGTGGTATTCCTGAATGCGGTAGGTTTCGGTCGAGGGGGCGTGCAGGACAACGTCCGAAAGCCCATCCAGGGCGCAGGGACGCGCACCCACCAGCGACAGCACGTGCAGACCGCGGGCGCGGGCGGTTTTTGCCGCCAGCACGACATTGCGGGAATTGCCCGATGTGGACAGGCAGACCAGCAGGTCGCCCGGTTTGCCGAGCGCAAGAACCAGCTGGGCATACACCAGCGCAGGGTCAACGTCATTGCAGAACGCCGAGACAAGCGCGGTCTGCGACGGCAGGGACACGGCGGGCAGACCGCCCTGCAGACTGCCGCACAGGAGCGGCAGGTCGGGGTCATCCGGCGCGAGTACAGCCCGGAACGCGCCGCAGGCGGCATCGGTCAGTTGGCGACGCGACAGGAAGCCCTTCGCCAACTCGCCGACGATGTGGTCACAGTCCGCCGCCGAGCCGCCGTTGCCGCACAGCAGCATACGCCCCCCGGCGCGGAAAACCGATACGGTCAGGGCAAGCGCCGCGTCGGCGGCGTCTGCCAGCCCTGCCAATGCAGGGTGATTTTCATACAGTGGGATCATGCTTTGATACTCCTTATCCGGTGTCATTTGTCCAGCACCTCCAGCATACGCGACAGGTACTGCTCGAACCGGGCAGGACGCTTCGTGATGAAGTTTCCGACGCGCGCGGCGGCGGAATCCCATTGCTTGGCACTGACCTGTACCCTGTTCTGCCAGCGCCGGATATGTGCGGGCATGCAGGGTCTCAGCTCCGCGCGCCCCGCGCTGTACAGCTCCTGCAGGGCGGCAGTCGCCTCCGCAGAGGCAAGCGACCGCGCGTAGGTGACGAATGCCTCCCGGAAGCCGGCGTTCCGCAGGCAGAACGTGAACAGCCCCTCCACGTACAGGGAATCGGGATACAGCCGCGTCTCGCCCGCGTTGGCATAGTACGCCGCATAGCCGGGCAGGTAATTGCCAAGCGTCCGCCAGAAGGTGTCCTGCTCGGCGCGGGAATCCAGCTCCGGCAGGATCTCCGGGCAGGCGTAACGTGCGAACGCCATGTCCATGTCACGGGTCATGAAGCGCCATTTCCCGTCCGTAACGGCAACGCCCTCGACCGGATCGCCGGTATACTTCCAGAACTTTACATTGTTGTACGGCCAGTCGGTGTTGCACAGGTACAGGTTGAGCGCCATGTACTGCAGGAAGCTCTCCATGTCGATTTTTTCCGCCAGCCTGCCGTACAGCGCCTCGCGCGCCGCCGCATCCAGCGACAGTCCGTCGGCAGCCTGCTTACACAGCGAAATCCATTCCGCCATTGCCGCCTGCGCGGTCGGCGTATCGTCGGTCTCGTAGTAGAACCAGACATTGCAGAAGCGGCAGGCGCCGCCGTTGGCGTGGGCGTCACAGTGCCGGGAGGTGTCCAGTTCGCTCTTGAGAATGACGACATCCTTGCTGTCCACACCCCAGACGCGTTTCACGTAGTTCTCATTGAGGTTCTCGCGCATATCCAGTATGCCGTAGTATTCCCCGTTGAGGTAAACGACGGCAAACTGCGAAAGCGACGCGGACACGGCGGGGGCATAGGCAGCGGCAAAGTTATTGGCAAGCCCGTCCCGGAGGAGGGTCGCCGCCTTCGGGTCAGCCGCCGTGTGCAGGAGCGAGTCGTTACCGCCGTTGCGCAGGATGAAGCTGTCGTACCGATCCAGCACGTTGCCTGCGTTCTCCCCGGCAAGCACGGTGCGCCCGGCGAACAGGGGGTAGGCAAAGGAGCCTTTCCCCGAATAGGCGGCATCCTCGCCGAAATAGCCGTTCTTACGGGCAATGAGCTTGAAGGACTTCTGCTCCAGCGTGCGGGAGGAGCCGCCGAACAGCCGCAGTCCTGCGTCCTGCGAGATGACGCGCTTGCCTGCCGGCGTCACGATCTCCACGTGCGCGGGCTTCTCGACCTTTTCGTTATAGCGGGAGGTAATCTCGTCCAGATCGCGTTCCGGCACGGCGATCATGACTGTCCAGATGCCGTCCTGCGCCGCGGCGCGGACATAGGTGTTGGTTACGACCTGCCCCAGCCGGTTTCCGTCCGCATCAAAGCAGGCGGCACGGACGGTCAGGGCGGTATCCGCCTTTGCAAGAATGTCCAGCGGGGCTCTGTATCCGGTCGAGCGACCGGTCGGGACCGAGCCGTTCGTCGTGTAGCGGATTGTGGTGCTTTCGGGCAATCCTGCGGGCAGCGTCAGCGCAAGGGACAGCGCCCCGGTGTACAGTCCGCCCCCGACAGAGAAAACCGGCTCGGTGCCGGGCGTCTCCGGAGTCGGCTCGGATCCGGACCCGGTCGCCGTATCGGTCGATGCCGTATTGTCCGGCGCGGCGCTCTCCGTGTCCGCCGAAGTATCCGCACCGGTACCGGACGTGCCGGTGGCGCTGTCGCCGGGGGCAGTCCGGCAAGCGGTCAGCACGAGGCATCCGCTCGCCAGCAGCAGTGCGAGCAGGAGGGATAGCCCACGGACAGTGCGTCCGGGTATGGAAGTATGCATAGTTCAGATACCGCCTTTTTTGTATTCTGCACCATTATACCACAAACTGCGGCGTTTGTCACCCCCTGCGCTGTTTATTTTTTCGGGGCAATGCTGATTAACGGTCATTCGGGCGTGTATGTCCCGAAACCTTAAAAAATGGATTTTTTGAAGTCCTTTCAGACCTTGCGAGATAACAGAAAACCCTTGAAAACACAGTGTTTTCAAGGGTTTTAATGACTCCCCCCAACAATTTCGAACCTTTGAGGTTTCGCACGTTCATGAGGGGTTTTTTCTTTAACACGTTAATTATAGCACAGTTGAAAAAGAAAGTCAATAGAATTTTCAAATGTTTAAAAAGAATTCACACTTTTTCTTTGCCGTGGATTCCACCTTTCAGAATGATCTCAATCGTTCTATCCGGGGATACTTTAATGCACTCTATCAAACGTCTCACAATCGTATCATCATACTCAGTAAAACTATCTCCACTATATTCTTGGATTGTTTTCATAAACCTTTCGATTTCAGATTGGATGCTTTCGCTTGTAGCTGCCTGTTCTTTTGCCAAACGGAGTTGCTCACGAAGGACTCCGATTTTTTCATATATCCCTATAATCGCCTTTTCGTATCTTTCGGGATCACCTTGAGTATTTGCCTCTTGCTCCATCAAAACGTCAATCTCCTCTTGATGGGTTCGGATCTGATTCTCAATAGCATAAACATCAAGAACCTTACTGTCTCCTGTAAGTGCAAATTGCAAATTGGTGCGGCAAAGATTTATAACTTCTTCCCTGCACTCCATCATATCGGAAAGGCATCTGCATATAGCCGCGTGGAGCTTCTTTTCTTCCATTCCAACCGCTTCTTTGCAACGATGCTCAATTCGTCCGAGGCAACGCCAAACGTGTTGAACCTCTCCTTTTACATTCTTTCCGGTTCTGCGGTAATGAGAACCACAGCAACCACAGATAAGTACATCGGTCAAAGCATATTTACCACTATACTTTCCCTGCTCGGTAATTCCAAGCTCCGACTTCTTTCTCTTATTTGTTCTGCTTGCGAGTTCAGCCTGTGCCATATTAAAGGTATCTCTATCAACAATCGCAGGGTGATTGTTGCTTATAAGATACTTGGCAAACTCACCGTTGTTCTTTTTCGTTTTCTTTGTGATCGTGTCTTCGATATAAGTCTTTTGGAGAAGAAGATCTCCTACATACTTCTCATTCGTAATAATATCTCGGACAGTTCTCTGATTCCATTCAGTTTTTCCCGTGTAGGTCTTGATTTCGTTCTCCGCAAGATAGCGGCAGATCATTTGTATGCTCTTTCCATCAAGAAAAAGTTTGAAAATGGTTCTTACTACTTCCGCTTCTTCGGGAACAATCACGGGAACACCGTCATCACCTCTGCGGTATCCAAAGCACGAAAAGTTCGCACAATAGGTTCCACTTTTCATACTCTGTCTGATACCCCATCTTACGTTGGCAGCGATGTTTTCGCTTTCGGATTGCGCAATAACGCTGAACAAACCGATCAACGTTTCATTTTCTGCTTTTAATGAGTCAATGGCTTGTTCCTCAAAGTACACTCCAATTCCCATAGCGCGGAGCTTACGAACCCAACTCAAACTATCGACCGTGTTTCTTGCAAAACGGGATATAGACTTGGTTAAGATGTAGTCAACCTTTCCGCGCTCACAATCTCTCATAAGGCGAAGGAAGTCCTTTCTCTTTTTAGTCGATGTTCCCGTTATGCCCTCATCAGCATATATTCCTGCGAATGTACTGTTAGGGCGTTTTGCAATCGCATCGGTATAGTAGGCGATCTGCGCTTGGTAACTGTTGAGCTGATCTTCATCATCGGTAGATACACGACAGTAAGCGGCGACTCGCATAATGCGAAAATCACTTTTTCCTCTGACAAGCAGAGGGTTGGCTTCAATTTTAGTTATCGTTCTCGCTAAACATCCGTCCATAGTGCGCCGCCTCCTTTAACATTTCCATTACTTCATTTTTTACTTCTCCTTCATTGGCAGATATAACTTCAACCCCGGTCTCTTTGATCTTCTCGTATACAACGTGGGCAACATCAGCATCAAGAGAAAGAACCTTGAGAGAAGGAATAACAACAGAGTTAAATTCACCGCGACGAGCCTTTGCAATCATCTCATTGAGTGCTCGTCTGCGGTTCACTTCTTCCATGCCGTGTCCACAAAAATCTCTCATTTCATCAACAACGGTGAAGTTATGTAAGTCAGCAACATTCCGGCATCTTTCGATCTGCTTTGCCATTCTTTCGGCAGTTCCTTCTGCCTGCTCGGGGGAGTTTACTCTGCAATAAATACAAACTTTCTTCATTTTATATATCTCCTTTGATTTCAGCTCCACTTTTGATTCGGAGCGTTATTTTTCCGTTTTCATCTACGACGATCTCATCTACTGTTTGAGCAATCAGATCTTCGTCGAGTCCTTTTTCTGTTTGAGACTCTGAGTACATTTCCAAGATAACTTGCGTTAGCTCGTCATTCTCTCCTACGCTGCAACAATCGAATTTTGCTGAAGCACATTCCAATATGGAGTTGGCTATCGTTTTGAACTCAACTTTGCTCTGCTCCATCATTCGATTGACTTCATTGGTTAGTCTTGTAATATCAGAATCGGGATGATAGCCTGATCTGTTTCTTCTCTGCAAATTTGCCATTACGGGGTTTGAGAGTACCGAATTGATGTTGTCGATGATCGTTTTATCGTCAAGATACACCGAGCATTTACACCCACTTGAACATATCCACTTCTCACGTGTTTTCCATTTGCTTTTTCGCGCGAAGTGTTTGCCGCATTGACCGCACACAAGCTTGTCCTTGATGAGCTTTGCTGCGGAAGGAAGTTCCGCTTTCTTTGCGCTTCTTCCTTCCCTGCAAGTCTTAACCTTTGAATACAACTCGGCTGAAATGATCGGGGGATATTCCTCGTTCCCAAGATACCGAGCATCGTCTATCATTCGGGCGATGTTGTTCTTGTTCCAAGAAGAATTACCTTCAAAGAACTTTATTGCGCGTTCCGTAAGTGAATCGGCAATTTGCTTGAAGGTTTCTCCCGAGCAGTAACGTTCAAAGACTTCGGTAATAACTGTTGCTTCATCCGCAACTATGACCTTTGCTCCGCTTTCGACCACATATCCATACGGAATTGTTCTTATGCACATTTCCTGCTCACCTCGATTCTTTCTTTTAATGAGAGCTGACCTTTCAATTCAAAGATCAGCGTTCCATCGTGACAAACCTTGATTTTGCTAACGATTGAAGTAAAGAGTGTTTCATCGAACTCAACTATTGCCTTTGGATAATCTTGAATGATCTCCTTGAGCATTTTAAGCTGCTCGATCATCTGCTCATTTTCATTCTCGCTCAACAGCTTTAACCTGCGACTTCTCAGTTGGGTTAGTCTCGCTTTCAATCTGTCGGTCTGCTCCATATAGGAAACATCGTCCATTATCTTTTTCTCACGGTATCTTTCGTATCGGTTGTTCTGCTCACAGAGCTTTGCAACCTCAATGTCGATCTCACGGATTTCATCGTTCTCCGTAATCAATCTCGTTCTCAGATCGCTCATCATCGAAAGTGCGGAGTCAAGGACTTCTTTTTCAAAATAACGAAGCTTGTTATATACTCGAATGAAAGCATCGAACACAGCCTGCTCGGGAATGTTTGGTCCCGAACACTCAAATCCGGCGTTTCCTTTTCTTGAGCAGATCCAATAATCAACGTTGCTCTGAACTTTGTGTTTGTATGACCAACCACACTCATCACAGACAAGCATCTTTGTCAGCAGCCGTTTTGTCGCTTGCGTCTTGATCAGCTCGCCCCTGCTCTGTAAAATCCGCTGAACCGTTTCAAAATCTTCCTTATTTATAATAGGAGCGTGTGTGTCCTCCGCGTAGTATTTATCAAGCTCTCCTTTGTTGGGGATATTACGAAGTGGAAAGACCTGCGGAGTGTAGGTTTTCTGCATCATACTATCCCCTATATACTTCTCATTTGTGAGAAGGTACTTTATCATCGTGGATGACCAATGCGTTTTACCTGCAACTACTTCCCTATTCATAATTGCGGCTATGGTGTTAATTCCATTACCCGCTAAATACAAGCTGAAGATTCGTTTTACGGTCTCCGCTTCGCTCGGTTCGATAACAAGCCTTTGATTTTCTAAACGATATCCAAACGGAGCATTGTAAGTAAAGAATGTTCCATTTTCCATTTTCATTCTGTACGCGGTGGACACTCTGCGAGAGCCTGCAAGTGCTTCACTTTGGGCAAATGCACTCTTAACGTAAAGGATGAGTTCGGAGTTCATCGTTTTGGTATCAACGTTATCGTTTTCAAAAACAACGCTGACACCGCACTCTTTCAGCTTTCGTATGGTCTCAAGACACTCAAGCGAGTTTCTCGCAAAACGTGAAACGCTCTTAACGTAAACTCTATCTATTCGCCCAAGTGTGCAATCCTTGATGAGCCGCTTGAATTCATCGCGCTTGTTCATACACGTTCCCGTTATGCCTTCATCGGCATAAATATCAACGAGAACCATTTTGCTCTGCGCTTTGAAAAAGTCATTATAGTATTTCACTTGGGCGAGAAAGGAATCTGCTTGGTCGTCTGAGTCTGTACTTACACGGCAATAAGCCGCTACTCTGATAAGCTTTTCTGCTTCAAGCCCGATTGTAGGTTGAATGATTTGGACGTTCTTTTTAGTAATCATTACTTTCTCGCCTCCTTCTACTATAATTTTATTGATTTTTGAAAATCCAACAAGGATGCGATTTTACAGCTCCACAACCTTGACATTCATTGTTTCTGCGTTCTTATGATTGAGTCGATCAAGAACCTTCTTGTCGAACTTTTTATCTCTCAACATTCTGCGGAGCATATCGACCGAAGCAAGATAGATCATTTGATTTCTCAGTTCTTCTGTCATTAGCTCACCCCCATACTGACCTTCAACGCTTGGTCAACAGCCTCCATCGACTCTTTGCTTGCACGTCCGACATAACGAGTAAGCCGTGTTTTGTCTACTGTCCTTACCTGCTCTGCAAGTGCAATCGAACTCATAGAAAGATCGCTGCTTTCGATAGGAATGTGGGTAGGCATATATTTTTTCTTTTGGCAACGGCTTGTGATTGCAAGCACGATCACAGTAGGACTATGCGTATTTCCTACGTTATTTTGAATGACCAACACGGGGCGCTCTCCGCCCTGCTCCGATCCGATAACGGGATCAAGGTCTGCAATGTAAATCTCACCGCGTCTTATTTTTCTATCCATATCTATGAACCTCCTTTGTTTTGCCGAAAACGGCTATGTAAGTCAGGAACCGCCCAAACTGTTTGCTTGGGCGGTTCTCGTAAGAAAAGAAGTGAAAAGAAAGGAGATTTTTACTGTTTAACATTCTTCACAACACCGACGCTGACTCTTGGTGATCAAAAGTGCGAGATAGTCACAAAAATCGTCGTCGATGGGTTCGTGATTATTCTGCTTGCGGCAGAACTCAAGGAAGTGGAACATCGCATCGAAATCTTCACCGATCTCAATCTCGATGAGTGCTCCCGTTACCGGGCTGACGAAAACACAAGGCTCACCGTCAAGCCAACGGCGCAGGTTCTCACGTTTATCGTTGAACATTGCCGTGCATTTCTTAAATGCCCACCGTGCGTGATTGATACGCACCTCTTTTACTCTCGGGTCGGTATCGTCCCGCATAGCTTCATATCCGTTCAGAATAGCTGTCATGTAGCGTGAAAATTCGTGTCTCTTGTTCATTTGATTTAACCTTCCTTTTTAAGTAGTTTTTTGATGCCGTCCTGTGCGGCTCTGATCTTTTTGATACGCCCCTCTAAATGGGCGATGGTCTCTTGGATTTCTTCGTTGCTTGTTGCGTAGTAATAGCCTTGATTGCTTGAGCAAATAGGAACGCCTTTACATCTAAGCTCGTTCACCATTCGTCGGACTTCTGCCCCCTTACAATGGAACCTTGCTTCAATGACTTTGCTCTTAACGGCGTTAGCTTTACCACTATGCTCTTTCTGCATATACCGTTCAAAAGTGTTCATTATACTGCCTTTCCCCTATGAATTTCTTTGAATCGAATACCCATACCAAAAGGTTCTTCCCATCAAAGATAAATAGGTATGTATCCGAGCCGCCGTAGGCAGACCTATGTGAAAGGTGGTCTACCGTTTTACCTTTGGCTCTTAACACACCTATTTGTCCTCGACACCCCGGTGTGACCGAACATTGTTCGGTATGGGAAGTCATCAAGCGTCCGATTACGAGTCGGCTCCATAGGAATCTCACCTCCCCCGGGTACTCCGCAGGCAGCGCCTTTCGGCTACTGAAGTATCATTATCCCTCACGTTTGTCATCGCCCTCTGTCGGTGGTAATCCGACTTCACTCAAAGTATCGTTTGATCGCTCCCTCCGTAAAGGGAGATCTTGGCGCACCTTTTGAGCTTGGCTTATTCACTCCTCGCAAATATAACGTGGGTAAAGTGCTTGATGAATGGGTATTCTGTTTTCAAAGATCCTTGAGATTTATCCTCTCTACTTTTCACTGTCACAGATTTCAGAAAAAAATCGAAAAATTTTTAGAAAAATTTTTTCAGCTTGTCCAATATCTGCTGCTTTCGATAGTGAATCGTTGATTGCGAATATCCATTCTTCTTTGCATAAGTTTTTTCTGTTTCAATTCTTGAAAGGAAAATTGAATCAATCAAATCATATTCTTCTTCCGATAAGGAACACAGTGCATTTTGGAGAGTATCGAGCGTCATTTTCATAATGACTTCTTCAACAACATTGCATGATTCATCAATTATTGCATCTTCACCATTCAGTTCTTCTCCATCTTCATAAGCCACATCAAAAGGAAATACTTTTATATCTCTGTTCTTTCTTGCTTGAATATTTCTCATACGTTCAACCAACTCAGCGTGGTATCTTTGTGCTTCTTTCTTTTCACATTCTGCAATAATTCGATCTTCTCCAAATTCACAAACATCAAGTTGAACAAAATATCTTCCTGTGCAATCTGTGTTCTGTCTGAACACACGGAATTCCTTGGGGCTCATAAGAATCCAATTATCTTCGCTGTATGTCTTGTTTGCATCTTTCTTAACCATATAAATTGTTTTCATTTTTTAATCTCCTTGAATTTTGAAATTTTGTTTTTGAACTGTTCTGTTGAAAATCAAAATTCAAGGGATTAAGGATATTTAGCTATATAGGTCTCCCACACGATCATCACCGCCTTTGCGATATAATCGTTTTGAAAACCGTTTTGAGTCCGGATAAACAAAAAAGCCTCCTCCCGCGCAAGGCAGGAGGAGGCTCAACGTTTCGTATGAAGGCAGTAATGCAGTATGTAAAAAAGCATCGCACGGAAACAAGACAGAGTTATACTCTGTTACTTGCCTTCATACGATGCTTGAGATCTGCGCCCATTCGGGCGGTCTGCCTATACGCTATAAAGTAATTATTTAATTATTTGTATCTGTGTTGATAATACGAATCCGCATATTGGTATCTGCTACGTTGCAGTTTCTTACGCAGCCTGCGGAAATAGGCTACGTTCAAAACCATTTCAGCTTTGCACTTATTGCACTTCACTCTGACGTGTCCTGTTGTGTCTGCGAAAACACCTTCAATGTAATGGGAGCAATATGGACACTTCAGCTCTCTTTCGGGCAGCGAAGTACATTCTTCAAATGAAAGGATCATCTTACGATGAGCTTCGGCTGTAAGCGGTTTATCTTGAAACTTCGGTGCTGTGTTTGGTCTCATTACGCATACACCTCCGACTCAAGGATCTGCTTCATCAGCAATTCTTCAAGAGGATGATAGTCAAGCAGACCGAATTGGCGAAGTCTTATAAACAAAGGTTGGAACCTTACTCCAAGCAAATCAGCCATCTGCTTCATGATTACTCTACCCTCGGGGTCAAATACGTTCTCTCCGTATATTCTGATTGGTTCTCCTTTGTTAAAGCGTTTAAGCGCGTTTTCTACAACAAATCTCGGCAACAAAAGCGCGGCAGCAATTTTGTTTGCTCTTGATTCATTGATATTGAACGCATTGTGGAGCTGCTCTGTCGGAATATATTCGGACAAATCCATATCACGGTTAAAAGATGCAACATTGGTATTGCAGAGCTTATTCATAAGGTAATGCCCTGCTTCGTGCGCCATATTGAATCTGCAACGCTCACGTTGATCGGGAGCGAGATAACACTTATCAACGACCATTGTTTTACGGGGATACAGAACCTCCGTAACCTTACCGTTATTGATTATCTTGAGAGTTCTTGAACCATTGGCAATAAACGCGGTAATCGTTTCATCATCCTCGACGATGCTTTCAAACTCTATCTCCAGACCAAGATAATCGGTAATAAGACCTCTTATATCTATATAATCGGTAGGAGCGTTGTACTTGCGAATGTAATCCAAAACCAAAGCTTCGCAAAACTCCTCGATCTCCATATTAGACATATTAAATTGGTTCATTCGTCACCTCCCATTGCTTATGCAGGCACTTCCTTCTCGACGAACCACTTGCCGTCCTCGTCATAAAGGTCTCTCTGTTTGCCTTCGATCATTACTGTATATCGGGTTCCGCAACCGCCGACTTTCAAAGAAGCGGCAGGTGTAATGTGGAGAACTCTGTCAATCTCATAGGTCGCACCATCTTCCCACACCATACTCAACGGACGGAGACTTCCATCCTTTGTGATCTTAACGATCATCGTCACATACACTTTCTTGAATTTCATAGTATAGTTTCTCCTTTACTGTGGCACTCCCGTCGGCATAATAAGTTTCGGACTATTATGCGAGGGCATTTTGGGGTTCTGAAGCAACGTGGCGTTTTTGATCGCATTGTAACCGTAACGGGAACGGATTTCCTCTACCGCCTTATCGAGAGCTTCTATTCGAGAACTTTTCTCTGCATCATAAAATAGGCTGATCTGCTCGTCATAGTCAAGCGACACAAGGTTGATCGCCCGAACTGTGATAGAACGGATCGGATGTTTCCAAGAATAATTCTTCTCAAATAGGGAGAAGGCTTCTCGCGCAATAACGGAAGGGCTTTGAGTGGATAGAGGAATCTTACATTGCCACTGCTTAGTAAACAGCTCGTTATCTCTAACCGAAATCGCAACGCCCGTTGCTTTTTTATTAAAAGTGAAAAGTCTATGCCCTATGTCCTGCGACAGCTCAAGTATAAACTTCCACACTTCCACCGAATCTTCAAGATCTTGCAACGCGGTAATACCGTGACCGCAAGACTTATCAAGTGCTTCTATGTTGCGAACGGTCACTTTGGATTCATCAAGTCCATTGGCAAAGCGCCATATATCAACGCCGCATTTACCAAGTTTTCTTTCAAAAAATTCCAAGGGCCAATTCGCAACCTGCCCTATGGTTGTAATACCATAAGAAGCAAGTTTCTTTGTTGTTGCTCTGCCAATACCAAGCAGATCAGATGCGGGAAGTCCCCATATCTGTTCTTTATACGAGTCTTGAGTGATAACCGTAACTGCATCCGGCTTTTTCATATCCGAGCCGAGCTTGGCAAAGATTTTATTATACGACACTCCGACCGACACCGTAAGACCCAACTCAAACTTGATCGCTTCTTTTATCTCATTGGCGATCTTCTCCCCACTTCCGAAAGCACGTGTGCTGCCGCTTACATCAAGCCAACACTCGTCCATCCCGAATGGTTCTATCTCATCAGTGTACCGACCGTAAATTGCTCTTGCCTTTTTTGAGTATTTCATATACTCGTCGTAATGCGGAGAAACAATAAGCAATCCGGGGCATTTCTGTTTGGCTTGCCAAATGGCTTCCCCCGTGCTGACTCCTTTTGCCTTCGCCTTGTAATTCTTTGCGAGGACAATACCGTGTCGTTCTTCCACATCGCCACATACTGCAATAGGATAGGCTTTCAGTTCGGGGTTCAACATACATTCGACAGAAGCATAAAAGTTGTTCATATCGCTATGCAGTATCACCCGTTCCATATTCCCTCCTAAATTATTTTAACAAAATTACTCAAAGCTCTTGACAAATACGCAAATAAAGTGTATAATAAACGCAAGTCAGTTGCGTATCGTGTCTATATTATACACAACTCACTTGCGTTTGTCAAGAGGTTTTACGAAAATAAGTTGCGTATTTTGAAAAAATTTCGATATTGGAGGTTAATATGGCTTTCGCTGATATAATGAAAAAGGAAAGAGCAAAGTTGCAAATGACCCAAGCAGACTTTGCAAAATATATAGGGGTTTCTCATCGTAGTCTGCAAAATTACGAATTAGGTCTCAACCATCCAAGATCAAGAGATGCTTATCAAAAAATTGCAGATGCTCTCAATTTAGATGTAAATTACTTGCTCACCGAAAACGAGGAATTTATCTTAGGTATCGGTGCAGAATTTGGTCCGCGCGGAGCAAAAGGCGCAGAACGCGTACTTGCCGATGTCAATGCCCTTTTTGCAGGCGGTGAAATGGCAGAAGAAGATTTAGATGTATTCATGCAAGCTGTTCAAGATGCTTATTGGAAAGTAAAAAAGATCAACAAAGAGAAATATACTCCCAAAAAGTATCAGAAGAAGGATAATGACTAATACCCTCATTGTCCGTTTTATGGTACATACTGTGTGCTATACTTATACCACAGAGAAAGGGGGATATTGATGGCACAAGTCAAAGATGCTGTATCTGTTGCGAATAAGGTGTTTCGCACTTATGAAAATAGACGCCCTGAACGAATAGCCAAAGAAATGGGAATACTGATAATCCCTGCCCCTTTTAAGAAACAGAAAGGTGCATACAAGGTAATCGAGCGTCAGCCGATCATATTTATAAACGATAGCCTTCATCCCGTTGTGCGAGAGATCGTATTCGGACACGAGCTCGGTCATCATCTTCTGCACCGCGAAGAAGCAATACAAGCAGGTGGATTCCAAGAGTTCAACCTTTTCGATATGCGTGAGAACCGTATGGAATATGAAGCCAATCTGTTCGCAGCACAACTTATGCTCCCCGATGATGAGATAAAGGAGTATATATACCGAGGTTTTGACGTTCAACAAATCGCAAGAGCTATGCGATCTGATATTAACCTTGTTGCAATCAAGGTTGCCGAACTCAACCGTCAAGGCTGCTGCTTTAGAGAGCAGGAATTTAGAAGCGATTTCTTAAAGTAATAATATAGAAAAATAAGGGTGCCGCCGAAGCGACACCCTTATTTCATATTTCTTCAGTTTCTATATCAGTATCGGTATTATTGGAATCCGAATCAGATGATATACTACGTCTCAGATCAAACAAAGCTTTCATCAAGAGTATGCCGGCAATCAGATAAATGATTATCATACCGATAGAGACCACTGTTACAAGCTCGGGCAACCATTTTGCCAAATACCCAACAATGATAACTGCGGTCAGCATAACTGTCTGCAAGGTGCGGTATCTGAGCAGCTTTGCATCCAACTCATCATCGGCGGATTGATACTTGGTAGCAATCGACGCCAAATTGGTGAGAAGCTGAAAATGAAAATAGATATTGACGACACCAATTATTATATCTACAACTTGGAGCATACCGTCAAGATCAATAGATCCCCAACTCGCAAGCCACGATGCAACGTGCCATACAGTAAGAATTACGCCCAAAGTGCGTAATAAGTTTAGTTCCCTTTCTTCCTCACACAGACAGTTGATTGCAGACAGGAAAAGCATATAGCCGATAAATGACGGTAAAATACTTACGGTGTTGATATTGAAGTCAAAATAGATAAAGAAATATCCCCACGCGGCTCTACCAATTCCCGTGTATAATTTTTGATAAGCCGTCATTCCGCTTCTCCTTTCTGCATAAGCAAATCAAGCTCAGCGACTTTTTGATTATTGATATAAAGGTCTGCGGCATATCGGCTTGGGTACTTGATTTTCTTTTGTGGATCGTCACTACCTCCACCACCGTTCATAGGTATAACCGAGTTCCAACCGGGATGAAGTTCTTTGCTTGCCCATTGATACCCTGTGTGAGAACCACCCGAAGAATTGTTTCCAACAGGTTCTATCATATCGGTGGGGCGCTTTTCTCCCTCATACATCGGTGCTGCCGAAACACCAATGTGAGTAATAGAGTCTTTGTTTGCATCAAGTCCAATATAGGTAAACACTGTATTATGACTTCTGTTCGCATTTGTAAAATCAGCATTTGGTTTAGGGGTTGTGTCATAATAAGAGTTTGACATAAACCATAAGTCATTTTGGTTAGTCACGGTACGAAACGGAAGACTTCAAGGACATCAGCCACTATGCCCTTATCCGGCTGGCGAAGTTTTACGGTGTGACCGCTGATTATCTGCTGGGGCTGTCTGAAATGAAAAATCACCCAAACGCCGATCTTGCAGACCTGCGTTTGAGTGATGAAATGATTGACCTGCTGAAAAGCGGGAGGATAGACAATACCCTGCTGTGTGAGCTGGCGGCGCACCCGGATTTCCCCCGGCTGATGGCTGACCTTGAAATCTATGTGAACGGAACGGCACTGAAACAGGCGCAGGGTGCAAACGCCATAGTGGACACGATGAGCGCAACTGTTATAAAAAAGCATAATCCTGGCATGAGTGATACGCAGTTAAGACAGCTTATCACCGCCCATATTGATGAGGACGAGTTTTGCCGCTATGTGATACAACGGGACATAAACGGGATTGCCCTTGCTCTGCGGGAAACACACAAGGACGATTTTTTCAGCGTCCCAGAGGATAACCCGCTAAAAGAAATGCTGGAAACTGCTGGTGAAATCGTCAGCCAGGACAGCGACACGGAACAAGCGTACTTGGCGTTTATCTGCAAACGGCTCAAGCTGAATTTTAGGAAGCTGTCAGTAGAAGAACGGAAGTGGCTGAAAAAGATTGCGGAAAAATCCGACTTGCTGAAGAATCCAAAACCGCAGAGAGGACGAAGATAAAAAATGCCTGAACGGCGGTTCTGGTTTTTCAGAACCACCATCCAGGCATTTTGTTTAGTAATAGAAAAAGGTGCAGTTGATTATTGCGTATTGTCAATCTCTCTCAAACCGGGTAGTAAAAATACGGCAAGCG
>OLGD01001348.1_pt1 | contig 37694 bp, 32 predicted proteins | sample 1605311 | NCBI WGS metagenome assembly OLGD01 (sample SAMEA3888917, study PRJEB22519) | human gut metagenome | biome: human gut; feature: human-associated habitat; material: faeces | place: Denmark | collected 2010
CCGCCCCCGGCCGAACGGACCGGAACGGCCTTGCATCCCCGGCTGGGCTGTGCTATGCTTTTTTCAGTCCGCCTTGCGGGCTGTATCCATGCCGAAAGGCATATGTTGAAAAGAGGGTGGTCTACATGAAAGGCCTGCTGGTGATGAATACGTTTGGACAGTCGGAGGGATTTTTGGCGCTGCAGCATACCCTGCTGGGGGCGGCGGCCCAAAAGGAGATCCAGCTGGACCTGTATACCAACAGCCAGCTGCTCTTTGACGTGACCACCAATACGCCCCTGCGGCCCCTGGCGGCGTATGACTTTTGTTTGTTTTGGGATAAGGATACGGTGCTGGGCAGGCAGCTGGAATACCGAGGCCTGCGGCTGTTCAACCCGGTGGAAGGGATCGCCGCGGCGGACAATAAACTGCTGACCCACATGGCCCTGTGCCGGGCCGGGCTGCCCCAGCCGGCCACGGTGCAGGCGCCGCTTACCTTTGCGGGGCTTGGGTATACCCGCCTGGACTTCGTCGAGCAGGCGGAAGCGTATCTTGGGTATCCCATGGTGATCAAGGAATGCCGGGGCTCCTTTGGCTGGCAGGTATATCTGGCCCAGGACCGGGAGGCAGCGATTCAGATCCTGGTGGAGCACGCCCCTTCCCCCATGCTGCTGCAGGCCTATGTGGGCGGCCCGGAAGGGGAGGATGTGCGCATCTACGTGGTGGGCGGCCGGGTGATCGGGGCCATCCGGCGGTATAATCCCCATGATTTTCGGGCCAACGTGGCCTCCGGCGGCATTGCGGAGGCCTATGCCCCCACCCCGGCGGAATGCCGGCTGGCCGTTCGGGCTGCGGCAGCCCTGGGGCTGGACTTTGCGGGGGTGGACCTGCTGCCCGGCCCGGACGGGCCCCTGATCTGCGAGGTCAACTCCAATGCCCAGTTCCACGGCCTTGCCGCCAAGACGGGCGTGGACGTGGCAGGGGCGATTTTCTCCCACATCCAGCAAGTCATCGGCCGGCATACCGTATAGTGCCATACGTTTATTCCCCTGGAAAGGACGGATTCACCCTTGAAAAAAATCGCAATTTTCCTTCTTGTTTGTCTATTGCTGGCCGGCTGCAGTTCTCAACCCCAGGCCGCCGTCTCGGATACCCGCTTGCAGGTGGTGGCCACCCTGTTTCCCCAATATGATTTTACCCGGGCGGTGGCCGGGGAGCTGGCGCAGGTGACCCTGCTGCTTCCCCCGGGGATGGAGAGCCATTCCTATGAGCCCAGCCCCCAGGATATTATCCAAATCGACCAGGCGGATGTATTCCTCTATACCGGGCCATATATGGAAGCCTGGGCGGACGACATTGCCCAAAGCCTCACCTCAGACGTGGCGGTGGTGGATGTATCCATGGGTCTGGAGCTGGACCCTGTGGAAAGCGACGAAGAAACCCACAGCGGCCATGTCCACAACTATGACCCCCACATTTGGACGGACCCCACCATGGCCATGGTGATGGTGGATAACATTGCCGCCGCCTTTTGCCAGGCGGACCCGGCCAACGAGGAGATCTATCTCGCCAATGCCGACGCATATAAGCAGCAGCTTACCCAGCTGGACGCCGCCTTTATGGAAGCGGTAGCCCAGGGCCAGCGGACTACCATTTGTTTTGGCGGGCGGTTTGCCCTGCACTATTTTGCCAAGCGGTACGGGCTTACCTGCATCGCCGCCTATGATTCCTGCTCCGAGGAGACCGAGCCTTCCGCCCAAGCGGTGGCCCGGATCACCGACGCCATCCTGGAGCAGGGCATCCCGGTGATCTATTACGAGGAGCTCACCGAGCCCAAGGTGGCCAACGCCATTGCCCAGGAGACCGGAGCCAAGGCGTTGCTGCTTCATTCCTGCCACAACGTATCCAAAACGGATCTGGCGGCAGGGGTCACCTATCTGTCCCTGATGGAGCAAAACCTGGTCAACTTGAAGGAGGGGCTAGCATGAGCACACCCCTGATCCAGTGCCAGGACTTGGCCCTGGGCTATGAGACCGGCCTGGCGGTACGGCATTTGACCTTTACGGTAAACAGCGGGGACTATCTATGCCTGGTGGGGGAAAACGGCAGCGGGAAATCTACCCTGGTGAAGGGCTTGCTGGGGCTTTTGGCTCCGGTGTCCGGCGCCATTCGTTTTTTCGGCCTGTCCCCCCGGGAGATCGGATATCTGCCCCAGCAAAACCCCGTGCAAAAGGATTTCCCCGCCTCGGTGGAAGAGGTGGTGCTCTCCGGCTGCCTGGGCCGCAGGGGCTTTTTCCCATTCTATACCAAAGGGGATAAGGTCCGGGCTGGGGAAAATATGGAGCGGCTGGGCATCACAGAGTTGGCCAACGCTTCCTACCGGGATCTTTCCGGCGGCCAACAGCAGCGGGTGTTGCTGGCCCGGGCCCTGTGCGCCACCAGCAAGCTATTGCTGCTGGATGAGCCGGTAACGGGCCTGGACCCCCTGGCCACCGCCGAACTGTACGCCATCATCAAGGCATTGAACCGGGAGCAGGGTATTACCATCCTGATGGTCTCCCACGACGTGAGCTGCGCCCTCCATGACGCCACCATGGTATTGCACCTTTCCGATAAGGGCATGGCATTTTTCGGCACCGCCCAGGCTTACCATCTGAGCCCCATCAGCCAGCCCTTCCTCCGGTGCGACTGCGTGGGCCATCACAATTCCCATGTGTGCGACGCTTCCTGCGGAGGTAACGTCCCATGATCCAGCTGTTGCAAGAGATCTTTTCCTATGGGTTCCTGGTGCGGGCCATCCTGGTGGGCTCCCTGGTGGCCCTGTGCGCCGCCCTGTTGGGGGTGAGCCTGGTGCTCAAGCGCTATTCCATGATCGGTGACGGCCTCTCCCATGTGGGCTTTGGCGCCCTGTCCATCGCCATGGCCATGAACGTGGCCCCCCTGGCGGTGGCCATCCCAGTGGTGGTGGCCGCGGCCTTCCTGCTACTGCGCCTAAGCCAAAACGGCAAGCTCCGGGGGGATAGCGCCATCGCCTTGATCTCCAGCGGGGCTTTGGCCGCCGGCGTGCTGGTCACCTCCCTGTCCAGCGGCCTGAATGCCGACGTTTACGGCTATATGTTCGGCAGTATCCTTTCCATGGGGGAAGGGGATGTGATCCTTTCCCTGATCCTGGCCCTGGTGGTGCTGGTGATGTTCATCCTTTTTTATAACAACATCTTTGCCATCACCTTTGACGAGAGCTTTGCCCGGGCCACCGGTACCCGGGCCAACCTGTACAGCATGATCATCGCCCTGTTGACCGCCCTCACCATCGTCATCGGTATGCGGATCATGGGTACCATGCTGATCTCCGGCCTGATCATCTTCCCCGCCCTCACCGCCATGCGGCTGTGCCGCAGCTTCCGGGGGGTGGTGCTATGCGCGGCGGCGGTGAGCGTGGCCTGCTTTTTGCTGGGCATGATCCTTTCCTATGCCATCGCCACCCCCGCGGGCGCCAGCATCGTCATGGTCAATGTGGCCGCCTATTGCCTGTTCTGGGCCATCGGCAAGCTCAGGGCCCATCCCCATGCCGGATAGGAGGTTTGCCCACGGCAAGCTTTTACGCAGCGCATTGGTAGGTATCCCTATGCAATCCAGGTCGCCCGGCTGCGGCCCTGGTGAACCCCGGCCAGCGGGGGGGGCGGCGGGGGCGCGAAGCGCCCAAAAAGGGAGCGGCCCTGGGGGCCGCCCTGCCGCCAAAGGCCGCCGCCCCCCCCGCTGGCCGGGGTTTCACCTCCGCAGGCTTCCAGCGATGCAAGCCCGCTCACCCTAGGTCACTGTGGGCAAAGGGCGTGTAGCGCCCCTAAAGAAAGTATGGTATAATACCCAAAAACAAGGCGGCAGAGCCGCGGAAAGGGACGATATGGAAGAGCAAAACTGGCAGCGCCCCCCAAAGGAGGCCCGCAAGCCTGTGAACTGGAAGAAGCTCAAAAGGCTGTTCATCTGGGTTCTGGTAGGTCTTGTGGTATTGGGCATCGGCAGCACCTGTTGGTACACGGTGGACGATAAGCAGCAGGCGGTGGTCACCACCTTTGGCCGGGTGACCGACGTGACGGATGCGGGGATCCACTTCAAGCTGCCCCTGGGTATGCAGGCCGCCCACAAGGTGGAGGTCAACGTATACCAGAACATCCAGCTGGGCTACCGGGACGCCCCCGACACGGAGGCGGGCTATACCCTGCACGAGGATGAAAGCAAGATGATCACCGGGGATTACAACATCGTCAACGTGGAGTTTTTCGTGGAATATAAGGTATCCGACCCGGTGCAATACCTCTATGGCTCCTATGAGCCGGAGCTGATCCTGCGGAATTTGGTACAGAGCCAGGTGCGCAACGTGGTAGGGTCCACCCCGGTGGACGCGGTGCTCACCGACGGCAAGGAAGCCATCCAGATGCAGGTCAAGGAGCTGATCGCCCAGGTGCTGGAGGAATATGACATCGGCCTGATGCTCACGGATGTAAAGATCCAGGACAGCGAGCCCCCCACCGAGGAGGTGACCGCCGCCTTTAAGGCGGTGGAGACGGCCAAACAGGGGGCGGAGACGGTGATCAACGAGGCCAAGGCTTATCAGAACGCCCAGCTGCCCGCAGCGGAGGCCCAGGCGGACAAGCTGATCCAGAACGCGGAATATCTCAAGCAAAAGCGCATCAACGAGGCCAACGAGCAGGTGGCCATGTTCAACGCCATGTACGAGGAATACAGCAACGATCCGGAGATCACCCGGTCCCGTATGTATTATGAAACCATCCGGGAGGTGCTGCCGGATGTGAAGGTGTATATCGACATGTCCGAAGGCGGCGTAGAGACGCTGTTGCCCTTGGAATCCTTTGTAAAGGAGGGCGGCGCCCAATGAAAGGCAAGGTTGGAAAGATCCTCCTCCCCCTATTGGTGGTCGTTGTGCTGATAGGCGTATTTGGGGGGGTATATGTTGTCAATGAAAACGAATATGCCTGCGTGGTGCGCTTTGAAAAGATCGTGTCCACCACCCAGGAGGCGGGTTTGCATTGGAAGGTACCCTTTTTGGAAAGCGTGAAGTTCTTCCCCAAAGCCATTATGTTCTATGACATTCCGCCCTCCGAGGTGCTTACCAGCGATAAGCAGAACATGACGGTGGATAGCTATGTGCTTTGGCGGATCCAGGATCCCCTGTTGTTCTATCAGACCCTGGGGGGCACCGCTGCGGCGGAGCAGCGGCTGGACGCCCTAACCTACAACGCCTTAAAGACCGTTATGGGCACCCTGGCCCAACAGGATATCATCAACTATGAGGATGGGGCCGCCCGGAACGACATCTATGCGGGCATTGCGGCCAACGTATCCGCCCTGGCCAAGAACTACGGCATTGAGTTGGTGGATGTAAAGATCAAGCGGTTCGACCTGCCGGAGGCTAACGAGCAGGCGGTGTATGCCCGGATGATCTCCGAACGGAACCAGATCGCGGAAATGTACACCGCAGACGGGGAATATGAAGCGTCCATCATCCGCAACGACGTGGACAAGCAGGTGAACATCATGATATCCAACGCCCAGGCCGAGGCCGCCAAGCTGGAGGCGGAGGGCGAGCAGGAATACATGCGCCTGCTGGCGGAGGCCTACGACTCCCCGGAAAAGAAGGATTTTTACGAATTTACACTGGCCCTGGACGCCCTAAAGGCCTCCCTCACCGGCCAGGAAAAGACCATCATCCTGGGGAAGGACTCCGCCTTGGCCCAGGCCCTGTTGCAGCCCTAGGCGGATCCGGCGGGCTAGGGCCCGGGAGCTGTGCCGCAGGGGCGTCTACAGCCCTTCGGCATAGCCCAGGGCGCCCCCGCCGTGGCAAAGCCGCGAGGGCGCCCCGTAAGCCTAAGGTTCGGGCGGGTTTTCCGTTGATTCTATAGCCGCCGTGGGGACAGGCTGGTCCCCACGGTTTTTTGTCCCTGTAGCGGCTGAAAGGGGCGTTTCTCCTTCCCCTATCCCCATCCCAAGGCGCGGCTCAGGGCGGCGATGGCGGCGCATAGGCAAACCCCCAGGGCCGTGGGGAGGGCGGCGGCCAAGGCGGCCCATTTCCAGCCCCCCGCCTCCTTGCGGATGGTCAACAGGGTGGTGGAGCAGGGCCAATGGAGCAGGGAAAACAGCAGGGTACACAGGGCGGTGGTAGCGGTCCAGCCGTTGGCGGTGAACAGCTGGCGCAAGGCCCCCAGGCTTTCCATTTCCACGATGGAGCCGGCCTGCAAATAGGCCATGATGATGATGGGCATCACGATCTCGTTGGCGGGCAGGCCCAGGATAAAGGCCAATAGGATCACCCCGTCCAAGCCCATGAACCTGCCCACCGGGTCCAGGAGGCCGGACAGATGGGCCAGCAGGGTGGCGTCTCCCAGGGAGATGTTTGCCAGGCACCAGATCACCAGGCCTGCCGGGGCGGCCACCGCCGCGGCCCTGCCCAGGACGAACAGGGTGCGGTCCAGAATGGAGCGCAGCAGCACCTGCCCCACCTGGGGCGGCCGGAATGGGGGCATTTCCAGGGTAAAGGAGGAGGGTACGCCCCGCAGCAGGGTTTTGGACAGCAGCCAGGAGACCAGCAGGGTGCAGCCGATGCCCAACACCACCACCCCGGTGAGCAGCAGGGCGCCCAATAGGGAACGGCCCCAGCCGCCGCCGGCGCCCACGAAGAACATAGCGATCAGGCTGATCATGGTGGGAAATACGCCACCATCCGAAAGGTACATTTGCACCGGAAACTGCCCGTTTTGGGGCTAACGACGGGTAAAGCGCCGACAGATTTTTACCCGCCGTAAAGAAAAATATGCATGTCCTTTCCGTCCCATTCGATCTTCTCCACTAGCAGCTTGATCAGCGTGCGCTTTTCGTGGACGGACAACTGCGGAAAGTAGGTTTTGAAACTGGATAACGCTCCGATGAGCATGTCGATTTCAAGCGCCCGGTCTGCTTGCCGATCCTGTTGAGACTGCAACCGAATTTTCTCCTGCTTTAACTCCGCAAGCTGCCCTTCCAGTTCTGCCGCCCTTGCATTGATGCGCTGCAATAGGCTGCCGGTTACATTCCCTTGCGCCAATGCGCCCACAAGATTATCCAATTCGGCGCTGCACTTCTCGATTTTTGTTTCTACAGCTTCCAGAGGATCAATGCAATCCGCTTCCGACAAATCCTTTTTCAGCCCTTCCAGCAGCTTGTAAATCTCCGAATCGGTGTTGGCATAATCTTGCAAGTATTCACATACAAGATCATCCGTCTGCTGTCCGTTGAGGTTTTGTCCTTGGCAAAGCGTTGCCCCTCCACGCAATTTGCTGCTGCAAATATAGTCATAATGGCCGGGGTTGGCGCTGGTGCCTGTGCGCAGCTTTGCAAACATGCGATTACCGCATTCTTTGCAGAAGATCATGCCGGAAAGCAAGGAATAATCATTGTGCATCTTGGCAGGCTTTTTCCCCGTGGGGATGTTGTCTTCGATGATGTTTTGCACGGCAACCCATTTTGCCCCGGATACCCTGCCTTTGTGCTTGCCGATGGCAATGATCCACTTATCCATGGATTGCCGGGGCGCATGCTTCTTTTTATAGTCCCGCTTGTTATAAGCCAGCAAACCGAACTTATCCGAGCAATCCTCTTCATCAAAGCAAACATCCGCATTCTGTTCCCGGAAGTATTGGAGCGCATCTTGATCTGCAATGCAATATACCGGGTTTTGCAATATCTGCTTGATGCCCAGAAGGGAATAATACTTTCCGTTTCGTGAAGTGATCCCCTCTTTGATCAGGCGCTTGCTTACCCCGGCAATGCTGCGCAGTTCCAGATACGCTTCAAACATAGCATCCACCGCACGAAGTTCATCCGGGTTATCTTTGAGCTTGCAGGCGGTTTTGATCTTCCCATCCAGAATGATTTCCTGCACCTTTTCCGATGTGTAGCCCGTAGGCGTTGTCCCACCCAACCAGCGGCCAGTCCGGGCAAGCATGAGCATATTATCCCTTACCCGTTCGGCGATTGTTTCCCGCTCCAACTGCGCAAACACGGAAGCGATATACATCATGGCCTTTCCCATTGGCTTTGATGTGTCGAATTCCTCCTTGATGCACAAAAAGGAAATATCTCGTTCGTTTAGGTCTTCAATGAGCGCCGAAAAATCGCTTACATTGCGGCTGATGCGGTCAAGCCGGTAACAAACCACATAATCCGGCTTCACAGTCTTGATGTCCTTTAGCATCTTTTGAAACTGCGGCCGTTCGGTATTCTTGGCGGAAAATCCTTCATCTTCGTAAACCGAAATATCGGCCTCGGCTACATCGGGAAACTTCGTTGCAATGTACTGCCTGCACATTTCAATCTGGTTTTCCACGCTCTCGCCTTTTCCGGTAAATACGGATTTACGGCTATAAATAAAAAACCTCAAATCAATTCACCATCCTTTGTAGATCAGTCCCCTTTCTTCTTTCTATCACCTGAAAATATGGTAGCATGAGGGAAGGTGGTTGTCGAGCCAATATGTACCCTTGATTTCAATTCATCTTAAAAACTCTTCAAAAAACAAAGTATTACAAAACCAAACTGCACCTATAATTTTTTCAATATCTTCATCTTCGATCTCTGCTCTTTTTAATATTTGGCAATATGTAAGTATTTCTAGAAACTTGATTATCTGCACATCCGCTTCAGTAAACTCGCCACAAAAACCCCCATGTGCAATAGCGCCTCTCCAATTTGTTAGTTTTTCTGCAAATTGACGTATCTCTTTTTCGCTGAGCATATTGTCATTTTCTAATTTGTACTTATAAAAAATGTTTTTAATTGAATGGGTAAATGCGGATGATAGTACATTATAAGCATTTACTATTCTTCTTTTTTGCCCAAGCTGAGTTCCGGTTTGAGAAATTCGATCTTCAACATTTTTTAGAAAGTCACTTTCATGTTTGTTAAAACAAATACATTTCTTTATTCCCTTTAATACCTCTTCCTTAATCCTAGAAATTGGTGCATCGTCAACCTTTTCATATATACTTTTATTTGCATGGCATTCGCTTTCAAAAGCAAAATAAATTGAAAGAAAGTCCATGGCTGTATAATCTTTTGCTGAGAAACGCATTCGATCATGGGGCAAATGCTTCAAACTAATATTGGGATTGTTTGCTGCGAATTGTAACAACTTTCCGATATATGGTTTATAGTTGTTGTAATTTATTTCACCATATTCTTTTTCATCCGTTTTTTGAGAGCTATAAATATCAATTAGTTTGCCGACATTTATATTATCTTGTTCTTTTGTTCCCCCATGTAAGGTCACAGTATAATCACAATGAGTTTGCCTATATTGAATAATTTGTAAAAATTTTATAATAAACGAATAGATCCTATACAAAAATTGACCGTCCGTAGTAGCCGGAAAAGACACTTTCAATTTTGGGTGTAACTTCAAATCGCTTGCTATTCCTTTGCTCAATATTGCATCATAAAATAAAGAAATTTCTATTTCTTTACCCTCAAATACTATATTCCAGTTGTCGGCTAGTTTACCTTCATAAACTACATTCCCAATATCAGCCCTATTCTTGTGAAACTGTTCATAAAAATATCTGGCAGGGCTAAAAAATACATCTATATCATTTCCTGTTATTTCCAGCGTCTGGATGGGAAAATTATTTGCTTTCGCTATGATATATTCAGCCTTTAATTCGATTCCTTGGTCAATATGCCGCCTACCTTCTTTTATAAAAGCGCAACAATTTTTATAAATTAATGAAGAGTACTCCAATACAAGTTGTGGCATCTCAAAGCAATCAAAAAGTCTCTTCTGTTCTGCTTTATTCTTAGGCAAAATGCAGAATATACCTTTATTCTCGGCATATACACAATCAATTCCATAGAAATTGATATATCCCATATCAAACATTCTTTATTCCTCCCGGACATTAGTTTACAAGCTTTTGATACATCTTCATCAGCTCTGCCACGCAAGCACTTTCCGTCATAGTCTTAACATCAAAGCCATACGCCTGCATCACAGCCCGGTCATTGGCTTGATGTGCTTTGCGCAGTTCCGGCGGCATAGCGACTTCATCATATAAATCCGCAAGGGAACTATCCGGGTAGAGAGCCCGGGCATCTAATATGGCTTGGGCGGTTTCCTCAATCTTTGCTTTTTGTGCGTCCGAAGGCGTAGGCCACGGGAAATTATTGTATACAATGTTTACGGAGTATCTATAATCACTCTTCAGCCTACCACAAACGGCACGCATCCAAGCGTTATGCACATTAGAGGTCATAACGCCAAAATGATATAGAGTTGCATCTGGAACAAATGAAGCTGCATTACTAGCAACAACATTCATATCAAGATAACCTATTGGAATGTATCTGCGTCTTTCCGAAGAAGTTGCAGGGATCATTAAATAATCGCTTGATGGTTGCTTTATTTCCATAAAGCGTGTTGGCTGGTTGGCATATTCTCGTGTAGCCGCCTTTTTGCTGCTAAGTCTAAATTCACGAACAGCATCTACCCTTTTCATAACTTCGGGCATACTTCGCAATTCTTTTGGAGATATTCCCAAAAGCCACAGGCACCAACGACCTTGTCCACTTATAAAATCATCAGATCCCATAAATGGCCTAAAGAATTTCTCTGCTATGGGCTCCTTTTCTAAAAACAATTCTTTTTCTTCAGAAGTAAAAATCAAGTGTCCCCCTTCAACAGGTTTTCCACCACTACGCATTTGAGGAACTGCACAAATTGGCTTACTCAAGCTCTCTAAAAACACATCCGGCGCAGCAATAAGATATGGGTTGATGTTGTCCACCAACTGCATCCTTTCAGAAGAATATAACTGTTTCTGCTTTGGGTTAGGCGTTGCGCTAAAACCAACGATTACGCAATGCACATGCGCTTTCATATTGGCTTCACTATCCCATCGGAAGGTGCGATGTGCAAAATCAATATGAATACCAAAACGATCATACAGCGGTTTCCATACGCTAGAAACCTGTTCGCCCTGCGTAATTGAGTTGGTAGATACATAGGCGGCTTTTATCAATGTATGCTCTATAATTTGTGCTGCTTTGAAATACCAGCCGGAAACATAGTCGATCTTTCCTGCGGTTTTATAGGGTTTTCCCTTTTCATCTACATATATAGCAAGGATATCTGCCTTTTGCTCTGCGCTTTGTAATGAATATCCCACAAACGGCGGATTACCCATGATGTAGTTGAGCTTGCTTTTCGGAACGACCGTTTCCCAATCCAGCCGCAGCGCATTTCCTTCTATGATATTTGCATAGGATTTGAGGGGCAGAAAGTCCAGATTCATATGGATGATGTTTTCGGTTTCCTTCATCATCTGGCTTTCCGCAATCCAAAGGGCGGTTTTTGCAACGGTCACAGCAAAGTCGTTGATCTCGATCCCGTAGAATTGGCCGATGGAAACACGGATAATATCCCCAATGTCCATCATAATTTGGCCCTTTGCGGTTTCATTGATGGCTTCATTTTCCAAACGCCGCAGGGAAATATAGGTTTCGGTGAGGAAATTTCCCGACCCGCAGGCAGGATCAAGGAAAGACAGGGATGCCAGCTTGTTCCGAAATGCATTGAGCTTGGATTCCCTTGTCCGGTCTACCTTAATGGCCTTTATTTCTTGCAGTTCATCCCGGAGTTCATCCAAAAACAGCGGATCAATCACTTTATGGATGTTTTCGATAGAAGTATAGTGCATCCCGCCGGAACGCCTTGTTTCCGGGTTTAAGGTGCTTTCAAACACAGCGCCGAAAATGGTGGGGCTGATGTCGCTCCAGTCGAATTCCTCGCTGGCATTGTGCAGCAGAAGATTGCGGATGGTATCGTTCATCTGCGGGATTTCGATATTCTCGTTTTCAAAAAGTCCGCCGTTTACATAAGGGAAGGATGCGAACTGCTCGTCCTCATAAGGATCTCTGTCTTCCGGTTTGGTGTCCAAGATTTTAAATAGCTCAATCAATGCTTTTCGCATGTCCCGTGCGGAAAACGAATTGATATAGTTATGGAATTTTCCATGCCCGCCAAATATCCCGGCATCTTCGGCATAAAGGCAGAATACCAGCCGGACACACAACATATTCAAGCTTTGGAGAGAAACCGGGTTAGTTGGATCGTGGTACTGCTTTAATATCTCATCGTACAAAACGCCTACCAAGTTTCCCGCCTGGATAGAAACCTCCATTTCACGGCGGATGTTTTCATCTTCGGTATCCACAAGGAACATAAGCCGGTAGTATTCTTTTTCCAAATCCTTTACAAAAATCTGCTCCGGCTCACCGGTTGGCTTTTCCATATCATAGACAAGGAATTCCGTGAAATTGCATGTGATGATCCAGCGTGGACGCTGAGAATAAGGCAGCACAGCAGAATACCGCTGCGCCTGCTGAAAAGGCGTTAGCAGCGTCCCATCGGATTGCTTGATGGGCTTGCGCAAATCCTTGTTCCGGCCTTTCTGTTCGATAAGTACATGGGTTGAAGGGATAAATCCATCGATAAAGCTGGTATGGTCAAGATGCACCTGTTCTTCAAATGTGATGAACTTTTCCGGGGATTCAACACCCAGCACATCCCGAAGCAACGACAACCAAAAGGGCTGGCTCTCTCCCTTTTCATATCCCCTGTCTTTCCAATATTCAGCAAAAGCCTTTGCAGCAGTACGCCTTTCGGTGTCTTTCATGATGCTTTCTCCCCTATACTTCATCTACTCCAAAGGAGACAGATTTCGATGTTTTCCATAATAATTATATCGTCATATAGACGATGCTGTCGAGCGGAAAAGAAGTGATTGCCATGATTGGATAATAGATGTATAATTAATATGAACGATCCCATTACGGGACAAAAATAAAAGTATCTCCCCATAGGGAGACCCTCGGTAGTCTGCAAAAGCAGACACCATCAGTCTCCGTCACGGAGACCCAACGAATGTAGCCCTCAACAGAGGGCACGCAGCCTTCGGGCATAAGATTTGAGTATGCCGTCATAACGGCCAAAAGCAACGATCAGTAACCAAGGGGATAGTATGACCTTTTGGTGATAAAGTAAATAAGTATTGCGCTATAAGCGCAAGTAAAAGAGTACGGTATTACGTACTCTTTTTTGCATCGAAACGTTGTGCCGCCGGAGGGGTTGCGTTCACCCTTTCACACATTAATATAGGAGGTAGAGTGTATGCAAATCTTTTTTGCCAACTTTTTGCGCACCTTTTTCCACATCCGCTTGCATGCATTGACACTTGCTTGTCTTGTCTCTCCCTCCGGGCGGCATAGCGAAATGAACGTTAGCAGAACTAATCTGGTACGGGCGGATAACCCGGATGCCAGCAGCGTCAACACCAGACCAAAAAGCGTCTTTTAAAGAATATATAAATTATTATCTTAGTCGAAAGGCTTGGAGCCAAAACAGACTTTCGATCTGTGCAAGGCTAGAACAATCCAGGGTAAATAAAATCATCAATGGAGCAATATATAACATAGATATAGACGTTCTTGTGTGCATTTGCCTAGCTCTGCAACTTTCAGTAGCGGAAAGTATCGATCTACTGTCACGGGTAGAGCGGGCATTTTCACCAGCATCTGATTATCATAATGCGTATATCGAGCTTATCGATATTTATGCACATATGCCACCGGTATATGCAGAAGATATCAATATGCTCAATTTTGCGGATAATTTTCTTATGGAAAGAAATGTTCCTGCGTTACCTAATATCTACAAACACTCAAAATAGTATTATGCCATATCGTATACCCCACCTGTTATGCTCTTAGAGAATAACAGGTGGGGTTGTTTTTTTAACATAATGGATGTAGGTCAAAGGTGCGCACTACTTGATCAAAAAAGCAAAGGAGACTTCTATATGATTAATATCCGTGATCTTAGAATCGATCCTGCCTCGCTGGGGCGAAAAAAGCTGCTGGTTGATGTGTTGCCTGCGTTTGAGTATAAAGACGGAAATAAAACAGATGCCGTAATAGGATACCGGTACATTGTTGCTCTGCCGTCCCATAACTTGGAAAAAATCGGTATAAAAATTGAAGGCAAGCAATTGATCGACAAGCCAACCGGCTACGTGGAAGTAGATTTTGAGGGTCTCGAGGTGTCTCTATACGAGCGCCAAGGTAGACCTATGGTCACTGCAAGAGCCAAAGGGATATCCCTTGTAACTAAGGGAGCATAAGGCGCAGGCGGCGCTATAGCGGCTGCGCCGGGAAAAAATTTTTCCCAAAAGAAAAATATCCCGGCAGCAGCACAGCGCCGCCTGCTACCACAGGTCTAAGTATTACCCTGTGGTAGCACATGTAGCAGTAGCAGAAAGGAGGTTTACCTATGGCAACCAATCCACAGGCACGAAAGTGGACACTTGATATTAACAACCCTCTAGATCATGGCTTTGATCATGACAAAATCATTGCTAAGTGTAAACTGTTTTGCCCGGATTATTTCTGCTTGGCAGATGAAATCGGTAAGCAAGGAACACTCCATACACATGTCTACATCTTTTCTGAGTCACCTATACGGTTTTCAACTATCAAGATGCGCTTCCCGACCGCCCACGCCGAAAAAGCGATGGGAAGTTCTATACAGAATCGAGAGTACATCTTAAAGCAGGGCAAATGGCTTGATAGTGATAAAGCAAAGACATCTCTTCCGGGCTCATTTTATGAGTTCGGAGAACTGCCCTCGGAACGGCAAGAAAAAAACCCTAAAATGTATAACCTTTTGGAAAATGTGAAGTCCGGGATGTCAACGACAGAGATTATAGATGATTCTCCGTCATTCGCTTTCAAGGTAAAAGACATTGATATTTTAAGGGAAACGTATCTCGTTGAAAAGCACCGCACCAAAAACAGGGAAATTACGGTTTCATATCTTTACGGTGCATCCGGAACTGGGAAAACCAGCGGAATTTATAAGACGCATCCTGCCGCTGAAATCTGCCGCATCACAGATTACGGCGGCAAGAACGGGATACGTTTCGACTCTTATCGCGGGCAGCAGGTATTGGTATTCGAAGAGTTTAGCTCCCAGATACCTATCGAAGCCATGCTCAATTATCTTGATGTTTATCCTTTGACGCTACCCGCCCGTTATTATGACCGGGTTGCCGCTTATACGACTGTATACATTACATCTAATATACCGCTCACTGAACAGTATACATGGGTGCAGCAGGCCAGACCCGAGACTTGGAAAGCGTTTTTGCGGCGGATTCATCATGTGTTTTGCTATAGACCCGATGGTATGGTGGAGGAGGTCAACTTATGAGACAGTTTGAACAGTATAAACTTAACAACCAAACGCAAAAGAAATATCTATGGCAGCGTTTCAAAAATGGATGCAAGAGCTTAAAACACAGCAAGATTAAAATAGCTTTGCTGCTAGTGTACTATGTATTGCTCATGCTGCTATGGTTTCTCAATCAGGGCCGCTTTAATCCGGAAAACATGTCGTATCTATCCTCTTTGTCTATGCTTTCTGCAAAATTACTTTTGGTGGTTTGCTTTATTTCAGGGACAATAGGCATTCCTGTTTTATATGGTACGCCCATGAATGCTGCGAAGTTTCAAAATGAATTCCGGCGGATCGGACTTATCAACAGCGCACAGGAAACCCCTGTTTTGATTTCAAAAGAAATGGATAAGCGGCAGGATCATATCAGCATATACGAGTTTGATGGAGCAGGCATCCCATTATCAGAGTGGGAAGACAAGCGGCAGCGGATAGAAGCAATCCTTAATGTCCATATTGTATCGTTAAAAGAAGGGAATAACAAACGCAGGATTTTGCTTTATACCGTACCCGCAGGCAGCGGATTGCCCGATCAGATTATTTGGAAGGATGCTTATCTTATAAAGGACAGCGCAACGCTTGTGCTGGGAAAAAGCCTTTTGGGAACAGTAACCGTTAATCTGGCAAAAATCCCGCATATCCTGTTGGGCGGCTCTACAGGAAGCGGCAAAAGTGTACTCCTAAAACTCCTTCTTATGCAAGCGATCAAAAAAGGAGCTTGTGTATGCGTTGCTGATTTTAAGGGCGGCGTAGACTTTCCCGCAGCATGGCACAAAGTATGCCGGATGTGTTTTGACGAAGATAGCTTGATTGAACTTTTGGATGCGCTTACAAATGAGTTAGTGCGCAGAAAGTCTCTGTTTAGAGAAAATGGGTGCCCCAACCTTGATGCATATAACAAAATGAGGGGAAAAGTATTGCGCCGCCTCATATTTGCCTGTGACGAAGTTGCGGAGATTCTGGACAGGACAGGCATGAGCAAAGAGAAAAAAGAAAAGGTGGGACAAATTGAAAACAGGTTATCCATGATTGCAAGGCAGGGCCGAGCCTTTGGCATCCACCTGATTTTGGCAACGCAGCGCCCAGATGCAACGATCATTCCTGGCCAAATTCGCAGCAATATAGATTGCCGTATCTGCGGTAAAGCGGATAGCATCCTTTCTCAAATCGTTTTGGAAAGTTCCGATGCAGCGGATTTGATTCCCAAAGACAGCGCAGGCCGTTTCCTGCTCCATGATGGTACGCTGTTTCAAGCATACTTGTTTGATGAAGAAACGGCCTTTAACAGTTAAGGCATCGGACAATCCTGCATCCGCATAAGGGTAAATTGGGGTGATGGCACATGCGAAACAACAGAATACAGAGGGTTGTTGTCCATGCACCCAATTCTGTGCAGTCCATCACTTCCTCAATCAACGCCTTCTACGTGGAGGTGATAGAAAGAAGGCTTAAACAGTCCGGTCTAACAACCAAAGAGCAACTTTTTCTTATCGATCACATCATCGAAACCATGAAATCACGGGAAGTCGAGGGGATCATCGAATAAATTCTTGTATAACCGCCATGTGGTATATGGCGGTTTTGTCTTTCCCTGTTCCCATGCCCGTAGAGTGACATGCTTCATCCCCATCTTCTTTGCCAATTCCTCTTGTGTTAATTTGTGGCGTTTGCGATACGCCTTGATTCTCGCAGCGCAATCTCCATTTTTAACCATTTTTATGGTTAAGACCGCCGATTTGCTTCTTTTGTCGGCCTCCGGCAATGTATTCCTTTCCCTTTGTGCGGTTGCGCAAAGCGGCCGTTGCAGGGCACAAAGCTATTGGTGAGGATGGCGATAAGCCGTTCTCGGGGGCTGTCGATGATGCGGCAGCCGGTGACCCCGGCGGCGTTGCAGCCCAGGCCCATACACATGGATGGTTGCTAACAGAATGCCATTTGCGGGGATCCTGGCATCAACCATGCAGGTGTTCCGTTTCTTTTTCCCTTACAGCGTGTATTCCTTGATGGCTGGCTGCGTCTGGAAGCGGTAGAAGATCTTCACGGTCTGGTGCTTAACTTTGCCATGCTCGCCCCGTTCATAATACCCCTGCCCGATCTCAATGTGATCGACGAGCTTGAAGAGCAGCTTGGGCGTAAGTTCTGTCACGTCTGTGATTTGGCGCAGCAGCTTATCGAGCTTTTCCCGGGCCTCCTGTAAAGACGGTTCTGGGGCTGCATTCTCATTTTGCAGCGCCGCCAGGCGCTGTTCCAGCGTTTCCGCCTCCTGCGCATATTTAGAAAGCAGCTTGTTCATACGGCTGTCGCCAAGTCTCCCTGCCGCATTGTCTTCGTATAGCTTTGCAATGATGCCCTCCAGCTCCCGGAGGCGCTTTTTAATACCGCTGATCTCTTTGGAGCGTTCCTGCCGCCCGGCGGATGCAGCCTGTTTCTTCTGTGCATTCTCCAAAATAGCGGTACGCTCTTCCCGGCTGATGGCCAGCTGCTCCCGCAAAGAGGCCTGCACGATCTCATATAGGACATTATAGTCAATGAAGTGATTGCTGCATTCCTCTGCACCATAGAGTTTATAGCCGCCGCAGGTCAGATTGGCTGGCGAGCCTTTTTTTCGCGTGCCTGTGGTGGACATATTGCGTCCGCAGTCCGCGCATTTGGCAATACCGGAAAAGAGATTGTAAAATGTCCCCTTCTTTTCGCAGGTCCGCGCCATGGTCCGCCGCCGGACCAAATCAAACGTCTCCTGATCCACCAGGGCCTCATGGGTGTTTTCCACCACGATCCATTCATCCCTTGGATTGCGGACCGTCAAATGGCTTTTGAAGGAAATCTTGGTGGTTTTCCCTTGGGCGATGTGCCCCAAGTAAACCACGTTCCGCAGCATTTTCGTGATGGTGGCGCTGGTCCATTCCTGGCGCTTGGAGTAGGCGTTTACCTCCAATCCATCGTGGGTCATGCAGCGGTATACCGCCGGAGAGGGAACGCGCTGTTCGTTGAGGCTTCTTGCAATTTCGATGGGCAGCGCGCCCTCTGCCGCCATGCGGAAGATACGCTTGACCACTTCGCCGGAGCGCGCATCCACCACAAGATGATTTTTATCCGCCGGATCTTTCTGGTAGCCGTAGGGCGCAAAGGCCGCAATGTAAGCGCCATCCCGCATTTTGGTGGCAAAAGCCGAGCGGATCTTCTTGGATGTATCCCGCGCATACATCTCATTGATGACGTTTTTGAAGGGGGCAATGTCCGAATAAGGGCTGTCGGAATCGTAGCCATCATTGATGGCGATGTAGCGTACGCCCTTGGAGGGAAAATAGATCTCCGTATATTGCCCTGCTGTAATGTAGTCGCGCCCCAAACGGGAAAGGTCTTTGGTGATGACCAGATTGACCTTTTTGGCTTCGATGTCCCCGATCATCCGCTTGAAATCCGGGCGGTCAAAATTCGTGCCGCTCCAGCCGTCGTCTACATATTCGCCAAATACAGCATAGCCGTGTTCCGCCGCATAGCTTCTAAGCATTTTGCGCTGCGTGATGATACTTGCGCTTTCCGCAGCGCCGTCGTCATCTTTTGATAAGCGCATATAGAGCGCTGCAGTGTAGATTGATCCTGCCTTCATGCTCCTCCTTTCTTAGGGCCGATCAACCTGTGAGGATATGCCTCTATTCTATCAGATCGGCGAGCCCCTGCCAAAGGTGCGGCGCTAATTATTTTTGTTCACGCAAATTCGCACAAAAGCTCTTCCAGCAATTGGAGGAGTGAAATATCGGACATGGACGCAAAGGTTACAACATAATAGTTAGGTGTCGTCAAGGGTGCTCACCTCCTATGGTTATGTTTATGCGCATAAAAAGAAACCTTGCCTGTCCATGCCGGATATTGACAAGGTTTCTGTTGCTGGCTGCTCTTTGGTAAAGGCGCCCGCTAGGAGCGGAGCCCAAGAAAAAATCCGATACCACCTGTGGTACCTCGAAGTCATTATACAGTGCAGGGTATCGTCTACAACAAACATGCGTAGAAATAGCAGAAGCCCGGCGCTCCGTTGCGGGCGGATTCACAGCGCTGCTCTATTCACAGGCTCCTGCCATTCCTATGGCAGGCCGTCCCATTTACATGGCTGGACGGGTTTACGTTGTCCTCCCTATACGTCTTGGCGCAACGGGTTGCACCCGTCATTTCGCATACTCTGCCGCTCGGAATAGGAAGACGACGCCGGGGTGCAGTATAGGATTTTCAAAGTGCGAAAGCATCGTATCTTACGATGGCAGCTTGGATTGGATGTCCCTCTCACCTATCAGCAGGCTTTGCGGTCAGATTTTAACCCCGTTTCGTGCATTTACATAAAAAGGCCGTCCGCAGGCTCTCCATGCAGGAAAGCGCGGACGGCTTGGTTTTTTTACAGAAATTCGTCCAGATTGTCAAGCATCATGCTGACCGCTGCATCAACGGTTTGCTGAGGGACAGCGGGAGGGCGCTGTGGCTGAACATCGGGCGGGTGGACTTGTCCCACGGTGGAGACATATTGCTGGATCATGCTCCGAACCATTTTCTCCAGTTCGTCGCGTCGAAATAGCTCGCGGCGGATATGGATCTGCACAGCCTTACCAGCTTCCAGCTCAGGGTGCCGCTCCAGATATTCGCAGACTGCCTTTACGATGAAATCGCTCTTCTTGTTTTTTAATTGCTCCAGCGTTTCACCGGCCCGGATATACGCCGGGGAGCTTGCCCGAAACTGAAGGGAGAATCGGTAGCCGTCCGGCGTTTTCATATTGCGCTGCCCGCCCTTCGGGCCAGCTTCTCCAGCTGCGCCTGCCCGAGCAGCTCATAGCCGTAGGCGTTGGCTCTGGTATCCGGCTCAAACTCCACAGCGCTGACAAAAGCTGACGCCTTTATAAAGGCGCGCAGCAGGATCGATCCTCCGCCCACAAAGATTGCAGGGTTTGTCCGCAGATCCACTTGAAGCTCCCGGAGCTTGTTGAGCATATCGGCAGCATACTTTTCCACCTCCCCGCGGATGGCCTTCTGTATCTCGCCGTCTAGAACGGTATTTTGTCCCGCAAGGATCTCGCAGATATGTTCATCATCAATGGAAATATCATAGAGTGAATTTACCTTGCCGGCGATATGGTTGGTCATGGTGATGACCCCCATGTTCAGACTGCGGCAGAACTCCATATCCGGCTTGCCCTTGCGAAGCAGCAATACATCGCTGGTATAACCGCCAATATCGATCACAAAGGTGCGGGAGATGGATGTCATTTCCTGTGCCCTGTGCACAACCGCGCCAAACGCCTGGGGGTACCTGTCGCGCAGCGTATCGGATACCGAAGTCATCCGGTGAACGGTTATTTTAATGCCCTCATGGATGTCGCCGTAGGAAATGTTTTGCGCCAGCTCATTGAGCCGCGATGTGCGCTTGACCTCCAGCCGCTCCTCCGCCATACGGTTGAGTAGAGCTTCGATATCCCTGGCAGAAGCGTCATACCCTGCGCCCTGGTAGTCGTTGTCATATTCCAGCGCGCCGCGGTTGGGTGTGGAAACATGATCCGTTTGCATGAGAGGAATGCGCCCGCCCTCTTTTTCCGTGACTTCAAGCGGTTTACCGGGCGTTTCGCTGGCATCCTCAAAGCAGCCGCCGTTCCCAGCTGCGCTGATCGGCGCGGCGTCTCCGCCGGCTGCAGAAGCTTCTGCAGCATCGTCCGGATCCGGCGCCTCAGCCTCGTTTTCATCATCTTTCGGCTTGGCAAGCAAGGCGGTTCGGCTGCGTTTCATGCTTCGCGTTCCTCCGCATCCCGAAGCGGGCGTTCCGCTTTCGGCCACGGCGCCTGTCACGCCGCTTCCCTCTCTGGTGGAGCCGTTCAGGGCTTCGAACAGCGCGTCCAGCATTGCCGACAGATCGCCGCCTGCAGCTTTGCTGCGCTCCTCGCAGAACTCCAGGTACCCTTGTGTTGCGCTACGAGGAAGGAAGGCTGAAGCAAGCCATCACCCCGGGCGCGGAAGGCCGTATCGGCGAGGATGTAACCCATACGGTCAGGGTCATGCGCAATGTGCCCTTGACGATCCCCTACGCGCAGCCCCTTGAAGTGCGCGGTGAGGGTGTGGTCAGCTGGGCCAACTTCAAGCAGCTCAACGAGGCATTGGATGAGCCTTATACCCATCCCCGCAGCTTAGCCGCTGGAAGCATTCGCAAGCTGGACGCAAGCCAAGTGAAGAACCGTATGCTGGAGTTCATCGCCTTTGACTTGATCTCCGGCCTTGGCTTCGCCATGAAGCATGAGGCGTTGCAGTTCCTCTCCGACCTGGGGTTTGACGTGGTGCAGCATCTTCCTTTGGGAGATATGCCGTCAGAGCCACAGATCCGCGGGGTTATCAACTGGTTCGAGCCTGCGGAATGCCCTTATCCCGTGGATGGCTTGATCGTCGCCTATGACGATATCGCCTACGGCGCCAGCCTGGGCGCTACAGGCCATCACGAAAACAGCATTATGGCCCTCAAATGGGCGGATGCGCTGTATGAAAGCCAGTTCCTCGGCTTTGAATTGGCCACCACCCGCACCGGCATGGTATCCATCACCGGCAAGTTTAAGGATGTGGTCATTGACGGCACGACGATCAATCGGGCCTATCTCCATAACCTTGACATTGTCGAGGGCTTCCAGTTGGGAATCGGCGACAGGGTGCAGATCTACAAGGCAAATCAGATCATACCCCAGCTCGCTGAGAACCTTACCCGCAGCGGAACAGCGGTACTGCCAAGTTCTTGTCCATGTTGCGCAGAACCCCTCACGGAAAAGAAGACCAGCGGCGGTACGCGCTTTCTGTACTGCATGAATCCGGCCTGCCCCGCAAAGCTGGTGGATAAGTTCGTGCATTTCTGTGAACGCACCCGTATGAATATCGAAGGCCTGTCGCAAAAGACGCTAGAGAAATTTATCGATCGCGGATGGGTCACCAATTTCGGCGACCTATACCAGTTGGACCGCCACCGCGATGCGATCATCGAGGCGGAGGGCTTCGGCGAAAAGTCCTTTGCGCGGCTGCAGGCCAGTATCGATAAGAGCCGAAACTGCACGTTGAACCAGTTTATCGCAGGCTGTGGCATCCATACGGTGGGCCGCACCGCTGGACGCGTTATCAGTAAACACTTCGGCGGAAGCTGGGATGCATTTGAACAGGCGATCAAGGCAGGGTTTGACTTCACGCAGCTCCCGGGCTTTGGTCCCATCATGCACGACAACATCTATTCCTGGTATTCCGACGCCCAGGCTGAAAAGCTTTGGCGTCCCGCAATACAATATCTCAATTTCAGAAAGGAAATGACAACCATGGAAAACACAACCAATCCCTTCTTTGGCAAAACCGTTGTAGCAACTGGAAAGCTCACGAACTACACCCGCGACGGGATTCAGACGCGCCTGCTTCAGCTGGGGGCCAAGCCCGCAAGCTCTGTCAGCAAGGCCACGGATTATCTCATCGTTGGTGAAAAGGCCGGCTCCAAGCTGGCTAAAGCACAGCAGCTCGGCATACCTACGCTCACCGAACAGCAGTTCGAGTCCATGCTGGCTTAGCCGGCAGCAGAAAGTAAGGAGGATACGATCATGCCTGAAATCAACGCGATCGCCACAATCCATGGTCATGCGGGTTTTCAGCGGTTGGCCCAGTTTAGCACATCCACCGCTGCCAAGGAGCTTGCCGGATTTACCATGCGGTTTGACCGTATCAAAGTGCCATCCGGCGGCGGCACTACCTATGTACTCCCCGAGCCCGATGTCAATGGCAACACCGATTTCCGGGAGATCGACGCCGTTATCTTGACTCATCATCCCATGCAGAGCTACTATGCAGGGAAATACAATGGCGGAAACGCACGCCCGGAATGCAGCAGCAGGGACGGGAACGTAGGCGTTGGCTCTCCCGGTGGAAACTGCGCTAGGTGCTATCTCAATCAGTTCGGCACCGCCGAGAACAACAGCAAGGCCTGTAAGCGCAAGCACAGGATCTATATCCTAAGGGAGGGTGAGATCTTTCCCATCATCCTGGATTTGCCTACCCTGTCCGTGGATGGGTTTGGCAGATACCTGCGCCGCCTGCTGACGGTCGGCAAGGACCCGAACGCGATCGTCACCCGGTTCGCGCTCAAAAAAGCCATCAACAAAGCCGGTATCACCTATTCCCAGGTGACTTTCACCGAGGGCCGCGATCTTTTGCCCGAGGAACTCACCGCTGTGCGTAGGCTCGCCGCCCAAGTACAAGCGTACAGCTCATCCGGCGATTTCGATGCCGACGATGCCGATGCCGCCAATGTCGACGCTATCCCCGATTATGATCCCGAAACCGGTGAAATTTTGTCGTCTGATCCCCAGGTCTTCTAAATAAGCCATCTGTTTGTTTGCAGCCGGGAGCCTTTAGGCTCCTGGCTATCCGTTCAGAAGAAGGTGTGGGATGAAAGCCGAAGGATTGCTGCAAAAGGCGAAAATACAAACCGCGCTTTGGTTGCCCTGGGATGTTGTCGGGGCGTGCAGCTTATATCCCCAGGTCAATATCCCTAAAGGCAATGGACGGATCAATCCTCTATATTAAGAAAACATCCCCTAATATTCCACCGGTGAAAGCCGGTGGAATATTTTGTTTTAGGGAAAAGACTACCCGCTGCGGGTAGGGCGCAGGTCGGGAAAACGCTCTACAATGAAACCGTAATTTAGGAGTGGCAGGGAGGTGGGCGCGCTGAAGACCGTGCTTTTAATCATGCGGAGGGCATCGCTGGCCCAGGGATTGATGGTGAAGGTGCGCGATGCCCCCGGCTTCCAGCTGTGCTACGAACCGGATTATGCCAATGCAGATGTGGCTATTCGCACCCATTTGGCCGCCGGAGCCCTGCTGGAGGTTTCCGAGGACGGCGCGCATGATATCGAATTTTGTTTGGCTCTATGCGCATGGCTGCGGGAGGTCACACCCCACTGCCGGCTCATGTTGATGTGTCCGGAGGGCCAGACGGAGGTTGTCAATCGCGCGATTGCAGCGAAGCGAAAGGGCGAAATCGATGATTTTGTATTTTATGATGTGTCCCTGGACTATTTGGCTGCCAGCCTGCAAGCGCTCTAAAAGCGGCCTATTTTGTCGCCTGTCCCGCCTTTGGAAGCAGGATGATGGAGAATGTTGACAGTCTATTAAGCAGCATCGGCTGGGCCCGCTGCCGATGCAGAGCAAATCATTTCTATCGATGCTGTGGCCCCGCCAATCGAAATGGGCAAACCGGGCATTTCGTAGAGAGGCGGGCGTTCCGAACACCTGAACAAAATAAAACAAGAGAGGAGATCACACTATGGGACTGATCAAAGCTGCACTGGGCGCAGCCGGCGGCGTGATGGCCGACCAGTGGAAGGAATTCTTCTACTGTGAAGCCATCCCCGCGGATGTGCTGGCGGTAAAGGGAAAGAAAAAGATTACGGGCCGCTCCAGCAACTATAAGGGAGACGATAACATCATCACCAACGGCTCTGCCCTGGTGGTAGCACACGGCCAGTGTATGCTCATCGTGGAGCAGGGCAAAGTGGTGGAGGTGTGCGCCGATCCTGGAGAGTATACCTACGATGCATCCACGGAGCCCAGCATCTTCTCCGGGGATCTGGGGGAATCCATCAAGAGCGTATTCCAGAACATCGGCAAGCGCTTCACCTTCGGCGGCGAGGCGCCCAAGGACCAGCGCATCTATTACTTCAATACCAAGGAACTCACCGGCAACAAGTACGGCACCCCCAGCCCGGTACCCTTCCGGGTGGTGGACCAGCGGGCGGGTATCGATATGGACATCGGCATCCGGTGCTTTGGCGAGTACAGCATCCGCCTGATGAATCCCTTGCTGTTCTATACCAACGTCTGCGGCAACGTCAGCGAAGACTATCGAACCGAGCAGATCATCGGGCAGATGAAGACCGAACTCCTAACCGCCCTACAGCCTGCCTTTGCCAAGATCTCGGAAATGGGCATCCGTTACTCCGCCCTTCCCGGCCATACGCTAGAGCTGGCCGAGGCGCTCAACGAGCAGCTCTCCTCCAGGTGGCGGGATCTGCGGGGCATGGAGATCGTGTCCTTCGGCGTGTCCAGCGTTAAGGCCAATGATGAAGACGAGAAGATGATCAAGGAGCTGCAGCGCAATACGGCCTTTATGGACCCCAACCGGGCGGCGGCCCACTTGGTGGGCGCCCAGGCCAGCGCCATGCAGGCGGCGGCCAGCAATCCCAACGCCGGCCCTGCCATGGCCTTTATGGGCATGGGAATGGCCGGGCAGATGGGTGGCATGAACGCCCAGAGCCTGTTCCAGATGAATCAGCAGCAGGCCCAGCAACCCGCTCCGGCCCCTGCCGCCCCCAGCGGCTGGACCTGCGCCTGCGGGCAGAGCGGCATCGCCGGCAACTTCTGCCCCAACTGCGGCAGCAAAAAGCCCGAGCCCAAGCCTGCCGCCGATGGCTGGAAGTGCCCCCAGTGCGGCGCAGCGGCAAACGGAAAATTCTGCCTGGAGTGCGGCACGAAGAAGCCCGAAGCCCAGGCAGACGGCTGGACCTGCAGCTGCGGTGCGGTAAACAAAGGCAAATTCTGTCCCGAGTGCGGGGCCAAAAAACCCGCCGGCGTGCCCCAGTATCAGTGCGACAAGTGCGGCTGGGAACCGGCCGATCCCGCCCATCCCCCCAAGTTCTGCCCGGAGTGCGGCGATCCCTTTGACGACGGCGATCTGCAGGGATAAAGCTGAGGCGAAAGGTTCCCCTTGGCGGCGGGGTTCTAGCCGCAAGCCATCCTTTCATCGATTCTCCAGGAGGTGTGTTTGGAATGCAGCAAAACGATACCGCTACGCCCGGCACATTGGCTGGCATTTCCTACCATTACAGCACCACGTTTATGGGGGCGGAGTTTTCCATCACCCTTTCTACGGAGGCCATAAAGGAAGCGAACTACTGGCCATCGTTGGATGAAGGCCGTATCACCAAAGCGAATGTCCCCATCACCAAAGCCCAGTGGGGAGAGGTAGAGAGACGGGTTCTAAGGCTCTATCCCCTGCTGAAGCCTATGCCGGAAAACGGGCCGGACCCATGGGTCACAACCTGGATGGATAGACCCATCTTCGATCTAACCCTACTATGGCGCACGGAGTGGGGCATCCAAAAGATCCGCTACTACCGGCCCGATAGCCGCCACTTTGAAAAGCTGATTTTACACCTTGCAACCCTTGCAAAGACGCAGCAGGCGCCGCCCCAGCCCGATTGGGCCCCGGCCCCCATGGGCTGGGCCTGCGGCTGCGGGCAAAGGGACAACACCGGCAATTTCTGCCCCAACTGCGGCAGCAAAAAACCCGCGCCCAAGCCCAGCTGGAAGTGCCCCCAGTGCGGCACGATGGCAAGGGGGCAATATTGCCCCGAATGCGCGGCGAAAAAGCCCGACGGCCCACTTCCCCATGCCTGCAGCCAGTGCGGCTGGGAGCCGGCGAACCCCGCCCAGCCTCCCAAGTTCTGCCCGGCGCGCGGCAATCCCTTTGAAAAGGAGGAGCTATAGGAATGTTAGGAGGCAAAAAAACCGCTGTAGCCTGTGGGCTCGCCCTAGTCTCCCTGGTGGCTATGGGGTGCCTTTCTCCCCAGCCGTCGGGTGAAGAAAAGGACGCCGGGCCGCCTGGCGCCCTAAGCGGGGTCATGTATAGCTGCCCCGGCGGCATGACCCGGGACGACTTCTTTATCTGGGTTTCCCCGGAAGCCATCGTGGAGACCTTCTACTATCCGGAATCGCCGCCAGAGGGTATGGGATGGCCGGATCTTTGTACCAAAGAGGATGTCCCCATCACCGCAGAACAGTGGGCGGATGTGGAGCAGGTCGTGATGGAGCTTTACCCCCTGATGCGGCCGGAGCCGGAGCCCAGCCTGTGGGATCGCCTGTGGGATGGCATAGGGCGCTTATCTGGGGGGGTGCTGGACGGCGTGTATTCTTCCAGCATCACCTGCATCTGGAAAACAGAAGCAGGCGAACAGCGGATTGCCTATTCCAAGCCGGATGACGACCGGATCTTCACGCTGGTGGCGCTCTTACGGGAGCTGGCCGACCCCATCGGGCGGGATATCCCCCGCTATACCCCGCCGGTTCTGTGCGGCATCCGCATGGAGCAATCCGGGACGCTTTTCTCCAAGGCCTATGTTTTTGCGCTGGGCCGGGATGCTTCCGCCCCAGAGGGAGAGGAGGCCCCCTATACCTATAGAGCCAGATTTTCCCGCTTCGGCCAGCCTCCGGTGCGCCTGCGCCAGCAGAAAGTCCCGGCAGCCCTGTGGGAGGATTTCGCCGCCTTTGCGGCAAAAATCGGCCTAGAGGGGCAGACAACCGCCTTATGGGAGAAGCCATGCTGCACCCTCTACTATGCGGACGGCAGCCATAAGCGCAAGAAACTGGATAAAGAAACCGCGGCACAAATCCGGGAATATCTAGAAAATCTGGCCCTCCAGCTATTGGAGGAATAAAAAACGAAAACCAATTCTTCAAAAAAATAAAAACAGGAGGTACTAAAAAATGAAAGGCCAAAAAGTTCTGAAAATCACGTCCATCCTCATGATCATCGGCGGTGTGATCGCCGCCATCGCAGGCGTCATCGCCATCCTCGGCGTCAGTGCCCTGGCGGCGCTGGCGGGGAGCGCGGAGGGCACCGGTTTGCTCTATGCCAGTTCCATTATTGTAACGGTAGCGTCCATCATCCAGTTTATCGCAGGCATCAAAGGCCTTGGCGCATGCAAAGAGCCGGGGAAAGCCGCTTCCTGCATCAAGTGGGGCATTATCATTGCGGTTTTGAGCATTGTCTCCATGATCATCGGCCTCATTGGCGGCGGGGAATTCAGCATTACCAGCCTGGTTCTCAATTTGCTGTTGCCGGTATTGTATGTCTATGGCGCCCTGCAGATGAAAGGCAGCGTCAGCGCTTGATCAAATTTAGAAAGGAACGCAGGCTATGGGACTCTTTGGGAAGTTGTTTGATAAGAAGGAATGTTCTATCTGCGGCGGTGAGATCGGGCTGCTTGGCAACCGCAAGCTGGAGGACGGCAATCTATGCAAAACCTGCGCCGCCAAACTCTCCCCCTGGTTTAGCAACCGCCGGCAGAGCACGGTGGAAGAGATTCAGGAGCAGCTGGCGTACCGGGAAGCAAACCAGGCGAAGGTGTCCGCCTTTCACATTACCCGGACCCTGGGCGAGAGAACCAAGGTGCTGCTGGACGAGGATGCCGGCTTGTTTATGGTCACCTCGGCCAGGGATCTGGAGGACGCCAACCCGGATGTGCTGGCCTTCTCCGATGTGACCGGATGCAGGCTAGATATCGATGAGAGCAAAACGGAAATCGAATACAGGGATGCGGAAGGGGAGCGGCAGAGCTTCAATCCCCCCCGTTATGCCTATTCCTATGACTTCTACATTGTGATCAACGTCAACAACCCCTACTTTAACGAGATCCGTTTTCAGCTGAACAGCGAGGCTGTGGACAACGATGTTGAAACGCTGCTGGATAGCCCCAATGACATGGGCCGGCGCAAGGTTGGCTTAATGGGTGGCAGGTCCCTTACCTCCAACGCGGAGGAAGTGCGCGCCAGCATGGAATACCGGCAATATGAGGAAATGGGCCAGGAGATCCGGGATGCGTTGCTTCAAGTGCGGCAGCAGGTACGGGAAGAGGCAGCTGCGGCCGCGGCCCCCAAGGCGGCAGTTACCTGCCCTTACTGCGGCGCAACCACTACGCCGGACGCCAGCGGCTGTTGCGAATTCTGCGGCGGCGCGGTGAACGGCTGACAGCCTCTTCGCCGGCCACAAAGAAGAGCGCGCAGGATGAAATGAAGCGTTTGTAGCCTTGCGCTTGATTGCATCCGCCCGCCTGCCCCCGGCCGCCTGGGGAAACCGGGACGCGCCGGCGGGCATAGGGCCTGCCGTGCCGGCGGTGTGAGCTCCGGGAGGCGCCATGGGAACGGCAGGTATATTGCCTATAAGGAACAGGACGGCGCTACACCCTTTTGCTTACAGCTACGCCGGCAGGCAGGCGCGAGCCTGCAACTTACACATTCCCCGTGGATGGCGGCTGTCTTGCCATGTGGGAGAACAAGGCTGCGGCATCACCGAAACTTTTACAAAAACAGGCTGCGTGGAAGCGTACCCCGCTTCCATGCACCCTTGCCTTTAACAAGGAGGGATACAGTATGGCAAACTTGATCGGCGGCATACAGGAAGCTGCAATGGCAACCTCTCCCCGCGAATTTGATCTTCCCTGCCCCACCACGCTGGAAGAAATCATGGAAAAGCTCAGCGTCCGCGCGGCGGCGTTTCAGATGCCCTTCCAGATCAAGGGCGGCGTTCCCGGGCAGCGTATCGCCTTTGAGAAGGAGCCCAATTTGGATGTCACCCTCTGGCTTTACCTCAAGGAGGGCGCCCGCATCCGCATCCAGCCGGTGGTTTCGGAATCCAGAACCAGCATCGGCGGTATGCGCGTGGATAAAAACAGCGTGCTGCGCAAGGGCGTGAAGGGCGCCACGGTGGGCCTTGCTGCGGAGCGTGGGGCCTATATCGATACCGTCACCGAGACGGTGAAGAAAATCCTCAACGGCGAGGAGGTGGCGGACTATATCGCCCCCGAGGTTCCCGCCGGTGCAGAACCCCCAAAGGACTGGACGGTGACCTTCTTGCTCTGCCTTTTCCTGGGCGGCATCGGCGTACACCGGTACTATGTGGGCAAGGTGGGCACGGGGGTTCTCTTTACCCTGACAGGCGGCCTGCTGGGCATTGGATATCTGGTGGACCTCATCAAGATCCTCTGCGGGAAGTTTACCGACAAGAATGGCAATTACATCCAAAAGCAAAAGTGAGATAGGAAATATCCATTGTACCCACGCCGGGTCTTTTCTGGGAGCGCCTTTGCTTTTCCGGCGATCCGGGGATTTGTGCATGGTTGAATAATTTTGGGAGGGAAGTATGAAACGGACAAAGACAAATATCCTTTGCCTGCTGCTTGCGGCGCTGATGCTGTTTAGCCTTACTGCCTGCGGTAAGGGTGATAAGGATGATAAAACGGCAGATTCCAATTTGATCAAGCTGGGCGACTATGAAATCCTCTATAAAGATGCCTGCATCATGGAGGATGCCTACGGAAACGACGCGCTGGTTCTGACGCTGGACTATACCAACAACAGCGATGAAACCGACTCGTATCTGTGGAGCGTTACCGAAACGGCCACACAAAATGGCGAGATGCTGGATATCGCCATCGTCTATACGGATTATGACATCCTGGCGGCGGTGACGGACGACCAGATGGAGGATGTGGAGCCGGGCCAAACGATGCAGATACAGTCCGCCTTCGTGTTGCAGGATACCACCAGCGAGGTGGAGGTGGAGTTTGAGCAGGTGTTCGGCACCAAGAGCGGCAAGATCACCATCGACCCTTCCACCCTCAGCCGGGAAACCGCTGAAACCAGCGCGGGCGAAGCGCTGCCTACCGGCACCGGAGACCCCCTGCGCGATTGGTGGAACGGCGAATGGTACGGCTGGTGGCAGATGAGCGCCTGCTACGGCTATTATGAGGAAATGGACATGGAGGGCCAGTGGTGGGATGTCTGCGGCGTCATCGACATCGGAGAAGACTACACGGGCACCGTCACCCTGTGGGATGTGGACTATACCAAGGATGATCCCATGGCTTTGGCAGAGGTCAGCCTGAATGAAGCCGGAACCAGCGAATATGGCACCGTGATGTCCGAGGGCGGCTGGTTTACGGATGTGGCGCTGGAGCATGCGGACTGGATTGTGGACCCGGGGCTAACGGATTACGAGAACCTGATCTGGATCGACGGCAACTATGAAAACGGCGAAGATGCCTTCTACTACGAGATCTATCTGCGCCCCTGGGGAACCTATTGGGATGACGTGGATGCAGACTCTCAGCCCGATACCTATAACGACTGGTATCTGCCCATGATCGAGGCGGGCAAGGCCATGCCGGACGTTATCGGCGCAGACGCCCCGGAGGCGGCAGCGGATAGCGGCAATGCCGCCACGCCGGCCCCGGCCACCAGCCCCAGCGGAGATATACCGGGCGGCGATGGCATTGTGACCGACGAGCAGGTGCAGAAGGGCTACGTCTATATGAGCGAGGTAGCCAAGGATAAATACAACACCACTTATGAAGAACTGGTGGAGTACTTCGGCGTGGAGGGCGAGTTTGACAAGGAAGAGTATAGCGATGTTTACAAGACAAACATGCGCTATTACAAATGGATTTCCTCGGAAAATCCCCACAACTTCATCTATGTCAACTTCAAGGAAACGGAGCCGGGCGTCTATAAGATCAGCGCCTTCAATACCAGCGGGTTCTCCGGCACGGAAGCCAAGGAGAAGTATCTGGATATCGTGAAGGCCGAAGCTGCCGAAAAGGATAAGGCAGCCGCCGCCAATACCGCCATGAAGGACTTCTCCCTGGAGGTCACCCAGTTTGGCAAGGATGATGTGAAGATCAAAATCACCACCATAATTCCGGAGAGCGGTTGGTCCAGCACCGAGGATTCCCTGGTGGAAAACGAAGATCCCGATGCCTTTGGCGCAGGCTTCATCAGCTTCAGGGTGCGGGAAAGCTTGGAGAAGCTGGATTCCAACAAGGATTCCTATAAAAACTTCCAGGAGATCGACGATCGGGTCATCGGCGGCATCACCTTCCAGGGCCGTACCTATTCCCGCATTGGCTACGACTGGATCGAGTATGTGGCGCAGATCGACGAAAACCGCGCCCTCGCCATCGGCCTGGTGAAGCTGGATTGCGTCCCGGGTACCATGCCCGACATCATTCTCAACAACATGAAGTTCCAGTAAAAGCAGATTTGGGAACAAAGCGTCCCCCATCGCCCCCAAGGGCCATAGGGGGAGAAACCAAGCGGTAATCCTATGCGATCGGCTCCCGCCCCCCTAGGGGGCGGGAGCAATGCCAATCTGCGGGGGACGGGTTCCGCCAGATCCCCCCCGGCGTTGCGGCGCACAGCCAGCCGATCCGTGCTACCATACCATAGACGGCCTCCGGCGTTGCTGCCATCCATTTGCGCAGACGGAACGCCGGCACGGGAAGCGAGGGAATTAAATGCCAGCACAGATCACCAACTATCAATGCCCCAGCTGTACCGGCCCGCTGCACTTCTCCAGCGTATCGGGCAGATTGGAGTGCGAGTATTGCGGCGCCGGTTACGACGTAGCCGAGATCGAGGCGCTTTATGCTGAGAAGGAGCAACAGGCGGCAGCTGCGCACCAGGCGGCCCAGGCAGCGGACGCGGAGCAGGCCGCTACCCCCGCTGACGGAAACGCATGGGATACCTCCGGCCTGGGGGAGGACTGGGGAACAGACGGGGCCGCCATGCGGGCCTACAGCTGCCCCAGCTGCGGCGCGGAGCTCATCTGCGACGAAACCACGGCGGCCACCTCCTGCCCCTATTGCGGGAATCCTACGGTGGTGCCGGGACAGTTCGCAGGGGAGCTGCGGCCGGATTTCATCATTCCCTTCAAATTGCAGAAGGAAGATGCCGTGCAGGCCCTCAAGAAACACTGCAAAGGGAAGATTCTCTTGCCGAAAAGCTTTGTTCAAGAAAATCATGTGCAAAAGATCCAGGGAATCTATGTTCCCTTCTGGATGTTTGACGGCAAGGCAAGCGGCCATGCCCAGTATGCGGCCACCCGTTCCCGTAGCTATCGCTCCGGCGACTATGAAATTACGGAAACCAAACATTACGACATTTACCGGGAAGGGTATATCAACTTTGAAAAGGTGCCGGTGGATGCTTCCAGCAAACTGTCCGATGACCACATGGATTCCATTGAACCCTATGACTATCAGGCGCTCAAGCCTTTTTCCACGGCCTATCTCCCCGGTTTTCTTGCCGATAAATACGATGTGACGGTGGAACAGTGCAGGGAGCGGGCGGATAAGCGCTGTGAAGGCACCCTGGCCGATGCCCTGCGCAATAGCGTAAGGCATTATGATACCTGCACGCTCCGGGATAGCAGCGTAGACCTGAAGCGGGGTAAGGTCCATTATGCCCTGCTGCCCGTCTGGATGCTGAACACCAAATGGCGCGGGAAGGATTTCCTCTTTGCCATGAACGGGCAAACCGGCCGGATCGTCGGCGATTTACCCGTCAGCTGGGGAAAATACTGGGCGCTTTTTGCCGCCATCGCCATCCCCCTGTCGGTGATAAGCTCGGCGGTGGCCTGTTGGCTGCTGTGAGAAGGAAGGTGGAACCGATATGAAGAGAAGATGCTTTGCGTTTGCGCTGATTCTCCTGCTGGTGCTGTCCCTGGGCGCGCCGGCCCTGGCGCTGGTCAACTATGGCTCCATTCGGGATGCATCGGACTGCCTGGGATCGGCGGCGCTAAGAAGGCAGGGCGAGCAGGTTTTACCCAAGATCTCCGAAAGGCTGGGCCTCGACCTACGGGTGGATGTGCTGACCGAAAGCGCCTATGGTAGCATCGCCGATACTGCCATCGAGTACTATGAAGAATACAATTATGGCTATGGCGAAAGGCGGGAGGGCGCCACGCTGACCATCCTGCTGGAGCTGCAGGATGGGGTCGGTTACGCCATGCCCAGCCCGGACAGCTGGTGCGTATATGTCAACCTGCGCCCGGGGCGGGGCAATAGCCAGGATCTGGCCAATGCCATCCGCGATGCGGTGGAGCCCTATATGGCGGCGTCCCTATGGGATGGCAGCGACATAGTTGCAAGCAGAGAGGCGCTGGTGGATGCTGCGGGGGCCATGGCGAAGGCGGCTTCGGATTATGTCCTCGCAAACTGCCCGCTGGATCCGGCAGAAGCGGGATCAGGTCCCTTTAGCAACAACATGCAGTATGTGATGGACCTCGCCGGCTATCTTACCAGCGAAGAATGGGAAGGCCTAGAAGCCCAGGCCAAGGCCCTTTCCGAAAGCCATAAAATGGGAATCTATTTTATCATCGTGGATGACTATACCCGTTATGGAACGGGCGACGTCTATACAGTCACCACCCAGATCTACCACAACAAGAAGCTGGGCGCGGGAGCGGGCCGGGATGGCATCATCGTTTTGCTCAGCATGGCGGAACGGGATTATGCCATGTTCGTCTATGGCAAACATGCCGAATATGCCTTCGATGCATATGGACAGGAACAGCTGGAAGAGGCCTTCCTGGGCGATTTTGGCAACAACGATTGGTATACGGGCATTTCCAACTATCTGCATACCTGCGATGATTTTTTGACCAAGGCCGAAGCGGGCAAGCCGGTACGGTATTCCCCCTGGCCCCTGATTGGCATTATGACGGCGCTATCCTGCGTGGTTGCAGGCGCAGTCTGCTATTCGTCCCTGCGCAAAATGAAGTCCGTCCATAGTAAGGCGGAGGCCGATGCGTATCTTATCGGCAGCGGACTGCATCTGACCAAGCAGTATGACCGGTATACCCATACCACCCAGACGCGCACCAAAATAGAATCGAAAAGTTCCAGCAGCGGCGGCACCAGCTCGGCGGTCGGCGGGGGCGGCAGCGGCCGCAGCGGAAAGTTCTAAGAAGGCGGCTGGAGGATACGGGATTGCATCCCGCCTCGGCCCATCCCGGCGATTCTCCCCCGAGCCGTCCGGCAAGGGGCGGGCAGGCGTATGCGTTCGCCCGTCCCGGCGGCGGCCCATGGGAAGCCGTCCGCCTCCGGTCCGGAAAAATGTTCCCATCCGGCAGAGCGGCAAACGGATATGGCCCCCCTTCCCCGCCGGGGATATGCCGGCTGCGGAAGGACCCCTATCCCCCGGCTGATAACGAAACGGAAACTTGCCACATTTGTAGACGTGAAAGGAGACCTTGCATGGGCATTTTTGATAAACTGAAACAGTCTGCAATGGATACCGTCATGGCGGCTGGCGCGTCCATTGGAAATACATGCGAAACCTTTACCTTTACAGCGCTCCCCGAAAGCCTTGCCGAGCTGCAGGCGCTCCCGGAGGCGGCCCTTGACACCCCCTTTCGGACGGCAGCGCTGACCGTGCTGGCCCTGTGCGCCTATGCCGCCGACCGGCAGATCGGCCTGGAAATGCTCAACTGGCTGCGGGGGCCGCGCCCTTTGAACGGGCAGGAGATTTCCTTCCTAAACGATCGCTTCCGCGACGGAAAGACCTACCTCCCCTTCACCTACTTTGCCGGCTCCACTGCCGAAAATAACTATACGCCCACCCTGCCCTATACCATTCGGGTTCAAAGCAACCACGTTTCCGGTCAGGAGCAGGGCTATATGAAACTGTTTATCCCCTGCGGCGGCGCGGACGACCCCCGCCCCATCAAGCTGCGCCAGCGGGGTAGCGATGGGAAATGGTTCCTTTGGGAGCAATACCTGCTCACCGGCGTCCGCACCCCCAAGGCCGCCGACCCGTGGGCATGAACCAAAAGGCATATTCTCGGAGGAAGCGAGTCATGTAACGGAGGGGCAGGATGCCCATTGGGATCGACCTGGGAAACATTCGCATTCAATAGAGGGCGCCCATCATGAAAACAGTTCTCTTTATATCATCCAATAAGATGCTGGGCCAGGGATTATCCGCGGCCATTCAATCCGAGCCGAAGCTCGAATTCCGATGGGGAGCGCAGCTCCATTATACCCAGGCTATCGTCGGCGTGGATATTTTCCATGCGGATGTGGTGCTATTGGATATTGTGGATCTGACGGATATGGAGCAGGCGGCTGCCATCTGCGAGACCCTTCGGCGGGAGGAACAGGGCGTGAAGATCTTGCTGCTGGTCAGGCCGGAACAAGCGGCTGTGCGCAAAGTGGCGGTGGACGCCAAAAATGCCGGCTTGGCCGATGATTTCGTATTTTATGATAGCTCCTTGACCTATCTGCTGGCAAAGCTGTCGGCATTTTGACTAAGAGCGATAATGGAAGGCAGCGCCACAGCTTCCTACGCAGGCCCTTTTGCAGCGGCGCTTGGCCAAACGGATCGCGGCGGCCCGGCAAGGGCCTGCGACAAAACCTTGCCCATGGGGCCGTTTCCCGGCGGCCGATGCGAAACGGGTAAGCGCATTTGAGCCGAATGGCTCCTCTGTGGCCACCAATATGCAATCTACCTTTTCCAGAGGATGGAAAGCGGCATAACCGGCATCCATGCATTTTGATGCCGGTTATGCTTTTTCTTGCGGAGCAGGCACGGCCTGTTCATCGTTTAAAACGGCGTTCCCCAGCCGGCCCATCCCTGCCGGCACCCCTTCCATAACAGGCTATCCCACAAGAAGGAAAATCGAACCGGGCATAGATAGAATAAATGCGCCGCCGCATGTATAATGGATCATAGGAGGCAAGGGAACGGCACGATGTGCAGTCGCCGGACACCGGCCAGCATAGCTCCGCTTCCGATGGGAGGAGCGCAACGCCGCCATGACGGGGCTAAGGGCCGCTTGGAAGCCGGGAGCGCAGGCCAAAAAAGCGCCCCTGCGGTTCGGCGGGGGCGTCCCTTCCACGGGGATGCAGGCCCTTGCCTTGAGGGGAGGGGGCTTTGTGCCGTTCCATTCGGGCAAGGCCGCTAGGCGGGAAGGAACTAAGAAATAGAAAAAACTACCCGCTACGGATAGGGTAGCTTTGTATGATCCGTGTTATAATAAAGCCAAATGGATATTGCACGAAACGAATCGTATAAAGCATCCTGTTTCTTTCCGGCTTTTTCGCGGCCGGCAATGAGAATGAAAAGAGGTGAAGTGGTGTGAACATTCGAAGGACCGCAGCGTTTTTGCTGACCGGGCTGGTACTGCTCAGCTGTGCAGGCTGTGCCGCTGCGCCGAAAAAAGAGGAAACGCCAACCACCATTACGGTCTGGCACGTCTATGGCGGGCAGACGGATTCCCCGCTCAATGATTTGATTGATAAATTTAATCAGACTGTGGGAAAAGAGCAGCAGATCAATGTGCAGGTCACCTCCGTGTCCAACACCAATACCATCCATGAACTGGTGCTGGCGGCGGCCAATGGAGAGCCGGGGGCTCCGGAGCTGCCCGACCTTTTCGTATCCTATCCCAAAACCGTGATGGCCCTGCCTGATGACAGCATTCTGGTGGACTATCGGGACTATTTCAGTGAGGAAGAATTATCTGCCTTTCTGCCGGCTTTCGTGGAAGAGGGCACGGTCAACGACCGGCTGGTCGTCCTTCCCGTGGCGAAATCCACAGAGATTATGTATATCAACCAGACGATCTTTGACCGCTTCTCGCAAGCTACCGGCGTGACGGTGGAGGATCTGGACACCTGGGAGGGACTTTTCCAGGCTGCTGAGACCTATGCAGCCTGGACTGACGCTCAGACGCCGGATATTCCGGGCGACGCCAAATCCATGTTCGTCCACGACT
>OLGD01001356.1_pt1 | contig 37542 bp, 38 predicted proteins | sample 1605311 | NCBI WGS metagenome assembly OLGD01 (sample SAMEA3888917, study PRJEB22519) | human gut metagenome | biome: human gut; feature: human-associated habitat; material: faeces | place: Denmark | collected 2010
AAGGTGTAACTTCAATTAAGCTTGGCAATACAAGTGAAAGCTATTCAGATGATTCAAATTCATCTTCTAAGCAAAATAATGAACTTAAAAGTAAGGTCGCAATGTCGCTTATGCGACCGTATATGCTTGGTTCGGCGGTGATGATATGAGCTTATTTACTCAGTATTTTAAAGATAGCGTTTCTGTGCAAAATTATATTGGCATCAACGATTTTGGAGATACTCAATATGATTCTACTAAAGATATACTTTGCCGAGTAGAGTATAAAACGCAGGAAACCCTTGATTCAAAAGGCAATAAGGTCATAAGCACGGCGGTGATATATTCTGATGAACCAATATCTCCGCTTAGCATAGTCTTTGTAAACGATATAAAATACACAGTTAAATCCTGTGCGCCGATTATGAATCTTATGGGTCAGCTCGACCATTATGAAATAATATTGTGAGGTGCTTATATGGCTAAAAGGCAGAATATACCCGAAAGTGAATATCTAAAGGGACTTAATGAAGCTGTCGAAAATATTCAGGAAGCCGTTGACAACTTAGAACATGGTTCGGTTGTTGGTCTTGCAAATGCACTGCTTTATATAGCAACAGAAAGCCAACAGAGAGCACCTATTGATACAGGCGATCTGCGTGGCAGTGTTGAAGTCAAAATTAACAACGAAAGTTATGCAAAGGGACAAAGTGGTGGTGGAATTACTGTTAATGGCACAATTCCTGATAATCATGAAAATGAAACAGTAATTGGAGAAGTTTCATATAATACCAAGTATGCTGCCAATCAGCACGAACATACAGAGTACGACCACCCAAGAGGTGGTCAGGCAAAGTATCTTGAATCAGTGCTTATAGAACAGAAAGACCGCATACTAAAGCTTATTGCTGAAGGTATAATAAACGAAACTATGAAATAGATAGGAAAATTTATCGCAGATTTTATAAATAAGATTTTTAACATGGATTGTATTGCAGGCATGAGTATGTATCCTGATAAAAGTATAGATATGATACTCTGCGACCTGCCATACGGTGTAACCGACTGCCGATGGGATAGCATTATCCCTTTTGATTTATTATGGAAACAGTATAAACGCATTATCAAAGATAATGGTGCGATAGTGCTGACTGCTTGTCAGCCATTCACAACAAAGTTAATATCAAGCCAACCAAAGCTATTCAGATATTGCTGGTACTGGATTAAAAATATGGTAACGGGGTTTGCGTTCAGCAAATTTCAGCCCTTACGCTGTGTTGAAGATATATGTGTATTCTATAAACACGCTCCCACCTATAATCCTCAAGGTATTATTGTTCACGATAAACCAATTACAAGTCGTGGACGAAAACAAGGCAATAAAGAGTGTGTATATCGTACAGGTAGTCTTCAAAAAGATACAGTTACTTATGTAACGAATTATCCTCGTCAAATACTTAATATTCCTTGTGAACGAGGGCTTCATCCAACACAAAAACCTGTTCGATTATTTGAGTATTTGATAAAGACATATACTAATGTTGGCGAACTTGTACTTGATAACTGTATGGGCAGTGGCACAACAGCTGTTGCGTGTATAAATACAGGAAGAAACTATACAGGCTTTGAGTGGGATGAGGAATATTATGAAGTTATTAAAGGCAGACTTGCTAAATTGGGAGGTGGTTAAATGCACTATGCTTTAAGAAATTATCTCTTAAACAACGGTTACACGAATGTTTACTGCGATTTTATGCCAGATGTTTCAAAGCAACTTGAGGTTATAAATCTCTCTAAGTGGGAACATAGTGTCGGTTCTATCAATGATGGCTCTGGTGTGCAGTATATACAGATACAAGTTAGGCGAAGTACTGCACAGGAAGCATACAGGGTATGCTCAGAGCTGTTCCAAAAACTCGATAGCGGCACAGAAGAAAATATTATAAATTTAACAGACGAAAAATTTTGTGTAGCTCGTCCACGCCGAGGTGCTATTATACTTGAGCGTGGCGAAGGCTATACAACATATTACTGCGAAATTGCTCTATGGGGCGATAACTAAGAAAGGATTTTTATTATGAAGAAATATCTTAAAGGTTTTGCAAATCTCGGATTCTTTGGAATCACTACAAATACATCTGCAGCATATGCCTGCGAGCCTGAGCGTACTCTACTTACCGGTGCAAGTTCTTGTGCTCCGACAGACAATAAGACAGACTTTTCTATTCCGGCAGATGACAGCATATGGGACAGCGGTTCGGATTGGACAGATACAACCCTTGTAATCACCGTTGTTGAGGCTGAACTCGCAAATCTTGCTCAGCTTATCGGTGCTGAATTTGATACAGAACTCAAGGAAAGTACATTCGATGAACCTAATGAAGTCGCTCTTACATTCTCAGCACTTCGCAGGGACGGCGGTTATAGACTTTATCGTTACTTCTGTTGCAAGTGTACAGGCTACAAAGTTACACACAATACAAAGGGTACAAATAACGATGCTCAGACTTACGAGCTTACTTTCAAGTGTACTCCGAGAGAAATCGACCATCTTATTCGCTCTACAAAAGATGTTGATAAGGGTACAGCTCTTACATATATCACAAATATGGAGGGTGCATAATGATAGGGCTGTTTCGTAAAGATAAGAGCATATCTATGAGTATACCAAAATCATATACTCTATATGGCGTTACAATTACAAAGCTTCCTATTGCTAAGTATATTGCTGTACTTCGTGAGATTAACGAGCTTCCAACACTTCTCCTTGATGAACTTCTTCCTGATGGTGGCAATCTGATTGATTTGCTTGAAAATCTACAAAGCTTTAACCGTGATACCATATTATCGCTTTGTGGCAGATTGCTGAAAGTCGTTCCTGAGGAATTTTGCAAGATTCTTTCGCAGCTGCTTAATATTCCGGAGGAGCGTCTGCTCGATGTAAATTGCAAAAATCCACTTTCACTTTCGGAACTCGCCGAGATTATCGAGGCATTCTGGAAAGTAAACGATATGTCGGATTTTTTGATGACCGTGCAGAGTATGAGCAAGAAAGCGACTCCGGCACGGTCGAAAGTGAATACTGGCTTCAGCGATGGCTCGCAATCGCCCAAAGTATCGGAATAAGCAAAACCGAAATGCTCGAAAACTATTATTACGATGAATTTATCGCTATGCTCGATGCCTATAACGATATGCACCGCATTGATTTTGAGAGTGAAAGTGGAAAGGAATATTATGCTGATGATTTTTAGTTAATCTATATCTGTTTCTTCGATTATTCCATTTCTTTTAAGCCGTTCAAGTTCTTCGTTTACAATATTTGAAATATATGAAGTATCAATATCAGATTTTTTCTTTTTATCAATTTTAGGTATTGTTTCATTTACTTTGTCTTTTATTTGATTTGTATCAGATTTAATTTTATTTTGATGTTTTTTTCTCGGACGATAAATATACCCTTTTGATTTTTTATTTTCAAGGTCTGAAATCATATAGTCTATATATGCAATGCTTGATTTGTCAACATGTTCATTACCGAAATAGTCCTTATACTTTTGTCCATAATATGGGCTTGATTTGAAATTATATAGTAAGTCTAAACCCTTATCAATCATATTTAATTTAACATAAGTTTTAGCTAAATGAACACAAATTAAATCTGATGAAGGCTCAAGTTTATAAGCAATCTTAAAAGCTTTTTCAGCTTCCTTTAATTGAACATCCGCTAATAGTAATAATCCATACTGATAATATGACCATGGATTTGGGTCTTTATCAATGATTTGTTTAGCAATTTTTATTGCTTGAGGGCGAAAAGCCACAGGGAGATTCTTACAAGCCCTTAACGATATTTCAAGGGCTTCTATGTCATCAATATTTTGACATAATTCAAGTGCAAATTTGGAAATTTCATTAACGCACTTATATATAGGTCTTCCTGCACAAATTTTAATTAAATCTGATTCTATATCTTTTGTTACATTATTTCCTGTGCTCATCCCTAAAGAATCAAGTAAATGTTTAGCACGCTTTACTTGATATTTTTCATATTCGGTCATGTGTAAAATTCCTTTCATGATATATTTTCACTTAGTTTATCAAAAACTTATACATTTTTCAATAAATTACTAATATTTCAGAATAGAGGTGGTTTGGTGGCAGAAGAAATAGATGTAGGTAAAATTGTTGCTGAAATAGTGCTTGAAACAAAACAGGCTCGTGAAGATGCAGATGGAATTCAAGAACAGCTTAAAACTCTTGGAGATAGAGTAACAAAACCTAAAATAAAGCCAGAACTTGATGATATGTCTATTAGCTACTTACAAGGTTCGCTTGAAAGTCTTGGTATATCAGCTGAAAAATCAGCAGATATAATAAAAAATGATTTTAAAGGGCTTATTGACAAAGATACTTTTAATGCTGCAATAGTACAACAATACAGCACAGCTTTAGAGGATTTATCAGAGAAAATAGAAAATTGCGAAACTCAAAAAAGAGCATTTTCTGCAGTTAATGATACAGAAGGCATAGAACGCACAAGTAATGCTATTGAACAGCTAAATCAGATGTATACAAAAACTCAAACTCAGCTTGATAGCTATGTATCGTCTATGTTAAAAGTTGTACAAGCAGAAAATGAAATCAATGATTTATCAGGTGTATCCTTACCAGATGTAGTTACAGAAAAGGTCACTTTAAATGCACAATCATATGCTGATACAATAGATTATATACGAGATGTTTTGAACAATCTTGGAATATCAGGTGAAAAAGCTGAGCAAATTATATCATCTTGTTTTCAGGATGTAGATAATCTTAAAAAATATCAGAATAATCTTGAAGTGTTATCAAGCAAAATTGAAACTGCTCAAAAGCAATATCAAGAACTTGCAAAAGCAAAATTGTTAGCAGAAAAACAAGGTAATACATCAGAAATTGATAAGATGACTGCTGCAATGGATAAACAGGCAAATACAATCAAGTCGCTTGAAGCTCGCTTTGAAAATACTTATACTCAAATGGACACTGTTGTCAAAAAGAATGTCAAAAGCTATGAAAAACAAACCGAAGCTGTGCAAAAATCTGCTAAAAAGCAAGATGAGCTTAACAAAAAATTAGCAAACAATCAAGCAGGTAAAAATTTTGCTGGTGCTATTAATCTTACTACTACTTCTTTAAGAACATTTAATAGTATAGTACCTGATGCAGTTAGTGGTATAGGAGAAATTATCACACAGGTCAATGCTGCAAAAATGGCTATGACGATGGGAGCTTCCGCTGCACTTTCTTGGGGAACTGCAATTGTTGCAGGAATTGGTATCGCTGCAAATCTAATTATTAATATAATACAGAATGTAGTTGATGCTGAAAATGAAGCTCGTCAAAAAAGTATAGAAGCACAAAAGAGTACTGCTAAAAATTATATACAGGATGTACAAGATGCAAAAGCAGCGTTAGATGAAAAAGAAGCAAGCACAGAAGGTGAAATAGGTTTAATCAAGTCACTTGCAGGTGAATATGAAGAACTGAGAAGTAAAACTAATCTTACAGTAGAAGAACAAAAAGAGCTTGATAATATTGCGAGTCAGATTGCACAAACAATGAATACAACAACACAAGCACTTAAAGACCAAAGTGGTGCGTATAAAAGTTTATCAGTTGATGTAGAAAAATATGTTAAGCAATTAAAAATAAAATCTGAAATTGAGAGCACAGAAAATGTTCTTAAAGAAGCATATAAAGTTGAATCAGAAGTATCACAAGAAGATGTCAAAGCGGCTTGGAAAGCATATTATGACGATTACGGAGAAGAGCTCTGGCAACAAATAAGGGATACAAGTAAATATCATGATATGGCTCGTGAAGGAAAAGTTTTAGATAAATATAGTGCATTGCGTAACAAAGAACTTGTTGATACTGTTGCTGGCGATTGGGATAAACTAAAAAGTTTGGAAAATACTTACTCTGACTTATTTATTCAGCATGATCAAGCAGTGGGAACAATAGAAAAATATGAAGAAAAATTAAAAAATCTATATAAAGAATTAGATAATTCAGATGACAAAACGGAGGAATACTCTAATACTGTATCAGAATTATATTCTAATATGTCCGACCTTTCTTCCGCTTATAAGACTGTCAGCGAGGGTAGCGAGCTTGATGCAAACACACTGCAAAGCCTTTGTAAACAATATCCATATTTGGCAAAATATATCAGCGAGACTGGCGACTTAACCCTCGGAAACGGCGAGAAAATCAAAGAAATCTATGAGAATGAAAAAAAGCTGCTTATTGAAAAGCTGACAGAGAAAAAGAAAGAGCTTGAACTTGAAATGAAAAGTTCAAAAGATAAAGATAAAGTTAAAAAAGACCTTGCTCAGATTAATGCGGAGCTTGAAATCTACAAAAACTTACAGATAGAATCCAGCAAGCAAGAGTTGAGTTGGTCGAATATCTCGAGCGAGGTTAAGAGTCTTGCCTCTGCATATCAAACACTCAACGAGGGCAAACAGCTTGATATTGATACGATGATAAGCCTTATTGATAAATATCCCGAGGTTGCCGCAGCTATGGCTAAAGAAGGTCAGCTCGGTAAGGAACAAGCTGATGTATTCAAACAACTTTTCGAGGCAAAGAAAAATGATTATATCCTTACTCAACAGCGTACAATAGCTAATCTTCAGGCGAGTGAAGAAGAAGCTGATGGTGTTATAAAAAGTGTTGAATTACAGATAGCGGCTTATAAAAATCTCAATCAAATTAAGGGCTTTTCTGCTATTTCGGATTTTATGACTGAATCTTTGAATTCAACTAAAGAGAAACAATTAAAAAATAAAGCTGAAATTCAAGAAAAAAGAAAGCAAGCCCAGGCTCGTATTAAAGCTATGGAAAATCTTGATGTTGATACTTATGGCAAATCTGGCGGTGGTTCTGATAACAGTAATAAGGCTCTTGCGAATGAACTCAAACAGCTTGAGCATAAAAAGGCTATCGGTCAGCTTACATCAAAACAAGAATATAACTGGCTTGTGCGTATAAACAATAAATACAGAAAAAATGCTGATGAGCAGATGGATATGGAAAAGCGTTTATATAATGCCAAAAAACAAATGCAGGCTGACGAAGAGGCTGCTAATACAAAAGCTTTACAAGCAGCATATAAAGGTATTGAAAATAAAAAATCTCTTGGAAAGATGAATTCTCAACAGGAACTCAGACAGCTTGAGCAGATAAGACAACGATACAAGATGACCGCCGAGGAGCGTATGGAGCTTGAGATTAAAATATACAACCTCAAGAAATCGCTCAAGGATGATGAAATCAGCAGTATAAATACTCTCGCCAACGCTGTGACGGAAGCCCTCAAACAAAAATATGAAGAACAGCGTAAGCTCGAAGAGGATAGAATAAATGAATCAATCGAGAACTGGCAGAATTGGGAGGACAAAACTGTTTCTGCTATTCAGGGCGAGATTGACGCACTCGATGAGCTTGCGGATAAGCAGGAGAGCGAAAACAAACGGCAGGAATACGAGAATAAGCGTCAACAAACCGAATTGCAATTAGCCTATGAAAAAGACGATTATAACCGTACACAGCTACAAAAAGAACTTAATCGCCTTGACAAAGAAGAAGCTGAACGACTTGCCGAGCAACAGCGTCAAGCTCAAAAGAAAGTCCTTGAGGGCAGAATTGAAGCAGTCAAGGGACAATCTCAGGCTACTCAGGAACGCTTGAATAAGGAACTTAATAAGCTTGGTGAGAAGTATGAGAAGTTGACGGATTCATTCTCGCTTAAGGCTCAGGCTCAAAAGTTTATCGCAGACAGTACGCAGAAACAGATTGTAAGCTTGATAAAATCCTATGCTTCCGATTATGAGATTGCCGGAAATACCATTGGCGATGCACTCTATAACGGTATGAAAGCTAAGATGGATAATATTTCCGCATATGTTGACGGTGTTTTCGGGAAGATTGAGGCGTATCAAAGACAAATGGCGAATACCGCCAACGCTTCGGCAGATAGGTTCTGGGCGAGCCAAAATTCCGCACAGTCGGCTAAAAAACAATCTTCACAAAAGGCTGTTACAGTAAAGCAGACGGTTAATTTCAATCAGCCGATTGAAAGTCCGGTTGAAACACGCCGTCAGCTCGATAGGACGAATCAGGCTTTAGCAAAACAGATTTCAAGTGGCATTTAAATCTATAAACAAGCATTAAAGACTGTTTAAGGTCTTATTTTTTGCAATTTTCACTCTGAGGAGGTGGTTAAAACGCAAAAAATGATTTATGTTCCACCAAATGGAAGCTATTCTAATTCTTCCACATATGTTTATTTAGCCACCGCAGAACCTTATATTCTCTCAACTTTATCAGGTGTTGGTGGTGTGGAGGCAAGCATTATTTCAAGTACTATTCCTGGTATGGATGGTGCATATATGCAGGGAATACGCATTGAACCAAGAGAAATTCCCTGCACTGTATATGTTCATGGAAATGACCGTCAGGATATGTACGCACAAAGATATGAGCTTATACGCAAACTTACACCAACAAGTAAGCTCGGTTGGCTATATTACCGCAACGACTATATTCATGTCCGCACTCAAGCTATCCCTCGTCTGCCTCCTGATTTTACAGAACGCATACGCAATTATAACAAAGCCGATATAAGTTTCTGGTGTCCGTCACCATATTGGCAAAGTATATCAAACAAATCAGAAGAAATTGGATATATTAAGGGTACAGGCTTCAAGTATCCTTTTTCTCATCCAATTAAATTTGCAAATTTAAAAAGTGAAGTTATGATTGATTATCAAGGTTCAGTACCAGCTCCTGTAACAATAACAATTTATGGCTCGGCAGCTAAGCCTAAAATAACAAACAAAACCACAGGCAAATATATCGCTGTTGAAAAAGAACTTACTGATAATCAAAGACTTGTTATCGTCACAACAAGAGGCAGTAAAAGCGTAAAAATCGCAGAAACAGGCAAAAGTACAAAGGACGCTTTTCAATATATAGATCCCGAATCTGTATTCTGGGAACTTCAGCCAGGTGAAAATATCATAAGCTATGATAGCGGAGATGATAGCCAAAAGACGGCGGTTAAGATAGTTTATAGTGAATTTTATTCGGGGGTTTGATATGGAAATACCAAGTATTAAGATTCTTTCGCCAAGCCTGCAATTACTAAATGAAATAGATTTGTATACGAGCTTACAGCTTATCCGTTCGTGGCAAGGTGTAGGCTCTTTTGAATTACACATAATTGGCAATCAACAAAATATTTCAGTAGGTAATTTAATTATGCTTGGCAATGATGGTCATCGTGCTGGAATTATACAGGCTATAAGTAAAACTGTTGATTTGAATGGTATATCAACTGTTGTAACAGGTCAGACATTAGATGGATTTACTGCTCAGCGTGTGATTATTCCAAGCACAAATGCAAAAAATGGTGGTTATCTGGCTTTACCAAGTGTAACATCTTCAAGCAAAACACTTCCTGCGGAAACGATTTTAAAGGTTTTTGCAGGAGCTTGTTTTGGCTCTGATACCTCAAGACCATCTTATTACGCACTTGATGAAAACCGTCGAACAAATATTGAAATAGCGATTACAAAAGGCAGAGGTTTGCAGACAAACTGGCTTGCAAGATATGATTTATTAAATGAAACTTTACAGTCAGTTTCTGAATACTGCGATTGTGGTTGGGAAATTTACATTGACCTTAAAAATCGCAAATTGATTTTTGATTATGTGGCAGGCATTGACAGGTCAGTCAATCAATCTGAAAACAGTAGAGTTATACTATCAAGAGATTATGAAAGTATCGACAGTCTCACATATTCGTATGATAAAACTCCTTACAAAAATCTTGCATACTGCGGTGGCGTAGGAGAAGACTTTGATAGAATTTATCTTGCTGTCACAAACGATAAATCTATTCCAAAAGGATTGAATCGCTTTGAAGTATTTGAAGACTGCGGAAGTCTTGAAATTGCTGATACTGATACAGCGATTTCACTTTCGGCTGAGGGCAAGCACAAGCTCAAAGAATACAAACTTACAGAAACTCTCACAGCTGAAATCGCTCAGGGCGGTTCTTTTGAGTATCTCAAGCATTGGAATCTCGGTGATTTAGTAACAGTCAGCGACCGAGAAATCGGTCTTATGCAGGATTTACGAATCACAGAAATAAGTGAAAGCTATGAGGCGAAAAGTTCACAGATAAGCGTTACGCTCGGAACTTCTCCTGAAAGGCTTTCGAGAGTAATTAAGAAAATCAAGCCAACAGTACGCTGAAAGGAGTAATAAAATGGCAGAAAAATCAAAGTTTTTTAATAGTACTACGAGTGATGAAAGATATTATGATGCAGCGGATATGGCAGAAGTATTTCATACATTTTTTGGAAATGGAACGATTGATGGTTTAGAAGTAACTGCAACCTCAAATGGATTATCAGTAAGCCCTGGAATAGCTATTATCAATGGTTATTGGTACAAACTGGATGCAGCTAAAAACCTTGCAGTGTCTACAGGCACTTCTGAACATACAGATACCGTTGTATTAAGGCTCGACTTAGGAAGCGAGGCAAGGAATATTACAGCCGTATATAAGTCGGGGACAGCACTCACAGAAGGAGGAGATATTTATGAAATAGCTCTTGCACAAGTTACTATTTCTGCAAATTCTACAACCGTAAAATCTATCATAGATAAGCGTGAGTCATCAAAAATTGCAGGCAAAGCTGACATAAGTTCAGCTGAAATTCTTTCAAAGCTTCTTGTTGTAGGCGGTTCAGGCTCTAAACTTGATTCTGACCTACTTGACGGACAGCACGGTTCATATTACAGCAATTACGCAAATCTCAGCAACAAGCCTATTCGCTACGGCACCGCCGAGCCGAGTTCGGCGGTCGGAAATAACGGCGATATTTATATTCAGTATTAAAGGTTGGTGATGATATGGCTGACCTACAAGCAACTTATACCTTGCCGACAACTCCTTCGATTAAATTTACTGTTTCGACAGAAACAAAACGAAGTGGTTCTACCGTATATTATCGCTTTAAGATAAGTACTGCACCGATTACGGGAGCAAGTTATTTCGGCTATAACCTCAAATGCACTGTCACACTTGCTGGAAAAACTATTGCAAATGGTGTAGCGATTAAAGATGCATCACCTTCACAGTGGTCTTCACCATTGGTAAAGTATCTGCCCTCAAGTACAGGGTGGTATTCGGTGACAGGCGTTACATCAGCACATACCGTTTCAGCAAGTATTAAATTCTACTCATCACAGATTTCTGCGAGCGTGTCAAGCGGAAGCCGCACACTTGCAGTACCCGCAGGCACTGCTCCGAGCAAGGTAAAGACAACTCTTAGTTCAAGTTCGGGTTTAAGCACTCGGACTTTGACTATAAGTGCCTCGTGTTCATGGGGCGACAGCGGAGCAGGAAAGTACACCTATCAACACAGCAGTGACAATATGTCTTGGAAGACAATCTCAACTACAACAGCTAAATCGGTAAGCTTTACACCGTCCGCAAATGGCTACACGAACGGCAGTGTAATATATTTCCGTGTTCGTGCGACCAATTCCCGTGGACTTACCTCGACAAGTAGCAGTGCCAAATATACTTGTGCATCAGCCCCTGCTGTGCCGAAGAATCTTAAGCTTTTATCTGCCTCAGGCAAGCGTACCGACCCGATAACAATTACCTGGTCTGGCACAACCTCATATTACGAGGTAAGGGTAAGATATAGCTCTGACGGAGGTAAATCGTGGACATCCTGGGCAAAGCTTGACCCTACAACCGCACAAACGAAAACCACTACACCAAGCAACTATACCGCTTTTACTGTTTATGATTCGACAGGAATATTACAGTATGCTGTAAGAGCGAAAAACAGCTATGGTTTATATTCAGACTGGTCAAGCTCTGCTGCATATTCAGTTTTACCGTCTATTACAACAGATAACCTAAGGCTGAAAGTAAGTGGTGATTGGAAAACATCAAAGGCTGTTTATGTAAAAATAAACGGCGAATGGCATAAAGCCAAGAAGATATTCATTAAAGCTAATGGAGCTTGGAAAACTAAATCATAAATGGAGGAAATACTATGCAAATACCACATTACGCATTGACCTTGAATGTTAATGCACAGAAAAGTACACAGACAATTATTGCAAAGCAGTATGATGACAAATCAAGATATATTGACATTGTTCTTACTGCTGATAGCAAGCCTATTGTTTTGAACAAAGAGCGTGTAACGCTTACGGCATATGATAAAAAAGCAAATAAAACTATTGCTCTTAAAGATTGCTCGATAGTCGATAGCGTTATTGTTGCTGAACTGACAGCGAATATTCTTTCTACAGCAACAACTCTTGAGTGTGAAATTACTGTATATGGCACAAATAAAGAGATTTTAACATCTGCGAAATTTAATTGTGTTGTTGATGCAAAACTTTCAACCGAAGTTGTCGAGCGTGAAAATGATTTCAGTGCTTTGCAGACAGCCCTTTCTGATGTTGCCTCAACAAGCAACAGAATAAATGAAGTTTCAAGCCGAATACAGCCAATTACGCTTGGTGGCACAGGTGCAACAAAAGCATATGAGGCAACGCAAAATATAAAATCACTCTATCTTGGAGCAATTACAACTCTTCCAACGGGTTCTAATCTTGACGATTATATAACAGATGGAACATATGACATAGGTGCTTCGGTCTCAGCAGATATTAAAAATGCACCTGTTACAGGTAGTACATATAAGCTGATTGTTATGCATATTGTAGCTTCGTCGCTTACACAGCAAATAGCTATTGTGCCAGGGAAAAACTCTTTGTTTATGCGTAACTGTTCAAGCGGAACTTGGTCAGCATGGACAAAGATTGTATCGTATAATCCGCAAATTGACGAGGTTGGCACTTGGAACCCTGTACTTGATGGAAATGGTACTATTACTGTAAAAAATGCCGACTATGTTTATAATGGCAACACTATAATGATTACAGTTACAATAACAGCAGGAAGTGATATAACGGGTACATCTTTGACAGTTACAGGCTTACCAATTATCGCAAAAAGAGCAGTTGCAGCAACAGCATATATAAATGGAAGCAGTGCAAGTGTAGCAAGTATAAATGGTACTGGAATATTAGTTAAGTCTGACTCATCTCTTGCAAATAAATCAATAACAGTTACAGGCACATATTTAGTTTAATTTTGGAGGTTTTATTATTATGGAAATTAAGAATGTTATTACAGTAGATAATCTTACAACAGAAAGCGTATCAGTTAAAACTCAGCGTGTACTTATCGAGGATAACGGTACAGAAACTGCTCTCGGTTTGCCTTCACGCAAGGCTTACACTAATTCAAATGACGGTCGTACAGAGCTTGCCGCAGAAGTTCCTGAACCTTATTTCAGCGGTATTATTGCTGTTTGGGGTGAACAATCGGAAGAATTAGAAAATTTATAAAAATGAAAAATGTTAATATATCACTTGGAAATTTAAAGAATAATCAACATGAAATTGCTGAAATTATAGGCATTGATAATTATGTCAAACTTTCAAAACATTTTGGTGGTGAAGATTCTTTATATATACAAAAATATTCTGAACTTGTCAAAATATCTCGAAATAATGAAATACGAAAATTGCGTAAGAAAGGATACAGTGCATCAAAACTTGCGAAAATGTATAACTTATCAACAAGATATATCCGTATGATTTGTAAACTTAAGGAGGATTTTTAGATGGATTTTTTGGAATTTGTTAAACCAGAACTAATGATACTTGTACCAGTATTATATTTGATTGGTATAGCACTTAAAAAGTGTATAATACCTGACAAGTATATACCTATTATACTTGGTTGTGCCGGCATTATTTTATCTACAATATACTTGCTGTCTGTTACTCAGATAACATCTGTGCAGGATGTCTGGAATGCAATTTTTGCAGCAATTACACAAGGTATTCTCTGTGCTGGAGCAAGTGTTTATGCAAATCAAATCTATAAGCAAATAAAAAAGGATAATTGATATGACACTATATATTAAGCACAATGGCGAATGGAAAAAACAAAAAATATAAAAGTGAGGTAATTTACAATGACAGACGCAATCAGAAAACAAATTATCAAAGCTCTTGCTTACAACAAGACTAAAGAAGAAATCAAAGAGTGCATGAATGTATCTGATGATGACATTAACAGTGTCACAGCAGAGGAAATTGAGGCAGAAAAGGCTTATTATAGGGAAATGGGGTATTTGCAATGAGAGAGAAGCTTATTGATGTAAGTACTTGGAATGGCAATATCGACTGGAATAAGGTTTATAAATCAAGGGTTAAATATGCTATGATTCGCTCGTCCTTCGGCATTGAAAATCCTAATCAGGTCGATAATAAGTTTGTGCGCAATATTACAAACGCTCAGCGAGCTGGTGTTAAGTGCGGTGTCTACCATTATAGTTATGCACAATCTGTCGCAGAAGCACAGAAAGAAGCTGAGTTTTGCTTAAAAACAATAAAAAACTATAAGATAGATTTACCTGTTGCTTTTGACATTGAGGATTCTTCGCAAACTCATCTTGGCAAAGACACTCTTACAAGCATTGTTATTGCCTTCTGCGATAGAATCAAGTCTGCTGGCTATCGTCCAATGCTCTATTGCAACCCGAATTGGCTATGCAATTATTTGCATAAAGACAAGCTGATAAATAAGTACGACATCTGGCTTGCAAACTGGGGCGTGTCTGCACCAAGCTACAATTGTGCAATCTGGCAGTATTCAGAAAATGGTAGTATACCAGGAATTTCAGGTTCAGTTGATATGAACTGGATTTTTAAAGATTATATAACTAAAAAACCAACTAAAACAAAAAATGGAGATAAGGTAAAGGTTATTAACAAGACTTCTTTCCTACGCTCTCAGCCAATTTTTGACGATATGGGAGGAAGCTCTCGTAAGCTGACAACGCTTAAAATTGGAACTGTATGCGACTTTATTTCTGACAATGGTGATGGTTGGAGCAAAGTTCATGCAAATAACACAACAGGCTATATTCAGAACAGCAGAATCAACGGAACAGGCTTATCCACTTGGAAGAAAGGTACTGTCTTAGGTGTGCCAGTTTATACCAGACCATCGGATACAAAACCTTGTGCGTACATTAACAAGGGCAATAAGTTCAATGTTGTATGCTCTATCAAGTCTGGAAAGTATGCAGGTTGGAGCATTATTCATTACAATAATCAGGATAAATATATTCGCACCGATATGCTAAAAATTTAAAAGCTACATAATAAACTAAACACAAAAATAAAATCATAAACCTTACAAATTTAAAAACCGCTCTCAAAATAATTAAAATTGAGAGCGGTTTTTTTATTTCATAAATGATATTTAAATATAGTTTATGCAGTATTTAAACTCGCATAAATATTCAAATTGCTTTTTGCATTTTATTTGCAAATTTTTTGGATTTCATTTGCAAAGCTACAGTTATTTACGGTGCAGATGAAAACGATGACTGGACTGACCCAGAAGTGTGGAAAAAAGCGAATCCGTCACTCGGAATTACCGTTGGAATTGACAAGGTTAAAGCCGTCTGTGAAAGTGCAATTCAGAATCCGGGCGAAGAAAACTCATTCCGACAGCTACGCCTCAATCAATGTGTAAAACAGGCAGTTCGTTGGATGCCTATGGATAAATGGGACAGATGTGCATTTGCCGTCAATGAAGAACAACTCCAAAGTCGTGTATGTTATGGTGGTCTTGACCTTTCAAGTACAACGGATATTATTGCATTTGTGCTTGTATTTCCTCCGCTTGATGAAGAGGATAAATATGTTATTCTTCCGTATTTCTAGATACCCGAGGACACACTTGATTTGCGTGTTAAGCGTGACCATGTACCGTATGATGTCTGGAAACGGCAAGGTTATCTGCAAACCACAGAGGGAAATGTTGTGCATTACGGTTATATTGAAAAGTTCATTCGGCAACCGAACTATCTGCTTAAATGAAGAATTGACATCTATACATCAAGAAGTTTTAAACAATCTTGAAAGCATACACGGAGCATTGCTCAGAATGAATCGTTCGATACAAGCTGAGGGTATCTTCGGTGTAATGAAATACGACCGTTGGCACAAAAGGTTAGTGCGAGGAGGTCAAATTAAAGTCGAATTGGATATTTATTTGGTTTCAATCGGCTTTAATCTTCACAAATTTTATACAAAACAAATCAGACTGCAAAAAGTTGCTTGAGTTTTCAACATTACGCTGTTTGTGGTAAGGAGGAGCATACCATTTTTTAAATAATTGCCTTATTTTTTGCAAAAATTGAAAGGAGCTGCGAAGAATGAAGTCTTAAACTTCATTTCTTCACAGCCCCCGAAGCCCCCGAATTTTAGATTATTTATCCTGATTTCATATAAAAAGCGTCAAATTTTGAACGAATTTGACGCTTTTTGAATTTGCATATAGTGAATTTGCATAATAAAATATAACAAATACTGTTCAAACATACGAAAGTGATATTATATGAAAGATTTTGAACGAAAACACTTGAAATCCGTTGTAAATATGCTATTATAATATCAGAACAAGTCAAAACATTTCAAAACATTTCAAAACAATCTCAGTAAGGGGAAAATTCAAAATGCTTGCAGAAGAAAGAATGGCTATTATACTTGAAATCATAAACGAACAAAAAGCAGTTAAACTTTCGCAGCTTTGTGAAATGCTTGATGCCTCAATATCAACAGTAAGGCGAGATATAAACTCTCTTGCAGATATGGGAAAGATTGTTAAGGTTCATGGCGGAGCAATGGCACTTGATGATAATTTCAGTTTTATAGAGCATAATGTAGAAGAAAAGCTGGCTCTTTTTACAGAAGAAAAAATTGCCATTGCAAAATATGCCGCCTCGCTGATTGAATATGGCGATTTTGTATATATAGATGCTGGAACAACAACCGAAAAAATGATAGACTTCATTCCTCAAAAAGATGTGAGCTTTGTAACAAACGGATTTACTCACGCAAAAAAACTTGCACAAAGAGGCTTTAAAGTTTATATTCCTGGCGGAGAGGTTAAATTTGTAACAGAAGCTATTATAGGAGCTGAATGTGTTATGACCTTAAAATCCTATAATTTCACAAAGTGCTTTATAGGTGCAAATGGAATTTCGGTTTCAGCAGGCTTTTCTACACCCGATGTAAGAGAAGCGAGAGTCAAGACAGCCGCAATAGATGGAAGTCGAAAAGCTTATGTTCTTTCAGACCATTCAAAGTTTGATAAAATAACATCTGCTACATTTATTCCCCTTAATCGGGCAACAATAATTACAGATAAATTGTTGGATAAGAAATATACAGAATATACATCAGTTAAGGAGGTTTTGTAAATGATTTATACCGTTACTTTTAATCCGGCTATCGACTATATCGTTCATACGGGTGAGATTGAACTCGGAAGGGTTAATCGCACAAAAAATGAAGAGATATACTTTGGTGGAAAAGGTATCAATGTTTCAATGGTTCTTTCAGAGCTTGGCATAAAATCTAAAGCATTTGGATTTGTTGCGGGATTTACTGGAAAAGCTATTGAAGAAGGTGTTTCATCAGCAGGAATCGAAACCGACTTCGTACATCTTGATAAAGGATTTTCAAGAATAAATGTTAAGATAAAGTCAAGCAGAGAAACAGAGCTTAATGCTCAAGGCCCTGAGATTTCTAAAGAAAAGATAGATGAGCTTTTCAGAAAGCTTGATGAAATTCAGAGTGGAGATACAATAGTTCTTGCAGGAAGCATTCCATCTTCGTTACCGTCAGATATATATGAAAAGATTCTTGATTATCTGAAAGAAAAGAATGTAAGAGCAGTTGTAGATGCTACAAAGGACCTATTGATGAATGTACTTAAATATAAGCCATTTCTTATTAAACCCAATAATTTCGAGCTTGGCGAAATGTTCGGCGTTGAGCTTAAAAGTACAGATGAAATTATAGAGTATGCAAGAAAGCTAAAGGAGATGGGAGCGGTAAATGTTCTTGTTTCTATGGCAAGTGATGGAGCGGTACTTCTTGATGAAAATGACAAAACACATATCTGTGGGGTATGTGAGGGAAAAGTCAAAAATTCCACAGGCTCAGGCGATTCAATGGTCGCAGGATTTTTAGCAGGCAGTGAAAAAGGTGATTATGAATATGCACTAAAGCTTGGTACAGCATCGGGTGGTGCAACAGCCTTTTCAGATGGACTTGCAAAAAAAGAAGAAATTTTTAAGCTTCTTAGCCAGCTTGCTTAAAATAAGGCTCTATTAGATTGATAAATCTAACGAAAATAAAAAATTAGTAACAGGGGGAAAAACTTATGCGTATTGTTGATTTGCTTAGCAAAGAAAGCATTATGTTGAACGGCACACCAAAAACTAAGTCAGAAGCTATTGATATGCTTGTAGATTTACAAGTAAAGAGTGGAAAGATTGCCGACAAAGCAGAATACAAGAAAGGAATCTTAGCACGAGAGCAAATGAGTTCTACTGCGGTTGGAGAGGGAATAGCAATTCCACACGCAAAGAGTACAGCAGTAAAAGCTCCATCACTTGCCGCCATGACAGTTCCAAGTGGTGTTGATTATGAAGCACTTGACGAAGAGCCTTCAAATCTTTTGTTTATGATTGCTGCTCCAAATGATGGAGATGTACATCTTGAGGTTCTTTCAAGACTTATGACAATCCTTATGGACGAGGATTTCCGAGCAAAGCTTATCGCAGCAAAGAATAAGGACGAGTTCCTTAAAATTATTGACGATATGGAAAAGGAAAAATATCCTGATGAACCAAAGGAAGCTGTTGCAGAAAGTAAGACAGGATATAGAGTTCTTGCAGTAACAGCCTGTCCGACAGGAATAGCACATACTTATATGGCGGCAGAAGCACTCGAAAAAGCCGGCAAAAAGCTTGGTATAACAATCAAGGTTGAAACAAACGGTTCTGGCGGTGCAAAAAACATTCTCACAAAAGAAGAAATCGAAAATTGCGATGGTATTATTGTTGCAGCCGATAAGAATGTTGAAATGGCAAGATTTGATGGAAAAAAAGTTATTTCAACACAGGTTTCAGACGGAATAAAGATTCCAGAGAAGCTTATAAACAGAATAGTTTCAGGAGATGCTCCTATATATCATCATTCAGGTGCAGCAGCAGAAAGTGCCTCAAGTGGTAATGAAAGCTTTGGCAGAAAGCTGTATAAGCATCTTATGAACGGCGTTTCAAATATGCTTCCATTTACTATTGCAGGCGGTATCTTCATTGCACTTGCTTTCCTTATTGATACAATAGCAGGTGCTCCACAAACAGGTGATTTCGGAACATATACAGCTGCTGCAAAATTCTTCAAGACAATCGGTGACTTTGCATTTAACTTTATGATTCCAGTTCTTGCTGGTTATATCGGCAAGAGTATTGCAGATAGACCTGGCTTCTTAGTAGGACTTGTAGGTGGTTATCTTGCAACAAAAGGTTCAACCTTTGCTGCGGTTGGTGGAGATGTTCCGTCAGGCTTCCTCGGAGCATTACTTGCAGGTTTTGCAGGTGGCTATCTTATGCTTGGCGTTGAAAAGCTTTGCGATAAATTGCCAAAGGCTCTCAATGGTATTAAGCCAGTTTTGATTTATCCACTTGTTGGCTTAGGAATTATCGCAGTTATAATGTGTGCAGTCAACCCATTTATGGGAATGATTAACACAAGCATTTCAAACCTCCTTAATAGTATGGGAAGCTCAAGTAAAATTCTCCTTGGCTGCATACTTGGTGCTATGATGTCTATTGATATGGGTGGCCCATTCAACAAAGCAGCTTATGTTTTCGGTACAGCGGCTATTGCCTCTGGCAGCTATGATATAATGGCAGCAGTTATGATTGGCGGAATGGTTCCTCCTCTTGCAATCGCTCTTTCAACAACATTCTTCAAGAACAGATGGACAGAAGAGGAAAGAAAAAATGGTCCAGTCAACTACATTATGGGACTTAGCTTTGTTACAGAGGGTGCTATTCCTTATGCAGCAGCAGACCCACTGAGAGTTATTCCAGCTTGTATGATAGGAGCAGGCGTTGCAGGTGCTTTGTCAATGGCATTTGGCTGCACACTTATGGCACCTCATGGCGGTATATTCGTAATAGCAGTTATAGGCAACTGGCCAATGTACTTGCTTTCACTTGTAATAGGTTCAGTTGTTGGAATGCTTTTACTTGCATTATTCAAGAAGAAAATTAAAAATTAAAATACATTTTAATAGCTAAAAAATAAATTTAAATAAAAAGGAGATTTTAACTATGGTATCAAAGACAGTGGAAGTAAAAAATGTACAAGGAATTCATATGCGTCCAGCAGGAATGTTAGTTGCGGAGATGAAAAAGTTCCCAGGCTGTACAGTGATGTTAAATACTGCTGATAAAAAAGCAAAGGCAACAGCGGTTATGCAGATTATGGCAGCAGGAATTAAATGCGGTACTCAGGTAGAGATTACCGCAGACGGCGAGAACGAACAGGCAGCTCTTGATAAGGCAGTTGAGCTTTTTGAAAGCGGTTTCGGCGAATAATTTAAAAAATTAGATTAATTTGCCGCCGTATGGCTCATATACGGCGGCAATTTTTATAAGAGGTGAAAATAATGAGGATATATACAGGTAAAGGTGTTTATGGTGCAATCGCAATAGGTAAGATTTCTATATTCAGCCGTCAGCAAATTGCTATAACTAAGCTTCATATAGAAGATATAGATGCAGAAAAAGCAAGAGTTCAGGCAGCAAAAGAAAAATCAATAGCTCAGCTTCAGGAAATTTACGAAAAAGCATTGAAAGATGTCGGAGAGGCTAACGCTCAGATATTTGAAATTCATATGATGATGCTTGAAGATGACGATTATAATGACTCAATTTCAGATATGATTGAAAGCAAGCATGTAAATGCAGAATATGCTGTTTCGGTAACAGCCGAAAATTTTTCTGAAATGTTTGCGTCTATGGACGATTCATATATGCAGGCGAGAGCGGCTGATGTAAAGGATATTTCAAATAGAATAATCAGAAATCTATCTATGGACGCAGAAAGTGAAAATGCAATGAGCGACAAGATGATAGTTTGTGCTGATGACCTTTCGCCAAGTGAAACTATTTTGCTTGATAAGGATAAGGTTTATGCCTTTGTAACAGCATACGGTTCATCAAATTCTCACACAGCAATTCTCGCCAGAAATATGAATATTCCTGCTGTAATAGGTGTAGGAGAAGCATTCCTAAATAAAATCAAAAATGGCATAACAGCAATAGTTGATGGTTATACAGGTGAGATTTTCGTTGACCCTGATAATGAAACTCTCGAAAGACTTGAAAAGAAACAAGCAGAGGATATTCAAAAGAAGAAGCTCTTGCTCGACCTTAAAGGTAAGGAAAACATAACTCTTGACGGTACAAAAATCAATATTTATGCAAACATAGGCGGAGTAGATGATGTAAAATCTGTTTTAGAAAATGATGCGGGCGGTATAGGACTTTTCAGAAGTGAATTTCTCTATCTCGAAAACAGTAGCTATCCGACAGAGGAAGAACAATTCAATGCTTATAAAAAGGTTCTTGAATCAATGGGCAATAAAAAGGTTATAATAAGAACTCTTGATATAGGCGCGGATAAGCAGGTTGATTATTTTGAGCTTGATAAGGAACAGAATCCAGCTCTTGGATATAGAGCAATCAGAATTTGCCTTACAAGACCTGAAATATTCAAAACACAGCTAAGGGCTTTGTATAGAGCATCAGCTTATGGCAAGCTTGGAATAATGTTTCCGATGATTACATCTGTTTCAGAGCTTATACAAATAAAAGAAATCTGCGATATTGTAAAAACGGAGCTTAGTGCAGATGGTATTGCATATTCCGAAGATGTAGAGTTGGGAATTATGATTGAAACACCTGCCGCTGCAATAATCAGTGATAGACTTGCACCAATGGTAGACTTTTTCAGTGTTGGAACTAATGACCTCACACAGTATACATTAGCTTGCGATAGACAAAATTCCAAGATAGAAAGCTTTTGTGATACACACCATGAGGCGATTCTCAGATTGATTGAAATGTCCGCCCAGAATGCTCATAAAAATGGTGCTTGGATAGGCATTTGCGGAGAGCTTGCCGCCGATACAACACTTACAGAAACTTTTCTTAGAATGGAAATAGATGAACTATCTGTTTCACCAGGCTTTGTCTTAAAGGTTAGAGATAAGGTAAGAAGCATAGATTTATCTAAAAAAATTAATAATTAAAAGTAAATAATGTATAGTAAAAAGTCCTCGGAATCAAATCCGAGGACTTTTTTATTCAAAATCTTTAATTAGAATGTTCTGAAACAGCTCTCTTGTAATATTTCATATATAAGAACAAAGTGAGTATAGCTAAAACTAAAATAATCACAACATAAATCCAGAAGCTTGCAGAAAATTCCTTATCAAAACCACTTGCATTACCAAGATTTTGAAGTTCATCAGTAAGCTCAGTTTTAATCATAGCATATTATTCAATGCAGTATTTCCATCGCCGAAGAAACAGCAATATTTATTATTTGCAATGCGACCAAAAGCCTGTCGCAGTCAAAAATTGCCTTGATAAGTATTCTATGGGATTTATGTATTCATTATTCCATACAGAAAACTGTTATGAATGTCATTATGCCGATACGCAACGTATTTCCGATATTACTATTGGTGATTCATGGGGTAGCAAGCTTTCCGAGGATGATATATAAAATGCGGTTGTGAAAGAACTTGAAATTTCTGTAGTTGTAAGCATTTTTTTATTAAGAACCTTGATTTTGTTGCTACAACTTTCAATAAAGCTATTGGTGATTGGTACGGAAAAACGAATTAGATATTTTGTCAATTAATTTTGTGCCACTTTGGCACTACAATCAAATGCCGAGGTAATCCAATCTGACAGAGCCTCTTTAGCGGACTTTCTGTCTTTGCAAGCAATGATTTTTAAAAGTCATCCTAAGAGTTTTTCTGTAAAATATCTATATAGCATATTTTGTCCTCCGTTTCAGGTTTCTAAGCAATTTTATTTTAACGGATTTTGGTTAAAATATGCTCTACTTTTTTACTTGTAGGCTCTTTTTCTTCCACAACTTTATTATAGAGCCTAAAAAATAGAGCATATTTGATAAACTCCTGCAGATTTCAGGAAATATCAAATATACTCTATAATTTTTATCAAAAATTTATTTATTAATCTAAATACTATGCCTTTTCACTTTGGTTTGTTGACTGTTCTTTGCCCTCGTGATAAGTTTTCTCGGTATTTACTTTCCATATTTCAGATTTGTCTGTGTTACCAGATTTAATATGTTCAACTGCACGAATAGCTGTAAGCATTGAATGGTCCATATTGTTATAACGATGTTGACCATTTCTTCCGACACAATATAAATTTGGAATAGTATTTATATATGCAATAAGTTCATCTATTTGTGAATAAGTATCAAAATATGCAGGATAAGCTTTTTTAACGCGTTCTCTGTGTGAATCAAGAACATCTCCACTTGAAATAATTCCCATCTTTTCAAGTTCTTTGGCTGCAAAGTCGATACACTCATTATCATTCATATTCCAGAAATTGTCACCTTCAGTGCAGAAATATTCCAGACCAATCCAAACAGTATGCTCAACATCTTTTACCATATAAGGCGACCAGTTATTGAATATCTGTATCCTGCCAAGCTTAACATTTGTGTCTTGAACATAAATCCAGCAGTCAGGAACAATGTTGCCCATAGTCTTGATTTCAGTTTCGTTCTTTAGAGCAAGCTTTGGTACAAGCAAACCTACTGTTACGAAATCACGATATGGCAGACCACTTGCAATATTAGCAATATTTTGAGGTATAGTTTGACCTTTAATACCAGCTACTAAGTCCTTGAGAGGCATTGAGGAGATAAAAATATCGCCATTAATTTCAGTTAAACCATTTGAAGTTTCGCATTTAACAGATTTAATTGAACCATTTTCAAGATTAATTTCTTTAACAGATGTATTCATAAGGATTTTTCCGCCAAGTTTTTCAAATTCTTTAGCAGCAATTTCCCAAAGTTGACCAGGACCGAACTTAGGATACCAAAATTGCTCAATAAGTGAGGTTTCAACATTTTTGTTATCCTTTTTACCAAAAGCCTTAGAGAACATATCTTTGAGGAGTGTTTTTATAGAAAGACCTTTAACACGCTGAGAACCCCAGTCAGCAGCGATTTCTTTAGGGTGTCTGCCCCAAAGTTTTTCAGTGTAGCCTTCAAAGAACATAGAATAAAGCTTTTTGCCAAAGCGATTTATATAGAAATTCTCAAGCGAAGTTTCCTTTTTCTTAGCAACAGCAGACTTCATATAGCTGCAACCTGCGACAAAAGTTGTGCCAAGTCCCATATTTTTAATTGTTTGAGGTTTCATAGAAATTGGATAATCAAAGAAATGCTTTTTATAGTAAATTCTTGAAACTCTATGACGAACAAGCATAACCCTGTCCTCATTTTCTGGGTCAGGACCATTTTCATATACTGGGCTTTCACGATTAAGAACTTTATCATCATAGGATTTTTTACCTTGAAGTGGCATAAGTTCTTTCCAACGATTCATAACTTCATCGCTCTTTGAGAAAAAACGATGTCCACCTATATCCATTCTGTTACCATTGTGATAAACGGTTCGAGAAATTCCGCCAATAGTATTAGATTCCTCAAGAATAACTACATCATAGTTTTTATTTCCATCTGATAATAATTCCAAGCCTGCTGTTAAGCCCGCAGGACCTGCACCAATTATTACTACCTTTTCCATCTTATTTCATTCCTTTTAAATTATATTCCAATTAAAGTATAGGTCACTGCAGATGAGATACAGAAACAAACTGTAATTGCACAGACTGCAATTCGGAATACTTTTGCTGATTTAGTTTTTTTGCCAAGAGTTTTTGTCAGCCATAAGCCAATAAACATTGCGCCAGTTACTATAAGTGGAACAACATATCGTACATTCTGCGTACAAGTGAACGGAAACTCAAAGCAGAAAATATAGTAAGAGCCTAAAATTACAACAAAAAGTAATGCAAAGAAAACCTTAAATATAGGCTTCATACTTTTTTTATTAATAAGTATGTATACCATTGCAATAACGCCAAGTAATGCAAGAACCACGCCCGACCAGAAAAGCACAACCCCACTGAATTTTATTTCAGGGTAGTATGTGTCATTTATGATTTCATCAAACATAGCTGTTTTAAATAGTGCTATTGTAGGATTATATTCAAAATACTTTCCAGCGTAGAATACAAATTGAGTATAAACGCTATCAAATTGGCTGAAATTGAAGTCAAAAAGCCTTTCAAAAATGCTATAATAACCAACATACTGGCTATTAGTCACAGAAAGCTTAGGTACATAGGTGAAAGGAACTTTATGCATAAGATAATTTCTTATGCTCCAGCCAAGTCCAAGTGGTATACATACGCCACCAAATGCAAGCATCTGTCCAATAAGGCTTTTGAATTTTTTTCTATTTTTGATTAATACAATAAGAAAAACAATCGCAATGGCAGGAGCAACCATCCATACAGAGAGTTTTGTAAACATTCCTAAGCCAACGCATAAAGCAATTTTCATTATATTCTTTAAAGTCTGTTCTCTATACCACACTATGGTATTAAGAATAGCTCCAAACACAAATGTTAATGAGAGAATATCGTTATTAACACTTCCTGAAAGAATTATAAAAGTAGGGTGAAAGGCAACTATTGCAAAAGCAATTATAAGTCCCATTCTTCTCAGTTTAAGCTCTTGCATAATTCTATAAGAAAGATACATAGATACACTTGAATAGAAAAGCGTAAGGTATTGCAAGCCCTCATAAGAAGACTCTGTTGCTATTCCAAAAATACTTTGTATTTTCAACCATATAGCAGCAAGAAGGTGATGCAAAGGTGGGTGATAAAATTGCCAATAATCTCTTACATCAATATCAGGCAAGGACCAGTTATTGAATATATAGAGTATATATGCAGCATGACCTCTTGCGTTAATATCAAATTTTTCAACATCATGCTGTCTTTGATGAACTGTTGTATAGAGGATATAGGCAAGTTTCAATGCAAAAGCAAGAATAAAAAGTATTATGATAATTTTTTTAGTATCAAGTATATTGTTTATATAGCAATGTATTCCATAGATTATTGCAAGAAATACTGCAAAGAGAAATAGAAAAGCTCCAGATTTTTGTTGTATAGCCATTATACAGTAGGCTATAAATAGCATAGATACATAGCTGATTGCTTTAATAGAGGTTATTTTAAAGCTCTCGTCATCTTTGCTTTGCCAAAATGTTACTACTATAATTATAAATGCAACACAAAGTAGAAGTATTATTCCAGTAGTTGAAAACGGTACTGTTCCGAATATGAGTGCCAAACAAAAGCAAATAAGTCCAAGAGTTAAAATAGGGTACTCTGAAAAGTTGAAGGATTTATATTTATTTTTTTTAATAGTATCACTCATATAATTCCCCTTTTACCAAATTTACTATTAAATTTGCTCAGCCGCTTTATATTTTAACACATTTAGCACAGTTTGTCAATTTAATATAATGGATTTTTACAATTCATTCTTAAATTTGTTTTTAAAAATATGTATTTTTATGTATAAATCAAAGCATAAAATTATTGTCAATCACCTAATTTTGGCTATTGATTGTAAACTATTTTTGAATATTTTCAATTTACTATTGCAAATTCAGAATTATTTGATATAATAATAAGTATATTAGATGTTATTTCAAGGATATTCAGTTTTGTTCACAAGGCCTTGCATCTCTGATTAATTTTTGAAATACATAATATAAATTCTATACTGATGATATTATATATGCTAAAATATTTTATATTTTTGGCTATCTGTAATATTATTATAAAAAATTAGTGAAATGGGGAAAACTGATGTTAAATGTAAGAATTCGTGAATTAAGGTCCGCAAGAAATATTACTCAAGTAGAGCTTGCAAGAAGTTTGTCTGTTTCTAAGCAGAGCATCTCTAACTGGGAGAATGATAATATTCTTCCTTCAATCGAAATGCTCGTTAAGATTGCTGATTTCTTCTCAGTAAGCACAGATTACCTTCTTGGCCTTGACGACAAGAAATATCTCTTGATTTCTGGTCTTAATGAAGAGCAAATCGCTCACATCCAGCAGTTGGTTGACGATATAGCTGAGAACAACCAAAAGTAATTTTGGACTAAACTAAATAAGCTATTAAAAATCAAGTAGAAATGCCTGACAGAATTCCGCACTGTCAGGCGTTTTTATATTGTCAATTAACAAATTTTATCTCGACACTTAAAGGTTTTGCGCAAGCCTTTTCAAAAGCTTGCGGTTTCCGAAGGCTCTGCCTTTGGTGGGTGTTAAGGGTGAAGCCCTTAACATATCTTCCACCTTGATTTCTTTCGATAGCAATAAACCTCCCTTGCAGATGTCAAGGTTTTGTTTGCAAAACCGATTATGCGTCTTGTGTGTGGTGGGTCGCCACTTAATACTTTAAACTTATTTTCAGACAAAAAAATTCAGGGACGAATATAAATTCGCCCCTGTCTTATGTTTTTGCAATTAAGTATTAGCCTTAGCTGCCTTTTGACTTTTTATAACTTTAAGTCTTGAGAATTCCTCACGCTCTTTTTCTTCGAGAGCCTCAGTTATGAACTTAACTGTTGCCTCAAATTTTGGAATCATAACATTTTTGAGAGCGTTGGCACGCTTTTGCGTCTTTTTAATAGCGTCAGCAAGTCGATAGACGCTGTTTTCTACCTCGGCAAGAACCGCAGTAAGCTCCTTAACCTCGTGAAAGCGTAGATAAGCTTCATCAAGAGAGGAGTTCGTATTGGAAATACTGAAATAGATTCCGTTATTAGAATTTTCATCTATTGTTACAATCGGAATCTCAACACCCATAACGCTTCGGTAGGAGAGCTTGAGGCTTGTTTCCTCAGGAACTGATTTCGAGATTTCGTCACAGAAGCCAAGGGTAATATTAGCAACCTCAAGAGCCTTATAAGCCTTATGATATGTGCTGTCGATTTTATCCTGAATTTCAGAAGCCTTGTCGATAAGCATCATCATTTCTCTGATAAGGATATTACGCTTTTTGTCGAGAAGCTCAAAACCATTTTTGGCAAGTGCAAGAGATTTCTTTGTTGCCATCAGGTTTCCTTTTGTAGGTACAGCCTGAACTGCCATATCTGTCACCTCCCAAAAAATTAAGCAATATCGTTATCATCACTGTCATCATCTTTTTTCTCAGAAGAGGCAAATGTTTCAAAAACGATAGAATCCTTATCCTCAATATAATATTTATCAAGAATAGCGTCATCAACACGGTCAAGCTCTTCACGAGGAAGAGTAGAGAGAAGCTTCCAGCCAAGGTCAAGGCTCTGCTCGATAGTTCTGTTCTCGTTGTAGCCCTGATTTACGAAATAAGCCTCAAAGAGCTTACCAAACTCGATATATTTCTTGTCAATAGGGGAAAGCTCTTCCTCACCGATAACAGAGGCGAGCGAACGAGCGTCCATAACTTTCGCATAAGCTGCAAAGAGCTGGTTAGAAAGTGCGGAGTGGTCGGCTCTTGTAAAGCCTTCACCGATACCGTCTTTCATAAGACGAGAAAGTGATGGAAGAACCGAAACAGGTGGATAAAGACCAGCACCCTCGAGAGAACGGTCGAGAACTATCTGTCCCTCTGTGATATAACCTGTAAGGTCAGGGATAGGGTGAGTAATATCATCGTTAGGCATAGTAAGAATTGGAATCTGAGTAACAGAACCATTCTTTCCTTTAATCATACCTGCTCTTTCATAGAGAGAAGCAAGGTCTGAATATAAGTAACCAGGATAACCCTTTCTGCCCGGAATTTCACCCTTAGATGAGCTGAATTCACGCAAAGCCTCGGCATATGAGGTCATATCAGTCATAATTACGAGAATGTGCATATCAAGCTCAAAAGCAAGATATTCAGCCGCAGTCAAGGCACAACGAGGTGTAAGAGTTCTTTCAATAATCGGGTCATTAGCGAGGTTAAGGAACATAACAACTCTTTCGAGAACACCACTCTCATCAAAGCTCTTGCGGAAATATTCCGCAACATCGTTCTTAACACCCATAGCTGCAAAGACGATACCGAATTTATTACCAGCACCAGCAATCTGAGCCTGACGAACAATCTGAACAGCGAGTTCGTTATGTTTCATACCTGAGCCAGAAAAAATCGGTAGCTTCTGACCACGAATAAGTGTCATAAGAGTATCTATTGTAGAGATACCAGTATTTATATAGTTTTGTGGATAAATTCTTGAAACAGGGTTTATCGGAGTACCATTGATATTAGCCTTGTGAGTAGGATAGATATCGCCAAGACCATCAATAGGAGTACCCGAGCCGTTAAAGACACGACCCATAATTTCAGGTGAGAGAGCAAGCTCCATAGGGTGTCCTTTAAGACGAGTGCGTGCATTGTCGAGTGACATACCCTTAGTGCCTTCAAATACCTGAACGACACAACGCTTACCCTGAGTCTGAACTATTCTTCCGTGGCGAATTGAGCCGTCATCAAGACGAATATCAACCATTTCTTCATAAGAAGCGTTTTCGACATCATCGAGAACGATAAGTGAACCATTGATTTCCTTAACGCCAACATAATCGAGAATCATTCATTTCACTTCCTTAAATAAGTAGTAATAAATGTGGGTGCTTAAACAAACTTCCCCTAAGACACTCAAAGTTTAGGTCAAGCCTTTTTAAAGGCTTGTAGGTCAAGGGCAAAGCCCTTGTCGCTCTCCGCAGAGAGCGAAATACCTTTGGGCGAAGCCCAACATTCTTTACCCCTGAGCGGCGGACTTTGTCCGCCGCCTTTTCTTTTGTCAGTAACATTAGTCATTTAGAGAGCAAAGAATGTTAAGGGCTTTGCCCTTAAAACCCATGAGGGACTCCGTCCCTCAACCCTGCAAGCAGCTTTCACCAGCAAAGCTGGTGTAGAAAAGGCTTGAGCGAAACTTTTATCTGTCTTAAAGAAGTGCATCAGCTAAGCGGTAGATTAGTCCTCTGCGTGGAAAAACCTTTTGTGTTCACCACGAGTGAGACTTCTTGAGCGATTTCGCATTTTGTATAGTGCGGTCACGCACCTCCGCTTATATGTTTGAGATTGTTGCAAGAGCGTCATCAATAGACTTATTAAGCTCATCAAACATTTCGGGTTTGTCATTCGGAATATCATACTTCATCTTTGTGATTTTCTCAAAGAGATGAAGCTCAAGAACCTGCGAAATAGGAATCTGTGCAGCAACAATATGTTTAGCCTTTTCGTAGAGATGGAGAATAGTCTTCATCATAAGCTTTTGCTTTTCAAGCGGAACGAAGGTATCGTCCTTATGGAAGGCGTTCTGCTGTAAGAAAGCAACACGAATAGCCTTAGCTGTTTCGATAACAAGCTTCTGGTCATCAGGAAGAACATCAGAACCGATAAGCTTAACGATTTCCATAAGCTGATTTTCTTCGTGGAGAAGAGCAGTAATCTTGTTTCTATACTTGATGAAGTCTTCACCGAGATTCTTTCTAAACCAAGGGTCAAGGTCTGTATAGTATTCGCTGTAACTTGTCATCCAGTTTATTGCAGGATAATGTCTTGAATAAGCGAGTGACTTATCCAAAGCCCAGAAGCAACGGATAAAACGCTTTGTGTTCTGTGTAACAGGCTCAGAGAAATCAGCACCAGGAGGTGAAACCGCACCGATAATAGTAACTGAACCCTCTGCTCCGCAAAGAGTCTCAATTCTGCCAGCTCTTTCGTAGAATTCAGAAAGTCTTGATGGAAGATAAGCAGGATAACCTTCTTCAGCAGGCATTTCTTCAAGTCTACCAGAGATTTCACGGAGAGCCTCAGCCCAACGAGAGGTTGAGTCAGCCATAATAGCAACGTGATAACCCATATCACGATAATATTCAGCAAGTGTAATACCTGTATAAATAGAAGCTTCACGAGCCGCAACAGGCATATTAGATGTATTAGCGATAAGTACAGTTCTGTCGGTCATAGGTCTGCCAGACTTCGGGTCAACCAGTTCGGAGAACTCAGTAAGAACCTGGCTCATTTCGTTACCACGCTCACCACAACCAACATATACGATAATATCCGCATCGCACCATTTTGCAAGCTGGTGCTGTGTCATAGTCTTACCAGTACCGAAACCGCCAGGAATAGCAGCTGTACCGCCCTTAGAGATAGGGAAAAGTGTATCAATAACTCTCTGTCCTGTGATAAGCGGAACATCGGCTGAAAGTCTTTCTGCTGATGGTCTTGGTGTTCTGATAGGCCAAGCCTGACAAAGTGTAAGCTCGTGCTTAATGCCCTCGTCATCTTCAATAGTAACGACCGTATCGTTTATCTTATACTTGCCGTTAGGTTCAACTTTGATAACTTTACCACCCTTAATCTTAGGGGAAAGTATGCAGCGATGCTCAATGATAGGTGTTTCTGGGCAAGTAGCATAAATCTGACCTGCCTTGAGGTAATCACCGACCTTAGCTGTGATAGTTACATCCCACTGCTTTTTGTCATCAAGTGAAGAAACAGCAGCACCTCTTGAAATAAAGGAAGAACCTGTTGATTCCTCGATAGCTTTAAGAGGTCTTTCGATACCGTCAAAGATATTATCAATAATACCAGGACCGAGAAGAATGTTCATAGGCTCGCCTGTGCCGTAGATAGGGTCGCCAAGCTTTAAGCCTGTTGTTTCCTCATAGACCTGAATAGTAGTAAGCTTATCTGTGATACCGATAACTTCGCCGACGAGGCGTTCGTCGCTGACATAAACCATTTCCATCATAGAAAAGTCTCTTGTGTCCTTAACAGTAACAACAGGGCCGTTGATTCCGTAAATTACATTTTTATTTGCCATTATCTCATCTCATTTTCCAGTCGGGAATTACTCAGTAACTCTAAGACCTGAATTTTGATAGAACCACTCCCGCTGACCATCAAGCTTTGTATCGAGAGTTTCATCAGCGATAAGTCCCAGACTTGCACTTCTGCCTGTGATTCCGCCAATTTTAATTTCCTTAGAGGACTTAACCTCGCAAGAAGGAGAGAAAGCCGACTTGATTTTATCAGCGAGCTTTTTATCCTTTAATCTTTCTGCTGTATAGGCAGCCTTAATCTTATCAGCAAACTTTAGGTCGCTTTCCTTAATGAAGAAGATTACATCGTCTGCCTTAAGAGCTTGTGCAATTTTCTTTACGCTTTCGAGCATAAGCTTTTCATAATCTGCTGTCTTAGTAAATTCGACAAGCTTTTGAGTAACCTTTTCAAAGACATTTTCAGTCATTTTATTTCTTTTCTCGAAAATTTTCTTTCTGCTTGCCATCTCGTCACGAGAAAGCTGGCTTGAAATTTCCGTTCTTATGGCTGCCATTTCTCTTTGAATAAGGGTATAGGCTTCTCTAATTCCTTCTGTTTCAGCCTTTTCAAGCTCTTGCTTTTTGAAGGATTCAGACTCAAAGCGAATTTTATTTCTTTGTTCCTCGGCATATTTTTCAATAGCCTTCAAAAAATTTTCAGAGCCACTCTGAACTTCTGCCATATAATGTCACCTCCGTAGAGATTTTTATTAGATTTTAACACCGATAGCATCACGAACATATCTTGTGATACTATCCTTTGCACGACCGTTTCCATGTCTGTCGGGAATTTCGACTATAAGCGGTTGTTTGCGGTTTAGCTTTAGGTTATAGACAAGGTCAGGACAAAGAGAAACCAGACGCTCGGTCATAAGGATAACTGCGACATCATCATAGTCCATAGCCTTTGTGAGAGCGTCACGAACCTCGCTGTCCTCGTGAACGACAACGCCTTCGATTCCCGCAAGACGCATACCCATTGCCGTATCAACATTGTCGCTGATTAAATAAAATCTCATAATCTCACCTGACCTTTATGTAGTTTAAAAAGTACTTTTTGTTGCGTAATTGCTAGACAAATCTTGCTTGTAGTGAGTGTGGGAAACTTGTTGCTGCGGATGAAGTAACTACCGAGCGGGCGAACACAGTTCGCCCCTACAATTAGCTAACATACTTTTCTAAGACAGCTAAAAGTTTCGCTCAAGCCTTTGGTAGTTCATTGGTAATTACTTTATTCGTGACAATAAACCGCCCTTGTAGATGTAGAGGTTTTGCTTGCAAAACCGATTACGCGTCTTGGGTGCGGCGGCTCGCCGCTACGAAACTTGCGATTTGTAATTCGCCAATTTAGAATTAGAACTTGTTAAGGATAAGGATAGAAACGAGAAGTCCGTAAAGAGCAACACCTTCGCCAAGAGCAACGAAGATAAGTGACTTACCGAATGCCTTAGGGTCTTCACTTGTTGCACCGATAGCAGCAGGAGCAGCACCAGCAACAGCGATACCACCGCCGATACCAGAGATACCAGTTGCAAGAGCAGCAGCGAGCATACCAAGACCATTAGCTGTTGAATCAACAACAGCAGTTGTGTCAGCAGCGCTAACTGTCATAGGAATTATAAGGCAAACAAGACCAACAATGCAGAAAGAAGCAATCTGTGTGAAAACAGCAGTCTTGCGTTTAGCACCGCTCTTAACAGCCTTATAAGCGAGCAAGATAGAACCAACTAAAAATACAACAGGTACAGCCAACAATACAAATTCCATGATTTCCATAATTAAAATCCTCCATTTAATTTAAAAAATTATTTATAACCCACATATGAGCTTAAAAGCTCATATGGAATTATTGATTTTCTTCGAGTCGGACAGGCTCAAAGGCTCTGCCCTGACCAACATAGAATCTGCTGAACAATTCGTAATACTCAAGTCTTAGCACCTGAATAGCAACAAGAAGTGCCTCAAGAGCCATAACTATTGCGTTGCCCAACAAAACAACTATATAGTACATAAATCCGCCAGACATATTTGCGAGTGTGAATACAACAAGCATCATACCAGCGTGAACAAGGACATATGCACCTATACGCAAGAAAGACATTGTGTTAGTAACATAGCTCAAGCAAGTTTCAAAAAGCTCGAAGAAGTTCTGAACACAATATTCGCCCCACTTTTGCGGTTGCCAATTTTTATTTCCTGAAACAAGTCTTCCGAGTGGCTCTCTGAGGAAGATAAGAATAAGCGGTATTATAATCAAGCCGATGACATATACGATATTCATAAGTTGAATTCCGAGAACCATCTGACAGACAAGACCGACAACAAGCGATGTATAGAATACAAAGCCTGCTATACCGTTCGGACCGAAGATTCCGCTTTCATAATCTCTGCGTTTCAGTGAAGAATAGATGTTCAAAAGCATAACAATCATAATAATTACTGCACCGACACCGACTGATGCATAAACAATCAGATTTGATGTTGCAGGAGCCATTACATCAACGGGTTTTTCATTAAGTCCAAAGACTGCCTTATATATCGGATTGAAGGCTTCTTCAAAGCCGAAGCACGAGCCATAGATAAATCCGAATATAGCCGAGGAAATACCGCAGGGGATAAGAATTTTTCCTATATCCATCTTTTTCAGCTTCCACATAAGGTAGCCAACAATAGAAAGGACAATACCCTGACCGAAATCACCGAACATTATTCCGAAGAATATGGTGTAGGTTATAGCTACAAGCATAGTCGGGTCGATTTCGTTATAGCTTGGCAAGCCGAACATCTTAACATAGTATTCGTAACGCTTAGCAAATCTCGGATTTTTAAGAATGACAGGCGGAGAATGTTTTATCTCGTCCTTGCCATCGCTAAGGGTATATTCAATACCGTTTATCTTGTCAAGCCCTTGAGTAAATTGTTTTTCTTGGTCGGCAGGAATCCAACCGACAAGAATGAAGTTTCTGTGATAGCAGTAGACATATTTTTTAATGGTATAGTAGGTATTCATTTCTTTCAGCCTACTATAATACATACTGCACTTTTCGCTCTCAGCAGTCCAGAAAATATCAAGCTGTTGCTGAATCTTAGTGAGCTGTTGTCTGAGTGCAATCTCTTTAGCTTTTAGCTTTTCGAGATATTTTTCAGGATTCGTAACGCCCTTTGGAAGATTCATTCTTTCAAAGTAAAGGCTTGCGAATATCCTGTCGATTTCGTCCTCACTGCCGAGTGGTGAAAAATAAACACCCCAGTAATGAGTCTGGTCATTCGTGCAGGGGAAGAAAAGAATGTATGGATTGCTATTAAGCTCTGTAAGTCTATCGTAGCTTTCCTTTGGAATTCGACCAAAGTTTACATTGATAAATTTACAAGCGAAAAGCTTTTCCATATCAAGATTACTTCCTATAAAGTGGTTAAGCTCCTCTTGGTTTTTTCTGCATTCATCAAGCTCTGCATTAATTTTAAGCGTTTCGGTAGTAAATCTATCAAGCTTAGAAGAAACGAACTTGACATACTTTTTGATACCACTGTCGCTGACAGTAAATTTCTTTGTCTTGCGAAATTCGAGTGCCAGTCCGGCTGATTGAACCGAAGAGGTAAGCTCAGCCAATGGGTCTTGATAAGGATTTCTTTCGTTTATCGGAACGAATTTTCCGGTATTCTCATAGAAATTCATAGCGTCATCGGGGTGAAAGATTTCAGATTCTCCGCAATATCGCATAACCTTATCAAGCTCTGATGAAAGACCAATAATGCCGACCGCTTTCATAGGTCTTACGGACACGTAATCACCTCATTTCATCTCACGAGAAGTCTTGATTTTTCTTCTTCGGAAAATCCGTATCGAGTGCCCTCAATGAGATTTATAATATTAGATAGTTCGATTTCTGAAAGCATAACATAAGAAAGCATAACTACCGAAGCGTTTACAGAGAGTCTGATGTTTTTTTTGCAGTATATAGAATTAAGAGCAGTTATCATCTGGCTTTGAGTGTTATATTCGGCTTTGTTGAGAGACTTTCCTATATAGGTAGCCTTCAGATTGTTCATAAGCTCATTAGAACTTTCACATTCGAGCAAGGAGTTGATTTGAGCCTTGCTTAACCTTCCATAGGGAAGAAGCATACTTCTTGTATAGTCCTCAGAGGTATGGTAGCTCATTTTCAGACGAGAAATTCTTACGAAATTTCTGAAATCAATAAAAGCATTGATAAGAGCAAGAAGTTCTTTTTTCTCTTTACCTCTTGTATTCTTATTGATAGATTCAAACAAAGAATTAAAGTTATAGGTATAAAGAGCGGTTTCAATTTTTGGAACATCAAGCTGTTCGTCACCCTGTGGAATGAAAGGCCGTATAATCTTAGCATACTTAGTATTGCTGAGAACATCACAAAGCTCACTAAGATTTGTCACTTCAGAGAAGGATTTAAGATTGAGATTTGTGTGTTTCTCAAAGAAAACAGGCATTTCGTAGGCATATTCAGAAGCTCTTCCAATATTAAGAAGAGATATACATCTCATAATTTGCTCAATTTCCATACGATTTATGAAGAAAACTGAAAGAAATTTTTCTGAGTTCATATCAAATCTTGCGAGAGAAACCTTTTCATAGAAAATTTTCTTTCTTAGTAAGGTTTCAAGCTGACCTCTATGAACATCATTTTCGTTAAGACCTGAAAGAATTTCTGAATATACTGTTTCATTTTTAAGATAGTTTGCAACCTCAGGAACGGTTTTGCAGGCGAGCAAATCCTCGTAATCCTTGTCTGTCAGTCTGCGTCCATACATAGTCCTTGCCTTAGCAAGAATAGCGTTGGAAGACATAGACGATAGCATAAAATCACCCCGATATTACTCTCTTGAAGATTTCGTCAACCCAGCTGTCACAATTTGAGCCGTAGAGGTCATCAAGCTTTTTTTCGATTTTGGCGTGAGCCTCACGAGTTTGAGCGAGTTCCTTTTTGGCAGCATCTCGTTCCGACTGCGCATTGATTTGTACACGCTTTCTTGCTCGTTCAAGATAGTCTTTGATGATAGTTTGCTTAGCAACAGCAATCTCCTGTTCATAGTCGATTTTGCTTTTGAGAGCCTCGTCATTAAGTTCACGAGCCTTTTCGTCCATTTCGACTATTTTTGAAATCATATCTTGCACCAGTTATACACCTCCTATAAATAAACAGGCGTGGAGAAACGAAATCTTTCTTACGAAATATAAGTAAGATTAAGTTCCACCACACCCCCTTGTGTACCACATAATAATATCACAGTTGGCATTTAATATCAAGTCAAAAATTTCAAAATTTAGACACGAAACTTACCTTGTATAGTCAATTTGTCCAATTATATATTTTGTAATAAACTTGTTTAAAATATTGTTGATTTTTGCCAGCGACGAGCCTCCGCACCCAAGACATGGATTAAGTAGCTACCTCAAAGCTAAAAGACTTCTCTAAGACACTTAAAGTTTAGGTCAAGCCTTTTTAAAGGCTTGCAGGGTCGAGGG
>OLGD01001360.1_pt1 | contig 37520 bp, 45 predicted proteins | sample 1605311 | NCBI WGS metagenome assembly OLGD01 (sample SAMEA3888917, study PRJEB22519) | human gut metagenome | biome: human gut; feature: human-associated habitat; material: faeces | place: Denmark | collected 2010
AGGATTTTTACTTTCTGTAAGTACAGCTATAACATCAATTACTGAAAAATAGTAATCTTCTATTTCAGAATCCCATTTGGTTCTTATTTGACGGTTTTGAAAAAGTTTAATTTCATTTTTATTAGTCAATGTTATTAACCCCTATTTTTTTACCTGATTTAGTTTAAGAAATTTTCATTATTTACAAGCCATATTATTTTTTTTATAAGTAATAATCTAATTACTCTTTAGTAAATGATTTCATTATATAATTCTCATTATTTACTTTCGCCCATTCTCGTTTCTTCTTTTTAGATTTCTTTTTATTGTTTTTCTTCTTAGCAACCATAATTTATATTATACTATGTAAGTTACTAATATTAAAATACTTAATATTATACTCCCAATAAAACAATAAAAACCATATTGTAAATCCTTACTTTTACTATTCAATAAACTTAAATTATGGTTAATAGTGTTTTCATAAGCTCCTAATGATTCTGAAACATATTCCTCCTCGGAATAATTATATTCATAACATTTTTTAATAAATTCCATATTTGGATAATATTTAAATTTTTTTAGGATTGTTGGTTTGATGAAACATATTAATGATCCAAAATAACACGCCAATATAAATAAACATAATACCCATTTTACCATGTTATTTATTGATGGTAGGAAAAAGTTAACTTGTAATGCAAGCATTGCACTAATTAAAGTAATCATTTTCATTGCTTTATCATCAAGTTGTTTATTTGTATCTTCAATTATATTGTAAGCTGATTCCATTTGAGTAATATAAACTTTATCATCCATATTATAAATCGCCCCACACATTATTTTTTTTGTTGGATTCATCAATTGTGTTTCTTGTTTTTATATTTATGTTATAAGTTAATATAAATGTTTCTATTCAAAAAATAAACCTTAAAACTACAGTATATTCAATGAAAATAATGAAACACTAAACATTATTCAGTATGAAAAAATGAAACGCATTGTGTTCTAAATTTTGGTGTTTAATTAGTTTTGTGAACTGTTAGGTTATTGTTCATTTTTATAATGAATATTTTTTTATCTTTTTTGTTATTAAAATGTATTGATATTTTTAATTAAAAAAATAGAAACCTTTATATACTATGCAGTACAATATAATAATAGAAATACATGGAGGTGATAACATAGACATATTAGAAGTGATGTGTCAAATCATAACATGGATTATCATGTTGCTAGTAAGTAGGAGGGAATAAAATCCCCTCTTACATTTGACATATTACTTCTTTCAAATATATAAAAGTTTATACACAATTAAAATTAAGGAGGAAAATTAAACATGATATTTACAATATTAATTTTAATACAATTAATTATAGCAGTATTAATATTAAAACAAGCAAAAAATACAAAAATATTATTGATCATCTTTTTCATAATAGGAATTATAAATATAATACATTCAATAATATATTAAAATGGTTGGTTATTTTAATCAAGTTTCACTTACTGAAACCCATTAATCTAACCCCCACCATATTTTTTTCATATTATAAAACCCAAAAAAAAGGAGAAAGAATAATTATGACTGACTACACCAGCATAAGAATAAAAAAAGAAATAGCCGAAAAAATACAATTAATAAAAATACAAAACAACTGCAAATCACTAAACGAAACACTAGAACAACTAATACCAAAAACAGTAAACGAAAACTACGAATTCATAAAAGAACAACCAATATTCACAATAAACAACACACCCATAACATTCACAGACCTGAAAAACAACAATACAGGCAAAACATGGGGAAACGAAAAACAAAACGCAACAATAATATTTAAAGACAAACAAGGAGCATTTATAAGATTCAATGATGAAGATGAAGTATTCCTAGAATACTACCACTTCATCTAAAACCATCATCTATTTTTAAACAAAAGCAAGATTTAACTCAGGAATATTAACATTATTCACATGACTCTTCTGTAAACTATTACTTACTGCTTTATTATGAACAAGCACAACAATTAAAGTATTTAACTCAATCAACTTAGAAGTAACATTAATAGTAATATTAATCTTCTTAATATTCATTAAACTACTTTTATCAAATCCAAATAACTTAGAAGCATTTAAAAACTCAAAAGCACAAGGGATTCCATTTTTATCAAAATCAACAATAACATTATCAGTTAACTCCAAAGAATAATCATAATCATATTCTTCAGCATAATATAACATTAAAGCATCACATTCAGGATCATAATTTTTATTCAAAGGTCTACCTGTACTCATTTTCTCCAATCCTCCTACTAGATTTAGCTTCATATGTAGTTATCATTTTCAAAGATTTAAATTCATTAATAACAATAATAAGATAAAAATCTTTATTTTCTTTATCAGGGTGCTTATAGCACAACTTAAATTTATTCTCTGCTTGCTTATTAATACCTAACAATTCATGATTAAATAATACATCCATCCACAATTCTTTATCATTATGTCTTAAATCATTATTAACATTAAAATGATTTGTTGTACGAATTTCAGAAGTATTATCCAAAGAATTGATAATATCAATAGCCTCTTGAATAGAAAAATCTCTCATAATAATTTTTCCTTTAACATGTATTTTATATAAACTCAAAACTATAAAAATATTTTTCCTTAAATTAATAAATTTTCAAAGTCATTTTCTTTGAAATTTTCTTCTTTTTTCTCAATATTTCGTAATCTTTCATCAATATCATAGATTAATTTCTCATAATTTTCTATTTTTTCATCTTTTTTCAATATTTCAGTTTCTAATTTTATATATTCTGGTGATTTAATATCAAGATTATTAATATCAAGATTAATAGTCACACTATCCATATGTTCCATATATTTTAATTTTAATTTTTCTGGATTTTCCATGAAATAACTCTTATGTGTTGAATTTTTACTCCTACCCTGTAATGCATCAACTTCATCTCTTGACATTCCAGAATTGTATAATTGACTTGCATGGAACTTTCTAAGCATATGTGACCTAAAACTAGAATAATCTCCAATTTTACCTAATGCTAAAGCATCATTTATATCATTAAAACTTTTATAAAAGTAATATTGTCCTATTTTAAAAAGTTTATCTTCATTTTTAAGTTCTTTATCTATGTTGGATAAATAATAGAATATTTCTGTTGTTGCTTCTGGACTGCAAAAAGTGTAATAGTGTTTATTTGTTTTTTGTCTATGAATTTTAAATGTAGGTATTATTGAATCATTATCTTTTAATTCATTTAATACATCATAGATATTATTGGAATTATGATATTCTTTTGTTGCATCGATAAAATCCTGAATAGTAATGTTTAATGTTTCTCTTCTAGCACAACCTGATGAAGACATGAATAAAATCACAGCTCTCATAACAGGATTTGCATATTTTAAAGAGTTTTTTATATCTTCTTTTGTGGGTAAGTCTTTATAATTTATTGGAGGATTTTGATTTATATTTTTTTTACTAATTTGAGGTAAATCATGAATTTCTATTTCAAAGTGTTTGTAAAAAGTTAGTACTTTTCCAAAGTGTGTTTTTGCAGTTTTTCCCAGATAATTTTCAAAAAGGTAAGATCTGAAAGCTATGAGTCTTTTTTTTAATTTTCTTTTTTTCCATCTTATTCCATTATCTTCTTCTGTTTCTGCTTCATCGAGTAATTCTTGTAATGATTTTTCTGTGAAGTCCACATATGTTTTTAATACATATTTGTATCCTTTTTCAGTCCCATATGTTAAATTTCTTTCAGACACAAAATTTTTAAATAGTTCCTCATCATCCATATTCATATTTTTTTACTCCTTCCATTATTTTAAAAAATGGGGAGAGCATTTGAAAAGTAGACAATTTAAAAAATAATTTCTTCTAAACTATTTTTATATTTATCCACTTTTTCAACTCTCCATAACTTTATTTTATTAGAACTATTTTTTATGCTTTTTGCAATCATTTATTTATAAAAAATGGAAGTAATTTAAATAAGCATCATTGTAAGAATCTATAAATCTTATAAGTGCACCAAATTCATCTTTGTATATTACTGTTGCTGTTTCACTATTGCTCCATTGAGTACCTACTTCTGCTTTTTTTAATTCACTCCACGAGATATTCTTATAAATATCTCCATCTTTTAATGTGAATGCAGGTTGTTCATAAGTTACTGTTTCAGGTGTTACTGTTCCTTGTGGCAGGATATGTTTTACTGTTTCATTTACTGATTTGTAACCGTTTAATGCTTGTATTTCTTTTATTTTATTAATTAAACTTACTTCTAATTTTATTGTGCTTCTTTCCACAATATCATTCTCCTTTTAAAAAAAAATAGCTTTGTCTTTTTAAAGGACAAAGCTTAAAATTGTTAATACAATTGATATTCCACATAATATTATTGGTAGTTTTTTAGGATTGTTTCTTTCAGATATTACTAATATTATGAATAATATGGTTATTATTATATTTACGATGTTTGCTATTGTTAACATTTTTCATCCACCTCTTTTTGGGAAAAAATTTAAATAATAAAAATTTTAAATTTTAAATTTGATGATGGGATTTTTTTATCCCATCAATATGGTGTATATTAATGTTGCAACTTGGACAATTAGTCCAAGCCATGCAACTAACTCTTTTCTATCAATGTTTTCCCCCTCCTTGTAGTTCTATTATTATATTGGTTACTATACTATATAAAGGTTTCTATTTATTACTACTTATTTTTATAAAAAAAATAAAGAATTCCACTAAAAAAAAGTAGAATCCATCAAAAAAAAATCATTGATACAAATCACTAAAAATCCAAGCTGGATCATACGCTAAAATCGTACCATTCATACACCAATTACTTGAAACACTGTTTCCATTTAAAACTGCTGCAGGGTCACGATAAATCCAAGAGCCCCCAGTATGCTTAGAATGTTTCAATCTAAGCCTTACATGCCCAGTCCCACTTCTACATCGTACATGAATGAATTGTACATTATAACCTAATGCAAGTCCTAAACGGTAAAATAATTGACTTGAATCAGTACAATTAACTCCTTGCTTATTATAGATCTTATTAATAGTTTCCTGAGTATTATATTTGGAGTTATAATAATATCCATATCCTCTTCCTCGGATTTTGTTCAAGCAAGAGTCCATATCTGTTACACCACCAAATTTGTCGGTGAACCTTTTTAATGTGATGTCTGTGGTGTCGCTGGTTGTTCCGTTGCCATGTGGGTCTTCAAGATAAACAATAGCTGGACTAACACCATTTAATACTTCATAAGCTGATACACGATTAGCCATACTAACATAACAATTCTTATAATACTTTGTTCCATCAGTATCAGACACATAATTTGGGAGGAAACTTAAATCTTTATTATCAAATATTGCACATTCAACAAACTCTGCAATAAGACTGTCTTGTTGATAATTCGTACCTCTCTCTTTAATTGCTTTTATAATTGTGCCATAATCAGCTACACGATTCATGTAACTATACACTTGTCTTGTATTAAACTTTTTATTATTATTCACTAACCAATAAGCAATTCTATTCATCAAATAAGTGTATTTTGTAAAACTAATATGTTCATTAACCATTTATTTTCATCTCCTTTTTAAATTTTAAATCATCTAAATATTCCTTTAAGATACTGCATTTTATAATTGCATCTTCAAAACAACAAGGAACCTCTTTATCACAAGGATCATAAAATGCACATTTTTCACATTCTTCACTAATCATCCCAAAATAATCCCCCTATCAATTTTTAATGTACAATCAGTAATCTTGTTTGTTCTAAACGAGGATTCTCTCCAGCAGCTCCTCTTTTTACAATACCTTCCAACATATAACTTCCAGGGTCTAATCTAATCGGCAGTATTGCTCTACCATTAGCATCAGTTGTTCTTTCATAAGAAACACCATTTACAATAAAATTAATTGCCACATTTTCCCCTGTGTTAATTTCAGGATTGGAAGAAATAATTTTACCGTAAACAGAATTTCCATAATTTAATTCTAGTTTAACTCCATCTTCTCCAGCAAGGTCTGATAAGCGACCCATTACTAATCTAGTGTTTTTTAAATCATCCATTGTGGTTTCTAATATTTCTTGTCTTGCAAATGTTTCAGAATGTTCATCATCCACCAAATCTGCATTTAAACCTGAACCTGCTCCATCCACTTCTTTTAATTTATTTAAAATAGTTGTGGGTGTTTCAATGTTTCCATCTTTACCATCTTTTCCTGCAGGTCCAGTATCACCTTTACTTCCTTTATCACCTTTAGGACCTGTTGGTCCTGTTGGTCCAGTATTGCCTTTAGGGCCTTTGAAATTCCCCAGTAATATTTTTTTAACCATTAAAAAAAACCTCTCCATTTATTTAATTATACTCCTATTTTCATTTTCACACCAGACACATTATAACTCATACTTGTACCGCTACTCCATGCACCTGCTTTTGTAATTAATCTCCACATATTAGAATTAATTTCTGCTCCCCGACTCTTATTGGCTGTGTTAATTGTTTGAGAATCATCACATAATACATAACTTAACTTATCATGTCTTACTTTGAAAATTAAACCAAAATATTTTCCTGCAACATTCCCATATGTGCCCTTTTGGTCGTAAGTTCTATTTGTTCCACCATCACAAACTATATCAACCCATGTACGACCTTGCTGAGGGGTGCATACTACACTTATTTTTTCGTTTGTTTCTGGATTCAATAAGATAAATTGTATATTAGAGTTAATTCCTAAGCTGTTAGGACTCCATGATAAAAATAAGTCAAAGTTTTCAAGATTAAAAGTATCTGTACGATACCCTTCTTGAGTGCTCTGCTTGTAGGGTATTTGTATTGTATCGTGAACATGTGAGCGAGTAATACTTTTATCTGCAATACTGCTTCCTTCAGGCAAGATAACATCAGATAAAAAGAAACTAAAATCTCTTATATTAATATTGGTTTTACCATCCAAGCTTGATTGAAGATCAGTAATATTGCTGATACTGTGACTGTGACTACTGTTAGCTTTACCGTTCAACGCATTAGTCACGATTTTATTCTGTACAGGATTAATAGAAGAACTACTTAATGATGAATCAACAACTGTTTTATTAGCACCATCATCAATATTTTCCAATTTTTTGTCATGATCATAAACAAAACCATTTACACCTGACTGACGATTAACTCCATATTCATGCACCCACATGCCATCATCCAGATCCTGATCAATGTCTATACTATCACTTGTATGGCTGTGGTTAACATTTGCTTTATTTGTTAATTGAGTATTCATTTCTGTTTGTGTAACATACCCCGATAAGTCAACTGTTGTTTCAGTTGAACCAATTTTTTCAAATTTATTATTAACCCAAATATACTCATCATAAACATTACCCTCAACAGAAGCTGAAGTATTTAATTTTAAATACATTACTCCAACTTCTCCAGTAGCAGGTAATGAAGTTACGATTGTTGCTGTAAAACCAATTAATGAATTTATCTGAGAATTAATATTATTTACTTTCGCATCGATTTCAGTTTCAGTATAATACCTTTCATCATGATTATGTCCAACATTTGATTTCCCACCTAATTTTGAATCAACTTCGGTTTTCTTATAATAATCATTTAAATGTTTAACAGCAATATACTTGCCAACATGTACCTGATAACTATTTGCTCCATCTTCACTAGCTATATTTAAATATAAATCACCAGTAGTTTCATCATGCTCAAATACTGGAGGGTTGGTTTCATCATTACAGTAACACCATAGATTTCCTTCAGCATCTCCTGCTAAAGTGAAAAAACCTGGTGGAGGTACTGTAATATTTAATAATGGGTTTGCCCATTTGTCGAACAATTCATCAATGGCTTTACTTACTGTATTGGCATCTGTCTTTAATATGTCGATGTCTAGGAAATCTTCAATGTTTCCTATTTTTGTGCCGAGGTTTGTTTCTCTTAATCTTGCACATGCATTATTTAGTGCTTTTCTTTCATTTTCAGTTAGTTTAGTCATATTACACTCTCTCTTTTAACATTACCTATTTTAATCTCTTTATCACCATTTAGATAAGGATTATAACTTATTTCTGTTATTTGTGCTTTGAACACATCAGAATCGGGGAATTTTACATATACAAAATCACCTACATTATAATTGTGTCCTGGTGTTTCTACAAGGTCTACTTTTATGCTTTCATTTTTCTCTAACCATTTTGTGTTATCTCCTGAACCGTTTAATTTTTGCCAGCATCCAATCAGTACTTCTTCTACTGATTGTTCGCTAGTTTCAAATGGTTCTAATTTTGGATTACCATCACATACTGTGAGATAATTGAAATCTACAAGTGTTGGTAAAGCATGAATATATAATTCTCCTCTTGGTTTTACATATGGGAATCTTGAAAATTCAAAAAGTTTTGTTGTATCACATGTTAATGATACAAAATCACAGCCTTTTAGTTTGAAAGTTACGTTGCCGTACCAGTAGTTGAATTTTGATTGTTTTGTGATTACATTTACTATATTTTGTTTTGAATCACTTTCATCACCAGTATATTCTGCAGTTATTTCTTTATATTCTCCTACTGTTTCTTTGACTGTTTTTGTTGCAGTGGTTGTTGTTTCTGCTTCTCCAGGAGTTAATTTAACTTTTTTACATTTTCCATGACCCCATTTGTCTCCTCCACAGTATCCGCAGTAATCTGCATCACAGCCTCCTTTTTTCATGCTGCAAGTTATTTCGCCTTCGTACACTTTTTTGGGATTGTCAGTTAATGTTCCAGTTTTGCCACAATTAGGACAGTAGTTTTTCCATGTTTTTGTGTATCTTTTATATTGTGTTCCATAGCAACAGCCACATGATGGCATCATGTTTACGGTTATTGTGTTGGGATCTCCTGTTGTGACATTTTCAGTTACCTGTTTTTCTACTTCTTTTTCAACATATTTCATGAATTTTATTGACTTATTTTTATAGTCAATGGTTATTTCGCTTTCATCCTGAATTAGATTCGGTTGTTGGAAATATATCATTGAAGTATTGGGGTCATCATCTGCTATTCCTTGATTAGTTACTTCAATACCGAGTGTTGATGCTCCTTTTATTTTTTTAATTTTGAGAATTGGGTGTGATTCGCTGATATATTTTTCAACATCTAAAATAGTGCATCCTGGAATTTGGCGTGGAGTAATGGTTGGGATTTTATTTGAAGAAGTTGTATTTTGTGTGTACATGAAGGGCATGTATTCGTAGTTTTCATAATCTTTTATATAGTGAATATTTTCTTGTACAAATGTTAAAGAAACAGTGTCTATTATTTTTATTTCATTAGAATTAAAGAAAACATCTTTTTTTGTTGTTAAATATTTTGCAAGAACATATATTAAATATTGGAAGCTTAATCTCCCACCACTAAATGATAAGCTGTTTGGTGCTTTTGTTTGAGTTATGCAGTACGATTTGATTATTCTTGCTAATTGTATTATTTCATCCTGTTTTATGATTGAATCAATATGGCTGTGTGATGGTAAATCTGCACAATCTACAATTTTTAGTGAAATGTTTTCAGAGTTATTGTCTTCAGTGTTGATTATTGCTTCTGCAAGTAGAAGTATCATTTGTCCCATGCCTATTTTAACATTGTAGACTTTGTTTTTTGATGAATCTTCATATATTTCACTATGTGATATTTCAAACTTGTTTGGGAAGTATTTTTGAACATCAAGAAGTATTAATAGTTTTTCAGCACAATCAATAATGTCTTGTATGTAAAAATCATATTCAAATAATGTTGGTGGAATATTATTGTTTACGTCAAGATTGTAAAATTGTCTAAGTATTTTTGAATAATCTACTTCATCAGTATTTTCTGAAGAAATTACTAGCATTATGCCTAATGCATTTTTGGTTTCATCACTACTATATGATAATTCATTAGTATTTTCTCCAATTACAACACTTTCTACAATTTTATTGTGTGTTACTCCATAATTTGCAGGTTTTAGTAATTGTATTTCTTTTATAATGTTATTATTTTTTAAAGAATAATTTGTTTTAAATACTAATCCTGATTGTTTTTCAATAGCTTTTAATAAGTTGTATTTTGTTATTGAGCCTTGAACATTGATTAGTCTTTTACTATAATCAATACTGTCAATATCTGTTTTTGTAACATTGAAAAATCCTTTCAGTAATTTGTTTAGGAATAATTTGCTGATAATGATTGTGTTTCCATTTACATGTGAAGCATAATTGGGATCTCGGATATAGAATGGTTTACAATTGTTTAATTCTACAATTATTTCTTCTGCATCTACATCAATAGATTTGTCTATATAATCAAAGGTGCATTCACTATTAATAACAAACAAACAATTATCAACAAAGATTTTGTTTCCTTGTTTGAATAATTGCTTGTCTCTTTTAACATTTGTAAGTTTATGTGATAGTTTTAATGTTTCATATCCTTGATATTCATCAGTAATATGTATTTCTGATAATTCAGTATCTAAAAATTGAAGAATATTTTCTTGATTATCTAAAACAACAACCATACTTTTTATCCTCCTTTTTCATAGTAAATTACATCAGTCACTTTACAATTGATACTGTTTTCAAAATTAAAATGATGATCCAATATGAAAAAACTAGAATCTACACTAATACAATTAGGATCTATCTTGAACCATTCACTATATTTTTCATAGAATACATTTCTATTTTCACAATCAATTTTAATCTTTGTTGTTTCAGGTAAGTTTGTTATAAATTCTCCTTCAAGTTTCATTAGTTGTCCAGATTCTGATTCAATTATTTGTATGCTTGTTGATTCATCTTCATTTAATTTATACAAAATAATGTCTGGTTTTACTTTTCCAATTGTGGTTATTGTTCCTGCGAAACTTTTTCTTAATGGGTTAATATTTCTACTTAAACCACTAGGGATTATTAAGTCCACTTCACAATCATAACCTCCAACCATTGCTTCTGCATCAATTGAATCTTCTATATAGTAATCAAAACATTCTTCAGGTGCGAAAAAGAAACTAATACTTTTTAGAATTGGTGAATCTAATGTGTCTCTTTCAGGATACAGGTAGTCACTTACATATTTCATGATTTCTGTTGATTCTTCAAAATCATCTCCGTAAACTCTGAATTTTAATTTGATTTTTTTATCATCAACATTGACTCTTATAGGGTATTTCCCATCTGCTCCTTCAATTTTATATTTTTCTGTATCAAAATTAGCTCCACGAGGTATTTCTGTTTCAGGACTCATACTTATAAGGAAATATTTGCAACTAACACCATTAATATAGAAATCGCAGTCTTCTCCACTATTTTTTGAATAATATACTGTGATTTGCACATTTTTCATTTCAACTTGGAATGGAGTGACATTGTCAAATGCATCATCAATTTGTAAGAAAAACCTTAAATCATTTAATATTGTGTTGATTTCTGGAAATGGAATGCCGAAATTATGGAATTTTCCACCGAATTTAAAGTTGGTGTCATTTCTAGTGATGTTTATGCTGTCTAAATAGTAATCTAATTCATCAGCATCTAATGTTCCAACACCACAAATTAGATTAATTGATTCTTCAACACTTATGTCTCCAGTTATTTCTATTCCATGAATCAGTACATTATTGTTTTCTAATCCTTGCCAGTTGAAACCTTCAAAGAAATGTTTTGTAGATAAAGCTAACTCTGGAGGTTCAAGTAATAAATTTGCAGTACTGCCTACATCACCTAACAAATATCTTTTTGGAGATAAAGCCAATACTGGATATTCATAACCTGCATATCTTTCTTTAAGTATTAAAGATAAATTACCAAATTCTACAGTTCCATAGTCAAAATCTATGAAATTCCCATAAAAAATTAGATAGATTGGTTTACTTGCATCATATGTAAACTCACAGGATAACTCTTCCCATATGTCCTTAACACTGATTTGATTGGTATATGAATTTGTTGTTCCATTTACAACACAAACTCTTAAGTTTTTCAAACCTTTTTCAATTTTAGAAGCATTTAACAGTCTTCCTAATGCTGAGAAAACATAAGTTTCACCATGCTCAAGATTTGATAATGTGAATTCTGACAAATTCAATACTGAATAATATGATTTATATGAATCAGGAATGTTTACTTTCACTTTATCTGTGAAAACACCTAATAATAATGGACTGGTCATTTCAATATTATACTCTCCACTACTTTTAGAGTATAAAGGAATATTTGTATCCCAAACAATGTTTCCACTATCATCTTTTTGCCATTGTGATTTTGAAATTTGTAAAATATTATTTGATAATCCTGGAACCTGTCCTTTTACAGTTAATCCTCCAAAATTCAGATTTAATGTTAAATCTAATGGAGCATCAGTTTTTAAAGTTATGTTTAAGTATGTTAAATCTGTAACTGTATCTGTACTAATTTCAATTTCTTTGTTATTTGCATAGAAATCCCATACTTCCAATTGGGGTTTTTCTACTACAAATGTTGTTTTTGTTGAATGGCCACTATTGTTTTCATCAAGTGTGATTGTAAACAATCCTTCAGATGTTGGAGTTACATAGAATATTAATTCTGCTTTACCATTTGTTGTTGCTTGTCTCCATATGCCTGTGGTCCAGTCATAATATGGTGAATCATATGTGATTTCACAGTCTCCATTTGTGATTATCTTTATGTTTGCCGATATTTCTTCTGAAGGTTTTGTTCCACTGGTTTCAACCATTGTACATTTTACAGCTACTTTTTCACCGTAACTAACAATATTTGGTTCAATGCTAATGCTTGGAATATAATTTCCAGTTGTATACACTACAATTACTCTTAAGTATTTCATTTCAATGTAACATGGGTTTGTAGATGTATTTTGTGGTAAATCAAATTTAACATCAAAATTTGGAGTGTTAATGTCTTTTCCTTTTAGATTCAAATTATTAAATTGAACTTCATATTCTCCAAAATTATTTCTAGGTGGAGCATTACCTGTTTTTGACAAGTTTAAACTACTTAATATGATTTCTGGATTTGAAAAACTTCCATGTGCAGTTTGACTTATCTGTGCAGAGTATGCTAATTTTCTATATGAATATTGTACTATTATACTCGTTACTTTAGCTGAATCTGGAATTAATCCATCATATTTAAAATCATATCCACGTATGGTTGATGGATGTTTTCTTGAACCATTTCTTCCAGCAATCGCATTTTTATATTTTGCTCCAGGATCTGCATAACCCCAATGTCCCACAGTATTTAAATCATTTGTAATATTTTCAATATGATCACATGAACGATAAGGTATGTTGTTTCCTTCTATATTTTGAACTTTACTTGGATATCTTAAAATACTAGGCAATTTAGTAATCCCTCCATCATTTTTTTTAATTTTTAATAAAACCATCATACTCTGAATTGAACAATAAACAGTTTAATTGAAAGCTAATGTAATCTCCTTTACTTACCCCATCAGGAAAAGCAAATTCAACACTCACATATTTAGCACCAGCAGGTATTTTTGATGTTTTAATAGCACATCTTCCTTTATTACCCATACCTTCATTAGCAATATCCATAATTTCCTGATTTTCAATTAATTTACCATCTTTATCGAAAAATACCAACCCAACAAGTATGCTTTCAATAGTGTTTTTTGCATCATAATTAGATGAAAACACAATACCGGAAGCATCATCAGGTATGTGTACTCCTTGATTGTTCTGATGGATTAAAAGAAAAAAAGGAGAAGTTAAATCAACATTCTCAGAGAGATATGTTTCTTTAACTTTCAAAGTATAACCATTTCTAAAAGGAACAACTTCAAAAAAATCACTATATGGGTTGAAATTAAAATCAAAATGTTCACAAACAAACAAACTAGATAAACTAGATTCCATACAATATTGAATATCTTCACTAAATCTGTTAGTTAATGAAACATCTTTACTTAATTTAAATGAATATACATTGTAAGATTCCCATTCATCAGGTTTTACATTATTTAATGAAACCATACATTTATGTGATTCAAAATCGTTTTTATCTTCCAGATATCCATGTTTGTTACTTATGATATTACCGAAGATTTCACATTCTTCAGGATTAATTTTTATAGTTTCCATTATCTTTTAACCTCTCATTCTTTTAATACGATTGTCTCTTTTAATTAAAGCTTCAGCAATGCGGTCAATTAATTTGGAATCAGTTATCACTTCTTTTAAAGTTGTGATTATTGATTTTTCATCAATATCTTCTCCTTCAACAGTAACATTAAGATTATGATCTATTGTTAAATGCACATCATCAGATGTATAAGACACTAAATTATCAGCAGCAGTATTATTCCTATTATGTTCAATATTCTGGAAGTATGCATTTTGATTTGTTTTCATTAAATCAATAATATTATATATTCCATCTGTAATGATTCCGAATACATCTTTAGAACTTCCTCCAGGACTTGCTGAACCAAAACTAACTCCAGAACCTCCGCGGAATATTCCCCCACGTTTTTGGAATTGTGTCATATCATATATTTGACCATTAACCATAGCTGCTACATGGCCTATTCCATTCCATGATCCATGAATCATGTGTCCTGATAATCCTAACATAGATGCTATTTCAATTATCATTTCTGCACCATCAAAACAGTTGCATCTTACTTGATCCCAAACTTGCTGATTACTATATCTTGAATTATAATAAAATTCATAAGTACCCGGATTTTGGAATCCTCTTGCAGTTAAGATTTTTCTTAGAAGATTTTCAAAGTTTCCCGGATTTAATTGCGGTTGTTTTCCATCACGGAAATCTTCCACATGATAATCTGAAGGTATTTGAATTCCAAGGAACCATGGGTCTGCTATCCTCCATTTGTATGCAGTATTCATTATTTTATTCACATTAGTATCAGGAATTCCTGCAAAACAAGTATTTGGATTAACACAACCATTAACTCTTGCCAAATCATTAATTACGCTTGTTGGTAAATTATAATCTAAAAGATTTAACCATGATTTGCTTTTATTGTTTTGAGGATGTTTTACTTTAGAATTAGTGTCAATTACTCTGCCTTTTCCTTGTCCTAATCCTCCAGCAGCATAACTTGCTATTGTGCCTTTTGTGGATTTTCCAAAGTTAATGCTTCCACCAGGTAATGTTCTGCCTCCAATTAATCCTCTTGTTGAATTAGTTGCTGGGCCTGCAGGCAGTCCACTACTGAAATGTGCATTTGCTAATTGATTATAGAAACTTGCAATACTTCTATGAAGGCTGCTGAATTTATTGTATGATTGTGTTTGTATGCTTCCTGCAGCTGAAACAATATTGTCTTTCATTACTCCCCATGCATTAGTCATTTTATTTGTTACATCTATTGTGGAGTTACGTACTTGATTTAAGTTCTGGGTTGTTGTTGATTTAATATTGTTCCATGCTCGAGTATTTGAATTACTCATGCTTGTTAATGCAGTTGTTACTCCATTACGGGTTGTTTGGAAGCTTGTTACTACTCCTGCAACTCTCATTTGAATAGATCCTGCATTTAATGCTATTCCTGCAGTTAATGTTGAAAAGCTTGTTCCGATCATATTATTGCTTGCAGTGATGCTTTCACTAGCTAATGATACTTCTTCAACAAGACCATTATATTGGTCTCCAGTTTCTTCTGTACCTGAATTATTATTGCTTAAATCAACATTTGCACTATCTGTTTCAACTTCAGTGTTTGTTGTTACTGGAGTTGTGATAGTTGTTGAAATATTATTTAATGCATTTTCAACATCAGCAGTATTGAATCCATTTACAATGTTTTTTCCAACATTTTTACCTGCTTCATATGCTGATTTTCCTTTGTCTTTAACTCTTTGTAGCATGTTAAAGAATTCTAGTACTACTTTTTCTTGGATTATTCCTGGTGAATGTATTCCCATTGCGGAAAGCATTCCGTCTACAATTTTTTTACCGATTTGCTTTGCATTTTCAACTAATTGTGAACCTGCAGATAGTATTCTTGAGCCTATGTTTAGGAATTCCTGGTATACTTTTTGAGGTAATTGCTTTATCCATGACATTACTCCAGATACTACTTTTGAAGCTGAAGTTTTCCCATTACTTATCCATTGTGCTCCTGCAGTTATTATTTTTACAGCTAATGCTAAGAGATATGTTTGTGCTCTGTCAGGTAATTGTTTTAACCAGTTTATTATTCCATTTACAAAGTTAGAACCTGCTTTTACTGCATTATTCCATAGTTGATTTGCCCAGGAAACTACAGTTGAGATTATGGTGCTTAGTATTTGTGCATACATTTGCAGTATTGTTTGCCAGATTAAACTTAATGCTTGAGATAATGAGATTTGCCCAGTAAGGAATGATTGGAATATTCCTATTACTTGTCCTATTGTGTTCCAGATTATTTGCAGTACATTTATTACAAGTTGCCATGCTGGACCAAATACACTTAATAAGAAGTCACCTACTGGTCCTAATGTTTCCATTAGTGTTAGGAAACCTTGGTTTATTAATTCAACAGGATTTCCCCCATCTCCTTGTAGTGTTGCAAAGAATGATTCAAAGGCTGGGCCTAATGTTGATTCTAAAAATTCTGCAATTGGGCTTAGTCCTTCTAATAATACATTCCATGCATCTGTGAAGAAACTTAATGCTCCAGTGAAATCTCCTCTTAATAATGATTGTATTCCATTGAAAACATCCCATATTATAGTGAGTATGTCTATTGCAAGTTTAACTCTAAATATGAAACTTTCAAATACTGCTCCTATTGCATCGATGATGGCTCTTGTTCCATCAACTTTACCTTTTGCACTTTCTGGGAATATTTCATCCCATATTCCTTTCAACCAATCTACAACTGGTTTGAGAGATTCATTTAAATCAGCCCATGCATCTTGAATTGCTTTGATAGTTGCTTTTACATCAGGATGATTTATGAATGCATCCCATAATCTACCAATATTATTTTTTATGGCTTCGAGCATGGTTCCTACATCTTTCCACCAACCAAAAGCTTTACCTACTTCATATATTGCTACTGCTATTGCAACTAATGCCACAACAACCCATGTTAATGGATTTGCTAAAATTGCTCCTGCAACTGCTAAAAAACTAGCCGCCAAACCCATATTTGCTATTTCAACACCTAATGCTCCAGCAATATAAGTTACAAAACTAGTCGCACTAGCAGCTATTGCGGGAATTACTGAACCAAGAATTACAATACCCAACCCAACTAAAGCTGTTGAAAGTACACCAATAGTTACTGCTGCTTTAGCCCAATCGGGCATGCTTGACCATGCTGATTGTAATGCTTCAACCATCCAAGTAATCATTTCAACAACTGTTATAATTATGGGAGTTATTGGGACAAGGATAGATTGTATTAATTTGCTTCCAGTTACTGTTAATGCTGCCCAAGCATCATCTAATGTTACAATTTCTTGTGCAGACTGTTCAAAACCCATATCGCTAAGTGTTTTGTTCATTGCTTGGAGTAATCCAGTTTTATTATTTATATCTCCATCCCATCCATTTTTCATGAGCATGTCTTGAGATATGCCTATTTCCTGCAGTCTTCTGAATTGGCCATCCATTGCATCTGATACTGCAAGTATTGCATCTTCTTGTGTTCTTCCTTCTTTTACGAAAGCTGAACTCATTACTGCAGTTGTTTTAGTAAGTTCATCCATTGAAGCTTTAGGAAGTTTTAATTTCACTCCCATTTCTAATGCGGCTGCACCTACTGCATTCATGTCAACTTTACGAAAACTATCTTGCATTTTGTCAACAGCACCATGGAATTGTTGTAGTTCTCCTTCAGTCATTCCTAGTCTTTGACCGAATCTTTCAAAACTTGCAGCTGCATTTATTGATTCTCTTGCTCCTTGCACCATACTGTTTACAAGGTCAAAACCAATCATTCCTACAGTCATACTTGCTGCCGTTCTAAGAAATCCAAGACCTCCACCAGCAGTTTTAGCTCCGTTTCCAAGTCCTCCAAAACCAGTTCCTGTTTTTTGTGAACTTGTTCTTAAACCTTCTAAAGCTAATTGTGCTTCTCTTGCATCTCTTGCAACATTATCTAAACCAGTAGTATGGAAGTTTAGCAATGAATTTACTTGTTGAAGTATACCAATTAAAACTAATAATATTGCTTTTAGTAGTTCTGCTGATGCTGTTGTTCTACTGAATCCCGAACCATCAATTGAATCTAAGGCTGCATCTGTTGAATGTGCACTTGTTCTAGCTCGATCTAATGCCATGTCTAATTGTGCTGCACTTGATGAAGTTGCTGTTAATGTGTATCCAGTTATACTATTTATTCCACTGCTTAAACTAAGTGCACTGGATGAAGCTTGTTTTAAACTTGAAGATAATAATCTGGTACTATTATTTGAACTATTCATCGAGGAAGATAATCTTGTAGCACTAGATGATGCTGTGAGTAAATTACCTGAATTAATTGTGTTGATTGAAGTGTTAAGTCTATATGCACTATTCATCGATGTATCCATTGAAGTGGTTAATAGTTTTGCAGAATTAGATAATTGATTAATTGTATTGGGATTGATTGAATTTAATGCTGTTTTTGTAGAATTAGTGCGATTTGTAACTTCAGTTAATTCTTTATCTAACTGATTAGCAGAGTTTTTGGCTTTATCCATACTTGAGGAATCAAATTGTCGCATTGCATTTTGAGCTTGTTGTGCTGCTTTTTGAACTTGCTCCATTTGTGCTTGTATCTCTTTTAATTGAGCTTTAACACGGTTTTCCAGTTCAATTATTAACTTTACAATATTATTGCTCATTGTTCTATTCCTCTGCTAATTTCTTGTTTTTTTCTTCTGACACGGTCTTTTAGAGAATGTGAAGCATGATTTGTACCTGAAGATTGTTTATCCTGTTTATCACGAACTAAGGGTACTGCATGATTCAAGAATAATTTCTGCCTAATAGTTAAATCTGCTTGGTTTTCTGCTAACATATAACCGATGTCTTGAAGAGTTACTACTTCAATAGCTATGTTTTCATTCTTCTTCACGAAATTCTGCTATATTATTATCCATTGATTCAAGGTTATCTAAACCACTGAAAATTAATGCTTCATTTACAATTAAGTCTAATGTTCCTGCTTTTAATTGTTCAAGGTCTTTTTTGGTGAATTTATCAGGATTGTCTGCATTGTCTAATACTTTTAATGCAAGGTTCATTTTTGCATCATATTTCTTTTTTTCCATTGCTGCGAGACTGGTTTTGAATTTTGTGGTGTCTTCTGCAAGGCTGGTTTGTTTTGCTTTGATGGTGGAAATCATGTCGAAGTTTCCTACATCACGGTATGCTGATGTGAATTGGTTGTATTCAAGGTCGCTTATTTCTCTTATTGCTACTTCCTCATTATCATACATTGGTAGTTCGATTATTTTTGTGTTTTTGATTCCACCGATAATCATTTCTTTTGTAAGCATAAATATCACATTTTTATATAATAATTTTTTTTTGAATTTTTAAAATAAAGTAATTGAATGAGAATAATCATATTCTCATTTCATTTAATCTGTGTAAACAGTGATTGTTTTTGTTTTACTTGCACCATCAATTAAAATATGTGCTGGTTCTACTTTAGTTGCAGTTGGTTCACCAGTCAACTCTATATCATACACTCCATCTTCAGCAGTAAGTGTTACTTCACCATTACTTGAAGATTCAGCATCAACAGTTGTGGATCCTTTCATTAATGATACCGTGTAATCAGTTGTTAATTTAGCACCATCTTTATCAACAAGTTTGATTGTTGCATCATAAGTTGGGTTGGGATCACTGTCTGCTTTTCTTGCAAATAATGCTCCAGCTAAATTTTTATAATGGTCCATTGTTGATTCAACTGTTTTTGATAAACAAACAATACTTAATTCATATTTAACTGGGTCTGCATTCATTGTTGCAGATGGTTGGTTGATAATACACATTGGACAATATAATTCGAATTTTTTATCACCGTTTCTAATGTAGAACATTAATTCAAAGTATTCTCCTGCAAGGTATCTTCTTGGTCCTTCCTCACTTCCCCAGTACATTTCCAGATATTTTTCATCAGTATCATCTACTGTTAAGTTTAAACCAATTTCTCTTTTAGCTGCTCTTGGTATTTTACACATGAACCTTGAGCCCATTCCTCTTGCATCATCAGTATTAACATTGTTTTTGATTTCAAGACTTATTTTATTGGTTTTACATCTCATTTCAGTCCATTCATCTTCACCAAATCTTCTCATTTTAACACTGTCTATATGGTAAAATGATAATGGTAATTTTCCAAAGTTAAACTCTGATAATTTTTTTAATGGTTGTTTACTATTGATTTTTGATTTGATTTCTGCTGATGCAGTTAAGAATTCTGATTCTACTTCAATACTTAAACTGTCCATCACCATACCTAAAATTTCCATTTCATAGGTTGCACATCCTGCCATCACAGTATAAGAAGGTAAGATACTACTATTTGTACCGTAGATAATATCTCCTTCTCTTCTTCCCAATACTGCTTCAAGAAGGTATTCTAATGTTTCCATTTGTAAGTTGCAACTGAAACTGTTTTCAGGTACATAGTAAGCAGCTACACCAGATTGATAATCCCTACTTACTACTGAATCATATTTTGTAAATTGCTCTGGTGGAGATACATCCATCTCTGATATTTCAATATCAATAGATTCTCCACTAGAGTCTTTTTTTGCAAATTCTCCTTCTTTTACTAATCTTAAATATTTTAGTTCTTCTGCGGCTGTTACCATATTCTTTAGCCTCCATCACATTTTGGATTCTTAATTTTAAATCTTATTTGGAATGTTACACCTGCACTATACACATTTTTCTTTTTACCCAGACCATATGGAACCCATCCGAAATCCTTGGTTTTAATATTGAAAAATCCTAAGTCTCCAAGTAATCTTGAACTTATTATTCTACGTTCTGCCTGTGAAACTATACTTGTAGCTTCATGAATACCTATATTAGGATTTTTATTGTTAAGCACCTGTGAGGATAATATTATTTCTCCTTCAAAGGTTTCACTTAAACCAGTATCCGTAATATTTTTAAATGGTTCATCTACCCATAATTCCAGGTAAGGTAATTCTGGTGTTCCCAAACTTACACCCATAAGAGATAAATGTTTAATAGTGCCATCTTCAATCATTTCAGATAAAACCAGTTGGAAACCTTCCATTAGTTTATCATAAGCTTCTATGAAATCTTTCATAATCCCACATCTTTTAATGTTTCAGACACATATTTGTTAATTTTTGATTCAGTAGTTTTAACTGCATGAGGATAATAATGGTATCCCCTGAATGCTGCTACTTTTTTAGGTTTAGGGACAAAAACATCTTTACCAGATTTATCCACCCAATGCAGGGCTTTTTTATTTTTAGCTGAGAAACTTCCACGACCATCATGAACATATTTTTCATAACCTGAAGGTTTTCCTCTTGCTTTTATAACATACATTTCATCTGTTTCCCTTCTTGCAGTTATTGCAGTTAAAAGATTGTAACGATTGTATTTTATCCTACTTTGAAGGTAAGTTTTAGCATCTTTACTTGCTCCATCACTTACCTTTTTACCTAATCTTGGAGGTACTCGTAATATTTTTTCTTGCAGTCTTTCCCATCCAGTATAATCAAAATCAAAATGTATCATAAAAAATCATCAACTCTTATAAAAAATTAAAAAAAAATGTTTAGATTAAGAAAACATGAATCTTAGATTTTTTAATGTAAGGCTTCATTCTTTTTTCAATGTCTTCTGTGAAAATATTGTTTACTGCCTCATCAAAATCAAAATTTTCATGATCAGTAATTCCCAAGTCCTGTCTTACAGCATGGCTTCTAATAATGTTGCTGGTTAATTCAATAATGATTTGTATTACATCATCAGGAATTTTATCTGGTATATCATATTTCTTTTTAACCCATGATTCCATTGCAGTGTAATAATCATTAATATAATTATCTAATTCAGTAGTTTCTAAATTAAATAATTCTTCAGTATTTTTATTAGCTCCACTGTACTGTTTGATTTTTTTTAAGGTGTTTTCATCCAACATAAATTATTCCTATGTTTTAGTCATTGTAATGGTTAATGTAGTTGAATCATCACCTACAGTATAATTACCTGTGCTTTCAAAGTTTTCATAACCAGTACATGTTGCACCATATGAATAAACTCCATAAGGAACATTACTTATTGTACAGCCTCCAGCACTACCAGTACCGTTACAAGTGTAAGTTTTACCATCAGTAATATTTGTTAAAGTTACAATAGCTCCTTCAACAGGATTTGTTCCATCATTAACACTTACACCAATATTTTTAGTACTAGTTGTTGTGCTGGAGTTTATGCTTCCTTTATGTATGCAAGAGCAGATGCATCAGACCATGCAAACTGAATATCAGCATACATTGTAGAAGCAATATAATACTTGTTAGATTTTAAATCAAATTCAGATTCAACAATAATATTATCAGGATCAGCTAACCATTGAATGTTTTCTTTGTGAGTTAAAATTACTGGTTTTTTAGTGAAACCATTACGAAGAGTACTGAAAGCTGGAATTGGTACTAAGGGTACTTCCTCAATGATGATGTTTCCATCTTTAGTGATAACTACATCATTAACAGCATACTTGTCATGATTATCTGCTACATATCTCCATACTGCTCTTTTAAAACTGTATGGTACAAATGCTGCTACTCCACCATCATTTTTATATTTATCAGGGAATAAATCCAACATTCTACGGAATTCTTTTAACGGATTGGAATCTGTTGCAGTTAAATCTATTGTTTCTTGATCTATATCAGAATCATCTTCTAATTTTTTCAAGATACCATCATTTACTTTATATGAAGTTGCAACATTAGATTCAGTACTTGCAGTATTCCCATAGATTAATGTTCTTTCTAATGCTCTACCATTTGCACTACCGAATTGACCAGTTAAAGTATTCATGAAATTCTTTTGCTCAATACTGTCATATAATACAGTTCTGTGAACACCAGTTAAAGCACGATATTCTTCTGCATCAAAAGCCCTATTAGTGAATGTTGGATCCTGTTCAGTATTTAATGTTTGAGGAGTTCCACCGATTCTTCCAGCTTCCAATTCAATATCAAAACTCATCATGTCCAATTCTCTTTTATGATTGTGAGTTGGAACAACTTTAGTCTTGTTTAAAAATGCTGTTTCTTCTTGAACAGCTTGCATGTATTTATCTGCTTTTTCTGCTTGAAGAACTCCTTTACCGAGTTTTCCACTTCCTTGTCCAATATCTACAAATTTAAGGATAAAATCTTCATTATGCATGATTTTATCAGCTAACGCTTGTTCTACTTGTTTAATTGTCATTTTATATCAAACCTTCTCATAAAATTTTTAATTATTAAGTATAATTCCTTCTTTTTTCCTACCAGGTCATTCCCCTTATATTTCTACCCATTCTCTCAAGGAATGATTTTTCAGAAGCATTGCCCTTTGCAAGGTCAGGATCAATACTTTTACTAACAGTAGCATCTGGATTAACAGCACCATCAGCAGTAATAGTAGTATCCACATTAACTTCTCCCCCATCATCATCTTTTGGAGGCTCTGATTTTTTAACAGCTCCAGGAACAGGATCATCTTTTGGAGGTTCTGGTGGTTTTTCCCCACCTTCAAGTTTAGTTATCCTTGCATCCATAGTATCTAATCTTTTATCGATTTTACCTATTGCTTCTAAAATTTTATTTTCATCTTCCACAGGTTCATTATTATTTTGTACTGGAGGTTCAGTTGGTTCTGGAGGTTCAGATTTAGCCACTAAACCATTAATTAATTTTTCAAAAATACCTTCTGAAAATTGCACATTATTTTTTCCATTGTCTTCTTTTGTCATAACTTCCACCTTATCTTCTGGTGTGATATATTTTTTCACAAATTCTTCATCATCTTCATATACTTCAAAAACCGCCATAGGATGTGATGGTTGATCAACAATACTGATTGTTGATGGTTTCCAATCTTTAATGTCTTTAAATTTCAAAGCCATATTTAACCTCCCAATCCTCTACTCATTTGAGCAACACTTTTATATGGTGCAGCCAGTATGCTGAAACCCTTGTATTCCCCATCTCGGATTGCTTGTTGTATTTCCTCATCAGTCACATCAACAGAAATAAACCAGGTTCCTTTGGGGTAAGTGTTTCCCATAAATTGTGTTGGTGATTCAAGAATATATGATTCTAAAATTCTTCCTACAGGTTGGAGTGTGTGCTGTACATCAACTCCCAATCCCAGGCGATTGTATATTAATGATGCTTGTCTTATTGTTTCTTCATCCAGTATGTCTCCTGTTGCATCAGGGATTCCTGGTATGCAGACTGCACCTTTCACAATCATAGTTTTTTTTGACTCCTATTTTTTTATATTGGAAAAAAATTAGTTTTGTTGGAGTTTTTTTTAGTAAAAAAGAAAGGAGGATTTTAAAAAAAAGGATATAAATATGTAAAAATAATAAGAATATTTTTTTATCCTCCTTCAATATATAGGAGTGGAAAAATAGAAAAAAATAGTGTGTAAAAAAAAATATTATGTTTTAGAGATTACAATGAGGATTTTCTTTAATAACCTCACTAACAATTTGATTATTCTCATCAAAAACCTGCTCTAAAATATAATGTGCTGAAACTTTATTACATTCAAAATATTTATTATTTATTTTTTTAAGATACAAAATAATCCGTTTACCAGATTTCTCTGGAAAAACTTCAAAAAATATTCTATCAGGAGTATTAACATAAGGATATTCATCTTCAAACATAATTGCAGAATCATCCACCCTACAATATAATTCTAGATATATATCATGATAATTCTCTTCAAGAAATCCCACAGGTATTTCAAGCAATTCTCTAAGAGACATATTATCTAAATCATCATGAGTTAAAGTTTTATAATCAATCATAAAATCACCTGATATATATTAATATTCTCAATAAAGTTAATATATTTTTTTACATCTCCCCCATAACTTTCATTTAAAAATTCCCATCTCTCAAAAGTTCCTTTTTCTAAATTTTTTGAATTTGCTTTTTTCATAGAATTCATTGCAAACTCATTTAATCTTTCATAAACAGTATTTCTTATTTTTGTGTCAAATCTTCCTTTAGCTTCAATTACCCATATTTCATTTTTACTGATAATAACTTTATAATCTTCCCAAGTATTACCCATTGCAACAAAAAAATCATGTCCTGATGGAGCTCTTAATCCTGTGGAAGGATGATTATGTTGTGTTGCAATTTCTCCTTGATCTAAATCCACATTCTCCATATCTATATCCACTTCATCTTTAATTCCTTTACATTCCCGATTAAGTGGTTTTCCTGTTTTATAATTAAAACTTTGACCATATTCTATTGAAGCATTACCTCTCTTCTTTAAAACATCTAATATGTAATCAATAGATTCATCAGAAAACTCTTTAGGCAATGTATCCCTAAGTTTTCTCTTAACTTTTATCTCATCAAATTCATGAATATTTATATCTGGATTTTCATCTATAGTAAATTGTTTATTGAAATTAGATCCAAATTTATTTCCAAGAGAAAGTATATTTTGTTTGATTTTTTCTGTGATTTTAGTTCTTATGTTTTTAATCTTGTTACCAATGTTTGATATGGTTCTAGTTATTTTATTTCCACTTTTAGAATTTACCCTCAAACCATTTTGCTTAACACTTCCTTTATTCCTACCATGTAAGTAAGAACTATGTGGAATATTAAAAGAACTTTTCTTTTTAAGATTACTTGGAGTACGATTAGTATATCTTAACCAGCATCTGCAGTTAGCTACATTTTCAGCACCACCATTCAAATCACCAGGATACATTAACTCAGCATGATAAGAACCATAAATATCAAAGTATTCATCAATAGGAACAGAAGCAATAATCCTTGCACGATGCCATGGTCTAGTCTTACCTTTACTACGGCCATTCATCCAAACCTTATAACTATAACCCTCATTTAATGCTTGAATAAAACTAATATTAGATTCATTAGTATGAATAGAATCTTTAACAATATTTTTTAATCTCGCCTTACCTGTATCAGCATACTTCTCACTTAAAATCTTCCTAATTTCACTGTCAGACAAATTCCTAATACTATTCTTCCTTAACTCTTCCTCAATCCTCAATTGCAATGAATACTTAATATTATTTAATCGGTTATTAAAAAACTTAGAATAGATTTCTGTATTGGATTTAACAGCATGATTAACAAACCTATCATCAATTCTATGAATTCTTTTTCTTTCATTAACCAAAGTATCATTAATAATCTTAGATGTTGTCTTCTCAATATTCTTAAGCTCACCTACATTACCAAACAATACATCATCAATAACATGATTAATAATTTTATCCTGTAAATTTTCAACTTGCTTAAAAGCCTGATTACGATTCTTATATTTGTAAGTGAGGTGAATATTATCCTTCACAACCATAACTTCACGAATCTTACGAATCCTAAGCAAATATTCTAATTGTTGTTTATTATTCAAAAAAAAGAACCCCCTCCTCACTACACTCTGCATATCCTAATAATTCATGTCATTATCTAAATCATTAATCAAACTGTTTAACTTCCCTTCAGCATCAATTGGATCCTCACCATACAAAACCTTATCCAAAGACTGATTATTCATAAACCTGCAATTATAATACTCATCATCTTCACTCATTTTCAAATCAAATGATTCACCAAAACGATTAACAAACTCCCCTAAAGTCACTGCACCATTTTGCAGTAATTTAATTCCACGGTCCAATACTTTATCTTCTTCATCAAAATTAGCAGGTAAATACTCAAGTTTATGTGTAAATGTTCCAAATTCCTTTTGAATAATAGTCTTATTAATCAAATTAGCCATCCTTTTTTGCAATGTAGCTACTGTAGATTTACTATAATTTTTAAGCAAAGTTTCAGTACGATTACTAGCAATACCTGTAGACTCAGAATCCCCTAAACGTTCACGAGGTACACGATGAATACGACGAATACGATCACCAACACTACCTGACAGTTCTAAAAAACTGCCTTCTTTTTTCTCATCAGCAATTTTAGTAACATTAACACTAACATTATTTTCTTCACTGGGAATAGTGAAAACTAAAGCAGTTCCAGGCTCATTGGACACTTCACGAAACTCATGTTCCAAATCCTCTTCAAAATCATCAAAAGTATAATCTTCTTTTTCCTCAACATTACCTGTAACAGTAATAATATAATTCGGAATACCATGTGCTTTAAAATGCCCCTGCTGATATTCAATAATAGCATTATCAGTTAGAATAGCATCCAACTCAGATAAATATTTCGGCCTACCATAAACAAGACTTTCATTACTTTTAAGATTAAACCAGATTAAATCATTAGCACGATTTTCATCTGTAATATTATCATCCCACAAACCAGTTTCACGATTCAATTGCTTAATATTGTCAGGATCATATAATTTGAAATAATTTTCTTTATGCCCTATCTTTTGTACAACACGTTTTTTATCACGACACATTCTCAAGTATAAACTGCTTACATGATTAACACTTTTCAAATCCCCGTTTTCCCTAAGTAGTTCTAATCCTGCAAAACCAAAAGCTTCTAAATCTTCTAGAAATGATTCTATTTCCTCATCAAAATTAAAATCATTTAAAAAATCATCCAATCCTTTAGGTATTTCTTCTCCTTCTTTAGAGATTATTTTTTTACCTGTGAAAATTGCATCTTCACATTTAACAGTAATACAAATATCATGCAAACCACTAATATCACGCAACTTATCTAATTGGAACGGGTCATATGCTGGGTCAATTACTTCTGTACCATATGTTAATTCATCTTTACTCATTTCTTGAGATTTAATTTCATATTCATTTAAAACACTTTTAATCACTGAATCTCTTAAAAAGTTACTTTTAACTATTTTAACCATTATTAATTTCTCCTTCTACGATTTCTTTTTCTTAAAACTGTAGGTTTTGTTTGAGGATATAAACCTTCATGTAACAATGATACACTATCTACACGGTCATCATGTGTTGTTTCATCATCAGCTATTATTTTTTCTGATGGGAATTTCACAGCTTGTTTCATGAAATCTTTCAACCATTTACCGCGAACAAATAATATCCGTCCATTATTCATTCCCCGTATAGTTCTACTTGCTCTTATTAATTTTGATTTAGGAACACGAATAAAAGTAGGATGATAGTCTTCGAATTCGTTTTCCCAGTATCTTTTAACTATTTTACCTGCAGCTGCAGGCTGATACTCAATCCAATTATCATACTCTGAATGTTCATCCATAATCCTTGTCATGTATTGCTCTAACTTACCTGGCTTTTTTTGTGTGCTTTTCTGATTATGCACCACACCAACTTTTCCTTGTAATACTGTTGAAAAACTACATACCGTATAATCAGAAGTACTTTTTTCTGTTGCTGCAATATCCCAGGTAATTACTTCTTGAAGAATATCCTTTTCAGTTAATAATTCATCAAACTCTTGTTTGCTAATTGTTGCTGCTTCAATTGTATCATAATCAAATACATCTCCTGCTCTTATTTCATAATCCCAATTACCAATCTGATACTGGTAATCGGCTTTTGATAATTCACGTAAATTAGCTAAGTATTTTTCTTTGTCAATATATGGATTATGCCAGAAGTTCATTTCAAAAAAAGGGTATGGTCCTTTAACAAATTTTTCATTTAAGTATGTTGATCCATCTGCATCAGCAGGATTACTAATATAGTAAATTGCTAATGGGAATTGCATTAACTTATCAGTTCCTCTGAGACTACGATTCAGGAATTGCAGGTTTACTTTTTCAAATTCTGAAGCTTCATCAACAATGATTTTATGATAAGCACGACTTTTGAATTTCTCTTTGTCTTTTTCCAGAAGCATATATGAATAATAAATTCTGGCATCATTTTCATGGTTAATGAAACATCTTTTACTTTGATTGTGTTCTATGTAATCGAATGGTTCTGTCCAATGGTCCAGGTAATCTACTATTCCTCCTGTTGCTATTACGTTGTCATAAGTAGATCGTAGAATTAAGCAGCGGTAGTATGGTACTTCATAATGTTGTAAGGCTAATACTGCTCCAAGCATACTTTTACCAGAGTATGCTGAACCACCAATTAGTTTTCTTGTGTGGCGGTCTGCTATTGCATATAATTGTCGGTCATATGGTGTTACTGGAATGTATGGGTTTTCAAGTATTGTTCTTCTAATCAACTTTTTTTGTTGTTGATCTAAGTGTATTTTCTTGTAATCTACTCTCATAATTCATCAGTGAATTTTTCTAAATCATCGTTAATGGTTAGTAATTCTTCTAATTCTTTGTCTTTCATATGAATTACATTATCATTTTCTTTGGTGGATGTTTCAATACTTCCTTGTATTTGAGTATTATTATCTTTAATATCTGTTGGTTGACCATGAGCTAGTCTGAAATTCCTATAGATTATTTCCGCAGATTTATTTAGATTTAGAAAACTATTTGCTCTTGTAGTTGGAGCATTCTTATTACTATTTTCTTTTAGTTCTTTTTGTATTTCTTTTAGTAATTCAAAATCATCATTGAAGAATTCTTGAAACTTAGCATTTCCTTGTTTGAATAATTCATAGTTCAACTCTCTTTCTTTTTGATCAATATGATTATCATATAATCGGCATCTTTCTACCCAATTCCATTTTGAAGATTGTGTTGTTAGTTGTGATAATGTGGGTATGTTTTTTTCTTCTAAAATGTCAGAGTTTGTCAGAGTATATTTAACTTTTTCAAGAGTTCTTTTCAAACCTAAGTTTCTGTATTCTTTAAACCAGGAATAGCTTTTACTAGGTTCTCCTTTTTGTCTTTCCCATGCTTCAGTCATAATCCCTCCATCCTTATATTTTTTTGAACATTATTGTAATGTTTATTGTTTTTTGTTGAACACGAAATTTTAAAATACAAGGTTTTTTTATTTTCGTGGTGAACAATGTAATATTGTTTAGTTTTGAATTTTGAACAAAAAAAGTTTTATTAGTTTTTTATAATAGTTTTAGGAAATTCACAATAACAAACTGAAATCCATCAATCAAAAATACAATTAAAGCACCAACAATTGCTATAAATACTCCGCTACGTATAGTAAATAATTGATTATCATCATTAGCTTGTTCTTCCTGAATAGCCAATTGTTTTGTTTGAATTTCAATACTTTTATCCATTTTCTGTATAAGTTTTTCTAATTGCTTATTTTGAAACTGATCACTTGCTTCCAGTTTACTTATACGAGATTCCTGTTTACAATATTTCTCATGTAAATCTCTTACTTGATTATGGGCCATTATTGTTTCCTCCATTGTTAGTGGAGGTGTAAGTTCTTGAAATCCATCCAACTATTCCCCCTAATGCTACTGCTGCTAGTTCGTTGTTTCCCATATAGGTGCTTAGAATTCCTATAATTATTATTCCAATTATTGCTAATGTTGTGTTGTTGAAGTTAGTCATTATTATTTTCACTCCTAAAAAAAAAATTGTTTTAAAAAAAACGTTGGGGAAGGGATTTGAACCCCTGCGATACTATTGTATCATTAGATTAGCAGTCTAACGCCCTACCAGGCTAGGCTACCCCAACATTGTTGGTGGAGGGAATTGCACCCTCAACTTTTGAGTGGTTACTAAGTTACAATAAAATAAGCTATTACCAACATCATGAACATGTATTAAAGGAGATAAATTTTATATTATATTTATGGGAAGAATATTTTTTTTAAGATATGTGATATTAATTATTTAATCTTTGGAGGATACCTATATATTTTAATGAAGAAAAAAATCCAATCATTCTATTATTCATTAAAAATTTGCTACCATTCCCATTAATAATTTTTAAGAATAATAATAAATGAAAAGCGAATAATAAACGGATAAGAATATTATTTTTAAATTGTCAAATAATGATAATACGAAGCTAATTGTACAATAACATATGATAAAATATTTTTTTATAAGTGTTTTATTACAAGACCACAATTTTTACAAACAAATTCAGCACACCACTCATCATAATAAACCTTCTTACAGTCCATTTCATGTTTCTTGCAAGAAGGACACTCTATTTCAGCATGCTTCAGGTTTTTAAAAAGTGTAGTTGCATCCAAATAATATTATCCTCCCATATATAATTATAATAATGTCTTTTATTTTTTTTCACAAAAAAGATAAAATTATAAAATATTTTATCCCCTTCAATATATAGGAGTGGAAAAATAGAAAAAAAAGAAATGAATTAATATTTAGAATATACATTAACAAAATCATATTCTAAATTAAATTTATCATAAATTCTAAACACATCATAATCCACTTCACTCCTTAAAACCAATAACTCATCATCAGTTAAATCTGGATTAACTTTAAATATATATTCCACATTCTTATCTAAATTCACAGGCAAAATATGAATCCTACAATCTAACACATTACTATACCTATCAACTATTTCCTCACATATCTTCTTTAAAACAGTTTTATAAATATTACTCATATTTTTACTCCTATTCTTTTTAATTCTCTTTTCACAGTTCTTTCCTCCAAACCAAAATCACTCAAAGCATGCTGTGAAAGAAATGTTGTACCAGGCTCCCTTAACTCATTACTAATTAACTCCCCATCATTAATTAATTTCCTACGTTTTTGTTGATACTTTGCTTTCTGCTCACGTACCGCCCAGGTCCTGCAAGCTTCCCTGCAATAACCTGTTTTATTCTCAAACTTAATAAATACTCTGCCACAGTATTTGCATTTGCTGATGTAGAATCTTGTTTGTGGATTATTTAATGTTTTCTTCAATAACATTCCCTTATCCTCTTTCTAAATTTTTGGATAGTAGGTTTTTCTTCACTTCAAAAACAAACATGTGAAAGGGTAAAAGTTTACCCTGGTATTTCACATATTCATTAATTACTTGTGATTTTTTTAATGCTTCGGTTATAGTTTCTTGTTTTAATTCTTCATTTATGCATTCAAAATTGGAGACTGTTCTACTTAAACTAATGTATACCTGTTCATATAGATTAAAGTTATTGTTTTTCACATTCCCCACCATAACAAACTGAATTATCAGAAGCATTGAATTTACCATCTTCAATCATTTCAATCAACTTATTAAGAATACGATTAACATTCATCAAAGTATGAAGATTAACACTATGAATTATAACATCATCATACTCCAGGTCTCTCAAACTACCAGTGCATTCTTTATAAATAGTAAAAGATTGTTCTTCAAATTCCTCTTGTTTTGTCTTAATAAAATATAGTAATAATTTCTCATCAATCATATTATATTTCCCCCATGTATTTTTTAACTTCTTTCATAAAAACTCCTGATTACAATATAACCTATCTTAATGATCATAAAAATCAGTAAGACATAACACTAAACAACAACTAATATTACACTTACATTAAAAACTACCCAACCATCCATCATACTATCTTTTCCTCCATTATCTCCAACTGGTTACTAACTCATACTCCTCAGGAGTTAACTTCTGTTTTAACCTTTCATCAAAACCTTCCACATCTCCAGGATTATTCTCATCCCAACAAGACTCAATCTTGGCAGTTAATTTATTAATTTCTTCCTTATTCATTTTTGTATCTCCTTTTTATTCCGTGTGGGTTGTCTTTGACTTGGTTCCGCTACACCATACTTACTTAACAGATAATTCTGCTTATGCTTCCTCACTGTTTCAATTGCCGTGTCTATAAGTAAACTCCATTTAAAACTCTCATGCTTATCTCTTAATACCTCATGCCATACATCTTTCATGATTCCACCTTTTTTTTATATGAATTATTTCACTCCTTCAGCATAGTTTACTAATTTTAATCCTTCATTAATTACACAACCCACCAATACATCAAAAGACACTTTTTGTTGTTTGCTGATATTCTTCAGCTGATTTTTCCCAACAAAACCTAAACGTTCATGTATACGATAAACTGTATCCATTGCATTACCATATTCATCATTATCTTGTTTTTCATTTTTTAATCGCTCTTCACGTATTTTACATAATTGTGATTCCAAAACATTTATTTCATCCTGATGTATTGCAATTTTTTTTCTTAGTTCTGTTTCTTTATCATCAGACAATCCTATTGCTTTTCTCAACTGTTCTTCAACAAATTCACTTCGACCTTGAGGTAATTTTTCTTTTGCTTGTTCCCATATCATGGAATCAATTGTTAATGTTACTGATTTTTTCATAATGTTTGCACTCCATTTAAAAAAAATTATATGTAAACTTTAAAGTTTACATTTTCAAATTGATTCTGTTGCTGTTTACATTTGTTTACATTTGTACACTTGTTTACACATGTGGATTTCCACAGGTTCCTCGCTAGAATGTAAACCTTCAAGTTTACCCAAAAGTTGATCACGCTCCATCTCCAAAGCAATCAAATCAAGCTTCACCTCACGAATTTCCTTATCCAACTCCATTTAAAACTCTCATGCTTATCTCTTAATACCTCATGCCATACATCTTTCATGATTCCACCTTTTTTTTATATGAATTATTTCACTCCTTCAGCATAGTTTACTAATTTTAATCCTTCATTAATTACACAACCCACCAATACATCAAAAGACACTTTTTGTTGTTTGCTGATATTCTTCAGCTGATTTTTCCCAACAAAACCTAAACGTTCATGTATACGATAAACTGTATCCATTGCATTACCATATTCATCATTATCTTGTTTTTCATTTTTTAATCGCTCTTCACGTATTTTACATAATTGTGATTCCAAAACATTTATTTCATCCTGATGTATTGCAATTTTTTTTCTTAGTTCTGTTTCTTTATCATCAGACAATCCTATTGCTTTTCTCAACTGTTCTTCAACAAATTCACTTCGACCTTGAGGTAATTTTTCTTTTGCTTGTTCCCATATCATGGAATCAATTGTTAATGTTACTGATTTTTTCATAATGTTTGCACTCCATTTAAAAAAAATTATATGTAAACTTTAAAGTTTACATTTTCAAATTGATTCTGTTGCTGTTTACATTTGTTTACATTTGTACACTTGTTTACACATGTGGATTTCCACAGGTTCCTCGCTAGAATGTAAACCTTCAAGTTTACCCAAAAGTTGATCACGCTCCATCTCCAAAGCAATCAAATCAAGCTTCACCTCACGAATTTCCTTATCCAACTCCATAATCTCAAACTCCAATCTCCCCTTTGATGAAAGCAACGTATTTAACCCCACTTCCACAGCAGAACGAACAGAAATATTATGCTTCTCCAAAAGCTTCTTGCAACGACTAGTAACCTTAGCAGAAACAGTCTCAGGAAAATCAACACTCTTCATAAAATAATCACCTCAAAATCTTTTTCGCTTCACATATATGTTTACACTCATGTTTACGGTAGTGAAAGTCTTCACAGCTACACCACCAACCATCCACATCATCATAATTCACAGTATTACTACCAGTACTACCTGATGCTTTAAATTGTGCGAAAACTAACCTCACACAAACAGGATTAATGGAGGTTATTTTTTAGCCTCCCTCTCCTGTTTTTTAAACCATTCAAAAACAGCTTTACTTTCAACTTCATCGATTTCTTTCTTTTTAAACATATTCATACGAGTGCGATTAATCATTACTGGAGTGATTTGTATTGTACTGTCTTTTTTATGAATATGTGCTTTTATTTTGTTTAAAACCTCATCCACATCCACTTCCTTTTTAGGCACACCATCAAATGAGTTATTATTATTTCTATGAATATTTTCTTTTTTCCCTGCTCCTTCTTCAATTTCATCTTCTTCCATAGAAAGGAACATATCCATCAACAAATACCTTTTCAAATAAGTAATAGCACCACCAATATTTTGAGTTAATTTATTAGGATCACTAACTTTAAACTCAGGGAACGGTACACGAATACTAATTTCACCGTTCTCAGGATCCCAATCCTTTAACTTTAACACACCATCACTTGTAAAACTAAAAATTAAAGTAGTCTCATACTTAGTAGTTAAAGGAATTAATTCCTTTAACAAATCATCTAATTTAAAATATTTCGCTTTAAGAAACTTATTTGAACCTGTTTTTTTAAAACCAATATAATGCATTTCATTTTGCATTCTTGCCAACTTTTCATATATAGTCATGTTACCAATATCATGACTTAAATCCTGAACTTCACTCATATAATACCCCCATCATCTAAATCATGGTATTCATCATCAACACTGTAATACTCATCATCCTGCAACTCACCAATTATTTCAAGCACTTTAGATTCATCAATATTTTCTAAAGATGCCTGAGAGTGTGGAATGAAACCTTTTGACACCCAGTATTCATGATACTGGATTTCACCACCACACAATTCCTGTAAAGTATTCATAATATCACGTGTTTTCTCATAATCCCTATCATGAAAAACAATTACAGATAAGAAAACACCATGTAAGTTTCCATGAGCAGAAATACGCCCGCCCATTTTTTCAACAATTTCCAATGCCTGATTGTAAAACTTGTTTTGCTGATCATAAGTAATCATACTAAACCCCCGTTAATGTAAGGATCCATAGGCCCTACTACAAGGAATGCAAAGAGGAATATATTAGTGATTTCTTCACTAGTCACCATAATATTCATCTCCTGCACGAGCAAACTCTAACATTTGCTCATCAGACAATTCATAGATTTGAAATTGCTTATATTCATCAGCCAACCTATGATCTATTTCTTCCTGGGTTTCATAATCCTCAGACAATAATATCTGTTCAAGATAATCAAACTCGACCTCATCTTCAGGTGGAGTAATCGTATACATTGAGTTGTTGTATTTGCAACTCATACGCCCACACTCCTGAATTTCTGGAGTCCTTCTTTGAGGATTTTATTTTCCTCTTGAAGTTTTTTCGCTTTTAAAAATACATGTTCTATTTCTTTTTGGGAAAGAACTCTCCCAAAAACTTCAATCTTATCCATTTTTATCACTTTAGGAATTTTTTCAAGTTTTGTTTCAGAACTGCCATTCTGAATTTCAACTTGTTATTTACTACTTTGTTTTTAAAGTATATAAAGTTTTGTATATAGGAATATATTGGAAATCTATATATAATATTATAATTATAAATATAATTATAAATATAATGGAGTGTATGAAATTGAAATATACAACAAAAGTCCAATCCGTAGCAGGATCATTGACTACTTCAATCCCAAAAACAATTAGGGACGCTCTCTCATTACAAAAAGGAGATGAAGTAGAATGGGAATTAGACTTGAATACTCAAGAAATTAAAGTGAAAAAATTAGAATAAACTTTTAACTTTTTTTAAATAATATTAGTAATTATTATATACTCACCAACACTATAAATAAAAGTGGTTACTAAAAATTTTCTCACTTGTTAGGTTAGACTTTTTTTATCGTAGCCAGTGTTAGGTGTGAGGAACTGCCATTCCTACGACCACCTACACTTTATACATAATTTACTTATTTTGCATTATTTCCATACTATTAAGTCTATTTTTAAATTACTCATTAATTAATCATCCAATAAATTAGGATTATTAGAATTATGTTTACTAATAACTTTTTTACCCAATTGACTTTCTAAATCTTTTCTTGCATTACCTGCAACATTCCCTCCGCGTTTTGCAACATGCTTACTTTCATTTAAACCTTTAGGATTTTCATTACGACTAATTTCAGTAGTAGCTACCTCAGCTAACATGTTTAAAACCAATTCTGTATTAGTCATATTATCTCTTAAACTTTCTTTTTTAAGGTTTTTATAATCTTTATATTCACGAGTAGTCATTCCAGACCATGCTTTACTAACTTCATTAGTTAATATTGCATATTCAATACCCTCATCAATTCCACTTTTATTCCACTCATTTGTTAAATCTTTTCTTATTTCAATACTTCTTAATCTTTGATTAATCCATTCCTCAGAGTATCCTTTATTACGATAAGTATTTATTGCTCTTTCAATAGCTTGTTCTGGGTCTGCTATTTCATCAAGTCTTTCTTTTCCTAATTGTGCTAACCATTGTTTGAACGGTTCTGCCTTAGGTGAGGGTATTGATTGAATAATTCTTAATAATTGTTTGGTAGTTGCTACATCTGTTAACCTTAATTTACCATCAGCTGCAGGCATTTTCAACCTGTTACAATTTGTAACACTTTCCCCACCTTCCTCTTTTAAACGAGATTTTAAAGTCCTCCAATATTGAGAAGGATTTTTACTTTCTGTAAGTACAGCTATAACATCAATTACTGAAAAATAGTAA
>OLGD01001363.1_pt1 | contig 37486 bp, 69 predicted proteins | sample 1605311 | NCBI WGS metagenome assembly OLGD01 (sample SAMEA3888917, study PRJEB22519) | human gut metagenome | biome: human gut; feature: human-associated habitat; material: faeces | place: Denmark | collected 2010
GGCTGCGCCCTGATCGCCTGTGGCGGAGGCTGCGCCCTGATCGCCTGTGGCGGAGGCTGCGCCCCGATAGCCCGTGGCGGAGGCTGCGCCCTGATCGCCCGTGGCATGATTCTCTTTTTCGGCGTTTGCGCGCTTGATCGCATCGTCAAATCCGATTTGGCTCTTTACATATTCGATCTGCGCTTTCACGAGGCCGGGAACGCCAATCTCAGCTTTCAGCGTCATTTTCCTCGCAACAATCTTGCTATCCGATGATTCACGTTCGGCAGATACCTCTTCTGCCTCTGCCTCAAAGTACCGGCTTTCATTCGGTGTGTAGTGGTTCAGCACATCGATAGGCTGCTCGCACGCGTGCAACCCTGCTTTGCATAGGTGCGGTTCACCGTCAAAAACAGCGGTTTCGCCCAGCGTGTATTGCATTCCACGGCATTTCATTTGCCTGTCTGTCCCTTTGTAAACTCTCATGTTTCCTCCTTATGCTGTTTTCTGCTCAAATCCCAGCGCCCCGGCCAGTTCCGATTCGCTGTACTCATCCTGCACATAGTCCCCGAATCACTCCGTATGTACCAGCACTCCGTTGCAGCAGAAGCACTCAGTTCCTTCATAGATGTCTTCCCGGCAGTATGCGCACTGGCCGACAATCTTCGGTTCCGGTTCGTCAATGCCGAGATAGAGGTTCTCGCCATCGTATCCCACGGCGTTTCGCCTCCTTTTCCAAGAGCTTTTCGCACAGGCTCTGCACGCTTGCACAGTGCATAGCCTCGCAGAGCTGCTGCAGAACTTCTGCGCCGCCGTCCGTCAGCCGGAAATAATACCGGTTCGTCTTCTTCCGGCGATCTGCGCGGTTCTTGGGCGCGTCCAGCGCCTTGATCGCCGCAGCTGCCTCCGGAACAAGCTGCACGCCGTATTTCTCCGGCGCTTCGCACTGAGAAAGCAGGCATTTGTTAAACTTCGGGTAGTCGGCCCGATGTACCGCGTCTACGCAGGCTTTCGCACCATGTCGAACGCGGGAATCCGTTAAACTTGACATAGTTCCCTTTCTGCCCTATAATAAAGGCGTCTTAAGTTTCCTTTCGGCCTCTGTCGCGTTGCCGCGCGGCAGGGGTCATTTCTTTATGCCAGCCCATACAGCAGCGCTACGAGCGCGACGAAGCCAGTCACAGCGCATTCATAAGTCATTCCTGCCATCCCGGCCACCGCCGACAGGATCATCGCCGCGCCGCTCGTCCAAAGGCACAGGCCCTTGACGATCCGCAGTGTTGCCTTGCGGGCCTCCAATTCCTCCCGCAGCCGTTCCCGGCGCTCCTCAGTCGATTCCTCCGGCTCATACCCGAGCCGCTCTGCAAGATTGGTTCTCATTCTGCGTCCTCCTTCGTCTCCGGCAGGCGTTCTGCCGATTCTACCAGTGCCATAAGCCGCTTGTAGTTCTCCGTCCTTTCCCTGTCGCGTTTTGCGAGGTTTGCATACCTTTCAGACAATTCCGCCACTTGCGCGTGTGCAGCCATGTTCTCGTGCTCATTCGCCGCGTTGTTTGCCACGATCACAAGCAGTTCCAGCGTGTGCTTCAGCTCAAACCAATCGTCTCCGCTGAGAATCAGTTTCCGCATTCCGCTTATCCTCCTTTGTCTCCGGCACAAATTCCGCCGATTTTACCAGCGCCTCCATGCGTTCACACATTTCGGCCTCTTTTCTGTAGCTTTCCGCGAGATATACAGCAGGCGGCCTTCTTTCTCCGGTTGCCGTTGCAGCGCGTCTTTCATGCTCGGTCGCCGCAAGGTTGGCTCTGATCGACGCCATTTCCACCACAAATTTCAAGTTGACCCATTGCTCAGCTGTAAGCATCAGCTTAACCACTCCGCTTATCCTCCTTCGCTTCCTGCATCCGCCTGACGAGCCGCGCCAGACGGGCGTTTTGTGTAATGAGCTTCTGCGCGTCCATGTCCATCCCCTTGCGCTTCAGCCCGCCGATGATCTGCGCCGCCTGGCACTCGCAGACCAGCACCGCCTCGATCAGATCATGCAGCTCCTGCGCATCCAGCGTCAGGGTGTATGTACGGGCATTTGCCATGGTTAATAGCCTCCTTCGTGTTCCAGCAGCCAGTTTTTCAGCTGCACCTGCGCAACCGCGAAGCACAGCTCCGCGTCGCAGTCCTGGACGTTGACAAGTTCTTCGTCGTCCCCGTCGTAGGCGGTTCCCCTCCGCCACACCCGGACACCCCAGTCCGTCACTTTGCTGTAGGTGATCTCAAGGTGCATCGGGTAGGTCTTCACCTTCTCGGCAAAAAACTTGAGGAAATCATCCATTCCCAAGCTCCTTTCTGAGTCGCCCCGCGATGGCTGCGCAGCGTTCTGCGTGCTCACATCTGATCTCTGTATCCGCGAAGCCCTCAGCGTGCCTCTCGCATGTGCTCCCGTATGCCGTCAGTTTTTTCACCGTCGCTTCAAACAGCGGGCAGTTTTGGCAATAATCCTCTACGATCAGCTCTATCACGTCTTCTTCGTCTCCTCCTGTTCCTGTTCCCGGCGGTATCGCTCCGCCGCCCAGCGGGCGAAGTCGTCGATCACGGGCTCGCCGTTTTCTTCGCCGGGATGCTTAAATTCAAAAGTTTCGCCTGGGAGAAATCTCCCGTCCGGCCCCCGTTTCCCAAAAACGGCGATCATGGTCTCACGCCTCCTTCCGTTCCTCCTGCTTGCCTTCCTTCGCCAGCGCCATACCATAGGCGATATCGCTCAGACGCTGCATCTGCGCAGGCGTCAGCTTTTCCGTGCTCTTGTTCAGGCTCTCGATGGCCTGCTTTTCCTTCTCGGACATTTTTCTCACCTCACATTTTTGTAAGTGTGTTAGCAATTTCTTAAGCTGCTTACATCATACACTAAGCCAATTAACTTGTCAAGCCCTATTTTTTAATTAACTTAATATTTTTCTTGACTTTTGGTTGCCTGTGTGTTAAGCTGGTTACATAAAGGAGGGATTTAATGCAAACTTTTCAGGATCGGCTCCGCGCCCTGATTGACACGCTCGGCATTACAAAAACAAAATTTGCCGAAGATCTGCACGTTTCATCCGCATTTGTCTCCATGCTCTGCTCTGGTAAGTCTCTGCCAAGTGACCGCACGATAGCAGATATTTGCCGCAAATATAACGTGAGCGAGACATGGCTGCGCACCGGTGACGGTGAGATGCGGCAGAAGCTGACGCGGAATCAGGAGATCGCGGAGTTTATGGGCGTCGTGATGCACGATCCCGACGACGCGCCGCGCAAGCGGTTTGTATCGATCATCAGCAAACTCAGCGCCGACGAGTGGCAGCTGCTGGCCGAGATCGCAAAAAAAATGGCCGAGGACGAATAACCGTCCCCGGCCTATTTTTTATTCCCGCGCCTATGCGACCAACTTCCGCACGAATCTCCAGATCAGATCCAGATCCGCATCTGTGGCCAGCCGCAGCAGGCGCTTGATCTCTTTCAGCAGCAAATTTCGTTCCATTTCCATAAGTGCCTCCATTCTTCCACAAAAATCTCTTCTATTTTTTGTTTACTATTGCCGTTGAGGTTTTCTTCCATTTGATTTACAATTTAGATAAGATGTTTCTTTTCATCGCACGATTATCATAGAACATCCGTTCTATAATTACAATTATAAGATTTTACAAAATTATCTTATAATAATTGGAGGTTTTGCCATGAGGCAAGCATGGCGCAAGGTTTTGCTTGTGCTGGTCTGCTGCGTACTGGCTGTTGCCGGATGGATTGGGCTTTTGAATCTTGCGGAGGTTGTTTCCGCTGCCCGCTCTTACAGGGCTTCTCCCGCAGAGCTCCGCGCGGCTGCGGATGCTGCTGTGCTTCCTGCCGCAGACCCGGCGTTTTCCGGCAGCGGAGAATATACGGACGTGGAGCAGGCCGAAGCGCAGGCGGAGTATTATGCCAGCATCGGCGGCGACCCGCTCGATGTAGAGCCGCTGGAACCGATCATCGGTAAATTTGTATCCTATATCCCCGGCACGCTTCCCGCCGAGGCCCCGCAGATCTCCGCCTCGACGAGTGAAAATGTGCAGACGTTTATCGTAAATACATCCAGCGGCGTTTTTCATCTGGCGAGCTGCTATCACATCCGCCAGATGGACTATGCAAACCGCAGCAGCTACACCGGCACCCGCGCCGAGGCTGCGGCTCTGTATACGCCGTGTAAGGATTGCAATCCGTAGGAGGGTTTATGTACTGTAACAAATGCGGCAAAGAGATCGACGACGAAGCTTTGATATGCCCGCACTGCGGCTGCGGCACCGTGAATTATATCCGCGATCAGGCAAAAGCGGAGGCTCGTGTACAGGCGCAGCCCGCATCTTCGCGGAAGAAACGCTCGACTGCCTTGCTGCTCTGCATCTTCCTCGGCGGTTTCGGCGCGCACCGGTTTTATGTCGGCAAGATCTGGACTGGGCTTCTTTGGCTCTTTACGCTCGGCTTTTGTGGCATTGGCACGCTGGTTGATTTTTGCCGGATCTATGATAACAAATTTCCAGATGATGCAGGCCGCCCGCTCTATGACGAGTATACGGACGGTTTAACGCCCGAGGAATACGATGAGGCCGTCGCCGGGCCGCGCAAGGTGCGAAAGATCGTGATCGTTGTTGCGCTTGCGCTGTGTGCCGGCTGCTTCTTGGTCCTGCGTGTCATTCCGAGCCTGATGTACGCGCTCGGTTTTTGAGATTCGCCCGCGCCGCTTGCCGAACAACGGCGCGGGCTTTTGCTTGCGCAGGCGACCGGGAGCCGTCTGTAACTTTAGTGTAGCCTGTCCACGGTATACTTGTAAAGATATGGCAGTTGCTTTTTGCAGTCAGACGTCTTGCTTTTTTGGGGGGAATGATATGTTTTGAAGGAAAAATTATCTGATTTATGCCGTGAGCAGAAGCAGACGATCACTCCGCACAAAACAAATCAGGACGTCGCCGAAAATACCGACCTTTCCGTCGGCACCGTCTCCCAGTTCTTTCGCGGCGACATCAAAAATCCGTCTGTTTACACGGTCGGCCCGATCTGCCGGGAGATGGGCGTTTCTATGGATGAGTATTTCGGCATCCCGCATGACGAGCCTGCCGAGCCTGCTGATACTGCCGATGCTGAAAAACTCCGCGCCGAGACCGCGGCGCTTCGTGCGCAGCTTGCCCAGCAGCAGAAGTCCCTGCGCATGCACCGGCTTGTGACGCTCATCCTCTTGGGTATTCTTTTGCTGTGTGCCCTTGCGCTTGTGGCCGACGTGCTCATCCCATCGATCGGCTGGATTCGCGCATGAAAATTACCGCCCCGGCCCGATCAGCCGGAGCGGTATCTTTGGAGGCTTTTGTGGATAATTTGAATCTTTCCAACGTCGTGATCTACGCCCGGTATTCTTCCGCCGGGCAAAATGACCAATCCATAGACGGCCAGCTTGCCAAATGCCGCGAATACGCGCAGCATCGCGGATACCGCGTCGTTGGCGAATACTGCGACCGGGCGCTGTCCGGGCGATATGCAGAGACGCGTCCAGAGTTCCAGCGCATGATTTCGGACAGTGCGAAGCACGCGTTTGATTTTGTGCTTGTCTGGAAGCTCGACCGCTTTTCCCGCGACCGGTACGACAGCGCGATCTACAAAAAGAAGCTGCGCGCGAACGGCGTGCGCGTCCTGTCCGTGACCGAGGGCGTCGGCGACAGCAGCGAGAGTGTGCTGCTGGAGGCGATTTTAGAGGCCATGGCGGAGGAATACTCCCGCCAGCTTGCCCAGAACGTCCGTCGCGGGATGCGGCAGAACGCCGAGAAGGGTCTGAGCCTCGGCGGCCTCCCCCCGCTCGGATACCGCGTCGTGAATAAGCAGTACGAGATCAATGAGGATGAGGCCCGGATTGTCCGCTTTATCCATGAGCAGTATGCCGACGGCGCAGGGCAAAAGCAGATCGTTGCCGACTGCGCGCGGCTGGGCTACCGTAACCAGCGCGGGAACCCGCTCACGCTGGCCGCGGTAAAGCGGATCCTCGCAAATGATCGGTATATTGGTAGGTATGACTACCTCGGTGAGATCGTGATCGAGGACGCATTTCCGGCCATCGTCTCAAAGGAGCTGAAAAAGCGTGTGCGCGACCGGCTCAATGCGAATGCCAAGGCCCCCGGCCATGCAAAGGCGAAGGTGGAATACCTGCTGCACGGGAAATTGTTTTGCGGCGAGTGCGGCGCGCCGATGATAGGGGAGTGCGGGCGCGGCAGGCACGGCGCGACGTATTACTATTACACCTGCGCGGCGCGGAAGAAGCAGCACACCTGCAAAAAGCGCAATGAGCGCAAGGACGAACTCGAAGCCTGTATCGTGGATTATATCGGCTCGTGCGTCCTGACGGACAGCTGGATCGACGGCGCAGCCGAGCGTGTTGTGGCGGAATATCAAAAAAGCTACGACGCTTCCGGCATTAAACCGCTCGAAAAGCAGATCCGCGACGCCGACAAGGAGATCGATCAGCTTGTCGATGCGCTGATCTCCGCAACGGCGGAAGCTGCCCGCCGCAGGATCAACGAGCGCATTGAAACTGCCGAGGCCCGAAAGCAGGCGCTGGAGGCCGATCTTGCATCCCTCCGCATCGCCAGCCGTGTCCAGATCAAAAAAGAGGACATCGTCGTATGGCTCAACCAGTTCCGCACTGGCGACCGATCCGATCTGGAATACCGCAAAAAGGTTATAGATTTATTTGTAAATTCGATTTATTTGTATGATGATACATTTAAGTTGTTTTTAAATGTCACCGATTCCACGCAAATCACCTACTCTGATTCCCTCGCCCTCGCGCCTCCCTCCGTTTCGGATTTCGGCGCGTCCGGTGTACCAGATATGCACTTATCCGAACACATCATATTTGTAAATGGTGTTATTGGGATGATCGTGCAGAGATGAAAATACCCTCTCCGGATTGGAGAGGGTATTTTTTTATTTTGCGATATGCTCATAATACTCCATCAGCTTTCGCTCCGGGCCGGGGCCGTCCTTGTCGAGCAAAAACGCCTTTGCCAGGGCGGCGTAGAATTCCGGGCGGTTGAGACCGAATTCTACGGCTACTTGGTAGTAATCCGAGTACATCATGTTCATGGTTACGCCCCACGCCCAGTGTGGGACCACAGGTGCCTGAATGCCCATGCTCTCGGCAACGGCCGTTGTCTGTTCCATCGTCCAGTGCGGGCCCGTCGAGCCGTCGGCATTCTGCATGTGCTCGGCCCACTGTATCGCCGTTTCTCGATCAAATGTGGCCGTCTCCGGCTCGTCGTGGTGCCCGTGCAGCTTTTCCAGCCTTCTGATCGTCTTCGCGTACAGGCCGACCTCCTCCGCGCTGCCCAGCGTCACAGGTTTCTCCATGGCCTCGTGCAGCTTGTGATAAAGCTTCTCCATATACTCTTTCATGCTCACACCTCCTGAATATATTTGTAAAGCTTGTCTACGTCTGTCACGTCAAACCGCATATCTTTGTCCTTGATTGAAAACAGCTTAATCTTTTTCCCGTCGATCTCATCCCGAGCGTATTTGTATAAACGATCGATGTCGACGTTTCCCTCCTCGTCAAGCGCCCCAGTCAGCTGCACAAAGAAATTGTCTTTCATTGCAAGCAGCCGCTCTTTCCCGCCGTCCTTTGCCATCCGCATAAGTATAGCCGCAGCCACGCCAATACCTTCCGGTAGCCGTGGAATCAGTTCGCTATTCGCGAATCGCTCTAAGCCATTTAATGCCTGATCTATCGTCACTGTCATTATAGATGTCCTCCTTTAAGGATGGGGGCGGCTATTGCCGCCCCTTGCGTTTAGCCGTTGCAGCACCCGCACTTCGGGATCGGGTTGTAGAGCGACTGCGCCGTCGTTGCGGTTCCGGTCGTGACGTCGGCGACCTGCTTGGGGTAAAAGGTCGCGTTGACATACGTCACGATGGAATTGTCACCGCAGCAGCGCCGCTCGGCCTCCATCTTCACGGCGTCCAGCGCCTCCTTGCGGACGCAGTCCACATCCTGCTTGACGAGCGTAAAGCTGTCCTCGGTGCGCTGGTTGTGGACGGCCTGCTTGCACAGTGCCTCACGGACGTCCTTGAGCTGCCCGTCGATATAACCGTACATCTCCACCATTTTCTGGTCGTTGTACGTGTTGGCCTTGAGCAGCGCAATCTCGCTGTCTTTCGCGGACAGCTTCTGCTCCCGGTCGAGATCGTAGCGCGTGACCGGCATGTTTTCGCTGCACGCTGCGCCCGCTACCATTGCAGCCGCAGCCGGGTTTGCTCCCCAGCCGCCAAAGCCGCCGCCCAGCAGATTGCCCAGCAGGCCGAGTCCGACACCTGCCGTGCCGATGATGCCAGTGGTCAGGGCCGCATTGGCCTTGCCATTGCTTGCGTATTCCATAAAAAAATACCTCCGGTAAAAATAAGTAAGCTGGCCAGCTCCTATCCTCAGTCTACCGCTTCCCCGATTCTCGAGGGGGACATCTGCGGGACACTTCCGGGGCGTTTGTGTACCATTTGCGTGGCTTTTTGTTTTTTATAAAATATTTTGAAAACCCCTTGACATATACGGTAATACAGTATATAATGTAACCATAGACACAAAGCAAAACAAACACGACAAAAAAATTGGAGGATGGCAGACATGTTTAATATCGTTTCCGCGTGGGGAACGCAGACAAATCCCCACTATAACCCTGACACTGCAAATAATGGCGGAGGTTACTGGCAGTTTTCCGGCGGTATCGTTGTCGACCTTAACGGCCAGCTTGTCACCGTCGAGGTCGACGACACGTCCTGCGGCGATTTTGGCAGCCGCGTGTATTTTTCCGTGACCGCTGACGGCTTCTGCTGGCAATTTTCCGACGGCACAATGGACGATGCGTCCGTTGACACCTCGGAGGATGTCTTGGGCGTTCTGAGGTCCATCTCCGGCGTTCTGGGCGTGGACGCCGAAGCACTGATTTCTGCCGCGTTGAATGCGACGAACATCTGCGCGTGGGAGGTATGCTATGCCGACTGACACCCAGCGCCGCGCTCGCAACAAGTGGGATGCAGAAAACATGTCCGTGATCCCATGCAAGCTAAAACGGGAGATCGCGGAAACCTTTAAGGCTACGGCGAAAGCCAATGGCACTACCCCGAATGAACTGATTCGCAAATGGATCGATGCGTATATGCGGCAAAACATGCCAGCAGAGCAACCTTCGACTGAAAAAATATGATTTGAATGTAAAAAAGCCCGCCCGGAGCGTAATGCTCAGGGCGGGCTGCTTTGTGCCAGACGGCGGGCGGTGTTGTAAATGTGCGGCAGGCGGCGGGAGATGGTCTTGCGGTCGACGCCGATCTCGGCGGCGGTGTCCATCTGCGGGAGCCTGCGCACGATATAAAGATTCACGATCTGCTGATCGATCACGTCCAAAAGTCCCTCGTCAGTGACGCGCTCCCAGTCGCTGCGCGTGAGGTGTTCCAGCTCCTTCGGCAGAGCCAGCCGCGCAGTTATTTGCTGTCACTCCCTTCGGCCCGCCGCCGGGCAGGGCTTACTTCATGGCCGCAGCCAGCTTTTTCAGGAGGTCGTCGCCGTATTTGTAATCGGCAAGATACTTGATCGTGCTGTCTGCCAGCCCGGCTTTCGCCTTGATGGTCTCCTTGGCCGCCTCGACGGCCTTGTCGACGGTTTCCGTGTCGTAGTCGACCCACGGGAGCTTGCCGTGCTTCTTCCATCTGCGGGCGTTGTACCCGCTCTTGGAGCCGATGTTCAGGACGGCGGTGATCTGTGCGCCGTTCTTCCAGGCAGGCGTGCACTCGACCGCGAGGCCGTCGCCGATGTACATGCCCCAGTGCCCGGGCAGCCACAGGCCTTCGCCCGGGACGAGCTTGTCCCAGCCGGTCGCAGACACGTCCTTGCACTTGGCGATCATGCCGTCGGCGGAGACATCCGGGACAGCGTTACCGGCGTAGCGCGCGCCGCCGTGGTAGGCGTTCTTGTCGCCCTTCCAGCCCCAGAGAATGCCCTTCGTGAGGTTCACGCAGTCAAAGGCGAAATAGCCCTTGCCGATCAGCGCACGGAGGTTTGCCTGCTTCGCCGCGCCGTACCAGTCCGGGTACTGGTTCGCCTTTTCCGTGATAATGCCGTTCGTGACGGGAGAGCCGAAGCAGCCCCACATGTAAACGGTCCTGTAATTCTTCGCGGCGTCAATATGCCGCCTGACGAGCTCGGAGGCTTTCATAACGCTCATGCCCGCTCACTCCCGTATAACTCGTGGTGCAGCTGCAGCACGGCGGCCTCGATCAGCTTGTCGACGGTCTCAACGTCAAATTTAATACCTTTCTCGGCGAGGAAGTTCACAACATACGCCTTTTTCGCCGCACCGTCCGTCGCGGTGTACAGCTGCTCCGCCGCCTTTACGCCGATCTCAACGTAAGTGCGGAGCGTTTGCAGCTTGTCCGCGTCGATCTTGGTTTTAAGCCACGGGATCAGAAACGCCGAGACGAGCGCGCTGATGAGCGCGATCACTGCCGAGATGATCTGTGTGTAGTCCATATGTATGCTCCTTTCAATCTTTCAGCACGATCTCCGCGATGCGTGCTGCCGCTTCCGGGCCGTACTTATCAGCCCATTTATCCATGTACTTCTGCGCGTACTTCGCGCGGTTCTCATTTTTGGCCTTCCAGAGGTAAAAGCCGCTGGAGGCCGTTGTTTCAGCCAGCACCGCAAGCGTGATCTCCGTCAGATCTGCGCCTGCCGCGCAGGCGATGATGAGCGCGAGGCTGACGAGCGCGCTGCAAATCAGCCACTTTTTACTGAATTCCATTGCTATGTCCGCATTGCGCCTCCAGCTGGTGCAGGAACTTTTTCACGTCGCCGTTCCCGCCCATCTTTTTATACTTCTCTCCGGCAATCAGACGCTCGGCCATTGGCATTTCTTCCGACATGATGGTCAGGCGGAGAATTGCGAGATACTGCTCGTTCTGATGCGTCTGCATCTTGTCGAGCTTCTTGTCGATCTCGCCTAGGTGCTCATCCTGCGATGTGGCCTTGCCGCGCTTTTTCTGTATCGCGCTGACGACGGCGTTGACGACCGCCGTTAACGCAGACGAGCCAAGCACGGCGCAGACGAGCGTAACGATGATGGTCTTGGTGTCCATGGCTATGTACCTTCTTCCGTGATCTTCTTCCACCCGTCCGGGTTTACGGACGGGGTCCAGACGTTGGCGTCCAGCAGGGATTCGTACAATTCAGTCTGCCACCAGCCTTTTTCGCCCTTGGCAAAGGCGAGACCGGCAGTGATGGTCTCGGGGATGATCCTGTAGCCCTGTTTGTAGGCGATGTCCTCCCAGAGGGCCGGGGCGGCGTCCGGGGTATTCTGGTCGGTGTCCCAGAGGTCGGAGGCGGCGCGCTTGATGGTGCCGCCCCAGTTGATGCGCGTGCCGGCTTTGACGAGGCTGCCAGAGCCGGTCAGGCGGGTGAAAAGCTCTGGTGCGAGACTCGCGTCGGCGTCGGTGAGACTGGCTGCGCTTTTGATGATATAGGGGCGCAGCGCCCGCGCCCGCTCGGTATACGTGCTCATGTCAGTCCGCCTCCCCGAGCAGAATCTTAGCGGCGGTTTCCGCATCTGTGAGTGGCAATGCCGCGCCCATTTCATCATAACTGCCTTCTGGCTCAGTGCCTTTCAGCGTATGGTCTGCGAGATGAAACACCATGTCAGAAAGCACCTGATGCTCATTCCCTTCTTCATCTGCAATAGTCACAGCCATCTTAGCGCAAAATCCTTCTGCCTGATCTTCCTTGCACGGGACATAACAACCGTTGCCGTGCAGTCGGATGGGCACAATACTGTCCGCATACCCGGCAAACGCGCCGTCCTGTTTTACTGCATACATGGTATCCCTCCAAATTTCTCTTGATAAATTTTCTCTAATCGCTCTGTGCTTGCGGTACGCAGCCGGTTTTTCCAGTACCCGTTTTCCTGCCCCGGCCATTTGTCATCCGTAAAGTCTTCACCGCAGCCGTGCTTTTCGTACCATCGATAGAGAAGTTCAAGCATTTCTTGCCGCTCTTCTCCTTCCTGCGTGTTCGGCCTGAAATGCTCCCATCCGTTTTCAGACGTTGTGGCGCATATCCGCCTGCCGTCCGCTGCAAACAGGAACCCTTCGATCTCCGATACCACAGTTCCGTACCGGAGATTAAATTCTCCATCTATTCCTGCTCCGCGGAAACGCTTATACACGATATACTCCATGCGCTTTTCCCTCATACGCAAAAGCCGGGTGGGAAGCCGAAGGAAGCGCGCGCGGTGCGGTCTTCGACTGTCCCGTTGGTGTTCACATTCTCGAAACCGTCGGAGCTGCTCGCAAGCGGAGAACGGAGCCACCAACGAGCGGCGGCACTCGTTCCGTTGTGCTTGTACTTTACCTTGCTGTTTCCAGCGGAATAATAGGCGTACTGCGCTTGCTTACTCGCCTCGTTCGAGTTTGCTCTCGAAATGCTCCCGAAAACCTCAAACTCCGAGAGGAGGAAAAAGTAATCCTTTGTCGCCGTGACCGCACTCGCGGATGTGCTATTATTTCCCGTATTGTCCGTGTACTTGGTAACGGACTTTAGGACTGCACGGAGCGCCGCCGGAATGACTGCGATAATCGTTCCGGAATAGCTCGAGAGGCTTGTCCCGCAAATATTTGTACGCATTTGCGAGCTCGCCCATCCGCCGGAGTTCGTTGCACTACTGTTCATAGAGAAATAGCCGGTTGTCGAAACGGGCGAGGTATAGTAACTATCGCAGAAACACACGTCCGTACCGCCGGAGAGCGCGGTCTTTGCAAGTTGGAAATGGATACGGTTTTCCCCTTCTAGGCTCGCGTTATGGTTAAATCCAATAATGAACGCATATGTTGTGTAATTAGATAGTGTAAGATGTCCAACCGTGCCGTTTAGCGTTACAGCCTTTCGGTCACCGACGCTCCAATAGTTCGCGCCCTGTCCCGCGTCGGATATATCTTTTATTGTTTCCCAAGTATTTTTATTCAGTGTCGGATATACAAAATTAAGCGACACCGCGTAACTGTCCGTGATAGTTACGGCTTTTGTGTCGGACGTTTTCCCGTCCAGTGTCGCAGATACGCTCCATGTTCCGGCTTCCGGAACGATAAGCGTGCAAACGCCGGTGCTGTCAGATGTTCCTCTGATCGTTTTTGAGCCGTTCGTCGCCGTGACCGTCGCACCGGCAGATACTGTTACGATCAGCCGCAGAGCGATTCCGGTCTGAATCGTACCGATTACTGCGGCAAGCCCTTCGATGGTCTGTGCCGCAGGGGCTGTGCCGCCTTTGGCCTCCACTGCGTCATACGCCGCGCCGACTGCCGTGATAATGCGGTCGATCTCTGTCTGTACGCTCATATCTGTTCCTCCTTTAAATCGCGGCGAGGGCGTTTTCGATGTCGTCCGTCAGGTTGACTGTGCCGCCTGAGGTATAGCCTGCTGGAATGTCTACGCTGGTCTGCGTGAGGCCGTCGATGGTCTTCGAGATCGCGCCGTTGTTGGCCATGGTGCCCTCGACCTTGCTGCCGTCGGCCAGCACGATAAACTTGCCGTCCAGCACGTCAGCCGCTCCGGCAGTCACGCCGGAAACGTCCTTGTACTTGTCGGGAATCGCTCCGACCTTGACCTTGCCGAGAACTTTACCCTTCGTGGGCGTGATGTCCTGCGCGGCCTCGGCAGGCGTGGCGGACTTGGTTTCCAGCGCGATGGCTACCTTTCCCGTTCCTGAGTGCTTGCCCGCCGGGACGGTGTATTCCTGATTGCCGGCCGTCGCGTCCAGCACCTTTTCGACCGCGCCGTTGTCCGGCATGGTGCCGGCCTGCGTTACGCCGTCCGCGTCGATAAATACTTTATTCGCCAGCACGTCGGCAGGCGCGGCGGTCGTGGCGGAGACGTCCTGATAGTTTTCCGGGATCGCGCCGACGGTCACGCCGGACAAGCCGTAATAGCCCTGATCGGGCGTGACGGCCTGCTGCTCCTTCGTCGGCGTTACCGACTTGGCTTGCAGCTGGTAGTTGCCGCCGCCTCCAACGCCCTTGACCGTTCCTGTGCCGTCGTGGTAGCCCTTCGGGACGGTATAGCTCTCGCCCTCCTTGACCTGCGCGTCGACCGCGCCGTTATTCTTGATGGCGGCAGCCTTGTCGGCCAGCGCGTCGAGTTTGTCCGTGCTCGCGGCGAGGCCGAGGCCGACGAGCCATGTGCGCAGCTTGTTCCGCGCGGTCTGCAGTCTGGTAATTTCGGTTTGTGTGCTCATAAAATTACTCCTTTAGATTGTTGCCAGCAGGGCGTTGATGTTTCCAACCTCCGTATACACGGCGGCGGAGGTTACGGGCTTAGTGTTGTCCTTCTCCACGCTCTCCGCCGTATCGACGGAGAGCGTATTCGTTTCCGCGTCCAGCTTCAGGCCGGAGCCAATGTTGTAGCCGCCGCCGGAGCCGCCGCCCGACTGCCGGGCTTCGTTGATGGCGGCAACGAGGTTGTCCTTGTTGTAGGTCCTGAGATCGTCCAGGTCGCCGATCTGCGCTTGCAGCTGCGCCCAGATCGGGAGCGTCGGCTCCGCAGCCAGGTCGCCGGATGGCTCCGCCGCAGGCTGCACCTTGCCGAGCGTCACCCATACCGTCGGGAGGACGACGCCGGAGGCGTTGGACCCGTACACACCGACGCGGGCGATCAGCCCGGCGTCAGCAAGGATCTCATACGGTACGATCAGACGGTTTCCGTCCCACTCGGATTCCAGCACGTCTACAGTTTTCTTCCTGTTTGTAAAGACTGCCGTTTTCGTCAGGCCGTCCCAGTCCTTGGAGAACGCGAACCGGACGCTGACGGCCTTCGCCATGCCCGCTGTCAGAAGCTCCGGCGGCGAGCACAGATGCGCGCAGGCTTTGGTGATGTGGATCTGGATCATGCGTTAACAGCTCCTTCTTTGCCGCCCGAAAGGGCGGCTTTTTCTTTCCTATTGTGGTCTATCCGATCACGGTTCCGTTGACCAGCAGTTTTCCGCTGCTATTGCACGCCAGCGTCGCGTATGTGTTTGCGTTGTTCACCACATACACTTTTCCGAAGCACCCGCCGTCAAACCAGTTGTTTACCGCGCCGATGTATTCATCTCCATGTATGCCGACGAAAAACCTGCTTCCGCTCATTTTTACGCCATATCCGTTTTTTATGATCCTGTCTTGATATCCGCTGGTTCCGCCGCCTCCGCCGCTTCCCGGCGGCCCGACAACGTACTCGACGATATAGCTGCCGGAGATCCGCGCGACCTTGACGCGGTCTCCCGCGGCAAAGGTGGCGGACGTGTTGCATTTATAGTGCTTTGTTGTGGCTTCAGTCTGCCCCTCTAGGATGAGGGACAGGCCATCGTCATAGACCGCGCCGACGGTCGCCAGAAAGTTTTCCGGCAGATTTTCGTCCGGCATGCTGATCGATGATACAAATAAGCTGTTGATGCCCTCCATCAGGCGATCACCGTCCTTTTTGCAGAGTGTGTCATGAGGCTTCCGGCCTGCAGCGTGACCGACCAGCCGGTTTCAAGATAAATGCCGCCGATCTCGTCGTGCGTCAGGGCCAGGGTATCGCCGACGCCGTGCCCCGACTCATTGAGCGTGTAAAATGTAATGGCGCGCGTAGCAAGCAGCGACTCGTTGCGGCGCTTGTCGGCGTAGGCCTGCAGCTCCTCCTGCGAGGCGATATTGTCTACCCGCTCGACGGAGGTTATGCGCATGCCGCGCTTGAAGGTGGATTTCTTGGAGGCCGGATTGTCGTTGACGGCCGTCGCTACCATGGCCGCGTCCATGTCCGGGTTGTTGCAGGTCACGACGAAGACGTTCGGCGCGTCAAAAATGTCCGTTTCGTCCGACCAGTCCGGCCCCGGATGCTTCTCCGGGAGAAACAGGTCTGTCACGCCGTAGCGCCAGTCGATGATTGCTGCGGACGGCTCCTGATACGGTTCGAGCCTGCATACGCCGTCGGCGTCAAACCAGAGGCTTTCGTAATTGATCTCGGACAGCAGCGCGTTCACGATTGTCAGATAGCTCGTTCCAATCGGCCAGTCTTCGCGGTCTGTCGCCAGCACAGCGGCGTTCGGCGTTGCGATCACGAGCGAGATGCCGCAGGCTGTCAGCAGCTTGCGGATCTCGGTGATGTACGACGAGCCAGCGGCAAGATGCAGGATCGTCTCGGTTTTTTGCGTATACGCGCGCCAGCAGCGGTCGTATGCTTCGATCTCTACGCGCGTGCTGCCCGCGCTGCCTTTTTGGCTGACGGTCGCAGCCTGATAGATGCCGAGAGAGTGCTCCGTCCCGTTTACGATGATCCACGGGCGCAGCTCGTCGGATTCCCACGCCGCGACGGCATTGGGAAGAAAGCTGCCCTTGAGCGTGCCGTGGATGTTCGCAGCGCGGTCGCTCATGATCTGCGGCGGGCTGCCGGTATCCCATTGCAGCTGCGTGATGGGCGCACCGTTCCGGAGCACGTCGATGCGGTAGCTTACGTCACGGGTCAAGGGTGATCGCCTCCTCCCGGTTGGTGTGCGAGACGGTAAAGGCGTAGCGGCGCATAAACTCGTCGATGTTGCTCTCCAGCGACGGAAGCGAGCCGATGGCCATGTTGCCGTAGCGGTCCTTGAGGCAGACGAGGCGGCCTACAAGGGCCTCAAGCGCAAGGGCGGCGGCCCGCTGCGCGTGCGGCCAGGCGCAGGCGACGGATAGGGCGCGGTCGCGCTGCTCGCTGCGCTCCTCGACTGGGTAGGCAAGGCCCGCCAGATGGACGGTCGAGACGCCGGCCGAGAAACTGGTGCGGTTGGTGCGCAGCTGCGTTTCGGACAGGCGCATCTCGAGCCAGACGCCGGTCTCGAGGTCGCAGATCATGTTGGTCTCGGGCAGCACTTCGACAGTGTCGGAATTGGACACGCCGTAGTTATCGCTTTCGTCGTAGCAGCCGCGGACGCGGTAGGTGACGGAGCCGATGCTGGTGTGGTCGACGTACTGCTTTTGGACGGTGCGGCCAATGGCGACGCCGTCCCGCTCGATCAGGTAAAAGTCATAGCTGCCTGCGGTCTGCCAGGTCAGCGCGGCCTCATGGCTTTCGCTGGCCGACAGCGTGATCGCCTCGCCCTCGGTGTGCGAAACGGGGAGCGCGGCTGCGCTCCACTCGGACCACATGCCGTACTTGTTCTGCACGCGCACGCGAATGGTGTATCTGCCGTCGGCGAGGTAGACCGGCGAGCGCCATGCCTTCTCCGTGCCGTAGACCGTGCCGGAGGCGTAGCCGCTCGAGAGCGTCAGCTGATAGGCCTCCTGCTCAGAGGTCTGCCAGGTGATGCGCGGGCGCGGGCCGGTGGACTGGATGACGATGGACGGGGCCGATGGGGCGTTGATGGCGATAAACTCTGCCTTGTCGCTCCATTCTGACGGCGTGCCGTCTGTGTTGTAGGTGCGGACGCGCCAGTATTTTGTTCCGCTTGTGAATTTGTTCGCCGGAACGTCGTAATACTGGTTTTCTCCCGTGACGGTCACAAGGGTGTTCCACGTCGTACCGTCGGCGGACCACTGCAGATCCGCTTTACTCTGCGGCGTGCCGGTGGAAATGATGTGCTTCCACGAAAAGCGGTTGACGATTGTCGCGTCGATGACGATGCCGGAAGGGGAGACGGGCTTGGCCGTCGGGGTAACGTCTGTTGTCGTGATCTCCTGCCATGCGGACGTCGTTGTCGTGCCGCTGTTTGCCGTCACCTTTACGCGCCATTCGAGCGTCCCGGATGGGAATGTGTTTGCCGGGACCGTGCAAGAGGTCGTCGAGCCAGATACGCTTATCGTTTTTGATGTGCTTGCGTTTTTTACGCGCCACTCAAAAACAGCAGCGGTTTGTTTCACCTCTGCGAAGCAAACCTGCGTGAGATCTGTGTCATCCTCGGCGTCCCATGTAAATGTGTTTTTTTGCGCTCGATTTACGAATGCCCCTGCCGATGGTGATAAATTGTCTGCTTTTATGCCGACATTATCATTCGAGTATTCACACGTCAGGAATGGCTTGCGTGTTGACTTTTCTCCGTAAAAAACAGCTTCGCTTGTTCCTGATACAGCGCCACGAAACGCAACGACAAACCCGTTTTCTATCCCTTTTTTTACTTCTTCCTTCTTGACCCTGTATTGTGCCAGATCAAAAACCGCGTTCAGCTGCACAATTTCGTTTAACGCAGTCCACTTTCCATCTGCATGCTCTGAAATCCCGGTATATGTTTGGCTGATTTCCGGTCGCGTTGCATACGTTATCACGCTCGTATCAAATTGGCTTTCCACCGCATTTACATACGTCCAGATTTGCTTGTTCCCATTTCCGCTATCTTCTGTCGGCTGTGCGTAAAACGAAAGCGTTACTTTGCTTACCCGCTTAAACTTATACGCATCTCCCGGCACAGGGAATTTGATATATATGTTATCCCCTTGCTTGACGTTTCCTGCTTCCCCCGTAAACGGGTCCACAAACAACTTGTACTGTGCAAGATTTGAGTAGTTTGTATTCGGGTGGTTCTTTGCAACTGCTGTCGACCCACTCGCCTGCACTGTAAAGATCGGCATTTACTTCGCCCCCATTCTGGCTGTGATGCGTGCGTTTTTGGCGATGCGGAGGATGGTGTCGAGGTCGTCCACATGATCAACGTAGACGGTGGTGTTGTATGTATCGCCGGAGGTGTAGCGCGTTTCGCTGGCTGTCTGGATGCGCGATCCGGACGGCAGATAGATGCGCTCCGGGCCGTTTTCGTTGACCCGCGTGAAGCCGCCGTACCAGTTGTCCGTGCCGGAGGCGTTGCCGCCCAGATAGCGGCGAACCCATTCGTCCTCTGTGATGCCGATGGTGGACGGGTCGCCGCGGGCAACTGCGTCCTCGTAGGCTTTGGCGAGGTCTGCCGCGCTCTGCCCCCACTGCTGCTCTGTGTAGCTGTCGAGCAGATTTTGATAATTGTTTCCGTTTCCGCTGGAGTAGCCGAAACCAAGCGCGTGCGTCATCTGTCCCCAGCCCTCGCTGATGTGGCCGGTGCTGAAGTTGATGACGCCTTTTAAAAGCTCTGCCGCGTCGGCCATGAGCGCCATGACTTTTGCGAGGGGCTGCAGCGCTTTGGTCAGCGCCGGGACGCGGTTGTTGGATAAGTCGGACATGGGGTTCAGGATATCTCCGACGGTATCCAGCAGCATGCCGAACGAGTCGACAATGCCGGAGTCCTTGAGCGCCTTGCCGCCGTCCTTTACCATGGTGGTCACGTCGCCGTAGAATTCTTCGAGGTACGGGGCGAATTCGGCGGACAGCTGGTTTTTCACGCCCTCCTGCGTGTTCTGCAGGCGCTGGTATGCGTCGTCTACCGCGCCGAGGGCAGAAAGCGCCTCGTCGTCGAGCACATACCCGACGTTGTGCGCCTCGTCTGCGTAGGCCTTGAGAGTCTGCGAGCCCTGAATGATCAGCGGATTCAGATCCTGCGCCGAGCGGCCAAAAATGTCCATGGACATTGCGTCCCGCTCGGTTTCGTTTTTTACCTGTCCGAGCGCGTCAATCGTCTCATAAAAAACGTCGTTTGCACTGCGCATACTGCCGTCGGCATTGGTCACGGAGACGCCCAGTGCCTCAAAGGATGCCTTCGCATTGCCCGTGCCGTTCATCGTATCCTGCATGTTGTTGGTCAGCTTTGTCAGGCTTCCCTGCAGGGTGTCAACGGATACGTCGATCAGCTCGGACGCATAGGCAAACTCCTGCAGCTGCTGTGTCGACTGGCCGGTCTGCATGGATAGCGTGATGATGTTGTCGGCAAAGGTGGCGGACTCCTTCGTCATGGAGATCATGGCTTTTTCTGCCTTGACAATCGCCGCCGCGACGGCAGCAAAGCCGCCAGCCAGCGCCAGCGACTGTGCATCGAGGCTGCCCATGGCGTTCATGGATGATTTTATGCTGTCCGGCAGCTGGATTCCAAGCTTTGAAGTCAGGCCATTCACTACGTCGCCGAGGTTGCCCATCTCCTTGCCGGAGTCCGCGATCTTCTGCTTGTTCTCGTCAAATTGGTTGTTGAGATTGTTCAGCTCAGCCTCGGCGTTGTTGAGGCTGGTCTGCCACTGCATGGTGCGCTTGTCTGCCTCGCCGTATTTTTCGGCGGACTGCTGGAGCGCAGCCTTGAGATACTCGATCTTCTCCACCTGCGTGGAAATCTTGCGCTCTAAGACGTCATTCTTGGCGTTTAGGGCCTCTACGCTGTCCGCGTTCTGCGCGTAGGCAGAGGATACCTTGCGCATTTCCGAGTCCAGCACCTTCATGCCGCTGCCGATCTCGGAAATGGCCTGCTTGTATTCTTTTTCGCCCGAAAGCGTAAATTTTGTATTGATGTTCGGCATGTTAGGTGCCTCCGTTCAGATAGGCCGACAGGCTCTGCGGCTGTTCCTGCTGCTCCGGCTGCTTTTGCGGCGCAAGCGCGTCAAGCAGGAGCGTTATGCGGCGCGGGGACATGGTTTTCCAGAAATCCCGCTCCGGCAGATGCAGCCGGAAGAGCCAGATTGCGAGGAAGCCGGGGAAATCAAAGCCCAGCTGCTTCGGTTTCCCCGGCGGTGTCAGTTTTTTTCGTCTTCCGACGTTTTTTCACCGAGTTCTTCCTCCGGCGGCGTGACTGCAGCCTGAATCAGCGGGTAGATCCGCGTCCCGGCCTCGAGCGTCTGGTGCATGGTGAGCTTCCGGCCCAGCTGCTTGCTGGTAAAGTGCAGAGGAAGGCCGTTTTCGTCGGTGATGCCCTGCGTGTCTGCGGCGTCGGCCAGCATGGCGGCCAGGAAGGCCAGCGTGCTTTTGAGGCCGTGCACCGTATTCAGCGCGCGCAGCAGATTGCCGTCGTATTCGTCCTGCACGTCGGCAAGGACGTTCATGTTGCAGGAGAGTCGGTATACCCGGCCCTCGAATTCATAGTCAATGGTTTTCAGTTTGGTCGTCTCCATCAGGTCTCACCCAACTTTCCCTTGATCCAGGTAACGGCCTCCGCCGCGGTGTCGACGGTCTCGGTCTCGAGCAGCAGCTCGTCTGTCGAATCGTCTGCGAGGAATTCGCCGGTCGTCGTCGGCGTGTTGAACTGGATGTTCTCGCCCTTGGTCTGGTAGGAGAGCGAGGGCGGGCCGAACAGCGCTTTCGGCACCCAGACGCAGGTGTACTTGGTCACACCGTCGATCTTGTCAGGCGCGTAAAAGCCAACGCCGACATAGTTTGCGATGTCCTTGGCCGAGAATTTCAGATTTTCCTTGCTCGTATCGGATGTGCAGCCGTAGAGCATGGCCTGTGCGGCCCTTTTGATGTACTTGACAGCCAGCGAGATCGTGCCGCCGGTGGCAAGCTTGATGTATTCGGCAAGCTTGGATTCCGCGTACAGGCGGCCCTCGGCGAACTTGAGTTCCAGCTGCGCGCTCATGGCGTCGCCGACGTCGGTCGGCTCAGTGTAGGTCACGGTGCCGGACGTGTTTTTATACTTTCCCGCCCGGATGCCGCGTAAGTCAAAACTAGGCATTACAGTAAGCCCCTTTCTTTCAGCTTTTGTGTGAGGATTTTTTCGAGTTCCGCGTTCACGCGCTTCTGCGCGCTGCGGACACCCTTTGTCCAGAAATAAGTCCCGTCGATTTTCCCGTGTTCCGCACTGCGGCCGTAATTCAAAACAAAAAGCACGGTCGCTCTGCGCGTTCCGTGCTCGTTTTTGCCGACTGCCGTGATGGTGATATACGGATCTCCGTTTTTGTCCTGCTTGATGGTTTTGCGGTATTTCACGCTGGAGGCGTAGGCTTCCGTTCGGAACCCGCTCGCCCGGACGGCATTTTGCAGCTCCTCGACGATGATATCCCCGGCGGCGTATAAAAGCTCCTGCTGCGTTTCGTCGTCAAACGCGTTGGCCTTTTGGAGCGTCGCCATGAGCTCATCCGTGCCTGAAAACGAGATCTTAGCCATATTCCGCGCCCTCCGTTTCGGCGATGAGCGCGATCTGCGTGCGGCCTGTTTCCTTGTCGTATGTTTCCATGTCGATGGTTGCGATGTAGCCCGCTGCCTCCAGCGCGGCTTTCGTGCGCTGGAGCAGATCGGCGGCAAAGCCCTCTGCGAAGATGGAAACGGCGTACTGCACGCCGGTCTCGGCCTCTCCGCCCTCGGCGTAGATCTGGCCGGACTGGCCGAGCAGCTGATAGGTGATGTAGGTTTCCTCCGCGCCCTTATAGGGCGGGTGGCAGACCGGAACGCTCAGGCTTGATAGCGCCTCATAGATCATCATGCGCCGTCCCTCCGTTTGCAGGTCAGCTCGATTTCCTCTGTTTCCTGCCCGTAGCTGCGGACGACGTCAAAGACGTCGGAGCCGCAGACGAGCTGCTGCTCGCCGCCGTATTCCGCGCTGTGCATGCGGAAAATTGCGTCCGTGCGCTTGCCGGCTTGTGCGGCCTGATAATACTCGGCGCGGTTTACGGACTTGCGGGCAGCCCAGACGGTGGTCTCCCGCTCGAGTTTTTCCGTCGTCTGGCCGTTTACGATGGGGTAGGAGAACAGGCGCAGCGTGATTTGCGTATCAAAGATCACAGCACGCGCCTCCTGTTCCGCCGCTGGTTGGGACTGCCCGGTAATCGTCCGAGAGTCCCATGGCGTCGCGGATATCTGCGAAGCAGGTCTTCCATTCCTCGCCGCGTCCGCAGAAATCATGCTGCCAGCGGACGTATGCGCGGACGGCGTCTTTGACCAGCGGATCTTCGTCCGCTCCCTCTGCGCCCGCAAGGTGCAGGCGCATGAGACAGGCGTCGATCTCGTCTTTGAGCTCATCGTCAAGGGCGTTTGTGGTCAGCCGCAGGGCGGTTTTTGCAACGTTTATCAAAGCCATTGGTTATCCCTCCCTGTTGGCCGCGCGCCGTTAGGCCTTCTTCTTGGTCAGCGTGACGAGGCTGTTCTTGTCGACGACCTTACCGTCGACAAGCGCCAGCGCGACGGTGACCTCGTCGTCGGTCGCGTTGTCGGTGTACTTGCGGAAGGTCATGCCCAGATTTTCGTTCCAGAGGTAGTCCTTGAAATTGAAAATGAACGCAAAGATCGTGTCCGCGGTCACGCTCGCCGTGAAGGACGGCAGATAGTCGCCGACGAGGACGACCTCTCGGCCAAAGAGCGAGTAGACCGGCTTGCCGCTGAGTCCGTAGTTGACGCGGGCGACGGGCTGCTTCTTGTCGTCGACCATGCCGACGATCTGCTCGAAGAAGGTCTTCTTCGACATGCACCAGACGGCGTCTGCGTCGTAAGCCTGCGGCAGCGCGGCCTCTGCCTTGACCAGATCGGTGTACGCCAGCGCGGTCGTTGCGGCAGCGATGTCGATGTTCTGGCCGGTCACGACGGTTTCCTTGGTGATGCCCTTCGGCTGGCCGGAGCCGGATCCGCTGATGATGGACTGCTCCTCGGCCTTGACCATGGCCTCGGCCACGTTGGCGACGAACTGCGACTCAAACATCGGGTAGGTCACGATGGATACCTCAAGCGACATGGAGATCGCGCAGCGCAGCTTGTGGTAGGCGAACGTGATGGAGCCGAGCGCCTTCTTCTGCTTGTCGGATCCTACGCCCTCGGCAACCCAGGAGGCCGTCGGCTTGGCGGAGCTGGTCGGGACGGTCACGCCGCCCTTGTAGGACGTGTGCGTCACGCGCGGCAGGATCATTCCGGTCGCTTCGATCTTCTCGTAGATCTTCTGCAGCGTCGTGGTCGGGATGGCCGCGCCAACGTCGGAGGTCTTGGTGTTTGCGTCCACGTTGGTCAGCTCTGCCGGGATCTTCTTGCCGGTCAAAACGTAGTTCATAAAGGCCCGCTTGTACTCGTCGGTGTCGTACCGGTCGAGCACGTCCGGAGTCTTCGCGCCGCCGGACAGAACGATACTTTCTGCCGTAGCGACTGGCGGAAGCACCGATACAGCCTGACCCTGTACATGCACGCCCGCGAGGGCGTTGAGATTCGCCTGGATCTTGGCTTCCTCCTCAAACTTGGCGTCGAGGGCCTCGACTTCCTTCATCTTTGCCTGCGCCTCTGCGGTCTTGCTTTCGTCCAGCAGCTTCTGGGCGTCGTCCATGAGCTTCTGTCGCTGGATGTTGTAAATTTCCTTTGTCATTTCAATTCTCCTTTGAGTTTTAAAAATTTCAGTTTTGCTTCTGCCTGCGCCCGTTTGGGCATAAAAAAATCAGGCTCTGCGGCCTGATTTTTTAAAAAGTTTTCCGCGCGCCGGAGCGCGTCTTCGCTGAGCATGCCGGAATAAAAATCCGCGGCCAGCGGTTTCTGGCCGGTATCCGGCTGCATCACGCGGTCGACGAGGCCGAGTTCTACGGCCCGCTCCGCTGTGATCCATGTTTCTGCGTCCATCATGGCGGCGATCTCCGCCTCCGGCCTGCCGGTCTTTGCGACGTAGGCCGAGATGATGGCGTGGTTGGCGTCGCGCAGCGTCCCTGCGGTGTGCTCCATCTGGCGGTAATCGCCGCTGGCCTCTGTCTGGACGTTGTGGATCATCATCATGCCGGTAGGCGTCATTTCTGATTCTCCCGCCATAGCGATGATGGACGCGGCCGAGGCTGCGAGGCCTACAATGCGGATGTGGACGCCGCCTGCGTAGCTGCGCAGGGCGGTGTAGATCTCGCTTGCGGCGAAGATCTCGCCGCCGCCGGAATTGATCTCGACTTCCGCCCGCTCGCCGTTGCCCTTGGCAAGTGCGTCGGCTACGGATCTTGGGCTCGTCGCCTCCATTCCGTAAAACTGATAGAAGCGGTGCAGGTTGCTGGATACGATGGGCCCGCGAATGCTGATCTTCATGTGGTTTCATCTCCTTTCTGCGTGGTGTTCCGGTCGACCGGCTGCGTGTCCAGTCTGCGGATCGGCTTGTCTCCGCCGGTGCAAGATTGAACGCACGCCGCCATTCGTTCGGCGTCAGCGCGCCTCGGTCGACCAGCTGCAAAAGGTTCAGCTTTGTCGAGGTCGACGCGAAATCCCACGCGGACGCCTCAAATACGATGCGATTCCCGCAGCCGCGCTCGCGCCGGGAGAATAGCTTGCGGGTGTACTCGCCGCTGAGCTGCTTCAGCACCGGCTCGATCTCGGCGTCAAAATACGCGCTCTGTTCGTCCTCCGTCGCAATGGACGTGACGATATGCGGGTTGGTGTTAAACAGGGCATAAATGCGCTGCGTGGTTTTGTCCATCTGGGCGGCGTTCGGGACGTAATCCTTCGGGTCAATCTGCTTCGCCTCTGCCTTTGCGTCTACGGCCGCGACGCCCGTGCCGTTGGAAACATTGAGGAAGCTGTCGGCAAAGTCCTGCGCGCGCTTCTTGATATCCTCCGCGCGCATGGAGGCTGCGAACATCAAAAGCCAGCGGATGACGGCGCTATTCCGGATGGCCTTGACGATGCCCTGATCCGTCGTGGTGACGATCTCCATCAGCGGCACAATGGCCGGAGCAATGGGGTCGCCGAAGATATCATTCTCGTAAAAGTCCCCGCGCAGGTGGATGATATCGTCATAGGCAAACGTCAGGACGCTGCCGTTCTGCATGTAAAATTTCAGATACAAATTTCCGCCCGCGTCATAGACAGCGTCTGCCTGCATGGCCGCGACTGGAAAAATGGCGTTCGGCAGGCCGTTTTCATCCCGCAGGATCACGGCGAAGGCGTTGTTGTTGAGGACCAGCTGCGCGGCCAGCTTCTCCTGCAGCAGCTGGCCTGTCATGTACTGGTTCGGTTCCTCGAGCAGGAACCGGATATACGGCTCCGGATTGACGGCGAGCTTCCGCGCCGAGGCCGTGACTGTCTCCCGGATGTGCTTTGCCGTCAGCTTGCCGATGGCCTTGATCTTGGGCCGGATGCAGGCGCGGACGATATCGGATTGGTACATCTTTCCGTTGTAGCTGTAAAAGCCATTCCCGCGCTCCTGCACCATCTGAACGGTCGAAACGCGCTTGGTCGTCGTGATATTCGTCAGGAGGTTTTTAAAAAATCCCATTGTCTCACTCCTAGAGCATACTGGTGTATTCTGCCTGCTTCTGATCGTAGATCGTGTAGGCATCGAGCAGGGCCGCCGTTCCGTCAATGCGGCGCGTGGATTTGCTCGTTTTGTGCGGCTGGATATTGCCGTTTTTATCCTCGTCGTAGGCGGTGTTTGCCATGCACCACTTGTCAATCGGGTTGTTGTTGTAGATGATCCGCTTGGACTCCAGATCGTTCCCGCAGCGCTTCATCGGCTCGGACAATGTTTTAACGCCCTGATGCACGGGGATCATGGCCTCTTCTCCAAAGTAGTCCGCCATGCTGTCCGTCCAGTAAGCCGCCGACCACGCATCATAGCCGATAAAGGGGATAAAAATATCGAGGTCTTCCTGCACCTCGACAAACCATGCTTTGACGTCCTCATAGCGGATCTTGTTTCCCTCTGACAATCTGAGCAGCCCGCGCTCGTGCCACTTGTCGTATGGGATCTTATCTTCCTTGACGCGTTTTTTCAAGAGATCCTGCGGCAGCCAGTACATTTGCAGCACGAACAGGATCTCCGGCAGCTCCGGCACCTGAAACAGCACCTTCGCCGCCGTCAGGTCTGTCGTCTTTGAGAGGTCTGCGCCGCCGATGCCGTATCGCGGGTAGGAAAGCACGCGCTCCTGCGTCTTGCCGTCCGCCATGTGGTGCTGCCAGATCAGGCGGCGGTTTTCCTTGTCGAGCTGGAAGGTGTCGCGGTTGTCCAGCTGCTCAAAATTGAGCCAGGCTTCGCTGGAGGTCTCGCGGATGTTGAAATCCTTGCAGACAAGATTTCGGACGAGGGCCGGGTTTTTCTCCGCCCGCTCGACCCGCTCTTTGAGGGCCGTGTAGGACTTGATCGTCCCGAGGCCCGGATTTGCCTTTTTCCAGCAGTCCGGGTCTGTCCACTCGCTGCGTTTGTCGAGCTCGTAAATAAACGCGATCCGGCGCGGGTCGTGGTACCCGTCCGGATCTTCGTAGCCGTTTATGATGCGCTCGGCCTCTTCGTATTTTTCGTCGTAGATATCTTCTCGAATGGTGCCGGCTGTGGAGGTGATGAATCGCAGCGGCTGTGCGCGGGCTTGATCGCCGTCGGCAATGATGTCGTACAGCGGTCTGCCGTTTTTCCACTGATGGATCTCGTCCATCATGGCCCCGTGGATATTCAGGCCGTCGAGCGTGTCGCTGTCCGAGGACAGCGGCTTGAATACGCCGTCGTTATAATCGCTGTCCACCTCGCCGACCAGACAGCGCGTCCGTTTGCGCAGCGCCGGTGATTTCTGCACCATGCGCTTTGCTTCCTGCCAGATGATCTTCGCCTGGTCTCGCTTGGTGGCCACGGCGTAAACCTCTGGGCCAGCCTCGCCGTCCGCCAGCTGCAAATACAAACCGACGCCTGAGGCCAGCAGCGACTTGCCGTTTTTCTTTCCGACAATGAGGATCGCTTCGCGGTACTGCCGGTTTCCTTCAATGTCGATAAAGCCAAAGATTGTCGCCAGCAGCGCTTTTTCCCATAGCTCCAGTTGGACGAGCTGGCCGCCCGCCTTGCCCTTGGAGTGGTGGCAGTAGTTTTCAAAAAATTCTAGGACGTGATTGGCACGTTTCGGCGAGTAGTAAAACTCGGAGTTTTCCGCTCCCAGCTGCTCTACAACGTGCCGGTAGGTCTTCTGGACTTTCAGGCTGACGGCCTCGCGGCCCGACTGGATCGCGTCCCAATACTCGAGGATGGGGTTGTAGGTCTCCGGGTAGCGCGTGAGTTTCATTCCTCGTCACGCTCCCGGACAAAGCTTGCAAAGCCGTCGTCCTCCTGCTTCGGCGCGGTGTCCGGCTTCGGCAGGAGCGCCGTGAGCTGCTTGATGATCTTCTGGTAGTTCGCGTTCGTGGAGTTGTACGCCTGCCCGATGGGCCGGGCGCGGTCATATGGTTCCAGTCGCTCCGACTGCTGGAATTTCTCCGTCCAGCCGTTTTCCCGCAGGTCGTCCGCCATATCCTCGCACTCGATGCGCATAAAGGCTGCCTGATCGATGAGTCCCGCGACAGTCCCTGCCGCTTCCTTCGGCAGAAGCTTGTAGATCCTCCGGAGTCTGGTCTTCTCGGCGCGGATACGCTGTTCCTTTGTCTTTTCCTGCCTGTTCTCCACAAAAACCGCCTCCTTTTCGCGTGATTTTTGCCGTCTGTCCGCGCGTGCGCGTAGATTACTTATCGCCGCGCTTTTGTAGGGGGGCCTCGTGAACGGCCTGCGTATTCTTCCGAGGTAGGGCGTGCGGTGATTCATCCGGCGCCCCGGCCTCGCGCGACGGGGGGATCGGGTCGCCGGCGGCGTCGAAGAAAATTTTTTGCGTCAGAGATTTTGCGACGCCGTGCCCGTCAAACTGATCGTGGCAGTCCTTGCAGACGAACTCGAGGTTGGAGTTGGACAGGCTGATGTCCGGGTCGGTGATGTTGTCCGGCGTGAGCGCCCGCTTGTGGTGGACGATATAGCCCGGCTTGTCCCGGCACTCTTCGCAGAGCCCGCCGTCAATGGTCCGGCGGAACTTGATATACCCTGCGCGGCATTTCTTCCAGCGCGCGGATGCGTAAAAGCGCGCGGCCCATGGCTGCATCCTGTTCCCTCCAATTCTTCACGCTATCACTGTAGCACAGATTTTAGGCTCTGTTAGCTCAACTTTTGCGGTAGCCAAGCTCCCGCGCCGCTTCGTATACGAAACGGCTGTACATGCGCTTGGCTGTCGACTGGCTGACATGCACCCGGCGCGCGGCGGATTCCAGGCTTTCCCTCGGCCAGATCCATGCGTGCAGGCGCACGATCTCCAGCACATCGGCTCCGTCCCGCCATGTCTGTGCGGTATTGATCGCGGCTTGCACGGCAGCATAGTCCTCGTACTCCCGCGAAGATAAAACGCGCACAGCGATATCCTCGACGGCGCGCCCGGAGGAATGTCCGCCCGGCTGTGCAGAATATCCCGGCGTGATCTTCTGGCGGCTCATGTCCCGAACCTGTCTGTCCAGTTTCGGGAATTCGCCGATGGTGCGGCAGACGTTCCAGTACCACCAGTATCTCGGCTTTGACACTTTCCCACTTCCTTCCTGCTTCGTGCTAAAACCTTACGCATATACAAGGCTTAATTTAAGCGGCTCCCGTTCCGCTTGTGCTCTGATCTTGGATCGACTACATACTTATAATATTGATACCCGTACTTTGTCGTCCGAGCCTCGACGAGGATATAGCCGCGCGGGGCGACGGGCGGATGCTTTGGGCTGTACTCGCGCACGGCCTCGGTCGCAGGTTCCGGCTCGGGGCGGATACAATTTCGCGTCGCCTTGTACCGGTGGCCGCCGAATTCTTTTCTCCAGTGCGCATGCAGGTAACTGGCAAGTGCTGTGTAGTCCTGGCCGTGGTCGACCTTATTTCCCTGCTCATCTATATAATAGTTGTGCTTTCGCAGGTGCCGAACCTCGATCACGCTGCCGAGCCCCCAAAGCCCGCCGATAGCTTCTTCCGGGATTCCCTCTGTTACCAGGTGCAAATGGAAGCGATTGGTTGTTTTTCCTCTTCCGTAGAAAGCAACGATTTTGGCCTCCGGATAGTGATACTGCATGCGGCGCACAAGGTTGTCGCGCACTCTGCGCATTTCCTCTGCGGTATGTACCTCGTTTTCTGTATCCAATGTCAGGGTGGAATACAGGCTTGTGGGCGAGAAATTGGCGTTCATCAGCGCAACGAGCCGATCCAGCGATTGCTTACTGTTGAATTCCTCGCGTTCTTCCTGCGACTGGAACCGCGGCTTCTTTGGCCGGCTGGTCTTCGGATCCGCGCCATCGGACACGGTATAAACGATCTGCGTACATACCGCCCCTGTAAACAGGCGGCGCTTGTGTCTCTTTGCCATCATCCACACCTCTTTCTCCCGGGCGGACAGAGCCGTCCGCCCCTACAGGTCCATCTGCCCGCTCAAAGCGTGGCCGGAGATTCCGGCCACAATTTCAACGATCAGTTTTCTCGCACATTTCCTTTTCTGCGTTCTCTGTTGGCGTTATCGGTGGAAAGCCGAATGCCGCCCTGATTTCGTTCGGGGTGTTCTTGCGGAATACATCTTCTTCCTGCATGATGGCTTTCCAAGCAGCTGCGTCCAGCGCCTCAAGCGTTACTTCCGCTTGACGCTTCAGGCTGCGCAGCTTGAAAAATACCAGCACGCCCAGCGCGATCCACTCCAGCGCAGCAGCAAGCTCCAAAATCTCAATGATCATTTTCTTCTCCTTCCACTCCTTCCAATTCTCCTTTGCAGTATGTGCAGCGGCTCGGCAGGCTCTTTTTCAAACCGCCTTTTTTCCAGAGTTCGAAGCACGGTTTCTCCGGTCTGCCGCAGTATGGGCATCGGTAGACACGGAAGATATCATCCCAGCGCCAGCCCATGCGGACTTCGTTTTTCTCCTTCAAGCCCCGTCGCCTCCCTCATTGCTTCAACCAGCCTCTTTTCAAGTTTGTCCTGGTCGATCTTCCTTTCTATCGTTACGCCCTCCTGCTCTACCCACACGCCGTCCGTGCGCTTCGTAAATCCTGCTGGTGCAAAATTTCTGGCGTGTTCCAGCTCCGGCGTATGCCTGCACGTTGGATAGCTGCATTTCTCACAAGCCTTTCTGTCGCAGAGGAACAGGATATTCCGCTCTTTCGCCCGCGATACGCCGTTCGGCAGAAGAACGACTGGCTGCCCGATCTCCGCCGCAATCTGCGCCTGAAGCTTTTTCCGATCGCCGTCACGCAGTGTGACTGTGCATTCCAGCAAAATCATTTTCTATTTTTCCTCCACGTCTTCCGGCGGACGGCTGAACGAGAATTCCTTGCGGTTCCCAACAAACTTGGGCTCCGTCCACCTAATCCCAGCGATTTTCATGCCGCATTGCGGGCATTTTTGTGGGCTGATGATTGGTTCTTCGAGTCTAAAGTCAATGGTGTCTTCTGCGCCAAGTGGAAAGATGTACCATCTTTCATCGTTGCTCACGCTGAATTCGTCGAAGACATAGTTGCATACCGGGCAAACGGGGCACAAGTCCAAGAACCCCTCGCTCTTGCTTCCTCGTTTTTTGATATTTTCTTCTGTTTTTCTCTGATTTTCTTCCGCCGCATCGTTTTCCCGGATCTTTTGGTAGTATTCCAGCAGCTTCTCCCCGGCATTTTTGAGCAGCACGGTATAGCAGTCCGGCACATCCTCCTGGAACCATCCTGCGATGGGGCCGCCGTTCAGCAGGCACTTGTCGCAGTCGTCCACCCTGCACGCCTCTATCGCCTGCATGATCTCCGTAAAACTCATATTTTTTTTGCCGAGCAGCAGCGCTTCCCGGCGTTTTTCTTTTCTGCTCATCCCTGCGCCGCCTCCATTTCCTTGCGCTCTTGCATAAAGCCGTGCAGGAACAGCTCCAGCAGAGCGGCGGCGCGGTTGGTCAGATTTGTGAAATCCTTTTTGCTGATCTGCAGTTTGCCGGTCGTAACAACCTCAGTCTCCGGTCTGCCAATAATCTGAATCGTCGGATTTGGCACCAGTTTCTTTTGGCCGTCCTCCACTATGAAAAGCGGCGGCGTGGACTGCTCCATGACGATGCGCGGCGGGTATGCCTCGCCCCGGAAGCTGGTATCCCAATTCAGCTTTTCGTAGTACGCGACAAAATTGTCGAGGTCGTGCGCAAAAGTTCCCATGATTTCTGCCATTTTAATGCTCCTTTCACACTTCCACGCACTCATCGGCGCGGATATTGATGCGTTTGCCGCCGGACTGGATCACATAGCCGTGCCGCTTCGTGCTTGTTGGCGGGCTGTATCTTTCCGCCGGGTAGATCCGCCCGACGGCCGGGCTCAGCTCCGGGTAGATTTCTACCGGCTTTGTGATGCGGATGTTTACCCGGCTGTGCGGCAGGCGGAGCTCGCCGTTTTCGGCGCGCATGCGCTCTCCGCATTGTATGTGTCCTTCGGCCCGCACTGCTTTGATGTTTGCGTTCCTGCATTTCGGTGAGCAGCACGGCTTGTATGTTCTGTACTGCCGCAGATAGCTCGGCGTCCGGTAAAATTCCTTCCCGCACTGCGGGCAGGTCAGCTTAATTAATTCCTGTTTCATTGCGTTCATCCTTTCGTCTGGGGGCCGGTATTCCGGCCCCCGTAGGCAGGACGGGCTTTCACCGTCTGCGCACCGGCGCGCCGCGCTCGCTTGTCAGACGCTGCGCATTTCCGGGCGAGCCGCCCTTGACTGCCATCAGGCGGCTTATAAAAAAGGAGGCAAGCGATGCCGTCAGGCGATGCCGACCCGACGGTGGGGTAACGTTGACTGGTTCCGTTCGCGCGCACGTCCCACACGCGCTTTTTTTATCCCCGGCGCACGGGCTTGAGGGTTTTACCGTGCGCCGGGTGCAAAGCCGAGGAAAGTTCCCCCCGCAGCCGTCTCAAGGCAAAGCGGCTGCGGCATATGTCCAAAAAATAAGGTTCCCCGGCTGATTGCCTATTCCTTGGTGCTGATATCCTTGTGCAGCAGGCCGTCCTCGCTCTTTTTGAACGGCAGCGCCTTGCGCCGCGCCTGCTCCTCCGGATTCCAGCCGCACCGTTCGCAGAAATCCGGTGCGAGTTTTGCGTACTGGCAGGCGTTTCCGCCTTTCGGCAGGCCGCACCCTGCGTGCGGGCTGCTCTCGTTTTTTTCTTCCGGCATGTTTAAATCTCCTGTATGTCGATTCCAAATTTTGATCGCATGAATTTCCGGTTGCGCAGATACTCCTTTGTCCGCGTCGGCGTGGACTTCACATCCTCGACGACGAGCTTGCCGCCGAATTTGTACGAGAAGTCCGCCGTGTACCGCACCGCGCGAATGCGCTCGCCAGTCTCGGTGATGTAGCTCTCCTGCAAGGTGAACTGCGGTTGCAGGCGCAGATCGGAGATAATGCCAGCCCGGAGCATCACCATCAGCTCGTCATACCGCTGCGCCTCCTTCTGGCTGTCGAACCGGATCCCGGCCCGCTCGGCAGGCGCGTTGTGGTACTTGGCCGCGCTCTGCTGCGCCCGCGCCTCCGGGAGCACCTGCCGCGCGTAAGCCTCCCGCATCCTCGGCGGCATGTCCGCCATGCTTTCAAACCGCAGTCCGCTCATTCGGCAGCTCCATCCATCTTCGCCCCGCAGTTGGGGCAGTATTTGTAATTCAGCAAGCTCACGTCATCGTCCGTCTCAAAGCACCACTCTTCGCTGCAAAGGGAGCACTGAATTGTTGTGAGGCTATTCCAGTCATCATCTGCTCGCAGCCACTGTCCATGCACCACCTCCGCAACGTCGGCGGCGGGCTGACGCAGCAGGAGCGTTTTTACCCGCTGCGGTGTCCAGTTCGGATTTTCCGCGTTGCAGGATTCAAAGTCTTTCAGTGCCTCGGTTCTGCTGATAAATTCTTCAGTCGCAACGTTTTCCATCGTCAAACTCCCTCCAAGTGTGATACAGTGCCCATGCCAGCGGGTCACGGACGAACGGCATCTTTTTTGCTTCCGCGTATTTCTTATCAAGGATGCTCATGGCCTTCTTCCACGCGCGATCTCCAACGTGCAGTTCGGCGGGGAAGTATATCCTTTCCAGGCTGTCGATGTCCCCGACGTGCAAGCGAGCAGTCCCGCGCTCGTCAAAGAGCGCGTAGACGTCCTTGTCTTTGATGTAACCAATCATTTCAAAGTTCCCCCTCTGGCCCGCCGAACATCTCACGGTTCCGGCTCGTGCCGATAGCCATGAGGATCTTTCTTGCGCGTTTTCTGGTCATGCCTTGTCCTCCATCTCAAAGTAAAACGTGATCGGTTTCTCTTGCTCAATGACATTCCCATAAGCGACCCCTACTTTGTAGATGTAGTTTTCTCGGAGCTTTCTGGGAATTTCCGCGATATAGCGCCGGAACGTTTCCAGAGAATTTGCCCGCTTGTAGTGGTTGCACATTCGGCATGACGGCATAAGGTTGGAAATATCGTCCGTCCCTGCGTCTTCGGCGTTCCATGCACGTTGCGGCTTGAAATGATCGACTTGCATATCCTTGATTTCGATAGCCCGTCCACAATAGGCACAGTGGCCGTCATACTTCGCATAGACCGCTTCCCGCTTTTTCTTACTGAAACTCATACTCCGTCCACTCCTTCAAAATACCGTGTCCGTTCTTCCTGCGTAGGCCAGTCTGGGTCGAAGCCACGCTTGCGGCGGTTCCGTTTCCATCCACTGTAAATCTTCGCATCGCGCCCGTCGATGCTGTACCCAACGCCGCGTTCTGCCCGGTTGTGAACCAGAAGTGGTCGCGGATAATTCGGATTTCGTGCCCTCAGAACCTCGTACTCGCCGACAGGTTCTTCGAGTTTCCAGCCACTTTGCTTCAAGTATGCTCTGAGGTCGGACAGCATCCCGTGTTTGACCGTCAATCTGTTCTTCATCTGCTACTCCATTTCCTTCAAAGCCCGCTCGGCTTCAGCGCGGGTCAAAAATACGGTTTTACCGATGTCATCACGATATTCCGGCGTAAACCATGTGTCTGCAATTTCCAGATCCGGTTCGTCCGGGTAATCAGCGATTTCGTAGCGGATTCGATAGACTTTTGTACCCAGCTTGCACGGCAGAATCAGGACGCGCCCGTCTCTGTCGGCCTCGGCAAGCTCGCGGAGGCGGTCAATCGGCAAACCATCGAATTCCGTGACCTCCGAAATTGCCTTGCCCATCATGGACAGTTTGAGTGCCTCTACGCTTTCCGGGTACATTCCCGTGTCCTCGTAGGCTTTCAGCCGTCCGTACAGATCGCGGGCCATCTTGCGGAAAATATCCTTGCCAAAGCCGTTGCTCGTCGGGCCGTTGATCAGCACGTTGAGCGTGTTGTCCCGGCTCTGCTTCCAGTCGATTTCCTTGCCGCCGATCGCGGCGTGCAGAAATCGGTCGGTATCCGGGTCTACGTTGATATTAGGCCTTGTCAATCTTTCCATAGTTCTTCCTCCACATACCGCCAGCTCTGCGGCGGGCGGGTGATGGGCCCGGGCGCAAGGCCGTATTTTGTCTGCCGCAGGCCGGTAAACTCCCACAGATCGCGCGGGTGATCGTAAACGCGCAAATCTGAGATGTGCCAGCCGTAGCCGGTGGCAGCTCCGAGATACCGGTGCAGCTCCGCAGGCTCTAGGCAGGTTGGCCGCGCAGCATCCGACGGGATCCTTCCCGCGCCGTTAATGTTGATGATCTGATCGCACAGAAATTCCCCGATAACCTTTTGCCGCTTATCCCATAAGCCAGTGGTCGGCGCTTTTTCCGTCTTTATGAAAACCGGCTTGCCGTGATACGTCTCTCCATAATTCTCATCGCCGTCTTTCATAATGGTGAGTAGCTTTTCCTCCGGTTTTGTGCAGTAGATATAGCACTTAAACGGCGTATCCATCTTCGGGCGCGTCTTGCGCACCTCGATCGTTTTCTCACCGCTTATGATCTTCTCGCACCACTTCGGGCGGATGCTGATTAAAACAGCTATCATGCTTGTCTCCTTCCTCCGGCGCGTCCGGTAGTTTGTGTTATGTCCAGTTTCTGAAATAGACGCACCCGGTAACAGAGTTTTCCACACCGTTCACAGATTGCGTAATTTGTGTGATACTTCCCACCGTGCCGGTTGCTTCTGCGGCGTGTTACCTGCACATACGTATACTTGTCCAGCTTGTGCAGACCCATGCGGCAAAGAAGGGGGCTTTTCATAAATCCACCTCCGGTGCTTCCGGCGGCGGCATCCAGTGAGTAATCAAGTTCTGCGGTACCTCCCAGTTATCGCACGTCCATCCGTCGCTCGGAAAGTATCTTGCCATATCTACAATCGAGCCGCCCGCGTCCCGAAAAGCAACGAGATATTTGCTGAGACGGTCTATTGGCAGTCTGTCCTCCACGCTGATCCACTGCGGCACCTTCTCCCGCAGCGCCGCATTCTCGGCGGTCAGGCGCTCGATGAGCCGATCCGCCGCAATGCTTTTAACCGTCTCGTAGCACTCACAGCCAGTGGCGCTACTCTGCGCCATCGGCTCGCCGCATTGTCTGGAGCACGCAAAAAAATGGATGCACTCTTCACAGGCTCTTTCAGGATTTTCTTTAGGTGGCATTATTCTCCTCCCTCCAAATAGTCATTTGCTCCATGTCCGGTTCCTTTTGACACCGGCCCCAGCAGCCTATCCACGGCTGCACGCTCCATCGGGTTCAGTTCGTCGTGGTGCCCCTGCACGCCGTAGCCGGGCTTTGCAGCGCGGCCAAGCGCCGCAGGGCGTGTGCTGGCCTCTTTCAACCAGTCAAACACGATCCCCTTGTAATTTGCGGCCATAGAGCGGGTTATCACGTCGATCATTGCAGCCTCGCCGTATTCCTCCGCAGCCTTTGTGATCTGCGTAACAAGGCTTTGCAGGCCGACAGGCTTATACTCCTCCCGTCGTTCTCCCTTGTATGCCACCCATTTTTCAACGGATTCGCGCAGTGTGGGGGGTAGGGGGGAAAGAATACTGTCCATGTCCATGTCCTTGTCCTTTTCCTTTGTCCTTTTCCTTTGTCCATAGCTTTTTTTGCTTTCCTCGGAAAGCATTTGCTTTTTTTGCTTTTCGTTGCTTTCGTCAAAAGCATTTGCTTTTTCGGATTCAGGCCGACCGCCCTGCTTTCCTGCCTCGCTTCTGGCCGCGGAGATGGCTTTTTGAGCCGCTACGGATTCGTCAATGTCCCGTCGAATCGCAGGCCAAATGAAACGTTCACTCCCGCTGAACTCTGGCTCTGCTCCCGACTCGCGATAATCCATCGCGGCCAGCACCAAGCGCCCCACCTCAGCGGCACTGTACGCCTCGAAATAGCTCCTGTAACTCAGCCACAGCTTGACGTATTCCTTTTTATCTCCCATCCGTCAGCCCTCAGAACGGAAGCTCGTTTTCATCGCCGATCTCCATCTGCGGCATATCCGGCGCAGAGAACGGAACCGGCGTTGTGCTCGGCAGCGGCTTGAACTCCGAAGAGGTCGGCGCAGCAATACCCGCGTTTCTGCCACGCCGGAATCAATTCCCCAGTCCGCATGCACTGCCGTCTGCTATAGGTTTGCAGCAGCGGGCAAATATCGCATTCGATATGCCCGGCTGGGAAGAAAATTGACACCCGGCATTCGCACGGTATGTATATCTCCTCGGTGCGTGTGGCCATCATTCCACCTCCACAAATTCCCCGTTCTCCAGCCGATACCAAGTATCAGGCTTGATCGTTTCGCCATCGACAATCGCTGCCTTGACAGCAATGATCGGATATGTATTTCCGTCCCACTCGCCGCGCTCGACGCAGCAGATCGCGCAGCCGAGTGCGCCCATTGCTTTGCATTCACATCCAGCCGCAAGAGCAACACCGGCTTTTCCTGTGGCGGCGGCTGCGCCCTGATCGCCTGTGGCGGAGGCTGCGCCCTGATCGCCTGTGGCGGAG
>OLGD01001368.1_pt1 | contig 37410 bp, 37 predicted proteins | sample 1605311 | NCBI WGS metagenome assembly OLGD01 (sample SAMEA3888917, study PRJEB22519) | human gut metagenome | biome: human gut; feature: human-associated habitat; material: faeces | place: Denmark | collected 2010
AACCTGTGACCCCTTGCTTGTAAGGCAAGTGCTCTCCCAGCTGAGCTATGCTCCCATTGCAGCTGTGGATCTGCACGCCCAACAACGACTGCGTGAGTAAGTATACACCATTTTCCACCGGCCTGTCAATCCTATTTTTTAAATTTTGTCGAAGCCCTCCCCCGGTTTCCGCCGGCTGTATAGCCCCCTGTTTTTTCCCCTTAAATCGCCCTGAAACCACCCTGTATCCAGCCTCCAGGGATTTTCCCTCTATCCTTCTTTTTCCATGGGGTAAAGCCCGTTTTCAAGCCCCTCCCAGCGTTGTCGAACCAGCCGCCAGGCGCTCCCGCCCCGCCTTTACAAACCGAATACGCGGCCCGTGGGGACCGCGTATTCGCCAGGGCTGTTTAACTGTTTTGCCCGGTCATATCCCGGATGCAGCCCACCGGGCATACCTTGGCGCAGGCCCCGCACCGGCTGCACAGGCTCTGATCGATCACCGCGCAGAAATCCTTGACCTGGATCGCCCCGGTGATGCACGCCTTCACACACCGGCCGCAGCCGATGCAGGCGTTGGTGCAGGCGCTCCTGGCCTCCTTGGGGGTATCGTGATTCTGACAGGCTACGAATACCACGCCGTTGGCCGGCGCCAGATGAATCACCCCTCTGGGGCAGGCTTTTACGCACTGGCCGCAGGCTACGCAGTGATCCCCCAATATCTTGGCGATCCCATCTTCCATTTGAATGGCCCCAAAGGCGCAGGCCTTCATGCAGTCGCCCAGGCCGAGACAGGCGCTGGCGCACTGCTTGGGCCCGCCCGCCAGGGTAGCCGCCATGGCGCAGCTTTCGATGCCCTCATAGGCATACCGGGCCTTGGCCGCTTCGCAGGTGCCCTGGCAAAAAACCCGGGCGATTTGATCCTCTTTCACGCTCCCTGCGTCCTGCCCCATGATCTGGGCAATGGCCGCCGCCCCCGCCGCGCCGGAAGCCGGGCAGCCATCGGTCCTGGCCTCTCCCCGGACCACCGCCTCCGCAAAGGCGTCGCACCCGGCAAAGCCGCACGCGCCGCAATTGGCGCCCCCCAGCACCGCCCGCACCGCGCTCACCCGCGGATCCACTTCCACCGCGAATTTCTTATCCGCAATGGTCAATACCACGCCGAACACCGCACCCAGCACCCCCATGATGCCCAGGGCCGCTACGATCATCATCCAGTTCATCCTAGCCTCCAATCCCGCTGAAGCCCATGAACGCAATGCTCATCAGGCCCGCAATCACGATGCAGATGGGAAAGCCCCGAAAGGGCGCCGGTATGTCCGACGTTTCCAGCCGCTCCCGCACCCCCGCCATCAGCACGATGGCCAGCAGGAAGCCCAGGGCGCCGAAAATGCCGTTGAGCACCGCGTAAAGCAAATTATATCCCTCGGATACGTTCAGCACCGCCACGCCCAGCACCGCGCAGTTGGTGGTGATCAGGGGCAGATAGATGCCCAGGGCCTTGTACAGGGACGGGCTGCTCTTTTTGATGAACATCTCCACAAACTGCACCAGCGCCGCAATGATCAGAATAAAGGCGATGGTATTCAGATACTGGAGCCGCAGCGGGACCAGGGCCAGATTGTATACCAGCCAGGTAAACAGGGAGGCCAGCCCCATTACAAAGGTGACCGCCACCCCCATGCCCACCGCGGTCTCCACCTTGCTGGATACCCCCAGGAAGGGGCAGCAGCCCAGGAACCTGGAAAAGATGAAGTTGTGGGTGAACACGCAGCTCACCATGAACAGCAGGATCCGCAATACCTCGTTCATCCTTCAACGACCTCCTTTTCCGCCTTTTTCGCCGCGGTTTTCTCCATGATGATGTTGGCGATGCCCAGCACCAGCCCAAATACGATAAAGCCGCCGGGGGCCAGCACCAGGATCAGCATGGGCTCATAGCCCGCCCCCATCACCTGCATCCCAAACAGGGTCCCGCTGCCAAACAGCTCCCGGATGCAGCCGATCACCGTAATGGCCAGGGTAAAGCCGATCCCCATGCCCAGGCCGTCCATCACGGAAGCCAGGGGCTTATTTTTGCTGGCAAAGGCTTCCGCCCGGGCCAGGATAATGCAGTTTACCACGATCAGGGGGATGAACAGGCCCAGGCTATCGTACAGGGCCTCAAAATACGCCTGCATAAGCATCTGCACCATGGTCACAAAGGTGCAGATCACCACGATAAAGGCCGGGATCCGCACCTTATCCGGGATGATATTCCGCAGCAGGGAGATCACCAGGTTGGACCCCACCAGCACGAACGTGGCCGCAAGGCCCATGCCGATGCCGTTGGAGGCGCTGGTGGTCACCGCAATGGTGGGACACGTCCCCAGCACCAGCCGGAAGGTTGGGTTTTCCGTGATGACGCCGTTCATAAAGACGCCAAAAAGGGATTTCTTCTTCTCCATGGCTATTTCTTCCCCTTTCCGTATACCCGGCCTGCCCCCAGATACTTATCGATCAGGGGCGTGGCGATATTCATCAGCAGGATGGCGAAGGTCACGCCCTCCGGGTAGGAGCCGAAGTTGCGGATCACGCAGGTCATCACGCCGCAGCCGACGGCATATACCGCCTGGCCCTTCTTGGTCATGGGGCTGGTGGTATAGTCCGGGGCCATGAACACCGCGCCAAACAGGATGCCCCCGGAGAGCAGGGCGCGCAAAACGTCGTTCCCCAAAACCCAGGACAGCAGGGCAAAGCTGCCCAGGTAGATCACCGGGATGTGCCAGCTGATCACCTTGCGCAAAAGCATGTATGCAAGGCCAATCAGGATGGCTACCTTGCACACCTCGCCGATGGCGCCGGGGATGAACCCCAGGAACATGGCCATGGGAGTGGCTTCCAGGCCCCCCAGCACCGTGGCGGAGGAGACCGCATCCACCCCGGGCGTCAGGGAGAACACCGGCAGGGTATAGCTGGTCATGGCCACCGGCCAGCTGATCATCAGGATGGCCCGGGCCGTGAGGGCCGGGTTCATGAAGTTGCCGCCGATGCCGCCAAAGAGCTCCTTTACCAGCACGATGGCCGCCACGCTGCCGACAAGGGGCAGCCACAGGGGCGCAGGCGCCGGCATATTCAATGCCACCAGCATCCCGGTGACGATGGCGGAGCAATCCCCGATGCGCACCGGCTTGCCCGTCAGCCGCTGGTAGGCGTATTCCGCCGCCACCGCCGCGGAAATGCCGATGAGCAGGTGGAGCAGCGCCCGCAGGCCGAAAAACCAGACGCCGGCCAGGGCGGTGGGCACCATGGCGATGACCACATCCAGCATCAGCACCCGGGTGGTGTCCCGGCTGAAAACATAGGGCGCGTTGGATACATGCAGTCCCATCTTATTTTGCCCTCCTTGCTTCCCGCACGATGGCGTCCTTGGTATTCTTGAATATGGAGGTGAGCTGCCGCCGCGCCGGGCAGATATAGGTGCAGCAGCCGCATACCACGCATTCCATCACGTTGGCCGCTTCCGCCGCCTTCAGGTCCCCCTTGTCGCAGAGCTGGCGCATCTTATAGGGCTGCAGGCCCATGGGACATGCCTCGATGCACCTGCCGCACCGGATGCAGGGGCCCTCCGCCTGGGTTTTGGCTTCCTTTTCCGTCAGGGCGATCACGCAGTTGGTGCGCTTGCCGGTGGGTACGGCGTCGTTGGGCGTGCACAGGCCGGTCATGCAGCCCCCCATCACCACCCGGTAGGGCGCCTGGGTATAGCCGCCGCAGGCCTCCACCAGTTCGGAAACCGGGGTCCCGATCCGGGCCAGCAGGTTGGCCGGCGCCTTGACGCAGCCGGTCACCGTGGTGACCCGCTGAATGAGCGGCTTGCCCCGCAGCACCGCGTCCGCAATGGCCGCCGCCGTCCCTGCGTTGAGCACCACCACCCCCACGTCGATGGGCAGGCCCTTGGAGGGCACCTCCCGGCCCGTGACGGCGTAGATCAGCTGCTTTTCACTGCCCTGGGGGTATTTGGCCTGCAGGGATACCACCGACAGGCCCGCGATGCCCGCCACCGCCTGCTGCATGGCGGCGATGGCGTCTTTTTTATTATCCTCGATGGCGATGATGCCGGTTTCCACCCCCACGGCCCGCATGGCCAGCCGCAGCCCGTCCACGATATCCCCGGGGTTTTCCAGCATGAGCCGGTGGTCCGCCGTCACATGGGTCTCGCACTCCGCCCCGTTGACGATGATGGCCTCGCACCGCTTCCCCTCGGGAATGCTCAGCTTCACGTGGGTGGGAAACGCCGCGCCGCCCAGGCCGCAGATGCCCGCCTCCTGGATGGCCGGGATGATGGCCGAAGGCGCCACGCTGTCCACATCCTGGCCCAGGGGCGTAAGGTCGATCCATTCATCCTGCATGTCGTTGCGGATGGTCACGGTCATTTCCGGCCGGTCCATGAGCATCATCTGGGACTTTACGCTGATCACTTCCCCGGATACGCTGGCGTGGACCGGCAGGCTCACAAAGCCGCCGGATTCGCCGATCTTCTGGCCCAGCTTCACATGATCGCCCACCTTTACCAGGGGCGTGCTGGGCTTGCCCAAAAACAACGACATGGATAGCTCCACCACACTGGGCGCATGGGGCCGGATGGGCGCGCCGCTGGTGGGCGCCTTACCTCCATGGCTTTGTTCCAGTGGATGCACCCCACCCCGGATGGAATATTTTGGCAAAGCCAACACCTGCCTTTCAAGCTTTATATAAATGCGTGGTCAAAGAATTTCTGCAAAAAATTGTGAATATTTTACCAACCAATCCGCCCGGTTTTCCCTTAGAAAAGCGCGTATAGAAAGCAGGATCCCCATGCCGGCGATCCGTATCCAGCGGCTGTCTGGCCCTGAATATCCCAGGATCCTTGTTCTTTTTGCCCTTACAGCCATGCCTGAGAAATGGCGTTGGATCCGGCATGGCAAAGCCCGGAATCCGCTGCCTATGAATCGGATGCATGTATTATAGCATAAATATCCCGGGATTACATCTATGGATTCGTGATTTTTGCAATGATATTTTCTTGGCGATCTTTTTTATGAAGATATGCCGTCAATTTTTCCCGCGTCGCGGCCCGCCGCCTGGAAACCCGCAACAGGCTACCCGCCTTTTTTCCCGGGCGGGGCGGCGCTTTGTTTCCATTGGACGAAGCCCAGGGCCACGAGAAACAGGCCGAAGAGCTTTTTGAGCCATTCGGTCTGGATCCACCCGGCGGCCAAGGCTCCCAGGGCAGATCCTAGCAGGCCAAAAAGCAGCATGGGCCAGCAGCCTTTCAGGGTAACCCGCCCCGCCTTCTTGTGGATCCAGAGGGCCAGGACTGCCCCTGGCAAAAAGGCCAGCATATTAATCCCCTGGGCGTCCTGCTGCCCCACCCCCAGGGCCAGGGTAAGCAAGGGGATCAGCAAGGTACCGCCCCCCATGCCCATCCCGGCCAAGACGCCGGCAGCCAGACCGGATAGGACGTACCACAACCCATTCATAGGAGCATCCACCCGCCTGCCACCAACATTAGCGTTCCAAAGATCCGGCACAGCGCCTTGTCGGACAGCTTGCCAGTAAGCCTAGCGCCCAGCATACTGCCCGCTGCCAAGCCCGGAGCCACAAAGGCCAACACCTGCCAGGGGATGGCGCCCTGCATGGCGTAGATCACGCTGGATACCCCGGTCAGGGGCAGCATAATGGCCAGGGCGGTGGCATGGGATTCCTTTTCCGATAAACCGCATAGGCCTTCCAGGGCGGCCACGGCGATCATGCCGCCGCCAGCCCCCAGAAGGCCGTTGCATATCCCGGTTATGAGCCCCGCAAGATAGGGCATGTACTTGCTACGTTTCATACTGGGAGTATGCGCAGCTTTACCCCGCAATACCCCATTTTTTCTTAGGGCGCCAGCTGTACCGTCAGCCGTACCGGGTTGTGATCGCTATACTGGAATTCCCCTTCCATGGTCTCCACACAGAGGAGCTCCACATTGGGCGAAAGGATAAACCCATCGATCACATAAAACTGATCCTGCGCCCCCGTCCCCAGGGGATGGTTCAACAGCCTGCAGGTGGGCAGGCTGGCGTCCACCGCCCACTGGAACCCTTCCGGCAGGGCCTCCCCGTCGATAACCCCGGGCACGTAATTCTCCGCCGAAAGGATGGGCCAGGCCGCCGGATCCACCACCGGGAAGCTGCAATTGAAATCCCCCCCGGCGATCACATAGTTGCCTATTTCGTATTCCCTTTGCAGCAGGTCCATCAGCATGGCGGTCTGGGCGGCCTTGCCCGCCCCGTCGTCATAGGCCTCCAGGTGCAGGTTCACCACCACCAGCTCCCGTTCCGTCCCCGCCACCGGGATCCGGGTCACCAGCAGGCAGCGCTTCAGATTCGCCGTGCGCACCGGCCAGGAAAAGGGGCAGGGCAAGGCATACCGGTTGGCCCCCGCCCCCTCGGCAAGGGAAAAGCCGCTCAGGGTGAACAGGCCGCTATGCACCTTCCCGATGGGCGGCCAGGGAAAGGGCACAAATTCGCAGCTATAATTCAAAGCGTAGGCCGTATCCATCCCTTTCCCTTGCGAAAGGACTGCCCGCTGGTCGATCCCATAGCTGCGCTTGGCGTCCGCGTCCACCTCCTGCAGCAGGCATATGTCCGCATCCGCTTCCGCCAAAAGGGCGGCGATGCCCCGCAGGTTCTTTTCCACCAGCGCCTTGGACAGGGGCTGCACCTGCTCTCCCCCGTCCATGAAGAAATCGCTCTCCGCCCCCAGGCCCCCATAGCCGATGTTGAAGGAGGCCAGCGTTAGCTCCATCCCCGGCGCAAGCGTCTCAGGGTCTGCCCCCCGTTTCACCGGCAATTCCTCCACAGGCTCCGGCCGATATTCCGTCAGGGTGAGCCAGGCCACCAGCCCGCCTGCCAGCACCAATACTACACAAATGACGATTCGCAATGCTTTTCCGATTTTTCGTCCCATTGATATGCCTGCCATTCTTTTTCCCTTACCTGGAAACCGCCCCAGGGCGCCAACGGCTTCCCCGCTCCTCTGTCAAGCATGACCTTGGCTTAGGCGGGGCTGGTTTCCATCATGCTGCGCCCTGAGACACGGCGCCTTTTTCCCGCCGCTGTGGGAAGCCTATTCCCCTTCCGCCCCAGCCATTACGCCGGCATCCGGCGCATTGCGGCGCACGCTCTCTATGCCATTTTTGCAACTGGCCTTGGCCTTATAGCCTTCGGAAACAGCGACGATCTCCCCATTGCGCGCCTTCAGCCGGAAGCGAAACTCTCCAGCCTTATCCTGATAAATCTCAAACTTGGGATGCTTTTGCTCCAGATATCCATCCACCGTCTGATCCTCCAGGGCGGCGTGCGGCGCATTTTTGCGTACGCTCTCCACACCCTCCAGACAGAAAATCTTCCCTGCATAGGTCTGGCTGGTGGCGATAATTTCCCCATTTCCAGCCACCAGGTTAAACCGGTATCCGCTCTTGGCTTGTTTTACGACGAATTTTCCCATAGAGCCCTCCTTGTTGCCAAACGGCAATTTGCTGTGTATCCCTGCTTCCATTTTAAGCCATTTCCCCACGCCTTGCAAGGGACGCCGCCGTTTCCCAAAGCCCTCGCCCGTCCCAGCAAGCGAAAAAGCGGCATAAAAGCCGCTTTTCCTTTCCGATCGCCAATATCCGCTACAGGCCCTGCTCCTTGCGGGCCCGCTCCCGCTCCGCCCGGCGCTGGGCAGCCCGGCGCCTGCGGCGGGCGTTCTCCACGCTGCGGGAGATGATGAGGATGATCACCACCAGCAGCAGGAAGCCGCCTGCCCCGCAAAGGGCGTAAAACTGCCAGGCCTCCAGGATGATCCCCTGGGTCTCCTGGGGCGTAGGCGTGACCGCCGGCTCCACCGGGGCCGGCGTGGCCACCGGCGCCAGGCTGGGCTGCACGGGCCGGGCCGGCATCACCGCGTAGCGCTGCAAGGATTCGTCCAGGGGATTGTACACATAATAGCCCACCTCCCCATCCGGGTTTCGGGCATACAGCAGATAGATATCCCCCTGGGCGTCCTGGGCCTTCCAGGCCTTGTATTCCCGCTCGTCGATGGTGAGGGTGGTCTCTTCAAACCCCTCCGGCAAGGGTACGCTGCCGTCCGGCTCCAGGATGATGTAGGACTTGGATACCGAGGACACGGTCATATAGGGATAGAGCAGGTCCCGGGCCGCGTCGTAGATATAGTACCCCCCCTGGTCCCCCGTCTGGTTGGATAGATACAGCAGCGTAGGGGCGTCGCTGTCCGGCACCTGTACCGCCGCCACCGTTTCCTCATGGTATTCCAGGGTGGTCTCGCTATAGCGGGAGGGAATGGTGACGTTTTCCAGGTTCTTCCAGATGTACATGGCCTCGGAAGCCCCCTGTACGTTCTGGGCCGGCACCCCTTCCTTGGCATAGTCCAGGGGCTCGGGGGTGGGGGTGGGCGCAGGGGCGCTCACCCCAATGGATACGCTGGCTTGGGCGCCTTCCTGTTCTTTCCCGTCATAATCCAATACCTTCTCGATCTTTACCTCCACGTTGGCGGTCCCTTCCCCAGCCGCGGTGAATACGATTCGGGCCTTAAGGGTATCCGTACCGCCCTTCTCCACGGAGACCAGGTTCAAAAACCCATCGGAAGCGCCGCCCTCCCCCTCGGTAAAGGTCAGGACCGCCGGGTCATAGGTAAAGGAACCTTCCGCTATGGACATATCCTCCCCCTGTACGGTGATTACCACCTCCACCGTGTCCCCAGCCTGGACGCTGGTCTTATCCGCCGCCGCTTCCACGGTGGTGGCAAACGCCGTTGCCGGCAGCATCAGCAGCGCAAGGGCCAGGCCCATTGCCAGCTTCTTTTTATTCATAATCCAACCCCTCATGCTCGTTTAGTCCTCTTGGGATATTTTCGCGTCACCGTTCACATATTGGATCAAACGGAACAGGTCCTGCAGATCCACGTCTCCGTCGTGGTTCACGTCCGCCGCCCGCAGGCGGGGGCCGGTCAACAGGCTGGCCCGGATCAGGTGGTTTTGCAAAGACGTCACGTCCTCCGCCGTGATCGCCCCATCCCCGTTCAGGTCCCCGAACAGGACGATGGGCAGGTCGAAGAAGGCGGTGCCGTCCGCATAGACGGTGCGCACATAGTAGCCGGTACACACCTTGCCCTCCGCCTGCCGGCCCTTGCCGGTGACCACCTGTAGCTCCCCTTTGGAGGAAAGGTTTTTGAGGAGGCTGTCCACCTCCGTGCCCAGCTTGATGCCGCTGATCCCCCAGGATTTTACGCGATAATCCGCCGAGGACAGCTTGGGCGCGGTCTCGTAGGTGCCCACGGTATGCAGGGTGGTATCCGTATAGTAGAAGGCCAGGATCTCCTGATAGCTTTCCCCGGCCCGGGCCCGCTCCTGGGCCCCCCGCTGGGACAGCCCCACCCCGTGGCCATAGCGGCGCTCGGTGATATACCAGCCGGGATACGCGCCCTGACTGGTGGTATACACGCCCCGCTCCGCGCCCCGCAGCCGCAGCCGGGTTTTGCTGGCGTTGAGCTTGCCCAGGGTGTTTTCAAAGCTGCCATAGCGCAGGCTTTCCAGCTCCAGCTTCACGGTGAGCTGGCCGGCGGTTTCCGCCTCGCCCGCCCCCAGGCCCCGTACCAGCAGGGTCACCGCCACGGTCTGATAGCTGCGGCTGGGCGGGTCGTATTGGGGGTCCTGGGGCTCCACCGACACCGTGGCCACCAGCTCCACCTCCCGGCCTGCAGCCGCATAGGCCGCCTGCTCCAGGGCAAGCAGCACAAAGGGGTCCATCAGGGCCATGGTCTCGGGGGTAAAGGTCTCCGGGATAAAGCTCTTTTCCTCCAGGCTGGAGGCGTTGGCCAGGTCGAAGGGATCGTCCTGGTTGATATAGTAGGGCAGGTCGTTTTCCCATACGTTGCCGGTGCGCTCCGTCTGCCCCCCATTGGAGGCGGAATAATAGGTTTCTACAATCTCCCCGTCATAGGTGAGTACCTGGCCTTTGGTGGCGTCCACCGCGGCGATGGCCCGGGTATTCTTGCTGGCATAGCCCCGGTAAACCTGGTCGCTGGAGGTGTCCCCCAGATCGTAGGCCCGGCTGCTGTAGCTGGAACACTTTGCCACCGCGTAGCCCCGGGCGCAGATGGCCTGGGCCTTCAGGGCCTCGATGGGGAAGCTATTGCTCATCTCGTGGGGCACCACCCCATACAAGTACTGCTCCAGGGGCAGGGTGTTGATGGCCCGCACATGGCCTTCATATACGTCAAAGGTCATGTTTCCCAGGTAGGTGCAGGTGCCATGGGAATCATTGTACAACCGAATATAGTCGGTTCGTTCGCCATAATTCCCACTTAAAAAGGTGAGGGACGGCCGGGTCACGGTTTCCCCGTCCAATTGGATGGAGATCTGCCCCCCTACCACCGTTACCGTTAATTCATCGTTGCCCACGGTGAGCGCCGGGGCCTCTTGCAGGGTAAACGCCCCCACCGGGGTAAAGGAAAACGACGTCTCTTCCCCCAGGGATAGCCGCACCCGTACATCCGAAGTAAATATCGCACCCTGGACCGCCAGCGCAGGGCATAGGACGGCCAGCGCCAGGCAAAGCGCCAGGATGCGCCTGGGTCTATCCATGGTCCACCTCCGTTTCAGCCCCAAAACCGGGGCAAATTCGACATGCTGTCCAATTTTACTCTATGATACCCTTTTCTCCTTGTCCGGTCAATGGCAGCCCCGCCTATATGCCCTGCCTATTGGCCGAAATCCCATGAACATTTCGTAAATTTCACAGTGGCAGCCCCAGGCTCTAAAAAATCCGCCGCTGCGGAGGCGGCATATGGAAACGACCGCAATCGCCGCCCGCCTGTTAAAATCCAGAAACTGGGACTGTCCAAACAAAAACGCGGCGGGTTCCCAACTCCGCCGCGTTATTCCTTCCCAAGTAAGTCTTCCACGCGCACCCGCAAAACCTTCGCCAAATAAAGCAGCTCATAATCCGCCACCACCCGTTCCCCCGTTTCGATGCGGCTGATGGCCTTTTGGTTAATATACAGCCCCTCCAGTTGCAGCCAGGCTGCCAGCTGCTCCTGGGAGAGCTTCTTTCCCTCCCGGATGCGGCGCACGTTTTCCCCGGATGCGTTACACTTTCCTTTGTATTTGTATATTTTCGTAACACATCACCTCCCTTCTTACCAATCTTTGGAATAAATTCATGTTGATTTTAGCGTATCCCTATGCTATTCTTATCCCAAAGATGACTAAACTATAACTTTATTTTTGTAACCCCTTTCATTATCGATTTTCAGGAGGGCTGATTATGGCAAAAAGAATCGCTAGCACCTTATTGACAATTATCATGTTTCTATTCTCATTTTCTTCTATTGCTTTTGCCTTACCCGCCAATGTTGCCGACAAAACCATCGTTGTGGATTTTGCTGAAGACGGGCAAGCTGGCATCCAGAAAGCCATTGATTCCATTTTGGCGGAATCGGATAAGAGCGGCTGGACCATTGTTGTAGGGGGCGGAACCTACAATCGCTTTACCGTACCTTCTGCGCTTACGGATTTAACAATCCAGGCAGCGGAGAACGCACAGGTTATCATTCATACCCTGCGGCAGGAGGAGCCTCCCGTTTCCCGCAACGATGGAGGTGGAATCAATATCTTTGCCAAAGGAACCACCCTAAAAGGCTTGACGGTTCAAGCAGGAAAGAATACCCAAGGGCCATGGTATGCTGCCGCTATCAACACCCACCATGAGGATTCGGGAGGCGCAAATATCTCCTTGGCCGTGGAAAACTGTACCATTTCAGGCAGCGGCGTGGGATTTGGCATTATGCAGGATTGTCCCGCATTTTCGCTAAAAGGCTGTGTGATTTCCGGCTTCGCGGAAGGCCTTTCCTTCTATGGCGATAATTGGGCTGTACCGGAACAAGGCATTCCTATTATTGGCAACCAATTTCGCAATTGCGGCTTTGCCATCCATGGTTACTTTGGCGGTTCTACCGAGAACCCTGGGACGATCACCTTTGAGGACAATATCATAACGGGGACCAAAGCCTTACGCAGCAAGGTCGTGATCCAGGATAATAGCTCCAATAACAGCTCCATGCAGGTGCGTATTCAAAACAATAGGCTGGAGCACGGGCTGATTGGCCTGGTCATGCTGGACGGTGAGGATGAAATTGTTGTGGACGTATTGGCGAACAACACTTTTGGCGAAAACAGCTTTTACGTGGAAGCCATTTATCCTGGCACCATCGATCTGTTTACAACCTACCAATCTCCCCCAGGAAGCACAGGCCGCTGGGAGTCCTATCTAACCGCCGGCGATCATATCTCCTCAGAGCAGCTAGCGTATATTGAAAGCGTCATCGCCGCGGCGAACGCCAGCGGCAGCACAAGGCTATCTATTACAGGCATTGACGCTGAGCATTTGGTGGAAACCTTTACCCGTTTCAAAGACGGGATCTATTGGGTTAGCGAACCCCCTCCCTCTATTCCCACGCCCTCGCCTAATCCTGCCCCAGGGGAAAACCTGCCTTCCCCCAGTACCGGTAGCCTGACGGTGACAAAAACCATGGCCGATGGAGACCAATCCAGGCAATTCACCTTTATTGTGACCCTGAGCAGGCCGCTGAACGGCGTATATGGGGATATGCGTTTTGAAAAAGGCGTGGCGACCTTTACCTTGGGCCCCGGCCAGTCCGTCCGGGCCTCCGGCCTGCCGGTGGGCACGGCCTACACCGTGGAGGAAATCGGAAATGCTGGGTACCAGGCCATCGCCACCGGCAATGTGGGAACCATCAGCTGGTCGGGGGCAACCGCCAGCTTCCAGAACATCCCCCTATCCATTCCTTCCACAGGCGATATGCCTCGGGCGATCCTGGGAGCTACCCTCATTGCTTTGTCCCTTTTGGGCTTAGCCGTGTATCATAGCCGGAAATCCTTCATCGGGTAACCGCATCCGCTTTCCTAGGGCCTGGGCAGCGCGTCCCAGGCCCTTTTTCTCCGGCCCGGCCTTCCTTTCCTTATATAGCCATTTTTCGGATGGATATGGGCGGCCTTTGCTTTATCAAATTTTTAAGAATCTTTCGTTTTTTTTATTTTCTTCCTCATTATCCTTAGAGAATACCCTCCGTAGGACTTTATTTTTGCAGGCTATACTGGCTGCACCAACGGACCCATGCTTTCGCAAGAAAGGCTTCCGTTACGATCTTGTTACATTTAAGGAGGGTTTTCCATGAAAAAACGGCTTGTTCCCATATTGCTTTCCCTTGTCATGGTCCTGATGCTTTTGCCGGGCCTGGCGTTGGCGGCGGACGGCGAGGGGGCGTCCTCCCTGCTTCCCGCAGCTCCCCCAGCGGATAAGCTGCCGGAGATTTTAAGCGGTCCCGTGGTGCAGGTCTCCTGTTTCGACGTTGGCCACGCCCATGGACCGGCTTCCTATCCTCTCAAGCCCGGCAGCTATACCGTCGGCAAGGTTGCCGGCGATGCGGCAAAGGGCTATACCTGCCCGGTGGTTATCCAGGCGAGCGCTTACCTGGCGGCTTATAACGACGAAACCGCCTCCAAGCACAGCCTCTCCCCCCAAGCCTCGGCCGCGCAAACCGTGGCCCTAACCTGGGACGGCGCCGCAAAGCAATGGAAAGCGCCTGGGGATAAGCTGCCCCTGGTCTTCCCCCTGGCCTGTGAAGGCGGGCAGCCTGCCACGCCCCGCACGCCCGTCCCCCCCAGCGCCCCCACCGACGGCCAGCTCCCGGGCATTCTGGGGGAAAGCGTGGTGAAGGTGGCCTGCGCCAATCCCAAGGCCGCCCACGGGGACAAGACCTATGGCCTGCTACCCGGCAGCTACGCCATCGGCAGCGTTGCCGGCGATGCGACCGCAGGCTATACCTGCCCCGTGACCATTCACAGCGACCCCTATGTGGCCGCCTACAATGCTGTCGTAGGCGCCGCCCACACCCTGCAGCCCGACGGGCAGGCCGCCAAGTCCATCACCCTTTCCTGGGACGGGGCCAACCAGGCCTGGGCCCTGCGGGATGGGCTTCCCCTGGCATTCCCCGTGCTCTGCAAGGACGCGGCAGCCGCCCCCCAAGCCCCCGCCAGCGACCAGCTTCCGGGCATCCTGGGCTCCGTGGTAAAGGTGGCCTGCGCCAATTCCCGCGGCTTCCACGGGGACAAGACCTATGCCCTGCTACCCGGCAGCTATACCATCGGCACCGTTGCCGGGGATCAGGTAAAGGGCTATACCTGTCCCGTGACCATCCACGATGCAGTCCCCTATGTGGCCGCCTACAATGCGGACATGGGCGCCGCCCATACCCTACAGCCTGCGGCGCAAACCCCAAAGACCATCACCCTGGCCTGGAATGGGAAAGCCTGGCAAAAGCCTACAGCCGGCCTGCCTGTGACCGTTACCGTCCTCTGCCAAAATCCGCCGGTTTCCCCCCTGCCTGCGGCCCCCACCAAGGCTGAAACGCTTAAGCTCCTTGGCGCCGCCAGGGCGCAGGTCAACTGCTCTGCCGGCCGCCATGGCGGGTGGACCTATCCCCTGCGGGAGGATTCCATCCAACTTGGCAGCGTGTACGAGGGAAACAAGCAGCCCCGGGTGAACGTTACCCTTTCCGGCAACCCCTATGTGCAGGCCTATAGCCGGGATATGGGCAAACCCCATACCCTTTCCTACCCCACCGCCTATACCATCACCCTGGTTTATCAGAATGGCTGGCGTTTGCAAGAGCCCCTTGCCGCGGCCAAAACCTACGCCTTCAACGCCGCCTGCAACCAGGGGAATGTGGGCGGCGGCTGGTACCCCCGCATCAGCGGCGGCCGCAACCCCGGGGGCAACGTGCCCATTACCCAGCCGGGAACCGCCGCCAGCTTCCCCAACCCTGCCCTGTCCATCCCCCGTACCGGCGACGCGCCCCAAATGGGCCTGGGAGCCGGTATAGCGGCTCTGGCGCTATTGGGCTTAGCGGTGTATTTCGGCCGCAGAGCCTCCGCGGACTAGCCGTCCCCAGCGCCTTTCCCCGGGCCGGGGGCGCGCAGCCCCCGGCCCGTTTTTTGTAAGAAAACCGACTGTGACTTGCTCCCTTTTGTTTCGGCGGGTATAATAGAAACGTGCGCACCCCCATATCCAAGGATATGAGGGCATACTTGCGTGGAAGGAAGGTTGCGTTATGTTTATCATCGTGGGGCTGGGAAACCCCGGCCGGGAATATGCCGGTACCCGGCACAATGCAGGCTATATGGCGCTGGACATACTGGCGGACCGGTTTGGCATAGAGATAAAGCGGCACAATTTTCAGGCCGTATTCGGGGAAGGGTTTGTGGCGGGGCAAAAGGTGGCCCTGGTCAAGCCCCTCACCTTCATGAACGAGAGCGGAAGGGCTGTGCGGGATATCATGAACTGGTACAAGTGCCAGCACGATCAGCTGCTCTTGATCTACGACGACATCGACATCCCCCTGGGGGATATCCGCATCCGGGCAGGCGGCAGCGCCGGCACCCACAACGGAATGCGCAGCGTGATCTATCAGCTCCAATACGATGATTTCCCCCGGGTGCGGGTGGGCATCGGCCAGGCCCAGGGCCAGCGGGGATTGGTGGCCCATGTGCTGGGGGCGCCCCAGGGCGAGGAGCTGGAAGCCCTGCGCCATGGGCTGGCCCAGGCCGCCGACGCTGCGGAGCTGATCCTAAACGGCCAGCTTTTACAGGCCCAAGCCCAGTTTAACAAGCGGCCCAAGAAAGAAAAGCTCCCCAAGGCAGACCCCCCCGAGGGGGAAAGCCTGGGCGATCCGGAGGTGCTGTAGGAACCATGGAGCAACAGCCACATCCCCTGCTGGGGGTCCTTTCCCAACATCCGGAATATCAGCGGCTCTGTGAGGCCCTCGCAAAAGGCGAGGGCCCTTGCGGCGTATTCGGCCTGGCGGAGGGGAACCGGGGCCACATGGCCGCCGCCCTGGCCAGCGCTTTGGGCCGGCCACTTTTGGTGGTCACCGCCAACGAGAGCGCCGCGGAAAAGCGCAGCGAGGAGATCGGCCGCTTTTTGCCCTGCCAGCACTTTCCTGCCCGGGACATTCCCCTTACCGGCGCCTTTACCAGCTCCGAGGGCTTGGAGGCCCGCCGGGTGGCCGCCCTATGCCGCCTGGCCGGCGGCCAGGGCCGGGGCGCGGTGCTTTGCGCCTCCATGGAGGCGTTGATGCAGCGGCTTGCGCCTCCGGCGGTCTTTCTACAGCTGAGCCGCCAGGTATGCGCCGGGGACGTGATAGAGCCCCGCTCCCTCCTGGCCTCCCTGGTGGAGGCGGGCTATGTGCGGGGCGAGGTCTGCGAAAGCCCCGGCCAGGTCTGCCTCCGGGGCGGGTATCTGGACGTATATCCCATCGTGGCGGAATACCCGGTGCGCATCGAGTTCTTCGACGACGAGGTGGATACCCTGCGCACCTACGATCCCCTGACCCAGCGGTCCCTGGAAAACATCTCCTCCGTGTTCCTGCCCCCGGCCTGCGAAATGCCCCTCACCCCCCAGGCGCGAAGCGCGGCCTGCAAAGCCCTGGCGGGCCGCCCGGGCCTGGAGGAAACCCTGGAAGCCCTACAGGCCGGCGGTACCCCGGAGGGGGCCCTCCGGCTCATGCCCCTGTTCTATCCCCAGGCCTATTCCCTGCTGGACTATATGCAGGACGGGATCTTTCTGCTGGATGAACCCGCCCGGCTGGAGGAGAGCGGCAAGATCCTCTTCAGCCAATATCTGGACCAATGCGCCGCCGCCATCCAGGCGGGAGAGGCCCAGCCCGAGCAGGGGGAAATGCTGGGCTCCCCCCTGCAGGCCATCAAAGCCCTGGATACCCCCAGGACCGCCCTGTTCTTCGCCCTGACCCGCAGCTATGGCCTCATTGGTATGAAGGCCCCCTTCCGCTTTGAGACCCGGCCCATCTCCCGGTATGTGGGGGATGAATCCCTCCTGCAGGAGGACCTTGCCGCCTGGCGCAAAAGCGGGGAAACCGTGGCCATCTACGCCGGCCCCCACGGGGAGCGGCTGCGGCAGCGGCTGGCGGATCTGGATATGCAGCTGCCCTGCGTGGAGGGCCTGGACCGGGCCTTTGTCAAGGGGGAGCAGATCATCCTGTGCCAAAGCCTGGAGCGGGGCTTTGCCTACAGCGAGCTGGGGCTTTCGGTGATCAGCGAGCGGGAGCTTTACGGGGACGTGGCCCGCCCGCCGAAAAAAGCCCGGCGCAAACGCCCCCAATTGGCCTTTTCCGAATTGAACGTGGGGGACCTGGTGGTCCATGAGCTCCACGGCATCGGCCGCTTTGTGGGGGTGGTGACCCTGACGGTGGAAGGCGCCCCCCGGGATTACCTGCACCTGGTCTATGCCGGCGGGGATAAGCTCTACATCCCCACGGATCAGTTGGATCGGGTGCAAAAATACATCGGCGGCAAGGAGGACGACGGGGCCGCCGCCAAGCTCTCCAAGCTGGGCAGCGGCGAGTGGCAGCGCACCGTCTCCCGGACCCGGGAGGGGGTGAAAAAGCTGGCCTTCGACCTGGTGCGCCTATATGGGGAGCGCCAGCGGCGCAAGGGGTTCGCCTTTGCCCCGGACAACGCCTGGCAGCGCCGGCTGGAGGAGAGCTTCCCCTACGAGGAAACCCCGGACCAGCTCACCAGCATCCAGGAGATCAAAACGGATATGGAAAGCGAGCGGGTCATGGACCGGCTATTGTGCGGGGACGTGGGCTACGGCAAAACCGAGGTGGCCCTGCGGGCCGCCTTTAAGGCGGTGCTCTCCGGCAAGCAGGTGGCCATGCTGGTGCCCACCACCATCCTGGCCCAGCAGCACTATAATACCATCGCCACCCGCTTTGCCGGCTTCCCGGTAAACGTGGCCCTCCTCTCCCGCTTCAAGACCCCCAAGCAGCAGACGGAGATCCTGGAAGGGCTCAAGGCGGGCCGGGTGGATATGGTCATCGGCACCCACAAGCTGCTGGCCCCCGGGGTGCAGTTTAAGGACCTGGGCCTTTTGATCATCGACGAGGAGCAGCGCTTCGGGGTGGGCCACAAGGAGCAGATCAAAAACCTCAAGCGCAGCGTGGATGTGCTGACCCTGTCCGCTACCCCCATCCCCCGCACGCTGCATATGTCCATGTCCGGCATCCGGGATATGTCCGTCATCGAAACGCCCCCCGCCCAGCGCTATCCGGTGCAGACCTATGTGATGGAATACAGCGACGGGGTGGTGCGGGAGGCCATCCGCAAGGAGCTGGGCCGGGGCGGCCAGGTTTATTTCCTATATAACCATGTGCGCACCATGGAATACTTCGCCGAATACCTCCGGGAGCTGGTCCCCGAGGCCCGCGTGGCCTATGCCCACGGCCAGATGGGAGAACGAACCCTGGAAAAAACCATGCTGGATTTCCTGGAGCGGCAATACGATGTGCTGCTATGCTCCACCATCATCGAAAACGGGCTGGATATGCCCAACGTGAATACCATCCTCATCTACGACGCGGATAAGATGGGCCTCTCCCAGCTCTACCAGCTCCGGGGCCGGGTGGGCCGCAGCGTGCGGCTGGGGTATGCATACCTGTTTTTCAAGCGGGATAAGGCCCTTTCCGAGGTGGCGGAAAAGCGGCTGATGGCCATACGGGAGTTTACCCAGTTCGGCTCGGGCTTCCGCATCGCCATGCGGGACCTGGAGATCCGGGGCGCGGGCAACCTGCTGGGGCCGGAGCAGAGCGGCCACATGGAGGCCGTGGGCTACGACCTGTATTGCAAAATCATCGACGGCGCCCTGCGGGAGGCCCGGGGCGAAAAGCCCCAAAAGGACATCGACACGGTTATGGAGCTGCCCCTGGCGGCCAGCATCCCTCATTCCTATATCCGCCGGGAGACCGACCGGCTGTCTATGTACAAGCGCATCGCCCACATCTCCACCCAGGAGGAGCTCTACGACGTGCAGGATGAGCTGATCGACCGCTATGGGGAGATCCCCAAGCCGGTAGAAAATCTGCTGTTTATCGGCAAGCTCAAGTCGGACGCCCAGCGGGCCTATATCACCCGGATCCAGGTGCGGGACGGGGAGGCCAAGCTGCTCCTGGACCCCGAGGCGCCCATGGACGGCGCCAAGCTCTTCCAGGCCATCCAAGGGGTGGAAGGCGTCCAGTTCCGCCCCGGCGAACAGCCTGTTTTGCTCCTGCATAGGCCCAAACAGGACGCCGCCGCCATTTGCCGGAGCCTGCCACAGATTGTTTACATGCTAGGCGATTGCATTCAGCCGGAGACATGATATAATGAAAAAGTATGTGGCTTTGCCCATACCCAATACGTTAAAATGGAGAAAAGCATGAAAAAGATTTTTGCCCTGACCCTTGCGGCCCTGCTGCTCGTCAGCATCTTCGCGGGCTGCTCCCTTTCCCCCCAGACCAGCGAGAGCCAAGTGGATGTGCCGGTGGTAACGGACATCGACCGGGAAGCGGTGGTGGCCACCGTGGGGGATAAGACCATTACCATGGGAGACTATATCGACCTGTTTGACAGCTATGCTTCCTACTACACCAGCTATGGCTACGACCTGTATTCCGATGCCGCCGCCCTGGAGGAATTCCAGGATTTCGTCATCGACATCCTGGTGGAAGAGCAGGTCATCGCCTATCAGGCGGAACAGTCCGGCTTCAGCGAGCTGAGCGCCGAAAAGCTCAACGAGGTGGAAACCAAGGTCAACGAGGAGCTGGAATACCTGATGAGCACCTACCGGCCCCAGGCGGAGGAGGAAGCCGCGGCGGATCCTTCCATCGACGTGGAAGCCCGCACCAAGGAGCTGGTGGAAGGGGAAAGCGAATTTTACACCGGCAAGGCCATGACCTACGATGAATTTGTAGAATGGATCCGGGAGTATTATACCGAAACCGCCATCAGCGAGATGTTCCGGGAAGATGTGCTCAAGGACATCACCGTAAGCGACGAGGCCATCCAGGAGTGGTATGACAGCAACCTGGAATCCCAGACCACCACCTATACGGAGAATGGCGGCGCCTATAAGGACGACCAGGAAAGCTACGAAAAATACGGCGGCACCCCGGTGCTGTACGTGCCGGAAGGCTATAGCCGGGTGCTGCATATCCTCATCGCGCCGGAAGAGCTGCCCAGCGACGAGTACCAGACCAAGCTCACCGACATGGAGGCCCTGGCCGCAGAATATGGCGAGCTGGCCTTTGACGCCGCCCTCAGCGGCCAGGAGAACCCCCGCCTGGCCGAGATCCTTTCCGAGTACCGGGCGCTGGAGTCCGAGGCCAACGCCCTGGAGTCCGCCCGCATGGCGGATTCCCTGGCTACCGCCAACGACCTGTACAGCCAGCTGGAAGCCGGGGCGGATTTCGCCACCCTGATGATGGAAAATACCCAGGACAACGCCATTCTGAGCTTTGATACCATCGCCTCCAAGGGGCTTTTGATCAGCAACCAGTACGAGAGCGAGGTGGATTGGTCCAAGGAGGTTAAGACCGCCTTTGCTACCCTGCAAATGGGCCAGTACAGCCAGGTGATCCAGGACGACGAAGGCTGCCATATCCTCTACTACCTGTCGGATGAGCCCGCCGGCGCGGTGGCCCTGGACGACGTCAAGGACGGCATCTCCGCCCTGCTGCTGACGGATCTGGAAAACCAGGAGTGGACCGCCATGCTGGATACCTGGAAGAACGACGGCACGGTGGAGATCAACGAGGAGCTGGTGCGCTCCTATGGCGCCGCCGCCTGATCCCCTCCGGCTTAAACGGATACCCCACCAAGGGAAGGCAACCTGCCTTCCCTTTTGGTTTCCCCTTGGAGGCCCGGGGCGTGCGGCAGGCCGGCGCAGCCCAGCTTTGGCGGCGCGCCCCCGCCCCACAGCCCCTCGGCCGGGGCTTGGCTAGGCTGCTGGCTCCGCAAGCAGTAAGCCGGAACCCCCTTCCCCGATATGCCGGGGTGCGGTCGCTGCCGTTCCGCTATCGGCAAAGCCGGAACCCCCTTCCCCGATGCGCCGGGGTGTGGCTTCCATCCTTCCGCAAACTGTAAAGACGCAACCCCTTCCCCGATACGCCGGGGCGCGGTCGCTGCCGTTCCGCTATCGGCAAAGCCGGAACCCCTTCCCCGATGTGCCGGGGTGCGGTCGCCCGGGGTATGGTTGCTCCCCACCCGATACACTTTTTCGGACGCGCCGGGGTGCGGTCGTTTCCCAGCCGGAGGGGTTGTCCGGCATCGGGGTCCGGCGGGGCAAACGGCCTGCCTTTTTCCTGCCCCAAGGCCGTCCCCCCCTCGTTTTTTTCTTGGAAATATGGTATGATTACTTGCAGTGTAGGCGCTGAGCCTACCAGATTTCATCGAGCAAAGGAGGCCCATATGCGGCTGGATAAATATCTAAAGGTTTCCCGGGTCATCAAGCGGCGCACCGTGGCCAACGAGGCCTGCGACCTGGGTCGGGTCCAGATCAACGGCAAGGTGGCCAAGGCTTCCGCCGAGGTGAAGGAAGGGGATGTGCTCACGGTGCTGCTGGGGGGCAAGCAATTGCGCTTGCAGGTGCTGTCCGTACAAGAGCACGCCCTCAAGGCGGACGCTGCGGGCATGTACAAGATCCTGGAGGGCGAAGGGTGAAAGATACCTCTGTAATCCTGCTGGCCGCCGGGGCTTCCAGCCGGATGGGCCAGCCTAAGCTAGCCCTCCCCTTTGGGGGCCGCACTGCCCTGGAACATGCCTTGTTGGCCTTTTTGCGTCAGGATGATTCCCCCGTTCTGGAGATCATCCTGGCGGTTTCCCAGGAAACCCAGGACTTGGCCGCCGGGCTGGCCAGCCAATACGGCGCCCTATTGCCCATCCGGATCTGCATGGGGGGCGCCACCCGGGGGGATTCGGTGTTCCAAGCCCTGCAGCTGGCCCGGGGGGATGTGGTATGCATCCACGATGGGGCCAGGTGCCTGGTGCGCTGGTCGGTGATCCAAGCCAGCATTCAAGCCGCCCGCGCCCAGGGCAGCGGCGTGGCCGCCATCCCCTGCCGGGATACCCTATGGCTGTCGGATGGGAACGCAACCTTGCCCAGGGAGGGTCTATACATCGCCCAAACCCCCCAGTCCTTTTCCCGTTCCCGGCTTCTCGCCGCCTATACGGACGCCCAAAAGGCAGGGGTTACCGCCACCGACGACGCAGGCATCTACAGGCGGCTATACGGCCCCGTAACCTTTAGTGCCGGGGATCTTACCAATCAAAAGCTCACCGCCCCCGGGGACGTTCCCTTGTTTTCCGCCCTGCTCTCCCCCCGGGCCTCACGCTTCGGCTATGGGGAGGATACCCACCGGCTGGTGAAAGGCCGGCCCCTGGTACTGGGCGGGGTAACCATCCCCTTTCATTTGGGGCTGCTGGGACATTCCGATGCGGACGCCCTCACCCATGCCGCCATGGACGCCATGCTGGGAGCCTGCGCCCTGGGGGATATCGGCCAGCTGTTCCCGGATACGGACCCCCAATACGCCGGGACCTGCTCCCTAACCCTGCTAACCCAGGTCCTGCGCCGTACCCTGGCCCATGGGTATGCCCTTAGCAACCTGGACGCCACCATCGTGGCCCAGCAGCCCAAGCTGGCCCCCCACATCCCCGCCATGCAGGCCAAGCTGGCCGCCGCCATGGCCTGCGGCCAGGAGCGGATCAGCATCAAAGCCACCACCCCGGAAGGCTGCGGGCCGGAAGGGGCGCTGGAATCCATCACCGTGCGCTGCGTATGCAGCATGGAGGCAATATGACAAACCATCCTACCATCACCATCGCCCCCCTGTCCGTTCCCGGGGCCATGAGCCAGGCTGCCTGGCGCTGCATCCAGCAGGCGGACGCCCTGTTTTTGCAGACCGACCAAAGCCCCTGCGCCCGGCCTGTGCTGGATGCGGGGCTGGCCTACCGCTCCATGGACGACCTGTACGCTTCCGCCCAGGACTTCGATCAGCTGAACCAGGCCATCGCCCAGCGGCTGTGCGAAGCCGGAGACGGGGCGGTGTACGCGGTATGCGGCGGCGGCATGGGGGATGCGGCCTTACAGGCCCTCGGGGCGGCCGCCCAGGCGGCCGGGTTGGCCATTCGCCGGCTGCCCGGCGCGGGCTTTGGCACATGCGCCCTTTGCGCCCTGCCGCAGGCCCTGCCGGTTTCCGGCATGACCCTTTGCGCCGCCTATGACCTGCCCGCCGTTTTGGACCCCTACCATACCCTGTGCATCGAGGATATCGATACCCCCCTCACCGCCGGGGACGTGAAGCTGGCCCTGGGGGAATACTATCCAGACGAATACCTTCTGTGGTTTTGCGTTTTGGGGGAGGAGGGCTACCAGTGCCGCCAACTGCCCCTAATGGAGCTGGACCGGCAGCGGGATTACGCCGCCGGCGCCTGCGCCATCCTGCCCCCGGCCCAGCCCGACCAGCTGACCCGCAAAGGCGTGGACGACCTGATGGCGGTAATGGCCCGCCTGCGGGGCCCCGGCGGCTGCCCCTGGGATGCAGAACAGACCCATCTCTCCCTCCGGGGCTCCCTCATTGAGGAGGCCTACGAGGTGCTGGACGCCCTGGATCGGGAGGACGACGACGCCCTTTGCGAGGAGCTGGGGGACCTGCTGCTGCAAATCGCCTTCCATGCCCTCATCGCCCAGGAGCAGGGCGCCTTTACCCTGCGGGATGTGAGCACCGGCATCGTAAACAAGCTGATTTTCCGGCATCCCCATGTTTTTGGTTCCGTGCATGTAAACTCCAGCAATGAGGTAAAATACAACTGGGAGCAGCTGAAGCGCCAGGAAAAGCATCAGGCCACCGTGGCCCAGGCCATGGATGCGGTACCCCGGGCCTTCCCTGCCCTGATGCGCAGCGCCAAGGTGCAAAAAAAGGCGGCGCAGGTGGGGTTTGATTGGTCGGACCCCAGGGACGCCATGAAAAAGCTGCCCGAGGAAACCGCGGAGCTGCTGGAGGCCATGGAGCGCCAGGACCCCGCCGCCATGGACGAGGAGATGGGCGACCTGCTCTTTGCGGCGGTCAACGTGATACGGCTGCTGGGCCGCGATCCGGAAGCCATGCTCCACAAGGCGACGGATAAGTTTATGGCCCGCTTTACCGCCATGGAAGCCCGGATCCTGGCGGATGGAAAGGCCCTTTCTGCCATGACGCTGGCGGAAATGGACGCCTATTGGGACAGAGTAAAGGCAAACCTGCAAAAAAATTAGGTGTACAGGGCTTTTTTTCTAAAAAAGGGCTTGCCCTGCTGGGGAAACCTTGATACAATAGACGAGGATTTTGACCCGATTTACTTTGACTTTACTAGGAGGTATACCATGAACAAAACCGAACTGATCGCGGCCGTTGCCGAAAAGAGCGCCCTCTCCAAGAAGGATGCCGAAAAGGCCGTATCCGCTGTTCTTTCTACCATCACCGAGACCCTTAAGGCTGGCGAAAAGGTTCAGCTGGTAGGCTTCGGCATGTTCGAAGTGCGCGAGCGCCCCGCCCACAAGGGCCACAACCCCATGACCGGCGCCGAGATCCAGATCGCCGCCAGCAAGGCCCCTGCTTTCAAGGCCGGTAAGGCTTTCAAGGAAGCCCTCAACTAATCCAGATCTATTTCAAACAAACCGCCTGCAAATGGGGCGGTGACTTAAGAAAACATTGAAGCAAAAGACGGTTTAGCTTGACGGCTATGCCGTCTTTTGCTGTTTTTGAGTTGTATTCCGAACTTCTTCGATAGCCCGTGTGAAATCAAATGCGCCGATGAAGTTATAGACTATAGTGATCTCCCTTGTCTTGGATTTCTTGTCTGCGTGGGACACTTCGATGCGGTCAATAAACTCTCGGAGAACTGCCGCGTCAAGCTCCTGCATATCCGTGTACTTCTTCACCGCCGTGACAAATGCTTTGGCATTGGTTTTCTGCTGCTCCTGCTGTTTCAGCTCCTTTAGCAAAACCTCTACCATAGATTTTAAGTTGCTCTGTTCCAGCTCGTAATCGTGGGACATTTTGATAAATGAAGGACATCACCATGCTGGGTCTGACCTACCACGGCGACAAGGCCCTTCCGGAAATGGTCGCCGAGGGCGGACGTCGTGAGCAATCCCTCACCATCCCCGCCCTACCGGAAAATCTGGCAGCTGTGCAGGCCTTTGTGGACGAGATGCTCTCCGGACTCCCCTGCGACCCGGCGGCTGCCAGATGGTTAAGAAGATGTGTGCCATACGAACTGCGAACTATATCCGTGCAGACAGGACTGCGATGGGGCATGAAGTGGAAGTGCGGTACATAGCTTCGATTACCATTTAGAAAAAAGTTGTGATAAAAAGACTGATCTCTTGTGGATATAATATGGGTATGGCTTGTGTTGAGCCGAAGTTCATCGATGGCAGCATGATCGTCATTGCCATCATCGTAGGAAACTAGGTTGCCGATAATATGTATCAGCGCTCTGAACCGGACTGGCTAACCTACAATAAGCCTCTAGAGTATGCGCAGTTGATGCGCGGCGGCAATTTGGAGCAATCTATTCAAGTCACACCGGAACATCGCTTAATGGATTGAGAATAAGTGTGCACAGCCCGCCGGTCAGATGATCGGTGGGCTGTATCTTAGGGGTGTATCCTATATTCTGTGTAAACACCACAGCGTGGTGAAAATAGAGCAAAAATTGTTTGTTGGGGTGATGGCTCGTCTGCCACCCCTTGAATTCAATATAGGCAGAGAAATGTGGGCATATCAAAGGCAGCGGCTGATAGGCCGCCGTTTACTTTACCCCTGATTTGTATAGAGACCATCCCAGATTTTGTGTAAACCTTCATTGTGGTGCTTCTATTCTACACCACAATGGAAGGTGCGGGACCGTTTTTAAGGCGCTTTAGCGTCTTCGTATCAGAAAATACGATTCGATGTCACAGCAAATCTATTATTTGGCAACCGCTTCTGCTAACAATTCCTTATCAAACTCCGGGCCATCCAACTCAGCTTTATCCGCCAAGAGGTAGCGATACGCATCCACCAACAGGTCAATTCGAGGTGTCGGCACCCCATATTCCTTTCCCAAACGGCTAACGCATAAGAATCCAAATGGCACGTCCTCTGTCAGGAATCTGTGATAGGGATCCTTGGGCAACTTCACCATTTTAAGGCTGGGGTTTTCCAGACCCAGATCTTTGATATTATCATAGTCTACGTTCCACGCAACATTCATCAGTTCCAGAATGCTTTTAGGAGAACCACCAATGGCTTTGGAAACAGCACACCGCTCTTCGTCCGCAGCCATAGTAAAATCCAAAAGAATGGGGGGAAGGCATTCACCATAAAACTGGGCATCTTCTCCATTGGCCATTCTGGTAATATTGAAAATGCAGAATGGTACGTGTACCGGCGGATTTGTATTGTTCATAGAGGTATCCAGAATGTTTTCCACTGCGTAGAACTCCGGAAAAGCCTGTCTCAGTTCCTCCACAACAGCAGGGGCTGCAGCAGCAGGAATGGTAGCAAAGCTCATACTCTTTTTAGATGGCTTCATCTGCGTGGTGGCAGGATAAGTCAGCGAAGGTGAGCCCGCCAGATTTCCGCTGGTCTCGCCGATGACCACCTGCTTCTCTTTTACCTCATCCCGCAGCACGGAATAGAATTCATATGCACCCCAATTTCCGGTGCTGATCACAATCCGCTGGCCCACCTGAAGATTGCCCTTCAGCAGTTCCGCCATAGGCCTATGCCCTTTGGCGACAGTAGTCACAATCAAAAACTTTGCACCTTCTACGGCCTCACGAATATCAGTAGTGGCTTTCACTTTGAAATTTCCATTCAAGCTTCCTGTCACTGTGATACCATACTCATTGATCGCTTTTACCTTTTCAGCGTCTCGAGAAAAACCAGTCACCTCAAAGCCGCGATCTACCATCAACGCAGCCATATTATGGCCGACCTTGCCCATGCCCAAAATCGCAATTTTCATACTATATTCTTCCTTACAAAAACAGACGAATTTTCCGATCGCATATCATACAATGGCGGATAAGCTCCATTAACGGTACAGATGGCAAGCCACCTGATGGCCACCCTCCCCTGTCAACACGGGTTCCTCTGTGCGACAGCGCTCAACGCAATACTTGCACCGGGTATGAAAACGGCAGCCTGCGGGAGGATTGGCTGGGCTGGGTACATCACCCTCCAAGGAAATCGGCGGAGGCTGTGCGCCCGGAGCAGGAACCGGGATGGCAGAAAGCAACGCCTGCGTATAAGGATGCAGTGGATTTGCAAACAGATCATCCGAGGTAGCAATCTCCACAATTTTACCCAGATACATCACGGCAATCCGATCCGATATATGCTTAACCACGTTCAAGCTGTGGGCAATAAAAATATAGGCCAGCCCCAAACGGTTCTGCAAATCATCCAGCAAGTTGATGATCTGAGACTGAATGGACACATCCAGAGCGGAAACCGGCTCGTCACAAACGATCAGTTTGGGAGCCAGAGACAACGCACGGGCAATACCAATGCGCTGGCGCTGTCCGCCAGAAAATTCATGAGGATAACGATCATAGGTATCCGGCTGCAAACCAACCATATCCAGCAGTTCCTCCACCCGTTTCCGGCGGGCAGCCTTATCCGGGTAGATTTTATGAACCATCAAGGGTTCCTCAATCATCTGGCCGATGGTCATGCGAGGATTCAAAGAACTGAAAGGATCCTGGAAAATAATTTGCATTTCTTTGCGCAGGGGACGTAGTTCCTTGCGGGACAGTTTGGTAAGATCGGTTCCTTGAAACAGCACCTGTCCGGAAGTCACAGGCACCAGCTGCAAAATACTGCGTCCGGTAGAAGTCTTGCCGCAGCCGGACTCTCCCACCAAGCCAAAGGTCTCACCGGCATTTACTGTAAAACTGACGCCGTCCACCGCTCGAACAGCACCGCCGCCGGCAATGGGGAAATGTGTAGTTAAATCCACGACCTGAAGCAGAGGCGTATTTTCACTCATGGCCATCCTCCTTCATTGCCTTGCGTTCGTCTACCGTGAAGTGGCAGGCTGACTGATGTTCTGCCGTCCCCCGAAGTGTCGGTGATTCCTTGCGGCAACGTTCCTGACACCAACGACAGCGGGACGCAAATCGGCAACCCTCACCAATGTCAGAGAGTCGGGGAACCACTCCTCTGATGGTAGTAAGCCTTTTCCGTTTGTCATCAATACGGGGAATGCAGTCTAGCAACCCCTCTGTATAGGGATGCTGGGGATGCTCAAACAGGTCCTTTACCGGAGCAATCTCCATCACCCGTCCCGCATACATGACCATGACCCGATCCACCATATTGGCCACAACACCCAGATCATGGGTGATGAGAATAGTCGTCATACCAATTTTTTTTCGAAGGTCACGCATCAACTCCAGAATCTGCGCCTGAATGGTCACGTCCAGCGCCGTGGTAGGTTCGTCTGCAATCAGCAACTTGGGGTTGCAGGACAATGCAATGGCAATCATTACACGCTGTCGCATACCGCCGGACATCTGGTGAGGATATTCCTTAACTCGCTTTTCCGGGTCGGGTACACCCACCAGCTCCAGCATTTCAATCGCTTTCTCCATAGCTGCCGCACGAGGAAGCTTCTGGTGGATGCGCACGGATTCAGCGATCTGATGTCCCACCTGAAACACCGGATTGAGAGATGTCATCGGCTCCTGAAAGATCATGGAGATCTGAGAGCCGCGAATTTTCTGCATCTCGCGTTCGGTGGCCGTCAATAGGTTCTTTCCTTCAAACAGTACTTCACCGCCCAGAATTTTGCCCGGGGGTGTAGCCAGCAAACGCATAATGGTAAGGGAGGTTACACTCTTACCGGAACCGGATTCGCCAACGATGCCCAGCGTCTCACCGGCCTGCAGCGCAAAAGAGACGCCGTCCACCGCGGGCAGCAAACCCGTTGGCGTGTAAAAGCCAACTGATAAATCTCGTACCTCAATAATGGTATCCATGGGATTACTCCTGACTGATTATGGTCGACTAGTTGCCGAGCTTCGGATCAAAGTGGTTACGGAGCCAGTCACCAACCATATTGACACTCAGCACCGTGATTGTAATTGCAATACCCGGGAAAATGGTCAGCCAGGGTTCTGTCAGCATATAGGTACGGCCCTCAGTGAGCATCGAGCCCCAGGTAGGAATGCTGCTGGGCACACCCAGCCCCAGGAATGTGAGACTTGCTTCCATCAGGATGATTCGTCCTGTTTCCAGACTGGCCACCACCAGCGCCGGTGCAATAACATTGGGCAGGATATGACGCAGCAAAAGGCGACCGTCCGGCAAGCCCAGAGAATAGCCAGCCTGCACATACTCCAGCTCTTTGGCCGCCATCACTTCTGCACGCACCACCCGGGCATACTTTACCCAGCCGGTGATAATCGCCACAATGATGATGTTTTGAATCCCAGGACCCAAAACGCCCATCAGCGCAATGGCCAGAAGCGTAAACGGAAACGCCAGCTGCACATCACCCAATCGCATGATAATGGTGTCAATCCAGCCACCGTAAAAGCCAGCCAGCAGCCCCAGAGTGGAACCCACAACCAAGCCAAACAGTGTGCCCGCCAATCCAATAAAAACGGAAACTCGGGCGCCATAGATGATCTGAGAGAGGATATCCCTGCCCAGGTTATCCGTTCCAAAGACATGGCCTTTCGTGAAGGGCTCAATGAGTCTGGAACCAAGATCTTTCAAAGTGGGGTCATAAGGGCTGATTACTGGTGCAAAGACAGCCATCAGAACCAGCAGGGCTATAATGCCCAATCCAAAATTTCTGCCCCAGTCAATTTTTCTATAGCCCCGAGAAGAGGTTTTCTTTTTTATGTTCATAGGTACTTCCCCTTGTTTTCCACTGTCCGCCATTACTTCTTCATGGAGTTCAGCTTGATTCTCGGATCAATGAAACAGTATCCGATATCAACCAGCAGGTTGATGACAACAAAGACCGTTGCACTGATCATCACGACCGCCTGTACCACGGGATAGTCACGGCTGTAAATGGAATCCACTGCCAGCTTTCCTATCCCCGGCCAGCCAAACACAGTTTCGGTAATGACAGAACCTCCCAACAGATGGCCTACTTCCAGACCGACCATGGTAACCACCGGCAGTAGTGCATTGCGCAGGGCATGATAGAGAACACCAATCCGGGAAAGTCCCTTCGCCCGAGCTGTACGCACGTAATCAGAGCTGAGGACCTCCAGCATGGCCGAACGGGACTGCCGGGTAATGGCAGCCATAGAAAACAGTCCGACGGTCAGCACCGGCATCACCAGTTGCAGCGGAGTATCACCCCGGCCAGAGGTGGGCAGCAGCCCCAGGGTACTGGAAAACAGCAATATCATCAGCAGTCCCATCCAGAAGGAGGGGACAGCCTGTCCGATAACCGCAATGGTACGGGCAATAAAATCAATGGGGCCGTCACGTTTGACTGCTGCCAGCACACCCAGCGGTACACCGATGAGCACAGCCAGCAAAGCACCGCAGACAGCCAGTTCAATGGTCGCAGGAAAACGCTCAAGCACCATATCAAGAGCCGGCCTGGAATAGATTAACGAATCTCCAAAGTCACCACGAATCGCATCCTTTATAAAACGGATGTATTGCACAATAATGGGGTCGTTAAATCCCATTGACTCTCTAAAAGCCTCAACTTCTTCAACGGGAGTGCTGGGGGGGAGCAGGAGCAGCGTGGGATCACCACTGAGATGCAGAATAAAAAATACAACGACAGAAATACCAAATATGACAAAAATTGCCTGCAGAAGCCTGCGGCAGATATATTGCTTCATTTTCTTTGTACCTTCTCCGTGAGGAATAGGCCATGCCGGCCATCCGTATAAAAGAAACCGGCACGTGCCTTCCGGCCCGTGCCGGTTATCACGCATTACTTGATAACCATCTCAACACCGAGGACGATTTCGTCCAGGCGAGGCGTCCAATCAAGGCGTTCGCTTACACCGTAGATGCTGTGGAGCTGATACAGAGGCACCAGATAGGCGCGGTCCTTGATCATCTGCTGCACTTCGGACCAAACCTTATTAGCCTCCTCATCATCCATGATACTGGAAGCCTTCTTGAACAGCGCGTCAAACTCGGCATCGTTGTTCACAGAAAAACGCTCGCCGCTGCAGAGCATGATACGCAGAGTCTGAGAGTTTTCGGCATAGGGGCCGCCCAAACCGCTGATGTGCAGAGGTTGAATTGTCTTGGCAGCCAGCAGCTCGCGCTGGGCCAGAGACTCGGCGGTAATAACATTGACTTCAATGCCAATCTCAGCAAGCTGAGCGGAAACAGCCTCGGCCACTTCCTTGAAAGCGGGCTGAGCACCGGGGACCACAGACAGGTCGAAGCTCAGGCCGTCAGCATAGCCAGCATCGGCCAGCAGGGCCTTGGCCTTCTCAACATCGTGGGGATATGCTTCAATGGTAGCGTCATAGCCTTTCCACTGAGGCAGGCTGGGGGTGGAAACGGTAGAGCCAATACCTTTAAGGACCGTAGCAATGATCTCTTCCTGATTCACACCATAGTTGATAGCCTGACGAACCCGGACATCCTGCAGAGGATTGTTGCTCTCAGGCGTAATCTGGTTGAAGGCCATGTAAATAATGCGGTTCGCAGGGGCACTGATCACGGTTACACCGTCCTTATCCTGCAGTCTTGCGACCTGGCTGGGCGGCAGAGCAATGGCGATATCGGCCTCTCCGTTTTCAAGGGCCAGCATTCTGGTGCTCTCCTCGGCCACAACCTTAAAGGTCAACTTCTCAACAGAGGGGGCGCCCTTCCAGTAGTCGTCGTTTTTCTCCAGAATCACGTGGCTACCGTCGACCATCTCCACGAACTTGTAGGGGCCGGTGCCAACGGGGCTGAGCGCGAAGCCTTCATTGCCGACTTCCTGAATATAACCGGCAGGCTCCATCGCCAGATAGGTCATGCGCAGAGGCAGACTGGGGAACGGATCAGTGGTAACAATGTTGACTGTGTACTCATCAATAACGTCCACATGGTCGATCCGGCTGAAGTCGCCGCGCAGAGAAGATCCGAACTCGGCATCCAGGATACGCTCCACATTAAACTTGACGGTTTCGGCGTTAAATGCCTCACCATTGTGGAACTTGACGCCCTCTTCCAGCTTAAACTGCCAGGTCAGATCGTCAATGTTCTCCCAAGACTTGGCCAGCAGAGGCTGTACCACACCGTTAGCATCGGCACGGGTCAGGGAGTCGTACATGTTAAAGCAGATCGATGCGGTGGTAGTGCCAGTGGCTTTGTGCATATCCAGGGAAGAAATATTAGTACCCTGGACAATGACAACTTCTTTCTTCGCAGTCTCTTCTCCTGTGGTGTCGGTGCCAGCGGGAGTGTCAGAAGAGCCACCGCAGGCGGCAAGGGCGAGCAGCATGCAGCCTGCCAGCAGGGCCGCTATGGTCTTTCTGAATTTTGGCATAACTTTTTTCTCCATTTCTAATTGTGTTTTTCAAGAGCAACGCAGTGTTAAAATTCCTCAAAGACGCCCGTTTCATAAAAGCGTCCCATACTGGACATACAGGGCTGGTGCAGACCAACGTACATAGTTTGCTGCTCCACATCACAGAAAGCACCATAGGTCGTTTGGGCGATGCCGTCGCCTTCACCGGTATTGTGCCGACAAATACTATTCTGCGGGAAATGATCATGGTCACTCATCAACTGCCAACCAGTGATAGGATCTACCACGCCGGGAAGCAACTCAGTAATACGAGCGTGACGGTAGTGGGTGGAGGCATACTCCTCAAATCCTTTGGAAAGGTGCTGCAATTTTTCAGAAGTATAGTGGTTTGTCAGCACCACTTGATCCCGGCCATCCGTCCGGACATAGCCGTTCCACTGCACCTCGTAACTGCTGATGGTCCCGCTGGAGGCAGCGATGTAATTCATACCAGAGGCGCGCGGCTCCCGATCCAGATAGATCCCCAAATCATCCACCGTACGCATTTCTCTGAGAATGCGGTGGGTGTTGGGCAAAATTTCGCCTTTTGCAAACATTCCTGCGTCCACCGGCAGCTTTTTCGACCAGACTCCGCTGCTGGTGAGACTGACTCCCCTACTGTTGATGCCATTGCCAGGACCGGTAACAATGCCCGCAAAACCGATTTCAATCATCTTCAGTCCGTCCGGATAGATCCGCTTGAGAACAATATTTTCTTTCGGGCCCAACCCATTGTCCCTGGTTTTCATGGTAAATGTGCGGGTGTTTCCTTCTTTGTCCACCATGGTCTTGGCAAACTGACTGCACTCCGGCACAATCCACTTCATAGCAAAGTAGAGCTGCAGATTCATAAGCAGAATATCCCGATAGGGCAGTCCACTGCCCTGTGCGATACCCTCGATCTCTTGAATCAGATCCGGTTGGTGCATTTTCAAATAGGTCTCATTAGCTGACAGATATGTATTGATGCCGTTCCAGTCAGATTGATATTCTTCATCAATCCACTCTTTCAATGCCTCCAGATTTTCCCGAATCAGCGGAGCGGCCTGTGCACCGTGGATTAAACCCTGTTCCCGGTCATTTCCCACCAGCAAAAAGGAGCGGGAACGATAGGCAGGATTTTCATTCAACATGGCAACTCTCATAGGTTCCTCCAAACTCAATCCATAGTCTCAAATGCCGTCTTAACGGATGATACGATCCTCAGGGCTTTCCGTCAAAATCTCGGCACCGTTTTTGCGGACGACAACCGTGTCTGAATGACGCGTGGAACCCCATCCCGCAAAGACCAGACCGGGTTCAACGGTAATAACCATTCCCTCTTCCAAGATCAAATTGGAACCCTTGCCCAGAGAAGGAGACTCATGTAAGCTCAAGCCCAGGCCGTGGCCCACACGCCCAGGCAGGAAATCGCCAAAACCGGCCTCAATATAGGCGGAAACAGCTTTATCGTAAACCTCACCGGCAGTAACACCTTCGCGGACAGCCTCAAAGCCGCGCTTTCTGGCCTCCAGCATGGCATCATACGCGCGCTCATATTTCTCAGGCAACTTACCAATCATGACCGTTCTTTCGTTCTCGGAGTGATATCCTCCGATAGCAGCCCATACAACAGGGAGACAAACCTCACCCTCCAAAGGCACGCGGTTACTGGAGCACTCACAGCCATAGGGGACACGATAGCCGGAATTGGAATAGCTCCACAGCGCAGTAACAATACCGCCCTCGGTATTGCCAAAGGAACTCACTTCATATTCTCCCAGTTCCTTGGACCAAACCTCGCGCATTCTGATTTCGGCAGCAGTACTGGCCTCAATCTCGCTCTTGCGAATGTTTTCCAGTGCGGCCAACATACCCTGATTGGTCAGGTAGGAGGACATCCGCAGCAAATTAATCTCATATTCATCCTTGATCATACGGGAGCGAAGCAGGAAGTCAGAGACATCCTTCAATTCACCAGCCTTGGTCGCTTCCTGAATCTTAGCATACTGAGCAAGGGAAACAAAGTCACCTTCAAAGCCAATGGCCTTGCCCGTGAGTTTCAGGTCTTCAAAGATAATACCAATAGCGGAATAGGCATCATTGGCAATCGGTTTCTGGTCGGCCCACATACCGAACAACCGGATATCTTCCAGTGCAGCTTCGTCAGCAGAGTGGTTCGCACGCAGGCTGTGAACCAGTAGAACAGCCTCCCCCTCAGAGGGGACGATGACTACTACGGGATGGCTGTAAAGAATGGGATTGAAGCCCGAGAGGAAAAACGTATTCTGGGGTTTAAAGCAAATCAGACCATCCAGACCACGGCTGGCCATCTCAGCCTGCACCTTTTTCACTTTTTGACGGTACAGCTCTTTTCTGTCATACCGCTTAATATCGTCTTTAACTTTGTTAATATCAATGCTCATAACGATTCCCTTCTGTGTATTGAAATAAATTCAAATAGACTTTGACAAAACATTTATTTATTTGACATATTATTATATACTATTTCTACTCCCTTGTAAATACTTTTTTGTATTTTCAAGAATTGCTTTTAATCTTTTCGGTGAAACATCCAAGGCAATACCGCAGCATTTACAGATTAGCTGAAATGGCTGACCAACTGCGGTTTACCAGCCTTGATTTTTTGGTAGCGTTCCCGACTCTTGATGCGGTGTCTGCGAAGCTGTTCCTGCCGCTTGATTTCCTCCGGTGTCAGCTCCGGTTCGGGCAGTTCAAACCGTCCGATAAATTTCAGATAAATCTCAACCTCCTGCACCCGATTCCAGTCAATCTTTTCCGGGACGTGGACAATGATTTTTCAATAAACTCATCCTGATTGGCGATGGCAAAGGTGCTGGTTGTTCGGATGGTTTCCAAAACAAGCTCTCTGACCGATTTTGTCCGAATACAGTGACCGCTGCAAGCATGAGTGCGCTTTTGATGTGCCGGCGTGTAGGTGGAGCAATCGTAAAAATCAGAGGGATAGGGATTGTTCTCCGTACCGCCTTTGGAACGGTGATTGGTCATTTTCGCTCCGCAGTCGGCACAGAACAGAAGTTCAGTCAGCGGATTGGCTTCGCCAAGCGTATCGTGGCGTCTCGGTGTCTTTCGCAGTTTCTGTGCAAGCTCTCACGTTTCCTTATCTGCAATCGCTTCAAGGGTGTTCTCAAAGATCAGCCGGTTGTAACCGTTTCATTGCGAATCATCCGTAAAATTTTATCCTCAATCGCATATCTTTCCGAGCACCTCGATCGTGACCGCTTCGTCCTTCCCCATTTTGGTTATCGCATAGCGCGAGATCCCCGCCTTTTCGGCAAGCTCGAGCTTGGTCATCCCTTTATCTAAAAGCAAGTGCCAAAGTTTTTTTATGACTGACTGTCACCGGGATTCCTCTGTATCGATCGATGTTCAACGCAGATAGTATATCACAAGCTCGCTCGAAAATCAATGCGCTCGATTATCAGTTTCCAAATATGCGCTCGATTATCAGTTTCCAAATATGGCGTGAATTGTTCTTGAACTTTTTTATGGGTTTGGAAAAATGCAGGGTGTTCACCGTAGTAGTAGTGAGAAAAGAGATACCGCAGCAAGCATATGATTGTTTCTTATTAGGAACACTGTAAATACAAGGCTTTTCGGGGCCTGCAATCCGAAAAAAATAATATTTGATCTATCACATTACGCAGAAAGCCGTCCAGGTGTTATCTTGGGCGGCTTTTTTGCGTGGATAGACCGGAAGGAGGCAGAAAAATAATTACAGAAATTTAAGCCGCAAAATTGTGCAACTTTTACGAAAAGGAGGTTAGTGAATGGCAGATGAAAAACTGAATACGGGCCCCGAGGCGCAAACCGAGGAGGCCCCTGCGCCCGCTGTGGCTGATCCGGCCCACGGGGAGGCCGCTGTTCCCGAACACCCGCTGGAACAGGCCGGGCCTGCCGAGCCCGGCGATGTGGTAATCTCTGCGGAGCAGATTGACGCGCTCATGGCAGAAAAGCGGCAGGCGGCCCGGGCCGAGGTGGAAAAGGCAGAGGTATCCCGTGAACCGGAAGCTGGGGCTCCTGCGCTGGATCGTCCTGCCGCTGAAAGCGAGAAAACCGAAAAGCCGCGCCGGGGCTGTCCCCCTAAGTCTGATAAGGCGGAACGCACCGGGCCGGAGGCTGAAAAGGAACCCAAAAAGTCCGGGCCCCGCAAGGGCCGCCCCTCTAAGGCTGACAAGGCGGCCCCCGGCGAGGCCCAGCCGTCCAAACGAGACAAATTGTCCCGAAGTGGCGGGAAAGCTCCCGAAGCTCCTGTTCCCCCGGATGCCGGAAAGGATAAGCCCGCAAAGGAGGCCGCTCCCCCGGAGCAAGGTGTGACGGAGCCGGCTGTGCCGCCCCGCCCTGTGGAGGAAGGAAAGCTGGTCTATCTGAAACTTTCCGAACTCCATCCGTTCCATACATTCCGCCCCCATCCGTTCAAGGTGCGGGACGATGCCAAAATGCAGGAAACCGTGGCATCCATCAAGCTCAACGGCGTTATGGTGCCCGGCCTTGCCCGCCCAGAAAAGGACGGAAACGGCTATGAGATTGTGGCAGGCCATCGCCGCTGCCGTGGCAGCGAGCTGGCTGGGCTGGAGGAAATGCCCTTTATTGTCCGGGATATGACCGACCACGAGGCGGTGGAGGCCATGAAGGACAGCAACAAGCAGAGGGATCAGATGCTCCCCAGCGAACTGGCCGCCCTTTTGGATCTGGATGTAGAGGACATCAAGCACCAGGGCTCCCGGCTGAAAAATGTGGCTGAGGGCGATGTGGGGAAACGCTCGGTTGAAATCGTGGGCGAGGCGCATGGCATGAACTATAAAAAGGTTATGCGGTATCTGCGCCTTAACCATCTTGTCCCGGAGCTCATGGATACAAAAGTAAGGTGCACTGTGGATGCAGCATCACAAATCTAACCGCTGGAGGGT
>OLGD01001373.1_pt1 | contig 37352 bp, 30 predicted proteins | sample 1605311 | NCBI WGS metagenome assembly OLGD01 (sample SAMEA3888917, study PRJEB22519) | human gut metagenome | biome: human gut; feature: human-associated habitat; material: faeces | place: Denmark | collected 2010
AGGTTCCGGCTCGTCGCCGAGTCAACGTTTTTCTCTTATTTCGCACGAGTCATTATTCAGTACGCATCACCAGTTGGAAGGTCACTTTTCCATTCGGCGGCGTGGGGACGCGGTCGAGGTTGGCGAGCAGCCGTTTGATCGACTCATCCATCGCTTTCACGCCGCTCGGTTTGAGCACGCGGGCGTCGGTGACCCGGCCGTCGGCGGCGATCGAAAGCTGAATCAGCACCTCCGGCAGCCGGTCGCCGAGCAATGAGCGCGGCGGCTGGGTCCAGCGGTATTTGAGGTAGTTGCCCACCCGGATGCCGTAGCGCATGTCGAACTCATCCTTCGCTCCGCCGCCGGGCGTCCGGTGGTCGGGTTTGCCGTAGGCCTGGCCGACGTCGCGGCTGCCGATGGGGACGGCGGAGTTGTAGTTGCTGCCGCCGCCGATTTTGCCACTGTTCCCGGGGCGGTAGACCTGACGCTGCGCCTCCTCCACATTCCGCGGACGGGTGGAGGTGCGCGAACGCGAACTGCTCTTGGGCTTTGCCGTGGACCGGCTCGACTGCTTCGCGCTGCTTTTCGGCCTGGTCTTCGGCTTCGGTTTTGTTTTGGGCTTCGCCTGCTGCCGCGCCGTACGCTTCACCTTCGGTGCGGCGGGTTCTTTGATGCGGGGCGGCGGAGCGATTTTCGGTGCCGCCGGCTCCGCCACCCGCGGCGCCGGCTCCGGTACTTCCGGTTCCGGGGCGGCAGGCTCCGGGGCCGCGGCGCCGGGATTCGGCGAGGGCGGGCGGCGCTCCGGCGGGCCGACCTCCCAGTCGTGCGACAGCTCCCGGCCGCCGATCTTGACCCGGAAGGCGTTCTCCTCCGGCGGGTTTCGCCAGTTCTCAAATGCGAGATAGCCGATCGGCCCGAAGAGGATCAGCAGGTGAATCACCAGCACATGGGTGAAGATCTTCCCCCGGTGTCCGCCCGGAGTTCTCCGCGGGGCGGCAACCCGCCCCGGAGCAATCGGCATGGTGTGTGGCCCCAGCCGGTTCATTTGCCCTCGGCCTGGGTTACCAGCGTGATCTCACGGAACCCGGAGTTTTTGATGAAAGTGAGCAGTTCAATCACGTCATTGTAGGAGCGTTCGCCGTCGGCGCGCAGCAGCACGGTGGTCTTGGGGGAACGCTCCCGGAGCTGTTTGAGCAGTTCGACCAGTTCATCTTTCGTAACCGTCTCCCGATCGAAAACGATCGTGCCCTGTTTGGTCAATGTGACGCTTTTGAAGTCGGTTTCGGGCAGTTTGTCGGCGTTCATTTCCGGCGGATTGACCGAGGTGCCGTACTCCATCAGCGGCATCGTGATCATGAAGACGATCAGCAGAAGAAAGGTCAGGTCGAGCAGCGGCGTCACGTTGATCTGGTCAATCGCCGCCATCTGGGAACGCGATCTCTTGCGGCGCATGGCTACGCCTCCGGCGTTTCCGCCCCGTGGAGGACGGAGGGGTGTGTAAACGCTGTTGCCGGTGCCGTCACAGGCGCCGGTGCCGGAACCGGCGGAGCCGGCGGCGTGTTGGTTGTCGACGCGTTCCGGTCGAGGGCGAGCTGTTCGAGCTTGATCCGCACCATGAACTCCTCGGTGAAGTTGTCCATGGTGACGGTGAGGTTGCGGATTGTCGCGGTGAGCAGGTTGTAGCCGACCAGGGAGGGGATGGCCACGATCAAGCCGGCCACGGTGGTGAGCAGTGCTCCGGCGACACCGGGGGCGAGGGCGGTGAAGTCCGACTTGCCCGCCGCGGCGATGCCGCAGAAGGCGAGCATGACGCCCCACACCGTGCCGAAGAGTCCGCAGAAGGGGCTGACGCTGACCAGCGTGGCGAGCAGACCGATCCGGGTTTCCAGCTCCTGGATCTGGCCGGAGACCTCCCGCTCGAGCACCGCTTCGATGGCGTTGTACTGGGCGTCGGAGAGCTTGACCGGCCGGGTGTTGATTCCGGCGGCGAACTGCTGGTTCTGCGCGTCGCTTTCGTAGAATTCGAGCAGTTTGCCGACGCCGGCGGAGTAGATGATCCCGACCGGGCTGGCATCGAGCTGCCCTTCGCGCACCAGCGCCGGAGTGGCGATGTTGCGCTTGTTGCTGCGGAATCGGGCGATGAAGCGCTGGGAGAGTTTGCGTGCCCGGTAGAGCGCCATCGCCTTGTCGATCATGACGGTCCAGGTGAAGACCGAGCCGATGAGCAGCAGAACGACGATGCCTTTGCCGACGTTGTCGCTGTTTTCAAACGCATAATAGACGCCCGGAGACGCCGCGAAAAGGGTGAACGGGATGCCCATAGATAAAAACTCCGCCGAAAGTTGAAAAATGCACTTTATAAAATATAATACAGGGATTATATTCTACAAGTAGAATTTTTAAGGGAAATTCACATTAATTTCGGAGAAAAACATGTCCCAGCAGAAACTCGTTCTCGGTTTCGACATTGGCGGAACCAAAATCGGCATCGGTCTCGGAACCGGCGACGGAAAACTTCTCGGCAAGGGCCGGATTGAAAACGTCAACACCCGTCCGGAGGATGTTCTCCCGGAAATGGTCCGCGTGGCGCGGAAACTGGTCGAAGAGGCCGGGCTGAAAATGGCGGACATCGCTGCGTTCGGCATCTCCGCGCCGTTCCCCGCCGACCCGGTCAACGGCATCCTCACGGCGCCCACCAACAATGCGTTGTGGCGGAATGTGCCGATTCTCCGTTACCTCAAGGACGAGCTCGGCATCGACGGCTGTTTCGAGAATGACGCCAACTGCGGCGCACTGGCCGAGTGGTTCTTCGGCGCCGGGCGCGGATGCACCGATTTCATCTATCTTACGATGAGCACCGGCATCGGCGGCGGCATCATCGCGGCCGGGCGGCTGGTCCGCGGCAACGGCACCACCCTCAGCGCCGGGGAGCTCGGCCATATCTGCGTCGAGCTGAACGGGCGGCAGTGCAACTGCGGCATGAAGGGGTGCTATGAAGCCTACGCGGGCGGGCGTGCTCTCGCTCAGCGGATGCAGGAGGAGCTGCGCGACAAACCCGACAGCATGATCATGCAGCTGGTCGGCGGAGACGTGGAGAAGATCGATATGGTGCCGTTCGAGAAGGCGGTCCGCGCCGGGGATCCCTACGCGGTGGCGCTGTGGGACGAGATGAGTCTGCGCAACGCGCAGGCGTTCGGCATGTACATCAACATCTTCAATCCGCAGCGGCTGGTGCTCGGCACGCTGGCCTGGGCGGTCGGCGACCTTTACACCGATCCGATCCGGAAGTATCTGCCGCGCTTCTGCTGGGCGGCGCCGCTGGCCGCCTGCGAAATCGTACCGAGCGAACTTCGGCGCGACATCGGTTACTATGCGGGCGTGGCCGCCGCGCTCAACTACCTCAAGGAACAGGGCCGATAGTCCGTTCCGCGCCGCGGATGCGTCGGAGAGACGGCATTGAGCGGCGCAGCAGAGACGAAGCCGAATCCGGCGGAACCCCGCCGTTTCGGCGCCGGATCATGTTTCCCGCGCCGGGGAGGAGAAGGAGAAACGCGGTTATTTCTCCGTCGCGACCGGTGCCGGAGTCCGGTTTCCCGGTTCCGGCAGGAGGTAGCGATAGGCCGCGCGCGCGATAGATGCACCGTAGGCGAGCATGGAGTTGCGGTCCACGGTGATCTTTCCGAAGTTGGCAAAGGGGATTGCGATCGTCTGGGCGTTGCGCACGAAGGGCAGTTCGGCGGCATAGTGTTTGATCGTTCTGCCCTGTGTGTAGTTTTGCGCGGTGTTCCACGAAGTGCCGAAGGGGATGTTGTTCTGCTTGAAGTAGGGGGCCTGCGGAACCCGCTCCGCCTCCAGCTGATCGGCGAAGCGCTCCATTTCGTGGTCCATCCGCGCGATTCCGATGCCGACCATATAGGAGGTCTCGTTCGAGTTGCCGCGAAGCCACGGGCAGTGCAGATCCAGCACGAATGCGGGTTTTTCGCGGAGCAGCAGGGCGCGGAGCGCGATTGTTTCCGGATAGATGCCCGGCGGCTGATCGTCCCGCGCGTGGTCGTGCGGAACGCGGTTCTTGCCCTGATCTCCCTCTTCCATACCATCCTTGTCGACGAACGGGACGGCGAACACCGCGACGTGCTGCCGGAATGTGCGCCCGAATCGATCGTCCGCCAGAACCGCGCGCAGAAAACCCTCCATGGCGTGGGTCGCCATCGTTTCGCCCGCATGGTGACGCGACGTGAGCAGGATTGTGAATTTCGGAGTGTTTTCCCGGAGTGTGAGCAGTTCCACCTTCCTCCCTTTTCAGCTGCGGCAGAGTATGCCGGGGCGCGGCGGGTTCCCGATAGCGGCGGGGCATGCCGTTTTGTCTCCCGGGAAGCCCGAACTGCTCCCGCCGCCGCCCCGGGGCTGTTGAAATCTCACCGGTCCCGGTTGCTGAAAAAAACTTCGATCTTTTTTTATCGAATGAGTTGAAAAAAGCATCTTTCATGTTATATTGGGTAATAGATAAATAATTATCGATCGAAAGAGATCGATGGCTGATTGGATCAATTTCAGGCAAAAAGCCTGTAGAAAGATTTCCCTCTTTCCCTTCTCCCGACCGGACGCTTTCCCGGCGTCCGGTTCCGTCCGTTCTTTCCCTGGGCGGACGGGCGCCGGCCGAATCCCCCCATACTTCGGCCGGCGTTTTTTTTGCGTTTATTCTAGGGAACCGGCGTTTTTCCGCCGGGCCTTTCCGGCGGAGATGCCGAACTTTCTCTTGTAGAGTTTGAGAAAGTAGTTGCTGTCGCAGAAGCCGGTCGCGGCGGCGATCTGGTCGATGGTGAGGTCGGATTCCTCCAGCAGGGCACAGGCGTGGCGCATGCGCAGCTCCAGCAGATACTGGATCGGAGAGGTGTCGAACTCCTGATGAAATTTGCGCAGGAACTGGTTTCGGGACATGCCGGAGCGTCTGGCGAGCAATTCGAGAGTCAGCTTTTCGTTGAAGTGCTGTTCCATGTATTCCGCAGTGTCGGCCAGCCGGAGATCGTGGCGAATGTACTGGGGGGTCCATGACTGGGCGAGCAGAAGCAGCAGCATGCTGAAGCGGGAACGCAGCTGCACATGTGCGTTCGGCGTCTTCTCTTCGTAGATGCGGAACATCTGGCTGAGGAGCTTCCGGACATCGTGGAACAGCAGTCCGCTGAGCCGCAGCTGGAAACTTCGGCACTCGGAACGGAACAGCTCCTCGCGGTTGTGCAGAAAGGAGAGCGTCACCCCCATCGCCTGAAACAGATCCGGCGCACAGGAGAGATTGTACAATTCGCACCCCGTCGTTTCCGGATATCCGTGACGGCAGCCCGGATGAATGATCGTGACGCAGCCCGGATAAAGATTGCCGCGCGCCCCGTCGAGGAGCTGCACCGCCGTACCGGCAACGATCATCACGATCTCGATGCAGCTGTGCCCGTGTTCCCCCACCGGATTTTTCAGAATGTGATGGGTCATGTCGAAAAGGATGTCGTCGACCTGGCCGGAGGGAGAATAAATTTCCATAACGGAACTCCGTATTTGACATCGCATCGCTTCTTTTGGTGATAATATATGATATTTTGGTGATTTTATCAAGGTTTTTTTCTGAAAATCTGGTATAATGTCAGATAGAGAGAACGAAGAAAACAGGAAACTGAAACGCAGATGAACGATCTTCGAACATTACCGGGCGCCTGGTGCCGGATTCCCGGGGGCAAAGCGGACTATTCGCTGTTCCGGCGGAAATTTCATCTTGGAGCTCCGGCGCGTCTTCGACTGCTGGTGAGTGCGGACAGCCGGTGCAATCTGTATCTGGATGGTGAATTTCTCTGCCGCGGTCCGGTTCGCGGCGATCTCGAACATTACCACTATGAGTGCCGTGAGGTGGAACTTGCCGCCGGAGATCATCTGCTTGCCGCCGAAGTTCTGCATTGGAGCGACGGGTTTCTCGCCCCCTGGAGCGAAGTTCATTATGACGCCGCGTTCCTTCTGCTCGGCGAGTGCGGCGGGGAGCTGCTTTCGACAGGAGGAGCGTGGAGGTGCTATGCTGATTCCCGGCGGCGTCTCCGCCCCTGGAAGGAGGCGTGGAGCTACAGCGGCAATGTTCCGATTGCTCCCATGGAGGAGTATTCCGGGGGCACGGTTCTTGAGGATTGGAATACGCTTTCCTTCGATGATTCCGGCTGGAGCTCGCCGGAGAAAGTCGCATTTCCCTGTTTCGCCGGCAGCTGCCGCGTCGATCCACCCAGTCGGTGGAAGCTGCGGGAGAGCACAATTCCGCCGATGGAGACCGAAGCGATCCGGATTGCCGCGATATTGAGCGGAGAGGCCGGTTCTCTGCGTCTGACTGCGGAAGGCGTTCTGGCCGGACATGTCCCGGCCGGGAAACATGCGGTTCTGCTGGATCTCAGGCGCTACTACACTCATCTGCCCTGCCTTCGGGCACAGGGAGGAGCGGGAAGCTGCCGCATGGCCTACGCGGAAGCGTTGTTTCTGGAGGGGGCGAAGTGTGCCCGCCGGGATCCGGTTCCGGGCGGCGCGATTGGGGAAAACGGCTATGCCGACCGGATTGAATTTGCCGGAGGAAAGGCGAAGTTTCAGCCGTTCTGGTACCGTTCCGGGCGGTATGTCGAACTGGAGTTCGAACTGTCTCAGGCGGTCGAGATGGAACTGCGTTTTGAATTTCTCGCCTATCCGCTGAAGCGGCGGGTGGAGTTTCACGCTCCGGAGGATCCGGCGCTCGAGAGGATTTTCGAGACCGCGTGGCACACCGCCCGCTGCTGTGCGCATGAGCACTACGAGGACTGTCCCTACTGGGAGCAGATGCAGTACGCGGGCGACACCCGGATTCAGGCGCTGATCTCCTATATCGGCAGCGGGGACGGGCGACTGGGACGGCAGGCGATCCGCCAGTTCGACGAATCCCGGATTGCGTCGGGTCTGACGATGTCGCGTTATCCCACGAACTTCCGGCAGGTGATACCGGGCTTCAGTCTGTTCTGGATCATGATGGTGGCCGATCACTACTCGTTTTTCCATGACGTGGAGCTCATTCGTGAGCACTGGAACGGAATTCGGGATGTACTGGATTTCTTTGAGACTCACCGTCTGGAATCCGGCCTGATCGGACCGGTGGCGGGGTGGAATTTCAGCGACTGGGTTCCCGGCTGGCTGCACGGCAGCAGCAGCCGCGGCGAGGAGCTGCCCGAGACGCTGTTGAATCTTCTGTATGCCGAGTGCTGCCGTCTTGCCGGAGAGCTGGCGGAGGCGGCGGGCGTGGAAGGTTCCGGATATGCTGACCGCCGGGCGCGGGTGCTGGCGGCGGTAAACCAGTTCTGCTATGCGGAGAAGGAGCAGCTTTATACCGATGTGCCGGGGCGTCCGTGGTACAGTCAGCATGCGAATGCGTGGGCGGTTCTGGCGGGGGCGGCCACCGGAACGCGGGCGGAAAAGCTGGCGGATGCGGTGCTGGGGGATCCGCGCCTTGGCCGCTGCACCCTCTATTTTTCATTTTACCTGCTGGAATTGATGCGCAAACTGAACCGCTACGATGATTTCAGAAAAATTCTGGAACAATGGAGCGGAATTCTGGAACAGGGGTTCACGACGTTTCCGGAGTGTCCCGGCGAGACCCGCAGCGATTGCCACGCCTGGAGTGCCGGCCCGTTCTATCAGTTGCTGAAGTGGCGGCGGCCGCAAAGTTGAGGGAATATTTTGTCACGTAACGGAGGGAGGAATCATGAAGGAGGTGCTGATGAGAAAAGAGAGACGCAGCGTTCGGGCGGAATATGATTTTACTCTTATTGAACTCCTGATCGTGATCGCGATCATCGCGATTCTCGCCGCGCTGCTGCTGCCGGCGTTGAATAAATCGCGGGATCGGGCGCAGACGATCAAATGTCTGGGCAACCTGAAGCAGATCGGCACTGCCGCCGCCGCCTATTCTGTTGACTTCGAGGGGTATGTCGTCAGCCAGAACATCGGCCGTGGTACCAATTATGTATGGGACTGGCAGTACGGTTCCCGTTATCTCGGTTACTCGATTTCCTCCTCCGGCTATCCGGTCAACGCGTGGCCGGTTTTCCGCTGCCCGGCGGATACGACGGAGATTCTCATCGATGGGAAAAACAAAAGCAATCAGCGGCAGTCCTACGGATTGGTTTCACTGATTCAGGGATTCGAAATCAACGGGGCCGTCACTCCCATGCCGAAATTGAATCGCTTCAAACGCCCTGCAGCCACCTATCAGGTCGCGGAATCCGACTACCGGGGGCTGATGGAATCAACCAATGTCGCAAGTTTCAAAAACAGCCGGGTAGGGGAGAACAGTTCGGATTGCCAGGTGATTCTGGGGAACTCCTTCCATGTCGGCCCCAATCACGCGAACGGAGGAGTATTTCTGTTTCTCGACGGGCACACGGAGCAGAGAAAACACTGGAAGAACCGTTACGAGAAGACCTGGTGGAGTACCCCTTCGAATGCGGCGATAGCGGCCATTACCGAGGATTGAGGGAGCCTTGCTCCCATGAAACCATGAACCCATGAACAGAACAAGGAGGATGAAGCAATGAGGCAAACCACATGGATTCTTTTCGTCGTTTTCTGTCTGTCGGCCGGCCGGCTGGAGGCGTATGACAAGCCGAATTATCAGGGGCTGAACTGGAAAGAGGCGGAAAAGCGGGTCATCAAGGGGCCGAAATCGTATGCGGCCTTCGTTTCGACCATCCCGAAGCGGAACGATCTCCTGAAAGCATCGTTCGACGGGAGTTCGATCACGATGGATACCAGGGACTTCTACGCGCTTCCCGATCAGAAGAAGGAGGTGATGCTCTACCTGCCCGGCATCCGGAAGGAGGATGGCGTCCGGTTGAAGCCGGGTGAGGTGAAGGGGAGGGAGTGGAACTGTTTCCAGATCCAGGTCAAAGGACCGGCCGGAGGACAGGTCGCGCTGATTTTCGAGGGAAGACGGGATAAGAAGTTCAACAACGGCCATTTCCGGGTCGACAAGGTCTTCATTCTTGACGGCACGGAGCAGACGCTCGTTCACAAGCTGGAACTCCCCGCCGATCTCGAGAGTTTCGGGCTCCGGCTGGATCTGAAGACACCGGGGGTGTTCCGCTTCGAGGCGCCCGACTTCTACACGGAGAAGAAAGAGGAGACTTCATCGGTCAACCCGGATTTCAATTACATCCGGAACGGCGGCGCGGAAAACGGTTTCGACAACACCATGTATCTGCCGCTGAAACGGCGCGCCCATGCCGCGCATGGCGCGTACCTCAACTGGACGGGGGGGCGGGAGACCTTTCAGTATGAACTGGAACGGGATACTGCCAATGTCCGCACCGGAAAGTATGCGTACCGGATCCGTTTCTCCGGCGACGGCCCGATGACTTCACGGGTAGACTCCTTCGCCTTCCATCCGGTGCCGCTTCTGCCGGGGGAGGAGTACACCTACACGGTCTGGGCGAAGGCGGAACGTCCCGCCGAAATCGAGATGGGGCTTTACCTTGGCAACGGTGCCGGGCTCTCCCGGATGTGTCCGGTCGGGACGGGGTGGACGAAGCTCGAGCTGCACGTCCCCGCCTGGGGCGCGGGGGATTCGGTGCGGAACGGGAAGCCGCTGGTGGACAGCTACCATGCGCCGGCCGGGGTGCTGATTCCGACCTTCGTCGCGCCGGCGAACAACACGGTCTGGTTTGACGACGCCTGCGTCCGGATCGGCGCGCGGGGCGAGGTGCCGGAGAAGCGGACGATCTTCTTCCGTTCCGCAACGCTCGACAAACCCAATCACTACTACTTCCCCGGGGAGGCGGTCGGCGTCGCGCTCACTCTGGAGTCCATCGGAAAAGAGGCGGTGGAGGGGGGCGTTTTCCTGGGAACTCTTCGACTTCTACGGAAACTCCGCAGCCAAACAGTTGTTGAAACGACTTCGCCTTACGCCGAATCAGGAGAGCCGGGAGCAGTTCCGACTGGTTCCGCCGGAGAATCTGCGCGGCCCGATGAATCTGGTCTGCTCCTTCGACGCGGGGAAAATGGGGCGTTTCAAGCAGGTGTTCTATCTGGGGGTGGTAGATCGCCCGCAGGGGCTCAACCGCCGCTTCTCCATGGAAGTTCCGGCATCACAGAATGTTCTCGACGTCATTCCGTTTCTCCGGGATTTCGGAATCGGTGCCGTCCGTTGCGGAAGCGCTTCCGGCAAAGTGCCGCAGGCTCTGGAAAACGCGCCGTTTCTGCACGAAGCCGGAATCGAGATTCTGATGAATTATTCAGCAGATAAAAAAAGCGAAAAGGGCGATGAGGCGGCTCTGCGGGAATTCTGCAAAAAATTCCGTGCCGACATGGAGAAATATCGCGATTTCCTGACCGTCGTGGAATCTCATAATGAAGCCAATCTGGGACTGAAAGACGTCGCCTGGAATGCCCGGATCATCCATGAAATGCGGAAGATTCTCGACGAGGTCGCGCCGAAGCTGAAACTCGCCGGACCCGATCCCTGCGGAACCGATTTCGCCTGGATTCAGGGCGTACTCGCTGCGGGGGCGGCGAAGGAGCTCGACATCGTGAGCGAACACCCCTATCGGAAGATGCCGGAACTGCCTGATTACGGTGACGATGTGGCGGCGGTCCGCAAGATCATCGACCTCTACAAACCCGGCACGCCTCACTATGCCACGGAGTCCGGGCGGGTTCAGCCGCCGGTACTTCCCGACAACACGCTCTTCGATTATGTCCGGATTGCCTCGGCCCGCGACCTGCGGAACATGCTGCTCGGCTTCGGCAACGGACTGGCACAGTACAATCAGTTTGCGATCAGCTCCTGGCAGATTGGTGTCGGCTGGAATGCGCTCTTCATGGGGAACAAAGAGAACGACGGGGCGCAGCTCCCGTGCCCGATCCTTTTCGCCATGCGCAACGCGGCCGACCGGCTCGGAACCGGAAAGGCCGCGGGGCGGATCAAGCTGGGGTACAATTACCGCGCGTTCCTCTTCGACAAGGGCGATTCCCGCACCGCGGTCTTCTGGAAGTTCAACGGCGGCGACGCGAAGTTTCGGCTCAAAGCGGAGGATGCGGAGAAGGTCCGCCTTTACGACATGGTGGGCAGCCGCTGGAATCCGAAAGAGCCGTTTCCGGTTGGAGAGTTCCCGGTCTATCTGGAATCGACGCTTTCCGCGCCAGAACTCGAAGCGGTGATCCGCCGGGCGGAGATCCGGGAGGACGCGGGGAAGACTCTGAAGGCGGAAGCGCAGGTGGTCGCGCCGCGGGTGTTTCACGTCAATCTCCGAAATCTCGGGACGAAAAAACTTTCCGGAATCCGGGTGCGAGTCGAGGATCGTTCCCTGATCGATGGGCCGGTCGAACAGACCGTTGACGCGCTCAATCCGGAAGAGCTTCGCAGTGTCTCTTTCCGACTTCGGGAGCCGGTTTCGACCTCTGCGCGCAAAGTGGCGCTTTCCATCCTGGCCAAGGATGGAAAACCGGAGAGGATCACGCTGAATCTCGCCGCAATCACTGTTCCGAAAACCGCGAAGGCGCTGACGATCGACGGGGATCTCGCCGACTGGCCCGCCGGAACGCCGGTTGTGCTGGATCACCATAACGCGGTGGTTCGGGAGAAAGCGCTCTGGGGGGAGAAGGAGCGGAAGATCCGTTCCGAACTCCGCTACGCGTGGGATGACAACTTTTTCTACACCGGCGTCACCGTGTACAAGGAGAAATTGAACTCCAATCCGGACGCTTCGAAGCCCGGGGATGTCTGGCAGTACGACAGCTTCCAGCTCTGCCTCGATCCGCTCCACAACGGGAAGCCGGAGGATCTGGCGTTCAGCGACGACGATTTCGAATACAGCCTCGGCGTCGTCGCGGGGAAACCGGTGGTCTTCCGCCGGACCGGTTCGAGCGCGGTGTACGACAGTCTCATGAAGGCGCCGGGCATCGTGCCGGAGGTTCGCTTTGCCGTGCGGACGGAACCGGGGAAAACCGTCTATGAAGCGGCTTTTCCCCGGCAGGCGGTGAGTCCGTTCCTGCTGCGTACCGGCAGCCTGATGCGGAGCAGCATCATCGTCAATCTCCGGGAAGAGGGGAAGCGGATCGGCTATTTGGAGCTCACTCCCGGTGTCGGCGATGTGAAGTCACCCGGAAAGTGGATGGATACGGTGCTGGTCCCGCAGGAACAGGAATTCTGATCGCGCGGAAAAACGCGCTCTGTTCCCGCCTTTTCGGCGCTGTTGCATCGTCGAGGGAGTCCGCGGCCGGTCTTCCTCTGCATCGAATGGGTCGCGCGGCAACTTTCCGCTGCCGCGCGACCTGTTTTTTCCGGGAAACAAAGAGAGATGGGAGTGCCATGTTCGAATGTGATTGAAAATAGAAGTTCGCTATTGATTTTCATGAAAGAGACTGCTATATTAAATATTTTATGAGTTCCGTTAGCCGGATGAGTAAAATGTGTAATAAACGCTTTTGGTTTCGAATCCTGATTCTGATGATATTGTTCGCGGCCTCCGCCCTGGCCACCAGCCTCTACTACAACTGCTGGTCATGGGAAGAGGGGGGCTGCCGTATTCCGCTGCTGGCCTCTCTGGTGTTCTTCGTCTGGCCGCTCTCCTACTTTGCGCTGATCGCCATCGGGCGCTATATCTTCTACCGTGAAACGCCTGTGCTGCCGCCGGAGGAGCTGCCGCGCTGTACCGTCATCATGCCGGCGTATAACGAGGGGCAGCACGTGTTTGAAGCGCTCGCCAGCATCTGCGGCTCCGATTACCCCGCGGACAAACTCGAAATCATCGCCGTCAATGACGGCAGCATCGATGACACGCTGCTGTGGATCAACCGCGCGGCGGAGAAGTTTCCGGGGCGAATCCGGGTGGTGGACCTCAAGCAGAACGGAGGCAAGCGGTTCGCTCTCTACAGCGGATTCCGGATGGGCAGCGGTGATGTGTTTGTCACCATCGACAGCGATTCGCAGGTGGAGCCCGACGCCCTCGCCAAGATGGTTTCTCCGATCGTCCGCGACAGCCGGATCGGGGCGGTTTCCGGCAATGTCCGGGTGGCGAATTCCGACGGCGGTGCGTTCCCTGCGATGATCGATTCGGGATTCACCTTCGCTTTTGACTTCATTCGCGCCGGGCAGAGCGTCTGGGGCAGCGTGTTCTGTACGCCCGGCGCTCTGAGCGCCTATCGGCGGGAGACGGTTCTGCCGCTGCTCGATGAGTGGCGGGACCAGAAGTTCATGGGCCGTCCTTCCGGGATCGGCGAGGACCGCGCACTCACCAATCTGGTGCTGCGGGCCGGGAAGTGGGTTACGCTGCAGCGCAGCGCTCTTCTCTACACCAATGTGCCGGAAACCTACAAGAGCATCTGCCGGATGCTCTTGCGCTGGGAGCGGAGCAACATTCGTGAAAATTTCGAGATGTACCGTTTCATCTTCCGCAATTTCAACTGGCGCGACGCGCGGCGCTGGTTCATGCTGTTCACATTGCTGGAATACTCTTCGATGACGCTGCTGCCCGGGGTGATGATCGGATTTTCGCTTTACAATGTTGTTTTGACCGACGGCGCGGTACTCTTCATCACCGGAGCGGTGACGCTGCTCTGGGCGTCGCTGCCGGCCGCGATCAATTTGCATCGCAACTCCACGAAACTGGTCTGGTTCAGTTTCGTCTACGGAATCGTCCATGCCCTGACGCTCTTCTGGGTGGTGCCCTATGCACTGGTGACGGTGGGCAATTCCCGCTGGCTGACCCGGATCGGTGCCAATTCCGCCGGGAAATTCTGAAGCCCTTCGTTTCGGGGAAATCGCTTCAAAAAAAGAGTTTTGCGAGCGGTGCGGTTTGCAAAGCGGGAGAGTGCCGGTTATATTAAAGGAATGTTGGTTCATTAAACGGCCGGATTCCCCGGCCCAATTTATGACAGGAGCAGAAAAAATGCAGAACATGGAAATTCTCCACGACAGTGACGCCGATTTCGGCGTGCTCAACGGGAAAACGATCGCCGTCATCGGTTACGGTGCTCAGGGCCGCGCCCAGGCGCTTTGCATGCGCGATTCCGGGCTCAATGTCATCATCGGCATTCGTCCGGGAAAATCCAAGGACGCCGCCGACCAGGACGGTTTTGAGACCCTTACCGTCACCGAAGCGGCGAAGCGCGCCGACATCATTCACATCCTGCTGCCGGATGAACTGCACGGCATCATCTACGATGCGGAAATCGCTCCGGTCGTGACCGCGGGCAAGACGCTCTCCTTCTCCCACGGCTTCAGCATCGTCTTCGGCGAAATCAAGCCGCCGAAGGATGTCGACGTCATCATGATCGCCCCGAAGAGCCCTGGAACCGAAGAGCGCAAGCGCTTCGTCGAAGGCTTCGGCGTGCCCGGTTTGATCGCGGTCAAGCAGAATTACACCGGCAAGGCCCGCGAAGTTGCTCTGGCGATTGCCAAAGCCGAGGGGTTGACCCGCGCCGGCGTGCTTGAGTGCACCTTCGAACAGGAGACCTATGAAGACCTCTTCGGCGAGCAGAACGTTCTCTGCGGCGGTATGGTCGACCTGATGAAGTACGGTTTCGAAACTCTGATCGAGGCGGGATATCCGCCGGAGATGGCCTATTTCGAGTGCATCCACGAGGCGAAGCTGATCGTGGATCTGATCTACGAAGGCGGCATCCAGAAGATGAACGCGGTCATCTCCAACACCGCGGAGTGGGGCGAATACGACAACGGTCCGTGGATCATCAATCCGGAAGTCAAGGCCCGGATGAAGGAATCCCTGCGCCGCATCGAATCCGGCGAATTCGCCAAGAAGTGGATGGCCGAAGCCAAGAACGGTTCGCCGAACCTCAAGGCCAAACGTGCCGCGCTGGGCGAACATCCGGCGGAGATCGTCGGTGCCCGGATCCGCAGCCTCTTCCAGAAGAAGTAATTGCGGAAAGAACGCGTTTCGCGTATGAGAAAGGGTGGAATACCGGGAAAATACGGTATTTCCATCCTTTTTTTCATCTGAAAGAAAAGGACTTGGTATGAGCCGATTTTCCCAACTGGTGTGGCGCGCCGATGACGTGCCGGAAGAACTTCACGAGATGCTGACCGTTCTGGGCGAGGAGTATCCGATCGCCGATTTCGGTCGGGGGCTGAAGCTGAAATTCCGCCGGGTGGAGGCGGAGGAGACGCTTTCCCGGGTGACCCGCACTCCGGGGGAGGCGCTGGTGGAATACAACTCTGTAGCGGCTGCCGCGCGCGGCGTCGGGGCTGTGCTCGCCGGAGTGGAAGGCGAGGAAACAACTCCGTTCCGCACGTTGGGGATCATGCTGGATGCTTCCCGCAATCTGGTCATGCGGCCGGACCACCTGAAGATGTGGTTCCGCCGGCTTGCGCTCACCGGATATAACATGGTCATGCTCTATACCGAGGATACCTATGAGCTGCCTGATGAGCCGTTTTTCGGATATATGCGCGGCGGCTATACTGCCGATGAGATCCGGGAGCTGGATGCCTATGCGGCGCGACTCGGAATTGAGCTGATCGGCTGCATTCAGACGCTCGGGCATCTGGCTCAGATTCTCAAATGGGACGGCGCCTACGGCAAAGTCAAGGATACCGGCGAGGTGCTTCTGGTCGACGAACCGGAAACCTATGCCCTGATCGGCAAGATGATTCGTTTCTGGAGCGAAAATCTCCGTACGCGCCGCATTCACATCGGCATGGATGAGACCCATGACCTTGGGCGCGGCCGCTTTCTCGACCTGTTCGGCTATCAGAGCGGGTTCGAGCTTTTCAACCGCCATCTCGGGCGGGTGAATGAGCTTTGCCGCGAAAACGGACTCGAGCCGATGATCTGGTCGGATATGTATTTCCGGTTCAGCAATCCTGAGCGGAACTATTACGATCTCTCTCATCCGATTCCGGCGGAGGTTCAGCAGCAGATTCCGCGGAACGTACAGCTGGTCTACTGGGATTACTACAACGAAAAAGCCGAGGTGTACGAGCAGATGATTCAGCGTCACCGCGACCTCGGCTACGAGCCCCTGATGGGCTCCGGCATCTGGACCTGGTGTCGTCTCTGGTACGATCACGATCAGACGCGTCGTACGGTTGAGCCCTGCATCGCCGCCTGCCGCAAGCTGAAGGTGAAAGAACTGTTCTTTACGATGTGGGGCGACGACGGCGCTTACTGCAATTTCGACTCCGCTCTTGCCGGAATCTGCTATGCGGCCGATCTCGTCTACGGCGTTTTGCCGGAGGAAACGAAACGGATGGCAAAGCGCTTCGAGGCGGTCTGTCGAAGCAGTTTCGAGGCCCATCTGATCGCCGGAGAGCTGGAAAAACCGCTGTCTTGCGGCGACAAACGATTTACGCCGCGGGCGGCGGAGCTGATCTGGGACGATCCGTTGCTGGGCATTCTCTACGACGACTATAAACGGCGTGATCCGGAGTTCGATCTCAATCTGCTGGAGCGTTACGAGGAGATGCTCTGTAAACTTCTTCCGTATCAGGAGGATGCCGCCGCCGGGGATTTCGAACACATCGTCAATGCGCTGGAACTGCTGATCCGGAAACTGGAACTGCGCGGCGCGCTTGAAGCGGCTTACGATCAGGACGACCGGATCGCACTGCGACAGATCGCCGTGTCGATGGTTCCGGCGACGATTGCGGCGATGCAGGAGTTCGACGCGAGCTTCCGGCGGCAGTGGCTCGATTGCGGCAAGGTGTTCGGGCTGGAGGTGATTCAGCGCCGCAACGCCGGGCTGATTGCGCGACTGGAGGAGACGGCACTGCGGATTCGCGAATATCTCGACGATCGCATCAGCGCGATCGATGAGCTGGATGCGCGTCCATCCGGCACCGGCATCGTCAATATCTGCGGCACCGTCAATTCCGTGGTTTCCGGTTCCCGGCTGGTGTGATGATGATGGCTGCGGAGGATCTTCTTTTGCAGGCTCCGGAGGAGCGGATTCTTTTTGCCGACGACTGGCGGAAGGAGCTTGCCGGCGTACTGCCGACGCTTCCGGCCGGAACGCTTGCCGTGTTCACCGGGCGCCACTGGCTCGACGCCGGTGGAGTCTGGGCGGATTTTGCCGCTGTCGCCGCCGCGACCGGGCGGAAGGTGGTTCGCTTCAACGACATCGAAGCGGAACCCTGCACCGACACGGTGGAACGGATGGTCGAATTTCTCTCCTCGGTTTCCGCCTCCGCGGTAATTGCCGTCGGCGGCGGGAGCGTGATGGATGCGGCGAAAGCGGCGCTACTGGTGCGCGAAAGCGGAATGCTGCTCGGTGAACTCTTCGGTGTGGATCGGTATTCCACCGAACATCCGGAGGCGAAGCCGGCGCGGGTGCTCTGCATTCCCACCACCTCCGGAACCGGTTCCGAAGCGACTCCGTATTCCAATATCGTGGATCGAAAACTCGGGGTGAAGAAACTGATTTCCGAGCATTTGATCGTGCCGGAGACGGCGATCGTCTCGCCGAGTCTTGCCGCGGCCATGCCGAAGGCGCTCACGCTGGCGACCGGTTGTGACGCGCTGGCTCATTCAATCGAAGGCTTCCTCAACACCGGGGCGGATGGCAACGAGCCGCGGGCGAATGCGTGGGCGCTGGAGAGCATCCGGCTGATCCGAGGGGCGCTGCCTGCCGCCGTCGCTGACGGTTCCTGCCGGGAGGCGCGCGCGGCAATGGCCCGCGCCGCGACGCTCGGGGGAATGGTGATCCGGTTCAAATCCACCGGTTTGCCCCATCTTTGCAGCTTCTCCTGGTTCGGGCGCCTGGCTCACGGCATTGCCGTTGCGATGCTGCTGCCCGCTTCGTGGCGCTACTATCTGGGCAATCCGGCGGTGGCGGAGCGGACGATGCAGCTGGCTCCGATTTTTCCGGGAAGGAATCCGGAGGAGGTGATCACCTCGTTCCGCGATTTTCTGGACCGGCTGGGTGTGCCGAAGGCGCTTCGGGAGTGTCCCGGCATCACCCCGGAACTGCTGGAGGCGACTGCGGCTTCGGCGGGTGAAAATCGGATGAAACTTAAACTTGCTCCTCGGCCGGTGCCGGTCGCGGAGTCGCGCGGAATTCTTTCCGCCATATTGAAACAAGCGTATGAAGGAACTTTGCAATCATGGTAAATGTCATTGCGCGCAGCCGGCTTAAGAGCGGCTGCATGGAGGAGTATTTGCGGATACTCAAGGCGAACGTCCCGACGGTTCTGGCCGAGGAGGGATGCCTGCGTTATGAGCCCTGTCTGGATCTCGATGCGGATCCGGCCAGAGGGGAGTATGTGACCATTCTGGAGAGCTGGGAATCGCAGGCGCATCTGCAGGCGCACCTCGCGACGAAACATATGGCCGCATTTCGCGAGGCGGTGGCGCCGCTCCGCGAGGAGAACAACGTTCTGGTCGTAACGCCGGCCTGAGAGGAAACCGGTTTTTCGAAAATGTCCCCGTGTAACTGACGGATGCCAGAGAGCCGCTATGAGTATGGAAAAACTGTTTCACCTTCCCGATGGTACCCCCTGCAACGCTGCGGAAACCGTTTGCCGGATGCTGGGGGCCGCCCCCGGCGTTTCCGGAACGTGTGGCGGGGGCGGTTTGTTGTGCCGGGCTCTCCAGGCGGCTCTCGCGCTGACTCCGGAGCCGGAACGTGCGGAGCTGCTCCGGAGGGAATTCGTTCAACTGACCGGTGCTGCGGAATGTGCTTCTCTTTGCGGATCGCATTGCGCAGGGTACGCGGAACTGGCGGCGCAACTGGTGCGGAAATACCGGTCGACTCCTCCTGTCGGGGTGAGAAGACGTGTTCTGCTGCTGGGCGACTCCATTCGCCGGAACTATGAAAGTGTCGTCCGGCGTGAGCTCGCCGACCTCTGTGACGTGGCCGCGCCGGAGGAGAACTGCCGCTTCGCCAAATTCGCCTTGAACGAGCTGTCGCGCTGGTTTGAAGCCTGCGGCGAGCCGGAGGTGATCCACTGGAACATCGGGCTGTGGGATTCCGCCGTGGTGTGCGAGGAGGACGGCATGTTCACGTCGCCGGAGGAGTACCTCTTCTACATGAGCCGGATCCTGCGCGAGCTGCGCAAGCACACGCCGAAGATCATCTTCGCCACCACCACTCCGGTTCTGCCCGGCAGTCTCAATCAGCACCTCGAATACATCGACCGGCTGAACGGCGTCATCGTGCCCTACATGCAGGAACAGAAGATTCCGATCAACGATCTTTATGCGCTGGTGAAGCCGCGTATGAAGGAGCTGCTGCGGGAGGACTGCATCCATCTGAATCTCAAGGGGGCGGAGGTGTGTGGGCGCGCTGTGGCCGGAGCGATCCGGACCGCGCTTGGCGTGCGCGGCTGACGAGCACGACGCGGAACCCGCCGAAGGCGATGGACGAGCGGTTTCGCTGCTGGAACTGTGTCCCGGAACGGGGGCAGCCCGGAGGATGTCTCAGCCCGCATTCCGGCGCTTTTTTTTTTATTTTTTACTCCTCCGCCTCTTGACATGGCTTCTCTTTTGAGGTATAATTTTAACTGGTACAATAACTGGTACAGTCCAAAGGGAGAAGTCATGCCGGAAAAAGTTGCCAGACGTTATCAGCCGGTCAGTGAAAACATGCGGATCCGGCATTATGTCATGAAGCTTCTCTATGACAATCTCAACCACCCGGCGCCGCTGCTTTCGGCGAGGCTGCTGGCGGAAAAGTTCGGGATCTCCCGGACCACGGTCATGACGGCGCTGGCGACACTGCGGCAGGAGGGATATCTTTTCTCTCATCCCGGGAAGGGGTTCTTCACCAATCCCGATTCCCGATTTATGGATGTGAAGCCGAAGCATCTGCCGCTGGTCGGGATGGTGATCAATTACGGGCGGAACTTCTACATCACCCGGCGGGAGTGGGAGATCCAGACTGCGGTCGGCAGTGCGCTGCTGGAGGCTGGATTCAACCTCCGCGAAATCACTTTGAACGGGCTTTCCCCTGAGGCGGTGCTGGACGAGCTGGCTGAATCCCATGTCTCGGCGCTGGCCTGGCTGCTGGTCAGCGATCAGGTTTCCGAAGAGCTGTTGTGCCGGATCAATGCGGAACTTTTCCCCGTGGTCAGCTGTACCGACGCGTTTTCCCATCCGGCTGATTTCCGACATGCATGCAACTTCTCTCTGGAGAATTTCCCTGACCATGAGTCTGTTGCGCGTGCGATGGTTGAAAAACTCAACTTGCAGTTGAAACAACGAAGAAAGGAGACGGTCTGATGCATCCGAAAGTGGTACCGGGGAGGCTGGCGACAACGGTGAAAACATTTACATTGATAGAACTCCTTGTCGTGATTGCAATCGTAGCGATTCTGGCGGCGCTGTTGCTTCCCGCGCTCAATCGAGCCCGGGAGAACGCCAACGGAAGCTCCTGTATGAACAATCTCCGTCAGCTGGGACTTTCCGCACAGCAGTATTCCGGAGACAATGACGACTATCTGCTGCCGCACACCCAGGAGAAAGGGCTGGTTCAGTGGCCTGAGATCCTGATCCGCGACAAATACGTGTCGCGCACAAACTGGACGAAATATGACGAGGCGACCAATCAGCACTGTGTCGGCGTGAAGGAGGCGGTCGGTCTCTATCGCTGCCCTTCGCAGAAGGAGGTCGGGCCGGAGGAGAGCAAGGCGCACGGATTCGATTACGGCATGATCCGCTGGGTGGGGTTCTACTATGACGGCTCGGAGCCGACCAAGTATCTCTTCCGTCTCAGCGAGGCGCGGATGCCGAGTTCGGTTGCCCAGATGGGTGACAAGCGTCACAGCGTCATTCAGGTGTGGGCGGAGGAGGGGGATTACCACCCGATCCACATCGTCCGCCACCTTCAGTCGGCGAACTTTCTCTTTCTGGATGGACACACCTCCCGGATCCCCTACCGAAAGATTCCCTGTTTCGGGAATGTCGCTTCTCCGAACACCTATGCGTTCTGGGGGCGGCGAGACTACATGAAGAAATGGAGAGGTGAATTATGAGATGTTTCCGGATGTTCTTCCTTCTGGCAATGCCGCTCCTGCTCTCCGTCGCAGGCGCGGGGGAAACGGTTGCCGTCGACCGGAATTCCGCAAAATGGTTTCTGCCGAAGGAGGCGCAGTGGCTGCCGGACGGAACGTTGAAGGTCTCCGCCGGGAAATCGGGCCGTTACATCGCCTTCTGCGGGCCGGATGTGAGCCGTTTTGCCGGCAAATTCGTCCGGGTCTCCGCGTTGGTCAAGGCGGAAAACGTCGCCCCCGGCGCCCGTCCGAATCACGGCGTCAAGCTGATGGTCAGCCGGAACTCCAACGGTCTCGGCAGTCTCTGGAAGGCCTCGTCGAATCGGCTCTGGGGGAGCTTTGACTGGAAACGCGAGGAGGTGTGTTTGCTGGTTCCGGAGGACATCACCGCATTCCGGGTGCACGTCGGGGTGGAACATACCACTGGAACCGCTCTGTTCCGGGAGATCAAGATCGAAGAGCTGGATGGCGACCTCTACCCGCCACCGGTGCCGCTGAAACCGGATTTCCGGTGTGAATACACCGACAGCGTCAGGAACCTCCCCCGGTTGCGCGGTGTCTGTGTCCGCGGCGAGAAGATGACTCCGGAAGCGATCCGGAAGCTCGGGCGGTGGCGTTGCAACGCAGTGCGCTGGTGGATCGAGAACCGTTCCCTGTGCGCAAACATGAAGCAGTACTGGCCGTGGCTCGAATCGCAGCTCCGGCATCTGGAAAAACTTGCGCCGGAACTGCGCAAAGCGGGGATCGGCGTCATATTGACCGTCACCGTTCCCGGCGGGCGATATGTCGATCCGATCGATCCGGATCAGGCCGAGGAGATCGATCTCAACCCGGGGCTGCTGAACGAATACCGTACCTGCTTCAGCGACCGTTTCAACCGGGAGTACCAGAAACTCTACCGGATGCTCGGGAAACGGTTTGCCGCCAATCCGGTGGTGATCGGATACGATCTCATGAATGAGCCCACCCACGGCGGCGGCGTCAAATACGATTACCTCAAGTCGCAGTATCTGGCGGCACGGGCACTGCGGGAAACCGACCCGGAGAAGCCGGTCTTCGTCTCCTGCTGCGAGATGGGACCGCCGTCAGCGTTCACCTACCTCAAGCCGATTCCCCTGCGGAACGTCATCTACCAGGTCCACATGTACGTGCCCGGTTCCTACACCCACCAGCGGTTTCGCACCGACGGGAAGATGATCTCCTATCCGGGTACCATCGATCGGAAAGCGTATGACAAAAAAGAACTGCTCCGGGCGCTGGAACCGACGATCCGGTTTCAGCGGAAGTACGGTGCGGTCATCTATGCCGGGGAGTATTCCGTACTGCGCTGGGCTCCTGGCGGCGCCCGCTACCTCAAAGATCTGACGGAACTCTTCGACCAGCTTGGCTGGCACTCCACCTATCACGCGTTTCGGGAATGGGAGGGATGGAGCCTGGAACACTCCTCCGACGGAGCGGAGAAGAAACCGGTTGCGGAGGAGACCGACCGGGCGCGGGTGATTCGCGACTATTTCCGCGGCAACAAGCGGTTCGAAGGACTCAAAACGCAGCAGGGGAAGGGGCGTCGATGAAAAGCGCTTTTCTTTCAACTCTTCTGGCTGCGGCGATGTCGGTCGGAGCGGCGAGTTCTCCGGCGCTGCCGCTCACGCCGATTCCCGGATCGTCCGGATGCAATTCGCTGGCGATTGACGGTGACCGGCTGTTCGCGGCGAATTCTTCGAAGCTGACGGTTTACGATATCAGCAATCCGCTTCGGCCGCGGCAGTGTGGAACCATGCCGCTCCGCGGTGCAAGACAGATCACGGTCAACGGGAACCATCTCTATGTGAGCGCCCGGCACTGGGGAGTCCAGATTATCGACATCTCCGAGCCGGATTCTCCGAAACCGGCGGGCTGGCTCGACACCGCGGAGCTGGCGACGGGGATGGAGAGCGCCGGGAATCTGCTCTGTGTGACACTGCGAGTCTACGGGGTACAGCTTTTCGACATCCGTGATCCGTTGCATCCGAAGCATCTTTCGCTGCTGCGAACCGGCGAGGCGCAGTCCGCCTTCCGCTTCGGCGACAAGCTGGCGATCGGCGACTGGGGGGCGGCGAAACTGACCATTGCCGACATCTCCAATCCCCATCGCCCGAAGGTGATCGGATCCGGCAGACTGGATGGTTTCGGCGACGGTGTCTGGGTTCATGGCAACTACTGCTATGCCGCGACCGGGCATCATGCCCGCTCCGGACCGAAAGCGGAGCGGTTCGGGCGTGGACATGGGCTGGAAATCTTCGATATTTCGAATCCGGCGAAGCCGCGCCGGGTTGGAGGGGTGAAATTTCCGAAATTCTATGAAGTCGGCAATGACTTCTGGATGGTTCGTTCCGATGGCCGCACTGCGTTCGTCGGCGACACGCACAACGGTTTTTTTCTGATTGACGTGAGCACTCCGGCCCGTCCGCGCGAGATCGGCCACGCCCTTCTGCCCGAGGTGGAACGGCAGAGCATCGTCGCCCGGAAAAAGGTCGTCGGTCCGGACTGCCTCACCGACCTCGCCGTCGGAGACGGGGTGGTCTACCTCGCCGGTCAGAAGAGCGGACTCTTTCTGATTCCGCTCGGCGAGCGGGCGAAGCGTATCGCCCGTTCCGGGGAGGAGTTTTCCATTTCTGCCGCGGCGAAGTGGAACATTCCGACCGGACTTGTGCCGTACCGGGTGGCGGATGTGGTGCGCCGCCTTGCCGTCCGGGGAGACGAGCTGTTCGCCGCCTGTTCCGACGAGGGGGTGAAACGTTTTGCCATCCGGGCGGACGGTTCACTCACCGAAACCGGAACTCTTCCCGGCCGCGCCTACGATGTGGCGGTAGCCGGAAAAGATCTGCTGCTGGTTGCCCGCGGCATGACGCTCGACCTCTATCGGATTCTGCCGCAGGGGTTCCGCAAGACCGGCAGCATCGCCGGCACGTTTTACAACCCGTTTCAGGTACTGCATCCTTTCGGAAACATCGTCGTTTACAGTGGGGGGAGTTCCGCATTCGGCGTTGTGGATATTTCCACTCCGTCGGCGCCGCGGATCGTCGGGAAGGACTCTGCCGGTTCTCTGCTGTACAGCGATGCGATTCCGGAGCGGGCGATCGATGGGAGGTTTCCGGTCAGCTGGCACGGGCGGGGGATCCGCTGGTATTCCATCCAGTCAGGGAAACTTGAACGCCTGCCGTCGGTGCCGAGGCAGAAGCTCAATCAGCTCTCCGGCATCACGGCGGTGGGCGGGCTCTTCGTCGCTCCGGAGAGGGGAGGCGTACTTCTGCTGAATCCGGAGAGCGGGGAAGGACGGAGCATTTCCCTGGCCGCAGCCGAGGTTCCGCAGGGTATTCCCTCGTGGGACGGGAAACACACTGTTGTCTTCTCCGACCGCCGCAACGGGCTCGTCCGTGCATACGACTTCCGGAATCCGGAACGGCCGCGTCCGATCGCGGGCCGGAGTTTCAAGCTTGCTGACGGCATTCCGGACCGGGTGGTGTTCCATCGCGGCAGAATGCTGATTCCCGGCTGGAATCTCGGAATTCTGGTGGAGAAAAATCCCCCGGCGGAAAAGTAAAACCCCGTCGGGAACGCTTCCCAACGGGGCAACCCCAGCCGCTCCGGACTATTTGAGCACCGGAATCATGCGCTGCGCCAGCGCGAGAGTGCACTGAGCCAGCGCATCCTTGGCCGCGATCATGTAACTTGCTCCGGCGACCACCTCCTTGCTGCGATCGGTGAGGAGCAGTTTCTTCCCCTGATAGAGGCTGAGTTCGAGCCGCGCGGTCGAACTGGAGAAGTTCCGGTATTGTCCGGAATCGGTTGCAATGCCCTCGCCGAGGAAGAGGTATTCCGCATCGTTCCGGTTTTCGACCACATTGAAGCCGAGGGTGAGCAGAAGTTTCTTGAGTTCAGTCTCTGCGGCGGGATCGATCGCGGGCATACTGATGCTTTCGCGAATCTTCACATAGACTTTGCGGCCCCGTCCCTTGACCGTTTCGGAGAGCTCTCCGGCGACCGAGAGCGCGGTGCGCTGCCGGGGCATCAGCTGCTGTGCGCGGGAATTCAGTTGACCGGCAACCTTGCCGGCCAGTTCGGTGACCAGTTCGGTTGCTTCGCTGTTCCCACGGGCCGCGGCAGGGAGAACTCTGCTGGTTTCCACGCCGATCAGCTTGGCCACCACGTAGTTGTTGTCGCCGTTGCGGAAGACGGAGCCGGTGATCAGAATCTTCGCTCCGGTGAGCTGCCCGAGCTTGAGCCGGGTCTCCTTGTCCACCAGTCCGGAGGCGGAGAGGTGCAGTTCGCTGAGAATTTTGTCGAGTTCGGCCCGTTCCACCAGTTCGAATTCCCCTTGCGAGGCGAGTTCGACGGAGAGCAGTTCCGCAATCGACCGGCCGAGGTTTTCGTTCTGTGCGCGGGCGCCGCGGGAATCGAACGGGAGCACCGCGATCGTCGGCACCGGGACGGATGGCGCCGCCTCCTGCGGGGTCGGGTCGGCCGCGAATGCGAGGAAGGGAAGGGCGAGGGCCAGTACGGCCGGTTTCAGGGAATACTTCATTGTTCAACCTCCTTTTTTAACATACTATGGAACAACAGGACATATTCCAGTCTGCTGCAGTCGAATTCCGGAGAAAAGACGATCAGTCTGCTGCCTTCGTCGCTCAGTTCAATGCAGGATGCCCGTCCTTTCCGGTCGACAAATTCCCGTCTTTCATCCGATAAGACGCCGAGGGTACCCGGAATCTTAGTGCGGATCAGTCGGATTGACCGCCATCGTTCCGGCAGTGCCAGCGGCAGGTCGGACGTGCGGGGAAACAGAAGAGTTCGCCGGGCTTTCCCGTTATCGTTCAGCGTATCGGTCAGCAGGGTGTCGCTGTTTTCATCGACGGCGACTCCGGCGTCGATCAGTTTCCGGCGCAGTTCCGGTCTCAAATTGAAGCGGGCCCGGATTCCGGCGAGAGGCTGCGGCGAGTGGAGCAGCAGGGGAATGCACTGCTGATCCGCGATCAGCTTGACCGGCACGGAAGTGCCCGGTTTCAGGGGGGCAAGGTAAAAGCGCGGCTGCCCATCGGCATTCCCGGTCGCCAGAATCCGACCGTTTTCCGCTTCCAGACGGTAGGCGCCGTGTACCTCGACCGGAAGTGTGATTTCGCATCCGGTCGGGAGGTCCAGCGGTTCAGCGGCGGGAAGAAGCACTGCCGCCGATAGCGCGGACAATGCGTGAAGAATTATTTTCATTGCCGGAACTCCTTCTCTTTTGAAAGCAGAACGCTGTCGAGTGTGAAGGTGACCGGCTGGTCGGATCTCTGCAGGTGGAGTTCCAACAGTCCGGTGCCGGTGCGCAGCGTGACGATGCCGTTGGCGGGAAACTGCGGGAAGCCATGCTCGACACCTTCGCCGATTTGCAGCGCAGGCAGCCGGCGGGCGACGGATTCCGGCTGGAAGAAGAGCCGGAGCGATCTCCCCCGGACGAGTTCCGGATTGAACTGAAGCGCGATGCGGCACTCGAAGGGGAACCGGCCCGCGGAAAATTCCAGTGCCTGCCGTTCGCCCTTCCGGATTTTCCGCACGGCGAAGAGATCCGCGTCGCTCATGTAGGTGCGCTGCAGCGCCTGCTCCAGCGGAAGAATTTCCGCATTCAGGCGTTTCAGCAGAAGTTCCTCTTCGGAAACCGCCTCACGGAGCGCGGGGAATGTTCCCCATCCGTCGCGCGGAGCCACTTCGTACAGGCCGTCTTCCGCTTCGATCCAGACGGCGCCGTTCGGTCCGGCGTGGAGGCGCTGAAACGGCAGATGTTGCAGCTGGAGCGATTGTTTCGGGGAATTCAGATTGAGCGCCAGCAGTTGATGCGCGGGGGAACGCAGCAGCAGATATCCCCCCTTCAAGCCGACCGGACGGCAGAAGGCGGGAAGCCGGAGCTGCGCCGCCCGGGGCAGGGAGGGCAGGCCGGGAGAACGCTCCGGAGCGCCGGAGAGCAGCAGAAACGGCTTCCCGATGCCGGGATCGAACGCCAGCGCTCCGGTGGCGGCGCGGCTGCTGTCGGCAAACCGCCCGAAGGGGGTGTCGATGAGGTCGCAGGGACCGGCGGCACGGTACTTGAGGCGGCAGGCTCCGGTTTTCGGATCCGTCTCGTAGAATTGCGTGATGTCGGAAACGGAGAGTTTCAACAGCAGTTTTCCGGTTTTCTGGTCGCTCCACAGACCGGTGACGGAGGCTCCGGCAAGCGGGGAGAATTTCAGTTGCAGCGTTCTGCTTTCCCGGCGGTTTGCCGCGTGGATCCGCAGCTGTGTCGGCGAAGAACTCTTCGTGTAAATTTCGCCGTCGAGAATGGCGTACACCGGCGGTTTCCGCAGCGGGAAAGGGAGCGGCGCCGGAACGCCTCCTCCGGCGGGGATACCGCCGTAGGCACTCCAGATGACGGATCCCGCATGGCTCAGCGGAACCAGCTGATGCTCATACGATATCTGGGCCGGTGTGTCAGGATTCGGATTGCGCCACACGGTGCGCCACCGGCCGGTGCCCGGAGTGAGTTCCACCAGCTCGCCGGATCTGCCGTTGCGGCGGATGCCGAAGAATTTTCCATCGCGGACCGTCGCGGTGAAAAATGGGCCGAACTCCGGAACCGGCGGCGGAAAGCGCAGCGCCCGGCGGATCTTCCGGGTTGCCGCGTTCGGCCAATACTGGAGCAGCCGGAGCGTGAAGGCGGGATTCCGTTCTATCCGCTGTTCCGGTGTGAGCAGCGCGTGGGCCAGTGCCACAGCGGCGTCCCCTGCCGATGCCTGCCGCAGGGAACGGCCGTCGAATGCGTTGGAAGGGGAGGGGGGCGGTGTTTCAAACAGTTTGTCCCGTACTACTTTCCCGAAATCCGCGGACAGGACGATCGTGTCCGGCCCGGAGAGCTTGAGGTCACTCACCTCCAGCTCCATCGGCCGCTTCAGCTGCCGATCGTCCGGAGCGAATATTGTCAGAGTAACCCGTATCTGTTCAGGCTGGAGGAGTCTTCCGCATTCCCGGCACCGCCGGGTGCGGGGGGGAAGGAGGACCAGCGATAAGGGTTGCCATTCTCCGGCCACCGGAGCGGCGAAATCCCGTGGCGGCATCTGTACCGTTTCCGGTACATGCTGCATGCTCCGGGCCGTGATGTTCTTTCGCTGCGTCAGTTTTTCCCGTCTTCCAGGCAGGTTGTAGAGAAAACAGGTTGAAATCCGGAGTCGTTCGCTTCCGGTGAGGGCGCGCCAGCGGCCGGAGATGGAGTATTCTTCACCGGGGACGAGTTCTGCCCGGCAGATAATGCTGTTTTCGTGCCGGTTCCACTCTGCCCGTATCCGCATGGCGCGGCCGTCGGAGCCGGGCTGGAACCAGTAACGGATGGGAACTTCAGTCGGATAGTTCCCGTGCACGAACCAGCCGGCCCCATCAGGAAGAAAGCGGAACTCCTGTTCCATCGCGGCGAGCGGAAGCGCCGCCCAGATCACTATGAGAAAATACGGAAGTTTCATTTCATTCTCCTCCGGATTGTTTCCAGGCTGCCTTGAGCACCCGGTAGCGGGTGACCAGAAGTACCGAGCGGTTGTCGTCTGCCGGGAAGAGTGCGTTGAGCCGCGGCATGAACCAGCCGGGAGTTTTTTCCGGGCTGTCGATGTTCAGGATCAGACTCCGCTGATTGAAGCCGCCCGCCGTGTAGAGAATGCCCCCCAGCAGACAGGCGGAACCGCGCAGCGGCAGCGACTCCTCAAAGCGCCGGAACGGCGCCGCGGAATTCGGTTCCCGCCGTTCCGGCGGCGGACCGCAGCGGAGGAAGGAGCCGCGCTGCCGCACCGGATCCCACCAGCCGAATGAGCAGGTACGTCCGCTGTTGGAAAAGTTCATGATCGTGATCTTCATGCCGGAACGCTGGATGACACACTCCGGCGTGGAGAGAAATTCGCGTGACCGGAGCAGCGGCGTAAGCGTCCGCCGGTCGGCGTCGAACCGGGTGAGCTGATCATTCTCCACCAGCAGGAAACGGTTCCCGTTTCCCGGTTCGGCAAAGAAGCCGCGCAGTCGAAAGTTGAATCTGCTTTCCCGGTCGGGAAAGAGCCGGTCGGTTTCATCGAATTTGGAGAGCGCGATCTGCCGGTCTCCCCCCTTCGGCGAGGCGGAGAGGATCACCCCTTCGGTGGCGACCCAGAGCCGTCCGTTTCTGTATTCCGCGCCGACGACCGGTCCGGAAAAGCCGGTGTGTCGCCGGAAAGGGGAACCGTCGAACGGAATTTCGAGAAGCCCGTCGTTCCACGGCAGAAACGCCCGACCGTCGGAAATCTGCAACTGAAACGGCGCTTTGTGGTTGCGGAGCGGATTGAAAAACTTCACCGCCTCCGGATCCATGACCGCGTTGAGCCGCCGGGATTTCCCTTTCGTGTCGATCTGGTGCAGCGTCAGGGCGTTGCTGCGGTGGAGCAGCAGATAGAGCGTCCTCGTCGCCGCCTGTCCCTGCGCCGCAATCGGAAACGGCAACCCTGCCGTCTGCTCCGGATAAACCGCGTGAAACTCGAATTCCGGATTCAGTTCGGCAAGCTGTTCCGGTTCCGGATCGAATAAGAGATGCGGCTGATTCAGCAGGGGGATCCGTGTCCGGAGCCGTTCCGGATAGCTCTTTTGACGCAGGGAATCGGCCAGCGTCGGCAAAGGGTTCTGCGGTTTTTTCCCAATGGAGCCGCGGTGAGGCGCCTGCGCAATCTGCGGCGCGGTTTCAGCGGATGCGGCAGCCCATTGCCGGGCAAAATCTTCCGGGTTGAAACGGAGTCCGGCGGAATTGAACGCCTCCAGCGTCATCGACAACCAGAGTTGCGAATTTCGCTGTTTCGGGAGCATGTGCTGCTTCCAGCGGGGAAACTGCAGTAACAACATTTTCCGCAGTGCCTGCCGATTTTTCGGCGGATTTTCACCGAGCGCCGTCTGGAAATCGAGCCAGTCGGCGATCAGCTGAAATCCGGCCGGTTCTCCTGTCCGGAATTTTTTCGCCCAGAACCGGCTCTTCTGCCGGGCCGTCTGCCGGGGCAGCTGTTGCAGCAGCGTCGCGATCTGGATTCGAAGAAAATCATAATCTTTCGTCAGATACGCCGGAGCGTGCAGGGTTCCCGCACGGCGGAAGATATCGAGCATTTCCAGCATCTGATCCAGCAGGCGGCACCCCTCCGAGCGGAACTGCGCATCGTCGAAATAGAGCGACGGCTTCAGCAGGGCGGCATGCTCGCTGATCCATATGGGGAGCTCCTCCGCGAGCTCCTTCGGATTTTTTTCATTCCGCAGGCGATCGCTCCGCAGTTTCAGAGCAAGCTGCAGATGGCGTCGAAAGGCGTCCGCAATGCCGCGGACAACGGCGAGCTGCTCCGGCTGAAAGGCATTGCGTGGATGGCTGTGAAGTTCCGCCAGCGTCTGGCTGACGGCATCCTGCCCCCACAACTGTTCCGCCGGGGCGTACTCTTCTCGATAGTATTCCGGCTGGCCGAATTCCTGCCCCAGAACGGCGGCGGCCAGCTCCAGCCGCTCCACGCCGTCGGAGAGCGGCGGAACGGGGTAGCGGAAGTTGATCTGCAGCTTATCCACCAGCGTCTGCCGGTACTGGTGATTTTCCGGATCGAGCAGCCAGGCGGTCCGGTAGCGGGCGAGCATCTGGCGTTCCTGTTCCCGGGTACGGCTGCCGTACCAGCGCGCCTCCTCGAAAAAACGGGCGGCTTCGGTCTTGCGGTCGCCGGGGATGGCGGGGGGGGGAATGCACCGCAAACGGGCGGCCAGCTTCTCCAGCAGGACACCGGCCGGATCGTGATCGGTACTCGCCGCTTCCGCCGAGAACAGAAGTTTTCCCTTCGGGGAGTAGAGCCGCACCCGGCAGCGGTAGCCGTCGGTGGTGCTGCCCGGATCGAGTTCGAGCGCCAGCAGCCGTGAGGCGGCGGCGAGTCTGGCGAAACTCCCGGTCAGTTTGCGCTCCTGCACGAGCAAATTGAGCTCCTCGCGTTCGAGCAGGAGCAAGTTCTCCACGCGGAGCAGCCGTCGCATGAATTCGTCGGCGGTGCGATGGGCCTCGATCCAGCTGCTGCGCGGAAGCGCGCGGTCGCGGATGCCGGTGGAGGCGAGAAAGAGCGCATTTTCCGGTGCGGCGACCAGAGTCTGTTTCGACCGGATCAGTTCCAATGCGGCCTGTTCTGTTCCTTCGGCGGGGAGCAGCTCATCCGCCAGCCGGAAGCCGCAGTTCGATTCGAAAATCAGCAGCCGCCCTTCGCCGCCGTCCTTCCGGGTATCGGCCAGAACGAACAGATCCGCTTTGAGCAATGACGCCAGGTGGCGGACGGAGGCGGAATCGAGTTGAGTCTCGTTGAGCCGCCGCTCCCGCAGAATGGCGGCGATCCGGTCGCGCTCGACGAATTCGAGGTCGGAACCTGCGGCGAAGATCCGGTCCGCCAGATTTCGTCCCGCCTCTCCACGGCCGAGCAACGCGACTGTCGCGCCGGAGAGCTGCAGTGCGACGGTCAGAATGAGTGAAATGAACCGGTATTTCATGCTGCCCTTTCAGATTTTCAGCAGGCGTTTTTCAATCCGGAACCCCATCTCCTGCGCCGTATAGCGACGCCCCGGTTCCAGAATGTCGATGTTCCCAAGAGTGACGGTTTCTCCATCGTCGAGCGTCAACGCAAGATCGAATTCCAGAATCTGTTCCTGTTCCGGTCCCTGCTGAAGAAAGAGAGCTCCCTTCAGCCCTTTTCGGTTCAATTCCAGGTAGTCGTCGGTGCTGACCGCAAGTTCCAGTGAGGTGAGCAGCCGATTATGCCGGTCGTAGATGGTGAGTTTTACCAGGCGGCTGGGAGGTCCTCCCTGCCGGTCGAAGGTGACCGGTTCCCCGTTGACCGTACCGATTCCGCTGTCGGCGCCGAAGAGGGCGAGCAGCCGATGGAACCGTTCCACCGTCTCGGCCTCGCGCGTGAGCCGGAGCATCTCCGTCCGGAACAGAAGACCCATTCCGGCGACCAGCAGCAGGATTGCCGCGGCCAGTCCCCAGGCGGTTCGTCTCCACACCGGAGAGGTCCCGGACTGCAGTTGACGTGCACGCCGGAAAAATATTTGCTTGAACTCTTCCGGGGAACGGAATTCCGTCGCCGGAACCGGTTCCTTCCGCCGCGCCTGCGCGAGCAGTTCATCGATTCTTTCATTATTCATCTTGCACCTCCCGGTATTTATGCCGGAGCAGTTGTTTTGCTTTGTGAATCCTCTGATAGAGTGTATTGGGTGAACAGCCGAGCTGTTCCGCGGCGCTTCTGCCGTCCATGCCGCTGAGAACTCCCAGTACGATCGCTTCCCGGTAAAGCTCCGGCAATCGGGCGATGGCCGCTTCCAGCCTCTCGATGTCGGAGTTGTCCTGTTCCGGAACGGAGGGATTGACCATGTAGGCCTGACGTTTTCGCGTCTCCCGCTGCCGGGCCCGCAGAATGTCGTAACAGGAATTCACGGTAACCCGGTAGATCCAGCTTGAAAGTTTCGCGTTTCCGCGGAACGAATCGAGTTTTTTCCAGGCCGAAAGCATCGCCAGCTGAATAGCCTCATCGGAATCTGCGGCATTTCCGGTGATCCGGCATGCCACGCGGCGCAGCATCGGCAGATGTTCATCGATCAGCCGGTTGAATATCTCTTCGCGGTCGTCCATGAAAAAAATCCTGTTGTTTTGTTTCTGCAGAGTAAGACGTCACAGGCATGGCGATTCTTAGCGGAACGGTTTCCCGCCACCTGGCGGGAGGGGGCGTTTTCACTTTCATCATCTTTCTCTCTGCCGCACCGTATTCAACGTACCGTGTAAACGAGCGTTTGTCAAGATCTCTTTCTGCACACGGATAAATCGGACGAGGAAAATCCGGGGGGGGAGGTCGCCGCACTCCTCCAGGTGTCAGCCGGGGACGGTTGCAGGAGAGAGAAAAAAACGATTTGAAAAAAAATTTCTTCATACTATATTAACATTGGTCTTCGGGGCGGGGTGAAATTCCCTACCGGCGGTCAGAGTCCGCGAACCCGGGAACGTTATTTCCCGGGCCGATCCGGTGGAATTCCGGAGCCGACAGTCAAAGTCTGGATGAAAGAAGACGGAAATCGCGGCGGTGCCCGGCGAATGCCCGGCACCGGGCGGGTGTTCCGCACTGACCCCGGAAGCAGAAGATGTTTCCGGGTTTTTATTTGTGGAACAGTCCGGGGGGCATGGCGGAGTGCTGCTGCAAAAAGAGGAGTGGGAAGATGTTTGATCCAATCGAAGAAGTGATTGCGGCGGTTGGTCGCGGCGAACTGGTGGTGCTGGTCGACGACGAGAACCGGGAGAACGAGGGTGATCTGATCTGCGCGGGGAGTCTGGCCGATGCGAAGATGATCAACTTCATGGTGACGTGGGGCAGGGGAGTGCTTTGCGCGCCGATGTCTCTGGCGTTTGCGGCCCGTCTCGGCCTGAAGGAGGTGGAGGGGCGTCACGATCCCCGGCACACGGCGTTCACGCAGAGTGTGGACGTGATCGAGGGGACGACGACGGGTGTTTCCGCCTTTGACCGTGCGCTGACGGTTCAGGCGCTGGCGGATGAATCGAGCATTCTGGATGACTTCTATTCGCCGGGGCATGTTTTCCCGTTGATAGCGCGTCCGGGCGGAGTGCTGGAGCGTCCCGGCCATACGGAAGCCACGGTGGACATCGCCCGCCTGGCCGGACAGCCGGCGGTCGGGGTTCTCTGTGAGATCCTCAACGAAGATGGAACGATGGCGCGGGTTCCTCAGCTGGAGGGATTCGCCTGGCGTTTCGGTCTGAAAATGGGGAGTGTAGCGGATCTGATCGAATATCGGAAGTGTCGGAAATGTTGAGGACGCCGTTTTTTAAGGAAATTTTCTGAAAAAAATTGATATTTTTCCTATAATCGGCTTGCCTTTTTGAGCAGGCCGGTTATATTAAGGAACATTCAAACGCTCCGGCATAGCTCAGCGGTAGAGTAGGTGGCTGTTAACCACTTGGTCGCTGGTTCGAATCCAGCTGCCGGAGCCATTTTTATTTTAAAGCAACCGCCTCAAAATCAAATGGTTGCAGTAAATGCCTCCGCCTTTTCGGTGATGTTGAATCCGTCAAACCGCTCACTTGTGAGAAATTTGTGAGAATTTTGCGCGGACACGTCTGAGAAGCAGCCTGATCGACCTCACGATCAACCATAATCAATCAAGTGGTTTCAGGAGGTTCAGGATGAGCGTCTATCTCAGGGGGAAATCGTATCACTACCGCTTTCTTTTCAAAGGCAAAGACTATTCCGGCGTATGTTCCGGGTGTTCGACGGAAGGGCGCGCAAAAGAATATGAGCGTTCCATCCGGGAGAAAATACGCCGGGAGGCCGAAACGTTGTCTGCCGAGGAGGACAAAATCCGGCAGAACAAAACAATCCGCGCGCTCGTGGATAACTACTCCTATGTGCTGACAGGCGGCAAGCCAATTACCCTTGCGGAGGCTTATCCGCTTGCACTGCAAAAGCCGAGCCGCCGCGAACCGTCGGAGCATATCGCCAGACAGAAACTTCGCTACTGGAACGACTTTGTCTCATACATGGCGGCAAAGTTCCCGGAAATCCAGGAACTTGCGCAAGTACGGAAAAATCATTGCGAAACTTACGTCCGCTACCTGATTGACCACGGTCGATTCAACAGAAAAGTGGAATTTCATGTCCGGTCGGGCAAGGTTTCCTATACGGGGAAATATACACTCAAAAACAAAGTGTCGGGCAAAACGATCCATGAAATCGCCCGCGTCTGCAAAGAGGTTTTCCGGAAATTGCAGGAGGACGCCGGTATCGTCTACAATCCTTGGGATTCGGTGATTACGCCGCGCTGGGAACAGACCGACCGGGAAATCTTTTCCGAGCAGGAACTCATGCTGATCCGCAATGGCATCAACCGGACCGACGAACTTTCCTTATTCTGCCGACCTCTGTTTCTGGTCGCGGCGGTAACGGGATTGACCGAAGGGGATATCTGCACCTTGAAATGGTCGGAAATCTCATGGGCGACGCGGATGATCTTCCGCAAACGCCGCAAAACGCAGGCGGATCTGGCAATCCCGATTCTCTCCACACTGGAACATTATCTGCGGAGTCTGCCGCGGGAAAGTGAATACGTCTTTCCTCTGCATGCGGAGATGTATCTCAAGGATGCGTCCCTGATTTCCTATCGGATCAAGCGTTTCCTCGAAGGACTGAATATCAAAACGGTCAAGGAGTTTGAAAATCGGAAGGCAATCAGCATCAAGGATCTCCATTCCATGCGACATGTCTTTTGCTATTATGCCGGACAGGTCGGTATTTCCCTTGCCGTCGTCCAAAGCATTGTCGGACACATGACACAGGAAATGACAAAGCATTATATGTCTCACGCGACAACCCGGGCGAAGCAGGAAGCCATTGAAAAACTGCCCGCGTTTCTGGTGATGAACGACAGCATCGAGATTCCCTGCGCGGATGAGCGCAGGCGTCTCGCGGAACTGGCATATACGCTGCCGATGGAGCAGGTAAGCCTTCTGCTGCATCAAGTCATCTGAAGACAACCCATTTTCATCAGACGGGAATCGTGGTTCTTTGAATCACGGCTCCCGTTCCGTTTTGAACGGTTGTGCGACAGAATTTGTCATGCCGCCTGTCGTGACATGTCGCCATCCATTTTGAGCGTAAAAGTTTCTTTTTTCGCTTTTTTTACAGCTGTTTATGTCGCCGTTCCCGGTTTAGTGGAGAACAACCTTCAACCAGGAAAGGAGAAGCAAAATGGAAACAAACAACCGGAAACAGCATCCGCCGGACGGTGAAATCGGAGCCGTAATCCCGCATGAAATTCTGTCACGGACAGATCTGCCGCTTTTCGTCAAACTCGTCTATGGACGTGTTGCCGTAATCTTGAGACGGAGCGGATATGCGGTTCTCACAACCGGGGAAGTTGCCGGAGAATGCGGAATCCGCCATGGACTTGCCCGAAAAGCCCTGCGTTACCTTGTCATGCTCGGCTTGATCCGCTTCCATCGCTCCCCCGCAGATCATGACGTAATCCATGTTTTTCTGCAAATCAGGAAAGGAACGCAAGTATGCAGTCAGAAAAAATCCCATCCGCAATCCTGAATGCGGCCGCACTTTTGCTGCAGCCGTATCTTCCGGATTTGACGCCGCAAAAACTCGAAACGGCGCTTGCCGCAAAAGAAAAGAACGCCGGAGAGCTGGATTTATCCCGCAAACTGACCCGGGCGGAATGCGCCAGAATTCTGGGCGTTTCGGTCAATTCCGTCCACCGTTACATTCAGAATGGCTATTTGCGGGCGATCAATATCAGTCCCCGTCTGGTGCGAATCGACCCGGAAAGTGTGCAGGAGCTTTTAACCAATGGCATTATTGCCCGTGAGAAATAAAATGGAGCAGGAGATCGGAATATGAAAAATGCCGTATTCATTCCGCCAGATACAGGAACAGTTCACACATAGACTCTGCAAAAGAAAGCTCCACAATTCCAAGTTTGCACATGAACTGGATTGAAAAATCTCGAAAGATGGAATTTTCCCAATCATCGCCCATAACAACTGATAATGCTCTCCCGCATTGTGCAGTCACAATTTCGGGATGAGCATTTTCGACTCATTACATAACAGCGCGTTTCTTTCAGCATCAGTCACTCCTTTCAAAAAAGCAGATACTTTTTACTAACCTATTCCCAATCTTCTTTTTCTCATGCGGCTTTGGTTCAAGGCTCTTTTCATACGCTGCCTATTCCTGCTCTACAAGTCCTTTGTGGCGGATATTTTCGTGCGAGTGCGGTGGGACAGATGGAGAAATATTTTATAATATCTTGATTTCCAACTCAGTAAAATGATTTTATCTCGATAAAACACATGATTTTAATGATAAATTTTATTTTATTGACAATAAGAAAATTTGGATTGTAGCATTACCGTAAATCTGCCGATGATCGCAAAAAATTCTTATATCAATTCATCGAGATATTCCACGGCTTTTTTCTTCCCTGTCAGAGCTTATCGAAACCGGCTGCCTTGCTTTGATCTTCATAATTTCTGTAAAATCCTTCTGAGTAAGCGAAGAGAGCTGATCCGGCGACATCTTCGGAATTTTATGCTGCTCCATACGCTCTTGCAACATGCGAATCTGAGACTCATGAAGCGGATCGTTCGCTACAGCCTCCTTGATCAACTGGTTCGCTGTCGTTTTCGAAAGATTTTCCGGAATCCTTTCGAGTTTGCCATCCTCCTGAAGTTGCTTCAAAACATTGATCTGTGCTTGAGAGGCCGGAATAAACACTTCCTCCGGGACAGCTTCCAAATTTCCGATATCCAATGATTCAGCCGCCATGTGCT
>OLGD01001374.1_pt1 | contig 37311 bp, 34 predicted proteins | sample 1605311 | NCBI WGS metagenome assembly OLGD01 (sample SAMEA3888917, study PRJEB22519) | human gut metagenome | biome: human gut; feature: human-associated habitat; material: faeces | place: Denmark | collected 2010
CGCGAGTTTTTCGACAGGCTGACGCCGGCGGCCAAAGGCCGCCGGCGTCACGGCGCGCTGCGCGCGCCCGCCGCCCCCGCCCCCCGGCCGTAGCGATTCCCGGGAAGGCAGGCGCAATCGTCGTTTCGTTAGGAGAACAATCCCTTAATCCAGGCCCAGATCTGCTGGAAAACGTTTGTAGCCTCCTGGCCCTCCGCCGTCGCGTCCGCCTGGGGCGTAGGGGTGGGAATGGGCAGCTCGGGCTCGATCTCCTCGATGGTATAGATGAACTGCACGCTTCCGTTCTCCACCTCCTTGGCGGCGGAAAATGCGTTATACCCATCGGAAAGGTCCAGCAGCGCGTCCTTGCGGGAAAGGGATACATTGATGGAGCTGGTCTCATCCAACAGCTCCTGCATACCATCCCGGTGGAAGTCCCGCAGTCCATCATACAGCTCGTCTATGCCGTCCGTTAGCTCCGCGGAGCCGTCCGCCAGCTCCACCGCGCCATCCGCCAGTTCATCCGCCCCGCCGGCCAGATCGTATAGGCCCCACGCCAGCTCGTATGCCCCGTCATACAGCTCCTTGACCCCGGTGCGCAGGGCGCCGATGCCGCTGAGCAGCTGCTGCATCCGGGTCTGCATCCCCGCTACCGCTTCCAGGCTATTTTGTAGATTCGTGATCAATCCAATAAGGGTTTTAGCATATCCAGCAGCTTCCTGATTAGACTCATCTCTTGTTTGTTGCTGTAGCCACTCCATGGCGCCTGCTATCGCCTCCTCGCTGCCGCTTCCCGTATCGCCGCCTTCGCCGCCGGAGCCGCCGCCCATGCTGCCCATGGCTTCCAGTTCCTTATACAGCTTATCTATGCCGTCATAGGTCTGGCCGATGCCGTCGGTAAGCTGGGCGCCGCCGTCCGCCGCTTCCAGGGCGCCGTCCGCCAGCTCCCTGGCACCGTCCGCAAATTCCACCGTGCCGTCGGTATATTCCTGGCTGCCGTCCCGCAGCTCCTTGGCGCCGTCCCGCAGCTTTCGGGTGGCGTCCTCCATTTCGTCCAGGCCGTCCATCAAGTCCTGCACATCGTCTATGCCGGAAAGGTCGCTTTCGTCCACCAGGCCCACCGCTCCGATTATGGTGGCTTCCGGCAGGGAAAGGTTCCGCACGTCCGTCTCAATGGTGAGGGTATCCTGGATGCTTTCGTTGTCCAAGTCGTCCAGGCTTTCCCGCAGGCCGGGCATCAATACCCCCATCACCGTATTGGCGCCCGCCTGATTGGTGAGCTTCCCGCTGGTGGTCACGTTGGAAAAGGTCTCGTCAAAGGTGTACATGCAGATCACCGTGAAGGGCACATACAGGTCCACCGCTTCCTCGTCCACGGTGACCGTACGCATTTCCCGGTTGGTCACCTGGATGGTGATGCAAAGGTGCCCGCTCTGCCCTGCCAGCTCCGCCGCCTGTACCCGCTTGCCGTCCAGGGTGTAGGCAATGGAAATGGAGAAAGGAAGTGCGTCCCCTTGCCCATTCCCCTGGTAGATTACGTCCTCCCCATCTGCCTTGAAGGTGACGGCCTGGCCCTCTACGGAAGGGGACTCCAGGCCCGCGATGTTTTTGATATTGGTCAGGGTGGTATAATCGGTGAGGCTGTCCTCCTTGGAAGGGTTCCCCAGGTATACGCTGGATACCACGCTGGTAATGTTGCCGTCGGCGTCCATATCCACATACACCGACTCATCCCGCCGGGCGGGTTCCGCGGCGTAGGCAACGCGCGCCAGCAGCAGAGAGGCTGCGCTGATGAGGAACAGCCCGGCCAATATCCAACAGATGATCCGTACGATACGACGTTTTTGCATAGTAAGCGTTACTTCCTTTCGTCCTTCCAGGGGTAGCAAAATGCCTATTCCGCGCTCTTAAGGGATTCCACCATGTCGATGGAGCGGACCTTTTTGCGCATCATCAAATTCACCAGCATGGAAAATACCACGGTCAATAGGAAGGAATAGCAATAGCTGGCCGTTCCCGCGTCCCGCACGAACATCACAAGATCCACCTCGCAGGTGCGTATCACAAAGGTATGCATGACCTTCCCAAAGGCCAGCCCCACCGCCGCCCCAACCACCGCCAGGGTGTTGTTTTCCCGGAAGATGTATTGATACATCTCCTTGTCATAAAAGCCCAGCACCCGCAGGGTAGCCAATTCCCGTTTTCGCTCTCCCAGGTTGATGTTGGTCAGGTTCAGCATCACCACAAAGGTGAGCAGGGCAGAGCCTACGATCAGCACCAGGGTCACGTAGTTGAGCACCCCCAAGGTATTGTTCATGTCCTCGTAGAGGCTGATGAGCTCCTGCACGGTATACATGCGGCTTTCCTTGAGCAGGTCCTCCATCACCTGGTTGCGGTCCGCCTCGGTGAGCCCCTCCTGCAGGTTCAGCATGAAGCCGTTATATTCCAGGGTTTTGTCAAACACCTCCTGGTAATAGGCTTCGGACATATACACATAATGCTGCACATAGCTTTCCGCAATGGCGCTTACCAGCACCTCATAGGATTGGCCCCCGGAGATCACGGAGAAGGTATCCCCGGGCTCCAGGTCGAAAATCTCCGCCAGCTTATAGGTGATAATGGCCCCGTCATCCCCCAGGGTGAGGGGGGCTCCGTTCATCTCCCGCAGTTGGATCTTGCCCTGAAGCTCCTCGTTATCCCGCACAGCCAGCACGTGAACGTTGCCTGTGCGCTGTTCTTCGCTTTGGGCGTCGCAGATGGTATCGTTGCAATACATCACCGAGGTGGCCTGGGCATAGGCCGGGTTGCTTTCCAGCAGGTTTTCCATTTCCGCCCGGGGCAGGGGCTCATAGGTATAGGCCTGGATGTCCATCTGCCAGATGTCGTTGAATTGAAGGTCCACGATGCCGAATATGGATTTTTTTACCCCAAACCCGGTCACCAGCAGGGAACAGCTGCCGGCGATGCCCACAATGCTCATGAAAAAGCGTTTTTTATACCGTAGGATGTTCCGCACCGTCACCTTCCAGGTGAAGTTGAACCGCTTCCACAGGAAGGGGATCCGCTCCAGGATAACCCGCTTGCCGGCCTTGGGGGCTTTGGGGCGCATCAGGGTAGCGGGCACCTCCTTTAAGGACATGCCGCTGGCAGCCAGGGTGGCAAGGCCCGTGCAGGCCAGGATGGACAGGATGCTGGCCCAGGCGATATCCGGCCGGAAGGGCATCTGAATATCCGGGATGCGGTACATGATGGAATAAGCGCTCAGGATCACCCCGGGGAACAGCTTAAAGCCGATCACGCAGCCGATGATGCCGCCGCTCACACAGGCAACCCCCGCGTAGAGCATATACTTGCAGGCGATGGTGAAGGTGGTATAGCCCAGGGCCTTCAGGGTACCCATCTCGATCCGCTGCTCCTCCACCAGGCGGGTCATGGTGGTCAGGCTCACCAGCGCCGCCACAATGAAGAAGATCAAGGGGAATACATCCCCCACCGCAGCGATGCGTTCGGTATTGTCCCGGTAGTCGCTGTAGCCCGCATTGGCGCTGCGATCGTCCACATACCAGCTGCCGTCCACGGTTTCCCCGTAGGCTTCTATGGCGTCGGACGCCTCGGCCACCAGGTCGTCGTATTCCTGGGAGAAGGAGGAGATGCCTTCGGGCTTTTTGAGCACCACCTCCGCCTGGGTATAGGTGGTTTGCAGCAGGGCGGCAATGGGCAGCTTGCTGCCCAGCTTGCCCAGGGCGTTGCCCCCGGCATAGGCAAAGCCGTCGGAGCTGCCGTTGCCGATGGTGCTGTTTCCCCGCTCGAAAATGCCTACGTATTTGGGGCTGAATACGCCCCCTACCACCCGCAGCTCCACGGAGCCGCTATCCGTGCGGAAGGTCACATAATCCCCAAGGTCGAGCTGCAGGGTGGTCAGCAGCTGGTCATCCAGCACGACCTCCTTATCCGTCAGGGGCAAACGCCCCGAGGTAAGTTCCGGGACATTGACGCGGTTTTCCGGATCCGTATCGATATCGTAGCTGGGCAAGATATCAAAGCCCACCGGCCGTTCCTCCGGCTCCTCAATGGGCAGGGAGATCAGGTGTACGTTTTTTTCCTCTCCATCCCGGGTGGTCATCATGGCGTCCAGGGTAATCTCCGGCTGCACCATCTCCACCTGGGGCATGGCCCGCATGGCGTTGATATCGTCCTCCGTCAGGCCCTGGGAGGACATCACCGTAAGGTCCGATAGGTTATCCCGTTCAAAAAGCCGGTCCCCCGCTTCGATCATATCCGGGCTGGCCGCCCGGATCCCGGCGAAAAACGCGCACCCCAGCGCCGATATGGCGAATATCGATAGAAACCGGGGCGTGTTTTTTTTCACCTCGCGTATCAGGTTGTAAAGCAGGAATCTATTCATTTTTCACCATTCGATATCCTGGATGGGGATGGGCTTTTCGTTTCTGCGGGAGCTGGAAACCCGCCCGTTCTTGATTTTTACCACCACGTCCGCCATGGGCGCCAGGGCGGAATTGTGGGTAATGATGATGACCGTCATCCCCTCCTTGCGGCAAGTGTCCTGCAAAAGCTGCAACACCTGCTTGCCGGTCTGGTAATCCAGGGCGCCGGTGGGCTCGTCGCACAGCATGAGCTTGGGGTTCTTGGCCAAGGCCCGGGCGATGGCCACCCGCTGCTGTTCGCCGCCGGAAAGCTGGGCGGGGAAATTCGTAAGCCGTTCCCCCAGCCCCACCCCGATCAGGGTCTCTTTCGCCGGCCGGGGCGCCTTGCAAATCTGGGAGGCCAGCTCCACGTTTTCCAGGGCCGTAAGGTTTTGCACCAGGTTATAAAACTGGAACACAAACCCCACGGTCTCCCGGCGGTATTGGGTCAGTTGCCGGCTGGAATATTGTTCGATATGTTCCCCGTCCACCACAATTTCCCCGCCGGTGCAGCTATCCATGCCCCCCAGGATATTCAGCAAGGTGGTTTTCCCCGCGCCGCTGGGGCCTACCACCACGCACAGTTCCCCTTTTTCCAGCTGAAAATCCACCCCCGAAAGGGCGTGGATGGTCACTTCCCCCATTACATATTCCTTGGTTACGCCGGTCAACGCAATATACGCCATGCTATGCTCCTTCTTTCAGCCGGATATGCTTCTGGGCAAAGGCCCGCCCGAAAATTCCCCGATATAGCCGATCCATGGAGGGCAATAACCTGGCCCCAACTGTTCCGGGGCCCGTCATGATACAATAATGTTCCTCCAAGATGCTGGCTTTCAGCTGGGTCATCCGGCAGCCGTTCCGCTGATAAAACGCAATGCGCCGCTCCCGCTTGACCCGGTCCTGTTCATCCAGGGAAAAGGCGGGGTCCTCCACCTCCAGCACCAGGCCGGGCACCTGGGCGCAAACCGCCTGGAAAAAGGCGCTTCCATAGCCCTTGGAGCGGAAGCCGGGTTCAATGGCGTAGTAATCCAGCAAGGTGTTGCCGGGATCTCCGCCGGGTTTATAAAACAGCATATAGCCCACCCGGGCGCCTTCCTCAAAATAGCCGTATCCCATATACCGGCCTTGGAGCCACAGGTATAAAATCCGCCAGAGGGGCTTGATTTCCCCTTTATGAAAATCCCGCGCCATAGAGCCGTGGATTCGAATCAATTCAAGCAGTGTCAATTTGCGGGTGTTTCCTTGCATTTTTCCTTTCCTTCGCTTTATTTTATCATCACCCCGATGATCTTCTGGCCTTCTCCACGGCCATACTGACCCCGGGTGCCCACCACCAGCATGTTGTTGAATACCGCCGGTGTGGACTCAATGCGAGAGCCTAAGTCCACTTCGCAAAGTTGTTGGCCGCTGATCCCGTCATACATGCGCAGCAGGCCGTTGCGGTCGCACTGGAGCACATAACCCTTGTCGTTTTGGTCGTAGATCACCACAGGGCTGGCCCAGTAGCCGGAGACCTGCTCCACCTGCCAAACCACTTCCCCGGTATCCTTGTTCCGGGCCACAAGCAAGCCCCCATATTGAGCCTGGCCCTCCACCGTCACCGATACGTCGGAACAGGCGAAGATCACCAGATCCTCCAAGCCCCCTTTCCCCACATGGGGGGTGGCCATGGTACCCTCATCCAAGGCGGCCGGGATGGAATAGGACCACAGGGTCTCCCCGGTCAGGCCGTCGATCTTCCGGTGGATGGTCTCCCCCACCCCGTCCGTGGCTCCCCGGCTGGATACCTTATTGGCCCCATAGAGGTAAATGGTCCCTTCCGCCGGCGCTTCTTCCAGCACCATGGTGGCGTCCTGGTCGTCCCCCACGTCCGAAACGTAGAGCAATTCCAGGGTGTTCAGATCCACGCACTGGAGATAGCCCCCATTGTCGGCAAAGAAGCCGTAATTCCGCCAAATGGTCAGGGAATCCTCCATGCCCCACCAGCGTTTGTTCTCGCTCTCCCCGTAGCCGGTGGCGGTATAGGTATACTTTTCCGGCGGGTCCGGATTCAATGTTAGGGCGCCGGCCTGGGGGTCATAGCTGGTGTGGAGCTTGCAGGTATACAGCACCCCGTTTTCCCCTACGGTGAGCAGGGTATCCGTGGCCGCGTCCAATAGGGGGCTGGCGTCAAAGGCCTGCCACAGCCGGGGGGAAAAGGGGTCCCGTCCCCCCAGGCTCCAGATCTCCTGGTTGTCGATGAGGGAGATGGCCCGGATCCAGGCCCCCATGGTCTGCTTGGGCTCCGTTGGGGTGGGGATGCCCTGCCCCACGAACAGCAAGGGATACCCTCGGGGGTCCAGCATGGCCGTGCCCTTGAACACCTGGCCCAGGTCGATGGGCGCCCGGGTCTCCAGGCCGGTGGAAAGCTCCATAAAGTAGATCTTCCCATCCATGGCCGGATAGATCACCTCGGTAAAGCCCTCTTTTTCCTTAAAGCTATCGTATATGCCCAGGGTCGCCCGCACCGTATCGTCCCACTGGACGATCAGGGGCTGCCCCGTCCAACCGGTGCCGGTCCAGGTGCCGTTTTCCGGCGTTGCCAGGGAACCGGTGGATACCTCCCAGCTGCGGCTCAGCTTGGCCTCGTTGACCACCTGCTCCCCATAGGTAAAGGTATTGCGCCAATGGTTCCCCCCAAAGGTGGTGATCCCCTTCACCCCTGCGGCATACTCGGTATCCGAACCAAACAAGATGCTTTCCGGCCGCTGGTAGGTCTGCACCTCCTGCTTGTTCACCATGATCCGGGTGGTGAACCCGGCGGCGGAAATCGAAGCGGTATCCTTGGGGATGGTCACCAGCTCCGGCAGGGCCGTGGCCGGCGGCGGGGTGGATAAAGCGGTTTCTACCGGGGGCGGTGTGTTTTCCGGCTGCTGCTTCTTCCCGATGGCTGCAATGCCTGCCGCCACCAAACGGTACAATCCATACAACAAGCCCAAGAGCAAACAAAGAAAAATCAGCAGCACCAGGATGCGCCGGCGTACATATTTCCGGCTGGTTTTTTTGTTGCGCGGGGCGCTCCGTTTGCCGCTAGCCATGGATTATTCCTCCGTTTTCTGCTGGGTCTCCTCGGGCGCGGGGGTCTGCGCCGGCTCCTCCTCGTCGGGGAAATCCGCCGGATCTTCCACAAACGTAATGCTGCCTTTGCCGCTTTCAAACCGGGGGGCAGGGCTGCAATGGCCCAATACGGTGATGGCCTCCAGCTGCTCAAACAGGAACAAGCCGCTGCAATTCTCCCCGCCCGCAGCCTCGATGGTCACCATGCCGGATACGGCCAATGCGCCGATCTCCGCCCCATGGTATTGGCCGCTGTTCTCCACCTTCAGGGATGCGCCGTCCTGCATGGTAAGGGTGGCGTCGCACTTGAGGGCGTTGTAGTTCTCCTGGGTAAAGGCGCCCAAGGAAGCCCCTTCTTTCAAAAGGATGGAGCCCGCGATGTCCGTGCCGCCCAGGGGGCCCTGGCCGGTGACGCTTGCCCCTTCCTCCAGGACCAAGCCGGTGGCGATCAGGCCGGCGCCGTTGGTGGCGGTGGCCTGAATATCGCTATTGGGCAGAACGGTCACCGTGCCGGCAGCCCGGATCCCGTTCCCCAGCCCCACGATGGAAAGGCCGGCTCCCCCGATGGTAGCGTCCCCCAGGCAGCCGATGGCATCGGCGCCGCTGTGGAGCACCACATCGTTCAGGGTCACGGAACAGCCGTCCTCCAGCCGAATCACGCAATCCCCGGCGCCGGACAGGGTAAAGCCGTTGCCGTTGATCACCAGCCCATCCCGTTCCTTGGTGATGCGCAGCATCTCCTGCTCCAGGCTGATGTCCGCGGAAAGGGTGGCTGTATTGGACTCGCCCCGCTCTAAAAACGCCAAAAGATCCGCCGCCGTCACGATGGAGCTGCCGCCAATGGGATCCGCCAGCTCCACCCGGGCTTCCTCTTCCTCCCCGTCGCAACCTGTAATCAGCAGCAGGCATAGCGCCAGGGGTACGATCGCCTTATAGGCAAAAGGAACTATCTTATGCGTATGCAAAGCAAACCTCCTAGTGTATGGGTTTGTACACTGCCATTAACCGCTCGGCAGCCCTTAGGCCGTCCACCGCCGCGCTGACGATGCCGCCCGCGTAGCCGGCGCCCTCCCCTACAGGATACAGGCCTGCCATGGCAGGGGCCTGACCGGTTACATCCCGCAGGATGCGCACCGGCGCGCTGGTCCGGCTCTCCACCCCGGTGAGGACCCCATCCGGCAGGTCGTAGCCCTGGAGCTTCCGAGCAAACTGGCGGATGCCCTCCTGGATGCCTGCGGTTACAAAATCCGGCAGGCATTGGGACAGGCTCCGCGCCGCCACCCCGGGCCGGTAGGTGGGGCGCACGCCGCCGAAGGGGCCCGGCGGGTCCCCCTGCAGAAAATCGCAGATCCGCTGGGCGGGCGCCGTATAGTCGCCGCCTCCCAGGCGGAAGGCCGCCTGTTCCAGTTCTTCCTGGAATCGGAGCCCGTCAAGGGGATGATACCCAAAATCCTTGGGTTCTACCTGCACCACAATGGCCGCGTTGGAATTTCGTCCGTCCCGGGCATGATAGCTCATGCCGTTGGTGACCACCTGGCCGGGGGCGGAGCTGGACGCCACCACCACGCCGCCCGGGCACATGCAAAAGGTATAGACCCCCCGGCTCCCGTGGCGGGCCGTGAGCTGATACTCCGCCGCCCCCAGCCGGGGATGCCCGGCAAAGGCTCCAAACTGGGCCTGATCGATGAGCGCCCGTGGATGCTCCGCCCGAACCCCCACGGCAAAAGCCTTGGGCTGCATATCCAGCCCCGCCGTGTGCAGCATCCGGTAGGTATCCCGGGCGCCCTGGCCTATGGCCAGGATGCAGGCGGATACCGGCTGCATCCGCTTTCCCTGGGGCGTTTCCAATTCCAGGGCAGTCAGCCGCCCCGCCTTGGAAACAAGCCCCGTCAATTTAGTCTGGAAGCACACCTGTCCGCCTTTTGCCTGGATATCCTCCCGCAGGGCCTGTACCACCTGCACCAGGCGGTCCGTCCCCAAGTGGGGCTTTGCCTGCACCAGGATCTCCTTTGGCGCGCCATGCGCCGCCAACAGCTCCAACACCCAATGGGCCCAGGGGTCCTTGATGCGGGTGGTGAGCTTTCCGTCGGAAAAGGCGCCCGCGCCCCCCTCCCCGAACATCACATTGCTGTCCGGGTCCAAGGGCCCGCCGGCGAAAAATCGCTCCACATGGATGCTTCGTTCCGTTACCGGCCGCCCTCGCTCGATTACCAGGGGGACATAGCCCTGGCTGGCCAGGGCATGGGCCGCGAACAGCCCGCCCGGCCCCAGCCCCACCACTGCGATGGGAGCGTCCAGGTCTTTTTCGCCTATGGGCCAACAAACGGGTTCCCGGGGCTGGGCCGCCTCCACGCCGGGCAGCGCCTTGCCGAGAATCCGTTTCTCAAGTGGGCTATGAAGCTGCACCTCCACCGTGCAGGCATAATAGATATCCTGTTTCTTCCGCGCATCTAGGGAGGTGCGCACCAGCCGCAGCCCCGCGATATCTTCCGCCCGTATTCTAAGAGCCCTCGCTGCGCGTTCCGGCAGCGAGGACTCGTCCGCAGTAAGCGGGAGCTTTAATCCGGTTATTCTTAACGCCATATCATTTGATTGTGATCGTCACCGTTTGCGGCAGGATCACGTATTCCAATTCGTTTGCCGTATCCCCCGGCAAGGCCAGCTCCACCGGCACCACATGCTGGCCCGCCTGCAGGCCCTCCGCATCCACATAGGCGCTCACATCCCCCCGCTCCAGCTGCCGCATCACGCTCAGCCGGCCCGAAACGGTTATGCTACAGGCTTCTGTGGATAGGCTGGCTTCCAGCCCCCGGCCCAGGTTGCGTATATCGATGGCCACATCCGACAGGATCCGTTCCTCCGTCTTTTCCCGGATATCCACGAACAGATTGACCTCCTGGTCATCCAGCAGGATCACCCCATCCGGCACCTCCAGCAGCACGGTCTCCAATACGCTGGCGCTCATGCCCGATACGTCGATCTGCTCCAGGGAAATGCTGCTGAGCTTCTCCAGGTCTTCCGGATCCCCCGCCACCTGCACCTCCGCCGGGGTGGCTACAATATCCACCACCTCGTAGTTGGCCGCCAGGGCATCCTGGCCCAACACCGCCGAATTCACATCGATGGGTAAGGTGACGGTTTTCAGCACGTCCATCTTCACCACCACCGAAGGCAGCACGTCGATGAACAAGCCGCTATCTACGGTTTCCCCGTTTTCATCCAGCAGGATGAGGGAAACGGATTCGTTATAGCTGGTGGTGCGGTCCGTAAGCAGGATAGGACACTTGGCCTTGACCACCTTGGCCACGTCTTCCGCCGCGCCCCGCACGATCAGGCTTTCCGAGCTGAGGGTCGGCGACCCGCGCCAATAGGAATCCGGCAGCGTGCCCACGAATTCCACATTGATAGGCACGGTCTTTGCCGCCAGATCGTCCACTTCTATGATAACCTCCCGGGGGGATACGGACACCACGTTTCCGTTCTGGGCGGTGGCGTAGATCCGAAGCTGATATGTGCCCGGCTTGCTGATGGAGCGCAGGCTCACCGTCGCGTTGATACTGGAAGCGTCTAGGCTCCTATAATCGGTGATTTTCGCCTTCACCTCCACCGTAACGTCCGGCAGCAGCTGGCTGCGGTTGCCCTGCACGGTCAGGTTTTTGCTTTGCAGTTCATCCTCCCCGTCAAAGCTCACCGTCACGTCGGAAATGATCTTGGTGCGCTCCGGGTCGGTTTCCATCATCACATAGCCCCACAAGAGTACCGCAAAGGCCAGGGATATGATTTTCAAGGCGATATTTTTACTAAAGAAGGTTTTGAACCCCGCCAAAATGCGCTTGCCCAAATCCTTGCGTTTATTTTCGTTCATCCTTTGCCCTCCTTTTGAAAAGGGTAAACGTGTTCCCTTCCCGCTCCGTAACGAAAATGGATTCCAGAAGGTCACGCAGGGCCTTGCTGTCGATATAACGGATCAGCTTGCCGTCCCGGGCAATGGAGATCACGCCGGTCTCCTCGGAAACCACGATGGTAATGCTATCGGATACGCTGGAGATCCCCAGGGCTGCCCGATGGCGTGTGCCCAGCTCCCGCGCCACGGCGATATCCTCCGCCAGGGGCAGGAAGCAGGCCGCCGCTACAATGGACCCCTCCCGGATGATCATCGCCCCGTCGTGCAGGGGGGTGTTGGGCTCGAAGATGTTTTCCACCAGGGGGGCGGAGATCCGCCCATCGATCCGGGTACCGGTATTGATGATATCCCCCAGGCCCGTGCGCCGCTCGATAACGATCAAGGCGCCCACCCGGCGCTTGGCCAGGCTGATGACGGCCTGCTGCAACTCATCCACAATTACCTTGGGCTCGCTCATCAGGCTGCCGATGAAATCCTTGGAAAAGATATTTCCCCGGCCGATGTGCTCTAGGGCCCGGCGAATCTCCGGCTGAAACAGCACCACCGCCAGGATCATGCCCACGGACAGCAGGGAGCTAAGCAGCCAGCTCAGGGTGGGAAGCTGGAAAAAATCGCTGATGATGGCCGCAATAAACAGCACGCCAATCCCCTTGAGCACCTGATAGGCCCGGGTTTCCTTGGTGAGCAAAATAAGCTGATATAACAGGATCGCTATGATCAGAATATCCAGCACATCTGCCAGCAAAAACTGATGCAGGTCTCCTGAAATGGTCCTTGCCAGAACGTCCAGCAAATCCAATTTACCACCTTTCAGCGATTGATAGCGTTAGCCTCTCAAAAGACTATTGTACAACTTTCATTGCGTCCCTGCACAGGGAAATCGGACTGTTTACAAATTATTCTTGTTTTAAGCCGGTTTCATCCTGGGCGTCCGGCGCCATGGCCATGAGCTTTTTTTCCATATCCATGATGGAATAGAGGAAATTCTCCAGCTCGGTGCTTTCCGCGCACAGGGCTTCATCCCCCAGCGATCCGGTTTCCCGAAGGGTCCTGGAGCATTTCTGGGTAAAGGATTCCTGCCAGGTTTCCGCTTGCGCTTTCATTCGTCCCAAAGCATCCCAGGACAATGCAATGTCTTTTTCTTCCTGCATAGGGCAACTCCTTTTTCTGCTGGCGTTTCACGGGGGATTATACTGGCCGATGTACATAGCGGCGGCAATACCTGGGACACGGCCGCGCCGCATTTATGTCGCCGCCACGGATATAGCCATTATGTTATTTTGATTGTATCATATAAATAAGATAATTCCTAGATATACTTTGTGGCGATATGGTGATAGAATCAAAGAAATATTGACAGGGAAGGAAGGGATTTACATGCCCGTTATCGATCGTTTTGAAGGGGATATTGCCGTTTGGGAGGGGGGCAGCGCCCCCAGGGAGCAGCTGCCCATGGCCGCCCGAGAAGGGGACGTATTGGCCCTGGACGAAGCCGGCCAATATTATATCGACCTGGAGGCTACCCAAGCCCGCCGCCAAGAGATGGCCAGACGGCTTCACGGGCTTTTTAACCGGACCCGGAAGGGCTAGCCGGGGAGCACATAGGCCAGGAGCAGCCCCAGGGCCGTCCCGCACAACGCCGTCAGGACGGCGGCGCAAACGAGGGCGGCTTTTTTCTTATGATGGGCGCAATATGCCCCATAGGCGCCGCAATACAGCACCCCCAAGCCCAGGCCCGCAAAATACAGCAGGGCGTAATCCTTGATCATACCCGTCACTCCAATCCGGCGTTGATATTGTCGTCCAGGGGTACCAGCCTTACCTGGAAGCTGAGCTCCAGCTGGGGGTACTTCTCCTTCCAGCCATAGGCTTCCCAGTCCGCCGCCCGGGAAAAATTCCGGCTCGCAGCCCGGCCGATGCCCATGGCGTCGCAATGGAGGGACTGGCATAAGCGAAACACCCGCTCCAGCTCGGCTTCAATGTGGGCCTCCGCCGCCTGCTTAAGCCCATTCTCCCACCCCCGCTTGCTGAGCCTTTGGTCATCCTGAAGCACCTCGCAGGTGAGCAACAGGGACACCTCCCCCTTGGGCTGCTCTTGCGTTTCCACCCGGGCCCGATATGCCCCCGTGTCCGCCAGCAATATGGTCAGCCTGCTGTCTTCATATGGAATGGATAGGCTGCCCCGCACGAATTGCCCGGCTCCCATCAACAAAAACCGAGTGTCATAGCTGTCCAGTACGCCCACCATATTCCACCCGTCAAACAAGGCCACGCCCGCCGCATATACCGCCATCCCCCCCAGCCTGGGAATGCCCTCCGTGGTGGTTTCTCCGCCCTGGGCCTGCCCGGGCTGTTCTCCCTGCTCCGCCTTTTCCTGTTGCCCGTCCTCCTGGGAAGTGTCCCGGCTGTCCTGGCTATCCTGGCTATCCTGGCTATCCTGGCTGTCCTGGCTATCCTGGCTATCCTCCCCTTCCTTGTCCTTTTCCACCGCGCTTTCATCCAGGCCCCCCAGGGTGATCACCGGATCCAGCCGGCCGCCCTCCACCGCTTCGTGCACCAGGGAATAGTTGATCAGCGGGGAGGTGCCCTCCTCGTGATAGTTGCGCAATAGGCTGTATTGCAGCTTGGTCATGTTCTGCATCCCGGCCCCGGCCATCCCATCTAAAAAATCCCGGGCCGTACATAAGGACACCAGCAGCTTCACCGACTGACGAATGTTCAGGGCATTCAGGGAAACCCGGCTCATGCTGGATAAAGCCCCCTGTTCCGCCGTCTCCTTTGAAAAAACGATGGTATTGAGCCGCTCGAAGTTCAGCTGATAGGGAACCCCCATATGCACCGTGGTGATGGCGTGAAACAGGTCCTCCCCCTCCGCGCCCACCAAAATCGCTTTTCCGGCGGCGCTTTGGCTCCCGCTGTCGTTGGCCTCGCTTTGCAACAAAAAGGTGAAGGCATAGGTCTCCGCCTGTCCCACGTCCACCCCGATGGAGGCCACATATTTGTATTCATCCAGGGACACCGGGCCCAGGCATCCGCCCAGCAGGCAGGCAAGCAGGCTCCCGGCCAGCACCAAGCTACAGGTTCGCATGATCCTTCTCCTTTTTCCCTTTGCTTCGGCCCAGCAGGCCGCCCATCGCCCCGGCGAACAGGCAGGGCAGCAAAAGCAGCCAGCCATGATGCACCAACCAGCTGCGCACCTGCTCCACCGCCCCATAGCCCCCGCTATGCTCAAAGAACAAGGCGCAGCCCAGCAGCACCGAAAAGGCAGCCACCGCCGGCTTGGCGTTCCCCAGCCCCAATTCCCGGCTGGCGATCCGGCTGGCGGTAAACAGGAAGAACGCCGCGCCGATCAGCTCGCCCATCAGCCATAGGAACAGGGAGACCTTGTCCATGCGAAACAGATACCCCTCCCGGAGCATATTCATATCCAGCCGGTACAGGGGGGCGTAAATGGTGGTCAGGTCCTGGTAGCCGTAGGTGAGGGAGATGGCCAGCTGGGTCAAGAATGCCAAGGCCGCCGCCCCCAGCGCGCCGATACAGCCGGCGGACCCCATGAATTTCGCGCCATGGGCGGAGCCGCTCAGGGAGAGCCCGCCCAACAGGGCCGGCAGCAAAAAAAAGGTATGCCGCAGGCTATATCCCGCCACCTGCCCCCAGGTGTTGCCCGGCAAGGGATACAGCCGGTAGGTCTGATAGCTTTCCAGGGGCAGCAGCAAATTGAGCAGCATCAGCACCAGCAGCAGCCCGCCCAATAGCCTACTTAGCCGCCCCAGGGTCTCCAGCCCCCAGAACGCCAGCATAAATACCGCCCCCATGATCCATAGGCTGATGGAGGAATATACCGCCTGGGTAAACACATAGCTGTAGAGCATGGAAATGAACCGCATCATCCCCGCCAGGCCGCTGAGCAGGAGCAGCAGGGCCAGCAAGGCCATGCAACCGTGGCCCAGGGGCTTTCCCAGGCCGAGGGTAAACAGCTGGCCCAGGTCCTTTGCCCCGGCCCGCTTCATGACTGTCAGCAGAAGCAAAAATATGCCCAGGCTCAGCAGGATGGATAAGGGAACCCAAAGATAGGTGGAATTCCCGCCCCGGTACGCGTATTGGGATTCCAGGGTGAACACCGCGTTTAGGTACAGGGGGATCCCCAGCAGGTATGCGCTCTCCTGCCTGCCGATATAGCCGCCTTCCATGCCGTTCATTGGCCGTCCCTCCAGGTTTGGGTATTGGTAATATCCGCCGCCCGCTTATGGGGTTGCAGAGGTCCCCGCAGGATAGAGGGCTGCTTCGCATAGGTCTTGGGGGCAAGGGGCGCCAAAAACGGCACGCCGTAGCTTTTCAGCCTGGCCATAGCCCCCAGGGCCACGGTGATCAGGCAGGCCATGCCCAGCAGCCCGCCCAGCCATGCGGCAACCACCAGCGCCATGCGGATATAGGCGGCGGAAAGCTGGGTGGCATAGTCCGGTATGCAGAAATTTCCCAGTCCGGACAGGGCGACGATGATCAGGATCACGGAGCTGGCCAGGTTGGCGCTGACCGCCGCCTGGCCCAAAATAAGCCCGCCGATGATACCGATGGCCTGGCCGATGCTGCCGGGCACCCGCAGTCCCGCCTCCCGGATCAGCTGGAACACGGCCAGCAGGAATACCAGCTCCATGCCGATGGGGGCGAACACCATCTCCCGGGAGGAGATGACGGTGCTGACCACCTCGGTGGAGAGCATCCCCTGATGATACAGGGCCAGGGATAGGAAATACCCCGGCAACAGGATGGATAGGATGGCCCCCAGATAGCGGATAACCCGCACCACATTCCCCTGCGGCTGCCGGGAATAGACGTCCTCCGGGGTGGCCATCAGGGCCCAAAGGGTGGTTGGCATAATGTTGGCGTAGGGGGAGCCCTCCAGCAGCACCGCCACATACCCTTGCATCAGATAATTTGCCGTTCGGTCCGGCCGTTCGGTGGCCAGCACCTGGGGGAAGGGCGAGAGCCGGTGGGTTTCGGTAAGCTGTTCCAACATGCCGATGGCCGTAATATCCCTGGTTTGGATTCGGCCTATGCGCCCCTTGATCTCCTCCACCAAAGACGGGTTGGCAGTCCCCTCCAGGTATAGGATGGAGGCTTGCAGCTGATTGCCGCTGCCCACCGGGCGCATCTCGCAGACCAGGTCCTCCCGCCGGATGATCCGCCGCAGCAGGGTAATGTTGGTGCGCATGTTCTCCGTATAGCCTTCCTGGGGGCCGCGCACCGCCTTTTCGTTTTCCGCCTGGCCCACGCTCCTGTGCTCATAGCCCCGGGTATCCGCCAGAATGGCTTCCCCCTCCCCGTCCAGAAGCACCGCGGTCTTGCCATCCAAAATCCCCGCCTTGATCCGCTGGAAGCGATTCTCCTTGCATAGCTCATGGAAGGCAAACACGCTCTCCATCAAATAATCCGCATACGGCGGCGCCGCTCCATCCAGGCAGCCGGGCCGCATACCCTGCCGCAGCAGGAAGTCGTTGACCACCGTGCCGTCGGCCATGCCGTTGATAAACAAGGCTGCGCTTTCCACTTTCTTTCCCAGCCGGAACCGGCGGATTACCAGGTCCCGGTTGATGTCCCCCCGAAAATCCTGCCGGAAACGGGCCAGGGCCTCCTCCAGGCAGCTTGGCAGAGCCTCCTCCTGCTCCGGCCGGCCGTCCGGCCGGTAAACCCGTCCCGCCGGCCCCCGGCCATAGGCGGTAGGCTGGGGCCGTTTCCCCGGGCCGCCGGGAGCCGGCTCCGTCCCCTCCGTCCCCCGCTTGGGCGGGCCCGACCAGAAGCCCGGTTCCCCCGCCTCGGTTTCCAGCAGCTCAAATTCGTTCCGCTCCTGGGCAAAGCCCAATTTGTGGGCCAGGCTGTCCCATACGCCCATGGCTCCATCGCCTCCTAGCCTTTTTTTGGTAGTATGGCCCCTGCGCCCATATCTATGCGTGCCGTCCCCCCTATCCGAATCCAGGGCGATATTGCTGACGATCCCCCCTGGCCAGCGTTCGGCAGGGGGGACCAAAATGGGAAAAGGCTTACCCTATTTGCTCTGATGCGAACCGCCGCTGGTTCACAGCCTTTTGCGAAAAGTTTCCAGAAGCGCGGCAAAAAAACAGGCAGCGGCACTTGCTGTCCGCTGCCTGAAACAGAGCATCGAGATCGGGGCTACCGGCCGGCCCGGTAGGCTTCCGTGACGCAAGCCTGATGCCGGGGGCACTCCTTGCTGTTTTCATGGACCTTGGAGCCTTTGAGGTGGATGCAGAAGTGGCCGTCAAAGTTGTTGCTGGGGGTCGGGTTTGCCATATGGGGCATACAGTGCATACTGGCCGCAACGGTTTTGCCGTTGTAGGTGACCCAGATGGGCCGCCGGTCCCAGCTCCAACTGCCCCCGGCGATCCGCTTCATCGTAGCCGTATCGCTGGCGGTGATAGGCTCCACATCCGCATGGTACCAGCCGCCAAAGCGCCTGGCCCGGAAGCTAAGCCCGGTGCGCACGTCCGTAACGGTAAACTTGGCGCCCTTGTGCAGCCATTCTTCCCCGCCTTCAAACCAGTCCAGCAGGATCACGCTGCCCTTAAGCTGGGTGAAGGTGGCGGTCTCCTTTTTCAGGTCGTTGCCGCTATCATAGATAGATGACAGGGTCTCGGCCCCGGCCACGCCGTCCGCGCTGCCCAGGCCCGCCGCCTGCTGGTATTCCAATACGGCTTTGCGGGTGGCGCTGGAATAGGTGCCCGTAAGGCCGTCCTTTCCCAGGAAGCCCCTGCGGTACAATTCCTGCTGGAGCTTTTCCACCTCCTGGCCCTCCATTCCCTGCTTCAACATGCTGGCAGAAGCCATGGAGGCGGTGGTCATGGTCAGGTGCTGACGGTGGACATACCCTGCCTTTTCATTGGCGCTGACAAAGTACCATTCTCCCACCACCCGCTTCACCCGCACGCCCTGGCCGGCGGCCAGCAGCTCCACCACATAGGTATGCTCGTCCGGGCCGCCCCGCAGGGCGGTGCCGTCATCCAGCACGTAGGCGCCCCGGCTGCCCCCATCCTGCACGAAGATGTAGTCCTGGCGCACGTAACCCACGGTCTCATCCGGCAGCAGCACCCGGTACCAGCCCCCTTCCTGGGCCAGCACCTGTACCTGGCTGCCCAGGGCCAAGGTGCGCAGGGCGTTGGATTCCGTATCCGCCTGCTGGCGCAAATTGACCCCCTCCGCCGTAATGGTGGCGGTTTCCGCCGCGGCCACCGCCCCGGGCGTAAGGGTCAGGATCGCCAGAAGCAGGGCGCATACTCGCTTGCCAAACATTTCGCTTGCCTCCTTAATAGGCGCCTACCGGAGGATATGCCTCCCGAAGGGCATTATAGGTATATTGCAGCTCCTCCACCGTCCGCAAAATATTGGACGCCGTCCCATAGGAGATCTGGCTTTGGAGGGTATTGATCTGCTGAAGCAGGGTATTGCGGTCCGAATCCGGCAGGGTCTGCACCTGGCTCAGGTATTGGTTCACCTGGGTAATCAGGGTTTGCGCATTCTGCCTGGCGGTGGTCAGGCTGGAGTCCCAGCTGTTCTGCTGCATCCAGGTTGGCGTATGCAGGGAGCAGGTGCCGCCTGTGGTGGAGATGGCGGCGTTGTAGCTATCCGTATCCGCCTGCACATAGACGGCGTTGGGGATATATTGCCGCAGAATCTGCAGGCCCTCGGAATTGCCATATGCATCCACTTCGCCCACCACGTCCGCGTACATGGAATCCTGGAAGATCAGCACCACGCTGGCCGCGTTGGATACCCGGGGACAATAGGCGGAGGCGGGTTGGCCGGTATCCAGGCAAATGCCGGACATCACGTGCATATCGCAGTAAGCCACGGGCGCCGTCCCCTCGGCAAACCAATCGGTAATGGGCACGTGGCCCGCGCTGTCCGCATAGCAGGCCTCGGTGGCCAACAGGCCGCTGACCGAGCAGACCGTACACTTTTCCAGCCCCAACTCCGTGGGGGATTCATCGATGATGGGCCGGTCTGTAAGGCCCTCGTGGATTTCGGACATAAACGCCTGCCACAAGGGCGCCGCATAGCTGCCGCCGGTGGCCTTGCCCTTGAGCTTATACTGGCTGTAATAATCGTGGCCGATCCAGACGGTGGCGCTGTAATAGGGGGTAATGCCGGAGAAGCACACGCTGGAATAATCGGAGTTGGTACCGGTCTTTCCAGCCACGGTCATGCCGCTGATCTTGGCCTTGGTGCCGGTGCCCCGCTGCACCGCGTCGGTCAGGATATCCACCAGCATATAGGCGGTGGATTTCTTGAAGACCTGATGCCGCTCCCGCACGCTTTCCGCGTCCAGAATCACCTTCCCGTTATCGTCCACCACCCGCACAAAGGACAAGGGCTCAATATATTCGCCGCCGTTGCCAATGGCCCCGTAGGCCGCAGCCATCTCCACGGTGGTGATATCCGTAGTGCCCAAGGCCAGGCCGCTGCCGGTGGCGCTGATCCGGCTCTGGTCCACCCCCAGATTGGCCAGGTATTCCGCCCCCTTGGGGATGGTCACATGCTCCAGCAAGGTGCGGGCCGCCGCCACGTTCAGGGACTGGACCACGCCGGTGCGCAAGGGCAGGGGGCCCAGGTATTTTTCGCTGCCCACGGCCGGATAGCCCTTTTCGCTATCCCAGCCTTCGATGGGGGTGGGGAAGTTCTTCAGGATGGTGGCGGGGGACGCCCCCAGATCCAAAGCCGGCCCGTACACCGCCAAGGGCTTGATGGAGGAGCCCACCTGCACCGGGCTGGTGGCCCGGTTCAGGCCCTTTTGGATGGTTGGCTCTTCCCTGCCGCCCACGATGGCCCGTAGCTCCCCCGTATGATAGTCGAAGATCACCGCGGCCACCTGGGGTTGCGGCGTTTCCACCGTATCCCCGTTGTCCAGGGTTTCCACCCGCACCGCCGCCGAAGGATCCGTCAGCTCGGGATATTCGTCCCAATTGGTGATGGTTTCCTGAAGGGTATGCTGCATCTCGGTATCCACGGTAAGGTAGATGTGATACCCGCCGGTGCGCAGCTCGTTTTCAATGGCCGCCCGGTTGGTTTTCGTATCCAGCATCTCCCGCTGCTCCAGCAGGTGGGTCACCACGTCCTTGATGGCATATTCCACAAAGTAGGGCATATCATACAGCTGGTTGTTGGAGGATTCCTCCACCACCGTAACCGTATCCTGCATGGCGGCCTCGTATTGGTCTTTGGTGATAAAGCCGCCCTCGTACATGGCCAACAGCACCACGTTGGTGCGCCGGTCGGTCACATACATCTGGTTGTTGTTGTCCAGCGAGTAGCGGTATTGGGCCTCGGTGATGGCCCCGGAGGCATAGAGTTCCTCCAACTCCTCCCGCTTGGCGTCCGTAAGGGTGCGCTGGTAAATATTCAGCCGGGGGTTGGTATTGTAGGGCTGCTGCACCATGCCCGCCAGCATGGCGCATTCCCGGATGGTGAGCTGGTCCATCTCCTTGCCGAAATAGTCCATGGCCGCGGTCTTGAAGCCATAGTTGGAGCCCCCCAGGCTCACGTCGTTCATATAGGCTTCCAGGATCTGATCCTTGGTAAATTCGTTTTCCAGCTCAATGGCCAAATAGGCCTCCTTGATCTTGCGCTTATAGCTCTGCTCGCTGGAGAGCACCTTATTTTTAATCAGCTGCTGGGTTAGGGTGCTGCCCCCGTGGGTATCGGCATTGCGCAAGGTGTTGATCACCGCGGAAAACAGCCGCTTATAGTCCACCCCGTCGTGCTTATAAAACCGCACGTCCTCAATGGCGATCAAAGCGTTTTTCAGCATATCCGGGATCTCGTCTATATCCGCCCAATCCCGGTATTCCATGCCGGCAAAGGTGGTGATCAGATTGCCGTCCTTGTCATAGATGTAGGAGGTCTTGTCGCTTTTGGTGATCTGGGCGGTATCCAGCTCCGGCGTGGTGTCGATATAAGCCTTGGCGATGCCCATCACCAACCCCATGCCGACGCACCCCAACAGGATCACCATCACCACGAATACCTTGAGGGTGGTAAACAGAACCGCAAGCAGGAACGACCGGTTGCCCCGGCGCTCCACAAACAGCTCCTGATCGAGATCCTGCGCCGCATGGCGGCGGCGTCGCAGCTTCATCCACCAGCCTTGAAGCCGGTACCAGCATTCCGTCAGCCAGGCCCTGCAGGTCTCCCAAAAGTTTTTCTTCGGCGTATCCTCCTGCCGGTCATATTGCCCGCCGTCCATAGGGTCCGGCATGGGCTGCAATCCCGTTTCTTCGGGACCGTGTCCGTCAAAATGTTCCATATGCGGGTTCCTTTCACAAATTTCCCCAGTACATTATAGCACATTCCATGGGCCAGGCTCAATATTCCTGCCGCCCGCATAGAATAAGTTAACAACTTGTTGATGTTTGCCCCGGGCGCGCCCTTTCGCGCGCCCCATTCCCATCGGATCGGAGGTTCGGATGTCTCATATACCCGGCGATGCCAAGGCACGCAAATCCCGCCGGTTCCGCCGCCAGGCAGGGATCCTCATCGGCGGTTTCTGTATCTTGGCCATGGTTGGCGCGGGCCTGTTGAGCCGCAACATGCGGCCCGCCCTACAGGCCCTGGCCGAGGCCAGGATCCGGTCCATCGCCGCCAGGGCCATGAACGACGCCATCTTGGAATCCATGGGGAATGCGGAAACCTATGCGCAGCTTATCTCCGTGCGGGAAAACGGGGAAAAGGTATACCTGCTCCAGGCAAACACCCGCAATATGAATATCCTGGCGGCGGATTGTGCGGAAGCGGCCCAGGACCGGATCGCCCAGATCGGCGAGCAGGGCATTTCGGTCCCCCTGGGCACGGTGACCGGGGTCTCCTTCCTCTCCGGCAAGGGGCCGGGGATCCACGTGAGCTTCACCCCGGTGGGCAGCGTGCAGAGCGAGTTTTCCTCGGAATTGCGGGCCAGCGGCATCAACCAATCCCTGTACCGGGTGAACCTGAAGCTGACCGCCTCCCTGCGGCTGATCCTGCCCGGGGTCAGCGACACCATCCAGGTGTCCGCCGAAGCCGCCATCGCGGAGAGCATCATCGTCGGGGACGTGCCGGAGGTATATACCAACGTGGCCAACGAGGAGGATATGCTCAACCTGATCCCCTCGGATAAGCCCTAGGGAAATGGCCGGGCGGATTGCGCCCGGCCATGGGGATATGCTATACTGGAACCATGAAACGGGTGATCGAAATTTGTCTATGCTTGTTGCTCCTCCTGCCCTGCGCCTCCGCCGTGGCGGTTACGCACGCGGAGGAAACCGTCCTGCCCACCGCTACGCCGGCGCGCACCCCCTCCCCTACCGTTACCCCCGCGTCCCCCCAGGCCACGCCTTTTACGGGGCTGATCGCCATCAGCGCCTCGGAAAACGCCACCAGCGAAGACGTGGTGCGGGTGCAGATCCGGCTGCGTGATCTGGACTATTTCACCTTTAAGCCCACGGGCATCTATCAATCCATGACGGCAAACGCAGCCAAAAAGTTCCAGCAAAAGCATACCATGGACGACGGCACCCCCATGATCGCCGACGGCACCATTGGGCCGCAGTCCATGGAGATCCTATTCCGTCACGACGTTTCCCGGGCGGATATTACAGCCAGCATCCCCATCGGCAGCAGCCGGGAGGGGAATCCGGTGCCGGCCGGGGAATTGGTGAGCTGGGAGCAGGTGCAAGCCATGCTGGAGCTGAACGCTTCCTATACCATTACCGACTACAACACCGGCGAGACCTTTTCCATGGTATATGTAGGCGGCGAGCACCACGCGGAGATGGAATGCGCCGACGCCTTTAACGCCGGGATCTTCCGGGAGGTGTTTGGCGGGGAATACAACTATTCCAAGCGGCCCGTCGTCATATCCATCGGCGACCGTTCCATTGCCGCCTCCCTGTATGGCTGGCCCCATGGGGAGGACCACTACAGCGGCAACGAAATGGACGGGCATACCTGCCTGTTTTTCGACGGCAGCCTGTCCCACGTGGGGGACCTGCCGGATGCGGAGCATACGGAGATGATCTATCAAGCCGCCGGCCGCTCCTGATGCAGGCCGCTTGTAGGGCCATCCCAGCGAAAACGTGACGGTGCGTCACGTTTTTTTCTGTGAAAAAGCGGTTTTTCAGTACGATTTCTAAGGGTCCATGGCGCATTGAGGTCGAAGGCGCGGCCAGGGCGCCATATAGGGAAGCCTTTGGGACTTTATGGATTAAACCAAAATCCGATGAACGCCGGCCAGGATGATAGCCCCGTCCCCTGGGCTTTTCCGGCAAACCGAGGGAGGGGGAACAGCACGTCGCGTTGTTCCATCCGGCTTTGAGTTTGCCCATAAGGTTCAGCGGGCCTTTTCCCGGAGCTTTTGCAGGATTCGGCTTTCCAGCCTGGATACCTGCACCTGGGATACCCCCAGCATGGCCGCGATCTCGCTCTGGGTCTTATCGGAAAAATAGCGCAGCAGGATGATCTGCCGCTCCCGGGCGTCCAGGATGCCCAGCAGCTCCTTGAGCAGCACCCGGTTCAGGGCCTGCTCCTCCCCGTCCTCCCCGGCGCTTACCCGGTCGATCACCAGGGGATCCGAATCCTCGCCAAAGGCGGGCTCGTAAATGGAGATATGGGGCCGGACGGCCTCCAGGGCCATGGCGATATCCTCGGGCTCGGCCCCCATAGCCTCCGCCACCTGGTTCACCCCTGGCTCCTGGCCGGTTTTGGCCAAAAGCGCCGCCTGGACGGAAGCGGCCTTGGCCGCCAGCTCCTTGAGGGACCGGCTGACCTTGATCATGCCGTCGTCCCGCAAAAAGCGCTTGATCTCCCCGGCGATCATAGGCACGGCATAGGTGGAAAAGCGCACATGATAGCCCGTATCAAAATTGCGGATGGCCTTAACCAGGCCCAGGCAGCCGATCTGGTACAGATCCTCGTATTCAGCGCCCCGGCCGGCGAATTTGCGCACGATGGAGCGCACCAGGGGCGCGTTGCATACCACCAGCCGCTCCTGGGCCTCCTCGTCCCCCCCTTGCGCCCGGACGATGAGATCCAGGGTCTCCTCATGGGGGAGCGCGCCGCCTTCACCCATGGCGCTCCACCTGCCGCAGCCGCTTTTCCAAGCGGACCCGGGTACCTTTCCCCGGCGCGGATTCTACGCTTACCCGGTCCATAAACGCCTCCATCACGGAAAACCCCATGCCGCTGCGCTCCATGTCCGGCTGGGTGGTGTAAAAGGGCTGCCTGGCCAATTCCACATCCTCGATCCCCTTGCCCTGATCCTCTATAACAAAGACCAGCCGGCTTGGATAAAGCTCCCCCCTGAGGGTCACGGTTTCATCCCGCCGGTTTTCATAGCCGTGGATGATGGCGTTGGTCACCGCTTCGCTCACGGCGGTACGGATATCCGTAAGCTCTTCCAGGGTGGGATTCAGCTGGGTGGCAAAGGCCGCCGCCACCGTCCGCGCCAAGGCTTCATTTTGTGAAATGCTGGCAAAGCGTAGTTCCATTCGATTCTCAAGCATGTTTCGTCCCCCTTTTTCCATCCCGTTGCCCCTCCTGCTGGCCGATCAGCGGCAGGATCCCCGCCATTTTCAGGATCCGCGCCGCATAGCTGCTCATGGCGCTGACCCGCAGCGTGCCGCCCCGCTCCCGCATGAGCCGGTAGCGCCCCAGGATCACGCCGATGCCCGAGCTATCCATAAACGTGATCCCGCTCAGATCCAGATCCAGCGCCCTGATGTCCAGCGTAAGAGCCCCATCCAGAAGCTCCCGCACCTGGGCCGCGCTATGATGGTCCAGCTCTCCCGTTAAGGAGGCCGTCAACCGGCTGCCCGTTCGTTTTGTGGTTATTTGCATAGCTTGTCCTCCAAAGAGATATGTGCCGCCCCCAGGTCGTATCGCCGGGCGCGCCCTTGGCGCGCCTTCCATTTTGGGCCGTATCTATCTATTCAACGCAGAAATTTCGCATCCTTCCAAGGATTCCCATTTCTTTTGCCGAATATACGCAAGGTTTGTCGCCGGAGCCGGGTTTGCGCCATAAAAAAGCGGGCGTCCCTCCCGAAAAGAGGGGCGTCCGCGTCTTTCTTCGCCAATAGAAAACCGGCGCCGGCATCATGCCGGCGCCGGTCCGTGCGCCATGGTTTGGGTGCGGCCTATTCTAAAAAGTCCTTGAGCTTTTTGCTCCGTGAGGGATGGCGCAGCTTCCTGAGAGCCTTGGCCTCGATCTGGCGGATGCGCTCCCGGGTCACGTTGAACTCCCGGCCCACCTCCTCCAGGGTGCGGGCCTTGCCGTCGTCCAGGCCGAAGCGAAGCCGCAGCACCTTTTCCTCCCGGGGGGTCAGGGTGTCCAGCACCTCCATCAGCTGCTCCTTGAGCAGGGTAAAGGCCGCCTGCTCCGCCGGGGCGGGGGCGTCGTCATCCGGGATGAAATCCCCAAGATGGCTGTCCTCCTCCTCGCCGATGGGGGTCTCCAGGGAGACGGGCTCCTGGGCCACCTTGATGATCTCCCGGACCTTCTCCTCGGAGATGCCCATCTCCCGGGCGATCTCATCGGGGCGGGGGTCCCGGCCGTAATCCTGCAAAAGCTGCCGGTTGACCCGGATGAGCTTATTGATGGTTTCCACCATGTGGACGGGGATGCGGATGGTGCGGGCCTGGTCTGCGATGGCCCGGGTGATGGCCTGCCGGATCCACCAGGTGGCATAGGTGGAAAATTTATAGCCCTTCCGGTAGTCGAATTTTTCCACCGCCTTGATCAGACCCAGGTTGCCCTCCTGGATCAGGTCCAAAAAGAGCATCCCCCGGCCCACGTAGCGCTTGGCCACGGACACCACCAGCCGAAGGTTGGCTTCCGCCAGCTTCTGCTTGGCCTCCTGGTCCCCTTCCGCCATGCGCTTGGCCAGATCGATCTCCTCCTGGGCGGACAAAAGCTGGACCTTACCGATCTCCTTGAGGTACATGCGGACCGGGTCGTCGATGGCGATGCCTTCCCCCCCGATGTCGTTTTCGATCTCCGCAATGCCCTCGTTGATATCCTCGGGCACCTCCACCTCATCCACCACATAGATGTTGAGGGCTTCCAGCCGGTCGTAGATCCGCTCGATCTGCTCCGCGTCCAGCTCCAGCTCGTTTAATGTATCCATAACCTCCTTGTAGGTCAGGACGCCATTTTGCTTGCCGGTTTCGATCAGCTCCTCTATGCGGGCTTCCGGGCTCTTTTTGGGTTCCTTTTCCTTGGGGGTTTCCTTGCGATCCTTAATCTCCAAATCCGTTCCACTCCTTTATCTTTGGGTGTGCCTATACCGTCAGGCCATAGGGCCTAATTCCGTCAGTTTCTTTTGCAGCGCGGATAGCTCCTTCGCCGCTTCCGGGCTGTCCGCATACGCCGCGCTCAGCGCCTCCATGCGGGCCCGGATGGCCATGCGGGCCAGGGTGTTCACGCAATCCAGGGCCGTGGCCTCCGGCTCCACCAGCCCCTCCATCCGCTCCACGGCTTGGCTCATCAGGGCCGCCGTCTCGCCGGTAAGCTCGCCCATCAGCAGGGCCGGGTCGGGATTCTCCGCCAGCAGGCGCTCGGACAGCTGGTTGAGGGACGCGGTGGGGAAGCCCACCTCCAGCGCCTGCATCCGGCTCAGAGCCGCCAGCAGGGCGTCCTGACTCTTGAGCATACAGGCCAGCAGGGTGGTCTCCAGCCCGGCGGTGGCCGGCTGGGGCTTGGGTTCCTGATTTTGCTTAGTATGCCGGTATTTTCCAGGGTTATTCTGGACGGGCCCCTGGCCGATCTCGCATTGGGCCCGGATGGCGTCCAGGCCATAGCCTGTGCGCCGGGCCACGATGGGGATATACCGGTCCCGCTCCACCGGCTGTAGGGTATTCAAAAAGCTACAGGCCTTTTTTGCATATTCCTCCCGGCTGTTGGCATCCTTGGGGTCCGCGCCACGCCAGAGGGCGTCCAGCTTGTATTCCTGCAGGTTCTTGGCCTGATCCTTCAGGGAAAGGAAGCCTTCTCCCCCGTGGGCGCCCACATATTCGTCCGGGTCCTGGCCGCCGGGGATGGCCATCACCCGCACCTCCAGCCCTTCCCCCGCCAGGATGTCCATGCCCCGGAGGGTGGCGTTCTGGCCTGCCGTATCCCCGTCGTAGCAGATATACACCCGGGGGACATACCGCTTCAGGAGCCTGGCCTGCTGCACGGTAAGGGCGGTGCCCAGGCTGGCCACCGCATTGGTGACCCCCCCCTCATACAGGCGCACAACGTCCATATACCCTTCCACCATGATGAGATCCCCCGGGCGTTTTCCCCGCTGCAGGTTCAGGCCGTAAAGGTTATACCGCTTGTTGAAGATCGGGGTATCGCCGGTATTGAGGTATTTGGGCGTATCGTCGCCCATGGTCCTGGCGCCGAAGCCCAGCACCCGACCGTTGGCGGAGATGATGGGAAAGATGACCCGGTTCCGGTAGGCGTCGTAGACCCGGCCCTGCTTGCCCCGTATGGCCAGGCCGGCCTCCACCAGGGTCTCGGTGGAAATCCCTTTCTTTTCCATATGCTGGGTAAGGTTGTCCCAGCCCGGCAGGGCGTAGCCCAAGCCAAAGGCCTTGACGGCGCTGGCCTTTATCCCCCGGCGGATCAAATATTGCCGGGCGGCTTCCCCCTGTTCCCCCAGGAGGTTGCGCACATAATACCGGGCGGCTTCCCGGCAGGCGCCGTAAAGGCGCTCCTTCTGGGCGCGCTCCCGTTGAAGGTTTTCATCGTTCACCTCTTCGGGCAGCTCCATACCCGCCCGCTGGGCCAGGCTTTTTACAGCCTCGGTATAGGTGAGCCGCTCCGCCTGCATAACGAACTGGATAACCCCGCCCCCTGCGTGGCAGCCAAAGCAATAATACAGCTGGGTATCCGGGGTCACGGAAAAGGAAGGGGTCTTTTCGCTATGGAAGGGACAGCAGCCCCAAAGCCGCCTGCCCTTTGGCTTGAGGACCGTATATTCGGAAGCGATGGCCGCCAGGTCGCTCTTTGACAGCAGCTCCTGCAACCAAGCATCCGGAAACCTTCCCATAGGCCACCCTCCTTCCTAATATTGTTATTCGACAGAAAGAACGAAAATCCTTCCTGGCCGCGCATTTTTTCACTTTTGGGTATTATACCCATTCCCTGGGTACGAATAACCGGCAAAAATCCGTGATGGCATACCGGTCGGTCATGCAGGCGATATAGTCCGCCGCCACCCGCTCCTTGCCGTCCGCTTCGATGTTTTTCGTAAATTCCTCCGGCAGCTGGGAAAGGTGGTCCCGGTAGTATTTATACAGCTCGGAGATCACATGCATCCCCTTGGTTTCCTCCTTTTTCGCCTCGGGGTTCAGGTATACCTTTTCAAACATGAACTGCCGCAGCTCCAAAAACCGTTCCTCGATGAAACGGCTCATGCTCACCTGGGGCTTACCGTAGCTCTCCTGGAGCACGTCCAGGATCAGGCTGTTGATCCGCTCCCCATGGGTGGCCCCCAGGGCCTGGTTGCAGCTTTGGGGGATATCGGCGGGATGCAGCACGCCGGCCCGGATGGCGTCGTCGATATCGTGGTTGATATAGGCGATCCGGTCCGCCAGGCTCACCACCTGGCCTTCCAGGGTGGCGGGGGTGCCGCTTTTTTTATGGTGCAGGATCCCGTCCCGCACCTCAAAGGTCAGGTTTAGGCCCTTGCCGTTGTTTTCCAGCTTTTCCACCACCCGCAGGCTCTGCACATTGTGCTGGAACCCGCCCGGCACCAGCTGGTCCAGCATGGATTCCCCCGCATGGCCAAAGGGGGTATGGCCTAAATCGTGGCCCAGGGCGATGGCCTCGGTTAAATCCTCGTTGAGCCGCAGGCCCCGGGCAATGGTGCGGGCGATCTGGCTCACCTCCAGGGTATGGGTCAGGCGGGTGCGGTAATGGTCCCCCACCGGGGAAAGGAACACCTGGGTCTTATGCTTGAGCCGGCGGAAGGATTTGCAGTGGATGATCCGGTCCCGATCCCGCACAAAGGGGGTGCGCACCGGGCATTCCTCCAGGGGATAGGCCCGGCCTCGGGTGTCCACGGAACGGACCGCATAGGGGGATAGATACGCATCCTCCCATTCCTCCACGTGGCGGCGAAAATCCTGGCTCTGTAGCATATGGCTCCCTCCCTTTTCTGCAATGGAATGCTGCCGGCCGGGCATCCCGGCCCGCGGCCCGCTGCCCCCCAACTGGGAAGGGCGGTATATAGTTAATTCTCCGCGGAGGGCCAAAAATCCTTCCCGGCAGGGAAAATCCTGCCCCCATTCCTATATTTCGTCTTTTCTGCCACGAAAAAAGCGGCCTTGTGCCGCTCCTTTCAAATGCCCACAGCCACGGGCGCCTATCGGGCGTTTCGATAGGCGTGGCCCGCTGCGAGTTCCTTCCCTTTGGCCGCAAACATTTCGTTGACCGTCACCATCTGATATCCCTCTTCCAGCAGCTTGGGCACGAGGGCCTCCACCGCTTCCGCCGTTTCGTTATATATATCGTGGAGCAGCACGATGTCCCCATCCTGCACATCCTCCAGCACGCTGGCGATGGTTTGTTTCGGATCCCGGGTGCTCCAATCCCGGGTATCGATGCTCCACATGATGAGGGGATAAGGCACCAGGTCCAGCACCCGCTGGTCTTTCCAGCCCTTGCCATAGGGCGGCCGCACCAGGGCGCAGCCCGCGCCGGTCTGCTCCCGCACCAGGTCGTTGACGGATTCCAGCTGTTCCAGGGCTTCCTTGTCCGATAGGCTGGTAAGGTCCTTGTGGTTGTAGGTATGGTTGCCGATCTGACAGCCCAAGGCATAGGCCCGCTTCACCGTGTCCGGATATTTGGCCGCCTGCTTGCCCTGCACGAAAAAGGTGGCCCGGATCTGATATTGCTCCAGCACGTCCAAAATGCGCTCCGTGCTCTCCCCGCCGGGGCCGTCGTCAAAGGTAAGGGCAATGATGGGCTTCTCGGGGTCAATCTGCGGAACCGCCATAGCCGGCTCCGCCTCCTCCTGCTGGCCGGGGCCTTCCGTATCCAGCAGGCCGTCCCATTCGGGCAGCATCTCCTGGGCCACGTCCTGCAGGGTCTCCAGAAAAGACGCTTCCTCCTCCGGCTGCGCCTCCTGTTCCAGCTGGATCTCCACCCGCACCGGCTCCTCCTGCATCTGGCATCCATATGGCAAAAGCAGCATTAGCCCGCAAAACGATATCAGGATCCCGCGTTTCATTTTCACTGTTATATCTCCCTAGCCCCACAAACCGCGGGGCTGAATCATGCAATTTCTTTCATTAGGATACCGCGCTTTTTGTCGAAATACAATCCTTCTTGCCGGAAGTTAACATTTTGTTTTCCAATTCTATGCAATCGCCGCGCCGGCGGCGCGATTCCCGCAACGGATAAGGGGAACATCCGGCCACGTCCCCCTCTTTTGGCCCCGCTTGCAATGCGGCGGCATTTTTCATATAATTGTAAGCAGCAAATTAAGGAGTAAGGAATTAGGTTGAAAACCAGCGATTTTTACTATGACCTGCCGCCGGAGCTGATCGCCCAGACCCCCATTGCGGATCGCAGCGCGTCCCGGCTGCTGGTGTATCAACGGGCGCAACAGCGAATCACAGACGGGACCTTCACGGACATCCTCCAATATCTGCGCCCGGGGGACGTACTGGTCCGCAACACCACCCGTGTGCTGCCGGCCCACCTCCATGGCCACCGGCCGGATACCGGCGGAACCATGGAGTTTCTACTGCTCAAACGCCTGGATGAACGCCGCTGGGAATGCCTGGTGCGTCCGGGCCGCAGGGCCCGGGAAGGCCGGGTGTTCACCATCAGCGACCAGCTCCGGGCCGTTATCCGGGAACCCACGGACGCAGGCGGCCGGGTGGTGGAATTCCAGTTTGAAGGCATCTTTGAAGAGGTGTTGGAGCAGGCGGGGGAAGTGCCCCTCCCTCCCTATATTAGAGAGCGTCTGGAGGATAAGGAGCGATACCAGACGGTATATGCCCGGGAAAACGGCTCGGCAGCCGCGCCCACAGCGGGCCTGCACTTTACCCCCCAGCTGCTCCAGGCTGTGGCGGAAATGGGCGTGCCCATTGTGGACGTGCTGCTGCACGTGGGCCTGGGCACCTTCCGGCCGGTTTCGGTGGAAAATGTGGAAGACCACCACATGCATACGGAATACTATGAGGTGACCCCCCAGGCGGCGGCCACCATCAACCAGGCCCGGGCCAATGGGGGCCGGATCTTTGCCGTGGGCACCACCACCTGCCGCACCCTGGAAAGCGTCACGGACGAGGCCGGTGTGGTGCATAGCCAGACGGGCTGGACGGGCATCTTTATCACCCCCGGCTACCGGTTCAAGGCGGTGGATGCCCTGATCACCAACTTCCACCTGCCCGAGTCCACCCTGCTGATGCTGGTGAGCGCCATGTGCAGCCGGGAGGAAATGCTGAAGGTCTATGAGCACGCGGTTCAGGAGCGGTACCGGTTTTTCAGCTTTGGGGACGCCATGCTGATCGTATAAGGAGTATCATGCGCAATCCTGCTTTTCGTTTTGAGCTTTTGCACGTATGCGCCCAGTCCGGCGCCCGCCGGGGCCGCCTGCATACCCCCCACGGGGTCATCGAGACCCCCTGCTATATGCCGGTGGGCACCCAGGCCACGGTAAAGGCCATGCTGCCCCGGGATCTCAAGGAGATCGGCACCATGATCCTGCTGGCCAATACCTACCATCTATTTGAGCGGCCGGGCCATGCCCTGGTGCAGGAGGCGGGCGGCCTGCATCGCTTTATGCGCTGGGATGGGCCCATCCTTACGGACAGCGGCGGGTTCCAGGTATTCAGCCTGGCCGCCTCCAACAAGATCCGGGAGGATGGGGTGGAATTCCGCTCCCTGCTGGACGGCCGCACCCATTTCTTTACCCCGGAATCCGTCATGGAGATCGAGCAGGCCCTGGGGGCGGACATCGCCATGGCCTTTGACGAGTGCGCCCCCTTTCCCAGCGACCGGGATTATACCATAGCCGCCATGAACCGGACCCATCGCTGGGTCCAGCGGTGCATCGCCGCCCACACCCGGGAGGATCAGGCCCTGTTCGGCATCGTCCAGGGGGGCATGTTTGGGGATCTTCGCATTCAGAGCGCAAAGTTCCTGGCGGACCTGGATATGACCGGCTACGGCATCGGCGGCCTGTCCGTTGGGGAGCCCAAGCCCCTCATGTACGAGATGCTGGAAACCCTCATGCCCCACCTGCCCGCGGACCGGCCCCGGTATCTGATGGGGGTGGGCAGTCCGGATTGCCTGGTGGAAGGCGCCATCCGGGGCATTGACATGTTTGACTGCGTGCTCCAGACCCGCATCGCCCGCAACGGCCTGGCCCTCACCGGCAACGGCAAGCTCATGCTGCGCAATGCGGCCTTTGCCAGGGATTTCCAGCCCATCGAGCCGGGCTGCGACTGCTATGCCTGTACCGGCGGCTTTACCCGGGCTTATATCCGCCACCTGGTCAAATGCAAAGAGATTCTGGCCAGCCAGCTGATCACCCTCCATAACCTGCGCTTTTCCCTCCGGCTGATGGAATCCGTCCGCAAGGCCATCGAGGAGGACCGGCTGCTGGATCTAAGGGATGAACTGGCCGCAAAGGGGGCGCTTTCCTGATGCCATGTAGCAAGGAATACCAGGCTTTGTCCGAAGCCCAATTGGCCCAGCTGGGGCGCGCCCTGTCCCATGCGCTGTTCCCGGGGGCTTTTATCGCTTTGTTCGGAGACCTGGGGGCGGGCAAAACCGCCTTGACCCGGGCCATTGGCCAGGGATTGGGCATACAGGATATCCAATCCCCCACCTTTACCATCGTGCGGGAGCACCGGGAGGGCCGGCTCCCCCTGTTCCATTTCGACGCATACCGGCTGGGCAGCGGCGAGGAGCTATATGCCATCGGGTATGGGGATTACCTGGCCCAGCAAGGGGTCGTGGTGATGGAATGGTGCGAAAACGTGCCGGATGCCCTGCCTGCCCAACGCTTGGAGATCCACCTCGCCGGCAGCGGCATGGAGCCCCGTCAGGCCCTGCTGCGGGCCACAGACCCGGCACATTGTAAGCTTTTGGAGGCATTGCCATGATCCTGTTAGCCATTTCCACCTCCGGCCCTGCAGCCTCCGCCGCCCTGTTGGAGGACGGCGCGATCCTGCAAGCCGCCGCAGGGCCCCGGGAGCGCACCCACAGTGAGACCATCATGGATCTGATCCAGCAGGCTTGCGGCCACGTGGAGCCCGATAGCATCGACGCCATTGCCGTGGACGTGGGCCCCGGTTCCTTTACCGGGGTGCGCATCGGCGTATGCGTAGCCAACGCCATGGCCAAGGCCTGGCAAAAGCCTGTGATCCCCGTCAGCTCCCTTGCCGCCCTTATCCATGGGTTCGAGGGCCCCGGCCCCGTATGCGCCCTGCTGGATTGCCGGAACGGCAATGGCTACGCCATGGCGGCGGAAAACGGAAGGGTGACGCTGCCGGAATCCGCCGTGGTAGTGGAGGAATTGCTGCGCCAATTGCCCCCTGGGACCTGCGTCGTAGGGGACGGCGCGGCCGCATACCAGGCGGCCATCCGGGAGGCGGTGCCGGGCGCCGTGTTGCTGGGGGGCCGGATCGTAACCGGGGAGGCCGTAGGCGCCTGCGCCTTCTTTAAGGCTGGGGTCGCCGAGGCGATTCCCCTCTATCTTCGTCCCGCCCAGGCGGAACGCCTGTATAAGGAGAAGCATCCATGAGCCAGGCCATATGGTTTCGTTCCGCGCAGCGGCGCGATGTACCCCGGATCGCCCAGCTGGAACAGGTCTGCTTCCGCTCCCCCTGGAGCGAAAAATCCCTGATGGGGGAAATGAAAAACCCCCTGGCCCATTACCGGGTGGGAGTGCTGGAGGAGGCCATCCAGGCCTATGGGGGCATGTGGATCTACTTTGGAGAGGCCCATTTGACCAATGTGGCCGTTGCGCCGGAATACCGGCGGCAGGGCTATGGCCGGGCGCTGATGCTGGACCTGATCCAGACCGCCCTCCTACACGGGGCGGAGCGTATGACCCTGGAGGTGCGGGAGCATAACCAAGCGGCCCAGGCCCTTTACAAGGGCTTGGGGTTTGAAACCGCCGGCCGCCGCAAACGCTATTACAGCGACACCGGGGAGGACGCGTTTATCATGTGGAACGATCATTTGGCGGCGCAAGTCGCCCCGCCCCCGTTTCACATCTAACCATACAAACACACAGGAGGAACAGTTTTTTATGAAGCAATCCATCGTTAGCCCCAACGCGCCCGCGGCCCTTGGCCCCTATTGCCATGCCACGGTTTCCGGCAAGCTGGTGTTCGTCTCCGGCACCCTGGGGATCGATCCCGCCAGCGGCAAGCTGGCCGAAGGGGTGGAAGCCCAGGCAACCCAGGTGATGAAAAATCTGGAGGCGGTCCTTAAGGATGCCGGCTCCAGCCTGCAGCACGCCCTCAAGGCCACCATCTTCCTGACGGATCTGAACGATTTCGCCGCCGTGAACAAGATCTATGGCGACGCCTTCCAGGGGGTGTATCCCGCCCGCTCCTGCTTCCAGGTGAGTAAGTTGCCCGGCGGCGCATCCGTGGAGATCGAGCTGATCGCCGAGCTGGCGGAGTAAAGCCATGGAGCGGCCCAGCCCACCGTTCCCCTTTCTGTATCGCCCCATGGTGGCGGCCGCCCTGGGGGCGGGGCTGGGTATTGTCTTTTTTCGCACGTTGTCAGGCGCAGGCCCTCTTTTGGCCCTGTGCCTGTTTTCTATTTTGGGGCTTGCCTGCTGGCTGAAAGGGCTGCCGCCTCTGCGCACCTTTTGCCTGGCCGTGGTTTTCGCGCTGTTGCGCACGCTGCTCCTGCCGGAGCTCACCCTGCCCCAGGCCGTAATGGCCCCCTTTGAACGCGCCCGGGAGGCCCTGCTCCAGATCACCGGCAGGCTCTTCCCCCAACAGGACGGCGCCCTGCTCTGCGCCATGCTCTGGGGCGACAAGTCCCAGCTGGATACCGGCTTGCGGGCCGCCTATCAAGGGGCCGGCGTGGCCCATATCCTAGCTCTGTCCGGCCTGCACGTCTCCTTTGTGGCCATGGCGCTGAACCGGCTCACCCAACGGGTGGATATCCGCTTGCGCCTGGCCCTGACCGCCGCCGCCCTGTTCGCCTATTGCGCCATCGCCGCCTTCCCCGCCTCCCTGGTCCGGGCCACCCTCATGTGCCTTTGTCCCCTCTGCGCCCAGGCCCTGGGCCGGAAAAAGGATCAGCCCAGCAGCATTGCCTTTGCGGCCCTGTGCATCCTCTTCTGCGCCCCCAGCGCCCTATGGGACATCGGCTTCCAGCTCTCCTTCGGCGCGGTGATCGCCATCGCCATGCTGGCCGCGCCCCTGGCGGACCGCCTGCCCTTTCCCCAGGAGCTGTCCGAATCCATCGCGGTTTCCATCTGCGGCCTGCTTGGCACCTTGCCCCTATCTGCCTATCACTTTAAGGAGCTGCCCCTCCTCTCCCTCTTCGCAAACCTGCTCATCCTCCCCCTGGTGCCTTTCGCTTTCCTTTGGTCCATGGCCGCCTGCTTGCTGGGGCTGCTCTATGATCCCCTGGGCGCCCTCATGGCGCCGGTGGGCCGCTTGCTCCTCAACGGCATGAACGGCGCCGCAACAGCCGTGGCCGGCTTCCCCCTCTCCCTCCTGGAGGTCCCAAAGCCTTCCCTGCTCTCCTGCTGCCTCTTTTACGGGGCCATGCTGCTCCTCTCCCGCTTCTGCCTGCTGCCCGCCCGGAAAAAGGCCCTGGCTGCCGCGGGTTTGTTTGCCGCCGCCTTCCTGCTCATGGTATAATGACGATATGGATATTCGTAGCTTTTTTCAAGCCCTGAAGGCCCAGCGCCTATCCGGGGCCTACCTGCTTTGCGGGGAGGAGGAATTCCTCAAGGACCAGGCCCTGGCCGCCTGCGTCGGGCAAATCGACCCGGTCTCCCGGGAGCTGAATCTGGAATACCTGGACGCCGGCAGCGTGGACGACGTGACCAACGCCTGCGAAACGCTCCCCTTCTTTGCCGACCGCCGGCTGGTGGTATGCCGTTTTTTGCCCCAGGGGGACGCGGGCAAGGCCCTGGCCGCCTATCTGTCCAGGCTGCCGGATACCACCCTGCTGCTCTTTTTCCTACGGGGAAAGGCGGATGAAAAGCTGAGCCTGGTCAAAGCCCTGCGCAAGCAGGACCGAGTGGCGGATTTTGACCCGCTCTCCCCCCAGGAGGCCGTCCGATGGGTGTGCAAGCAGGCCGTCCGGCTCCAGGGCGCCATCACCCAGTCCGACGCCCGGTTCCTGGTGGAGCTGGTGGGGGTCCAGGTGGCCAACCTGAACAACGAGCTGACCAAAGCGGCCTTTTATGCCGGCCACGGCCAGGAGATCACCCGGGACGCCATCGCCGCCTGCGTTACCCGGAACCCGGAGCTGCGGGTATTCGACATGGTGGACGCCTTCCTGGCAGGGAAAGCCCAGGAGGGCCTGCGGATCTACCATCACATGCTTTCGGAGGGGGAAAGCCCCTTTCGCATGGCGGCCCTGTTGGAGGGGAATTTCCGGCGCATGGCCCTGGCGAAAGCCTGCATGGAGCAAGGCATGGGCCGGGAGGAGGCCCTGAAGAAGCTGGGCAACACCTTCCCCATGAAAAAGGCCTGGGATCAGGCCCGGGGTTATTCCAAGGCGCAGCTGCTGGAAAACCTCCGCCGCTTCGCCGACGTGGGGTATTTGCAGATTTCCGGGCAGGCCAAGGACGCGGACGCCCTGGAGCGGGCCTTGATCCTGTGTATGCCCAGCCGGGGCCTGCAGCGGTAACGCCCGGGGGGCGGCGGCGGGTGGGCGAA
>OLGD01001378.1_pt1 | contig 37126 bp, 40 predicted proteins | sample 1605311 | NCBI WGS metagenome assembly OLGD01 (sample SAMEA3888917, study PRJEB22519) | human gut metagenome | biome: human gut; feature: human-associated habitat; material: faeces | place: Denmark | collected 2010
TCAAAGGATAGAAGAGGCAGGTTGTATGAAGGATATTATTTCAGTCATACAGCCTGCCCTTTTATATTTTTATGTCTGTCTGATATAGAAGATATTTGTTGTACCTGATATTACATATGAAATAAAAGTTTTCTCAGGATTACCAGAATGATAATGTGCACCGGATAAAACCAGTAAAAAACATATTTCAGAAATTTTCCTTTTACAAATCCACGTTTGCCATTGTACATGTTAATAGACAGAAAGGCAAAACATGCCTTCCATTCATAATAAAGCCAGCAGCTTCCGATGATCGCCTGGGCGGTTTTATCGTTGCGGAACCAGTACATGATCAGCAGGAATACAAATCCCCGCCATCCGTAATCTGCCTTCAGAAACACAGAGACAGTCAGCAGTGCCAGCACGCAGACAAGCTGCATTTTCTGATTATGATTATATCTGCACACAGGTGAAGTCTAATATCAACTACGATGAGATGATATCAAGACCGGAATGTTCTGACTGGTATGATGATTATTACAGTCTGATTGTTGAGATCTTAACGAGGAAATCAGATGTAGTAAAAATATCAGGGGAAGAATATTCTATGCAGCTTGTAAAGCAGAGATACAGTATGCTTACCGCAGAACATCTTGTATATGTTCACAACCAGGTAAGTAAAGCAAGAGGTATTAAGAACATCAAAGCATACTTAATTAAGTCCTTGTTCAATGCACCTGTAACACATATGTCATTTGTAGAGAGCAGCAATAATACAGATATTCCTAAAACAGAAGCCGGCAGTAACAGCAATGTAAAATATGCGGCTAACCGCTTTAATAATTTTGAACAGAGAGAGAAGAAAACGTCTGACTGGTACAACAAACTTCTGAATAATAACGATTAAGGTATTAAAAAGTCATATTAAATAAAAAAACGATAGCTATAGGAATGTTGTCATAGGTGTATCAATTAATAAAATGTGAAGGATTTCGTCACGTATCATAGTCAAAAGCAGGATAATATTGTAGAATGGAGATTGAAAATATATGATTGATGTAACAAGTATGTCTGAACAGTCACAATTGTTTATAATGTGGTTGCAGATTATATTAATTATACTATTAATATTAAGATTGGGGAGGTTAGCATTATATTTTATTAAAAAAGATAACGATAAATTTAAAAAACTGGTAAGCAGTCTGTCGCAGCTGTTGTATCCGTCAATATATTTATTTGCTGTTACGTTAAATTATCGACATATATCTTCTGTATTGATAGATTTGCTAACTATAAATTTATTAATAAGACCATCAATAGATATAATAACTAAAAGTGATAATGACAGGGATATACTATTAGTAAAAATATGCTATTTAATACAATTAGTGTTTTTATTGATGGATTTAATAAAAATAATGCTTGAAAAATGAAAAAGATTTTTGGTTTCTCATATAAGTTAGGAAAAAAGATATTATTACTGAAAAATAGTAATGATTTTAAAATGTTTCCGGTAATAATATTTATTTCGTTTATAATTTTGCTTCGTTGTGTAACTAATCAATTAGTAAATCAAATAATATCTATACTATTTTATATTGTTATTGTATTATTAGAAATAATCTTGTTGTCAGATAAAGTCTTATTATCTGTTAAAGGATTTTTGGAGTATGGGATATTTCAATATATTCAATTACTTGGAGTAATAATTTTATTGTTATTATTTCTGAATGGTGAAATACTGACATTAGTTGTCTTTTATATAATAGTTGCATTTTTATGGTTTGGATACAGCATTTGTGTTAATAATAAAGTATCAACTATAGTTAATGAATTACTATCTGCAGCATTAGCAATTCTGGTGTTAATTAAAGATTTAATTGTAAGTGCACTGCCTACAGAAATTTTGGATGTGGAATATGAATTACCTATTATTGATAATGTATATAAATATACAGGTGAACAGCTGTTTCAATTAGCATTTAATTGTTTAGTTACACCATTTTTGATAATAAATATAATTGCACTGTTACTATGTACAGTAAAAGGCTACTGGATAGATAAATATAATGATGGTAAAGATATAACAGAAGATATGTTACCAGATGATATAGAGCAGAAAGATATTATAGATGTGTTGTTCAATAGATTTATTCATAGAAAATAAAATGTGACGGATTCCGTCACAGGAAAGGTTATATTTATGATATATACAATAAATCAAATCAGGGAGAAAAGCAAACATATATTTGATAAGCAGGATTTTGTAAAAGAAGCATACCTGTTTGGCTCATATGCCCGTGGTGAGGCAACAGAAAATAGTGATATCGATTTTATGATAGTTTTAAATAGAAAAGTAGGTATCGAATTTTTTGGGCTGTATCATTTCCTTCAGGAGGAATTTGGGAAAGATGTTGATGTTTTAAGTGAAAGGGAAGCTTATGATATTATGCCTGAAAGCATAGAAAGGGATAAGGTAAAAATATACAGCAATGAATAGTAAAACAAGATTGATGTTTAATCTGGCATATATACATAATTATATAAATGACATACTGGATATGTGCAATGAACTTGATAACAATTATCCTGTCATATTTACAGATAAGAAAAGCCAGTATGCAATTAATATGTGCTTTGTACAGATAGGTGAGCATTGCGCACAAATAAGAGATAATAATAAATCATTTTATGATAATAATGAGCTGAAGCTATATCAGATAAAAGGAATGAGAGACAGAATAGTCCATTCATATGGTAAAATTGATTATGATATTATTAAAGAATCTATCAGTAAAGATATACCAGTGTTAAAAGGAAAAATAGAGAATATAGTAGATGAAGATATTCTGGACAATCCATATTTGCTGTATGAGACAGAATATGATGATTATATAGACGAAAAATATAATGCTCCAGAAAATAGTTATGAATATACACCAAAATTTTAAAAGACGTATTAAAAGTATTTTAATAATTAAAGTGGCTTGGCTTTTATAATTTTATATAACAAAGGAGATGTATATGTATGAATTCGATACTATAAAAAGATATATAGAAATGTTTGATATTGATGACTATAAATCAGTAATTATTATCAGTCTTTTTATATTATTATTATCAACAAGGATATTTAAAGCAATTCATTTATCAAAAGAAGAGCTGATTTTTATAAATAAAAAAGATTCCTTTTTAAGAAATAGCTTTGTAGATTTATTTCTATTTATTTGTCTAGGATTTATAAATGCTTATTTTGTACATTTAGAATATTTAATGGTTTATGGATATATATATATACTATTATATTTATTAATAGTAATAATAAAAATAGGCATATGTTTTTGTAAAAAAATAATGAACTATTTTAGACAAAAAAATAATGCGAATATAAAATCAAATAATAAAACAAATGGAGTTCTTTTTGATATTAATATAAATAGCAGTTATGCTACATTAACTATTATAATATTTGGAATAATATTATCAGATGCAATTTGTAACAGATATGAAATAAATATTATTAGTGTTTCTGTTTTAATGGCAGTTATAGAAACGATATTAATGAACTTAATATTGTTTAAAGACAATAATAACAGGGCAGATTTTTATATAAAAGAAAATAAAATAAAATGGTATATCTATAAAAAAATCAATGTTAATTATATATTATGTGGGAATAAAATTAATAGGAGTGAGAGTGATAAAATAAAACTTATTAAAAGTGATCCTAATTTGATATTTTATAGAGTGCCATCTGAAAAGCAGAATGAATAAATCAGAAAGTCTAATTTAGAAAAAAGTTTTGTGAGAATTAGCTTTGAACAAAAAACTTGAATAAAATTTATTGTATCAAAAAAAGAACAATCGGCATATATACATATAATTGCAAATAAATATCATAAAAATATAGTGACCCCAGATAAACCCAGTAAACAAGCGTGAGAACAACTAATTTCAATTTGTCAATAGATTTGGCAAAAGTGGCACTAAATGGCACTAAATGGCACTAGATGGCACTAAAAAGATGTGTTACAATATAATTGTCAGAGGTGTAAGAAAGTTATCCAATGACAGTTCAATTTTGTAAATTTCTCCTTTGTAGCTTTGTTTGTTGGTAGGAAAATAAAGTTACAATACATATTATCCCTGTTAGATTATTGCTGCGTACAGAATATTTCTGGCAGGGATTTATGTAAAACTTAATAATATTGTCTTAGACTTAATTTAGGATTTGAATCAGAGTTATTCTGCTTCAAGTCCTTTTTTAATGTTCTTATGGATAAAATTGACAATTTAAGAATAAGATGTGACGGAATCCGTCACGCAGGAAGGAGTGTTAATAATGCCAGGACTAAGCATAGGTGACATATATAATGAATTCAGGAAAATAATAAGAATATCCGGCAGATTAAAAAATATCTGTCATAGGCTGAAAAAGCAAGTAACATTAAATACTATAACATCACAAGGAACGCAGACTGAATCAGTCGGTGTTCCTTTTTTAGTGTTCTGTAACCGGAGACACTGTATACGTCCGCCACCATTATTAAATAATTATTGGATTAATCAGATAAGATTTAATCCGGTACAACAATTGAAACGTGACGGAATCCGTCACATATACAGAATATAAAAATAAATACGTTATTTAAAAGGAGATTATAAAAGATGAAAGAAATTATCAAGACACACTTAAAACCAATCATTGCAGCAGCAATTCTTATCGCACTTATGGCGGTAATACTTGCTTTATTATCACCAGATGGAGTTGTAGCGACAGAATTCCAGACAATGCTTACAACAATATTCAATAAAGGTATTGATGCAGGAGGATTCTAAAATGGCAGATGAGGATAAGATTTTAACTGGTATTCTCACTAAGGAGCGACTTAAGCCGCTCCTTCCATTTCTGGAAAATAATGAGATTACAGATATAGACTGGCACGGTAACTCTCTGTGGGTCAATACAATACATAATGAGTCAGTAAGAATACCGGACAATGAACATTCAGTAACAAGTGAATATATAGATGGATTTGTAAGTAATATTGCCAATTCACAGTCAAAGTACTTCAATAAGCAGAATTACAAGCTTGAGGCGGAGTCAGAAGAACTCTGCCTGAGAATAACGTGCCTTCACGAATCAGTGGCCAAGACTGGGACAAGCGTATTTATAAGAAAGACTACAAAGGAAACACGTTTTTCTTATGACAGCCTGATTAAATCTGGATACTGTTCAAAAGACACACTTAACCTTTTAATTAACGCCGTGCAGGGAAAATTAAATATTGTAATATGTGGAGAACCAGAGGCAGGAAAGACAGAATTTGGCAAGTTCCTGTCTATGTATATTCCTGATAACGAGCATACAGTAACCATAGAGGATACTCTCGAATGGCACTATAAAGATTTAAAACCCGACGCTTCGCATACATCACTCCAGGTCAATGAAGTATTCACATACACGGATGCGTTGAAGGAATGTATGCGAATAAATCCTAAGAGGATACTTCTTTCAGAAGTACGTTCGGTTGAAGCCAAGAACCTTATCGAGTTATGGAACACTGGTTCTAAAGGAATAACAACACTGCATACTGACGATGTAAGGAAAATCCCAGACAGAATGTTAAATATGATGCCTACAAGACTGGATGCTGAAAGGCTCCGCAACAATATTTATGAAAACCTTGATATTGGAATTCTGATCAGACGTAAAAAAGTTGGAAATGTAATTCAAAGATATATAGACCAGATTGCGTTCTTTTCAAGAATTGATGAAGAAAATCTGTGCCGTATGACCCTTGAAGATGGCAGGCTGGTTAATAAGAAGCTTCCAGCAGACAAAATGTCAGTCCTTTGCAAGGCTGGCATTGATAATCCATTTATTTGGGCAGATAAGGAGAAAAAATGAAAAACAAAAAGAAATATGAAAAGACCAATCTTATAGCTGAAATAGAAAAATTCGGCTATAAGGTATCAGTTAAATCCCTGTTAGGGACATTTGCTTCAGTTGTAGCTGGCTGCATCGCAGCCGGCTATCTTTTTAAGCTGAAGCCTATGGGTTATGTTATTGTGTGCATTGTGGCAGTTATGTGCACATTCAGTATAATATATCAGTCGTATAAAGCAAGATATGAGCAGAGAAGATTTTCAGATGTGAGTATCTATCTTGAAAGAATGATATATTACTTCTCAAGTGGAATAACAATTCTTGATTCACTTGAGCTTATAATAAAAGTCTTTCCATCTGGTGAAATGCACGATGTACTGGCTAAGGCAATCAGCATAATCAGGACAGCTAACGTATCAGATGCTGATAAAGCTGCACTTGATGAGATAGAAAAGGCTTATCCGGTAAAGAGAGTAAAGACATTGCATAAATTTATGCTCCAGCTCCAGAAAAACGGTGGAAACGCCGAACTTGGAAAGAACATACTTCTTGCAGACAGACGCAACTGGGTGGACAGGACAATGGAATTACAGGCAGGAAAGCGTAACTTTAAACGTGATATTGTTATAGTGATTGCAATTGTTACAGCTATGTGTCTGTTTGCAATATATGTTCCGCAGTTTGTAAAGCAGTTCAATGTGGATATATCACTTAATCCGCTTGTACAGGCAACATCAGTAATGCTGCTGTGTGCGGATATTTTGATATATACACATATAAATAAATTTATGTCGAAAAACTGGCTTGATGAAAAGCCAGAAAAAACAGATGAAGAATGTAAAAAGATATATGACAATTATTATAATGATAATACAAAAAGTGATGTCATTATTGCTGCTATATGTTCGGCTGTCACAGTTGTAGCAGGTGTTATTTTGTATTCAAAGGTACATTCAGTATTTATATTTGCTGTTATGGCGGTACTGGTCATATTTTTTGCAAAGTCGCCGGATTTGGGAAATAAGGAAGTAAAAAAACAGATACAGAGAATGATAGAAATAAGCTATCCGGAATGGCTTTTACAGGTAAGCCTCTATCTTGCAACAGAAAATGTTCCGGTGGCTATGACAAAGTCGTATGAGGAAGCACCAGGTATTATTAAACCTGCATTGTTTAAAATGCTTAAGGAACTTGATGCAGACCCGGCTTCATCAGAACCATACAACAACTTTTTAAAAGAATTTAACGTAAATGGTGTCGAGGAGTCAATGACAGCATTATATAGTCTTGCAGCTTCGGAAGGCGGAAACATCGAAGATGAATTTTCAAATCTGATTAAAAGAAACAGTGAGTTAAGCAATAAGGCAGAAAAGCTTAAAAACGAGGACAAACTGTTTATGATGCAGCTTAATATGTATCTTCCAAGTGCGGTATGCTGCGGTAAGATGATATGTGATTTTATGATACTATTCATCACATTCTTCTCAACATCAATAAGCCTTATTTAAAAATGTGACGGAATCCGTCACATTTTAAACCAATAGCACAATAGCAATCAGAAGGAGGATAATATGTCACAAATTATTAAAGTATATCTGTCACTGTTTATGATTACAGTTTTAGTCGTTCTTGGTGTTTCACTAATTGGTGCAGATACAGGAGTATCCAACGCAAGAGCATACCACGATTCATTTGTGAAGCAGATTGAGGAAAGCAATATGTCACAGACAGTGATAGACAGCTGCAAAGACAATGCAGCCAGTCTTGGCTATACAGTAACAACTAATAATATAACAGATGAGAAGAATAAGGTAATAGCAGTTGAGGTTGTAACAGACTACAGCTATAAAATTCCATTCCTTGGGATTGATAAGACACATACATTAAGAAATATTGCAAGATAGGATGTGACGGATTCCGTCACATCTTAAGGAGGACATTATGGAATACATAATAGAGCATTACACAGGCAGCATTGTAATAGCTGCAATATCAGTTGCATTTATAACATTGATTTCACAGATATTAACATATGTTAATATTCTGTAGAGGAGCAGACAGATGAAATATATAATAGAAGAACATCTTGATGCAATTATCGAAGGAGCTGGAGCAGTAGGATTTATAGTTATATTCCAGACACTCTTTTTAAATGGAATAGGGGCACAGCTTATTTCAAATATTGTATCAGGATTTTGTTAGGAAAAGAAAGAGGATAAAATGAAAGACATAATAACAGTATTCCTTAAAGCGGTACTCGCAGGTGCAGTTATGGCTGCCCTGCTTCTAATCTTTTCAAATATCCAGCTGACAGTAAATGGCAGCGAACACATAGGCGTGATGAGCATACTGGGTGCTGTAGCAGATAAAGAAAGCGTACAGTATGATTCGCTTACAGATGTTGACACGTTCCAGAATATTGTATCAAAGCCAAAGCCGGTGATAACATATACACAGCCTGAAGTTGTAAGCTGTAATGAAGCTGTCAGCCTTATAGGCTGTTTTTCAGTTACTGGATATGATGGAATGAATTACTATACTGATAATGCGGTAAATGAATTTCCTGATAAAGCATATATTAAAAATGTCTTGAAGGAAGACAGGGCAACATCAGTGATGTACTTGTATGATGAAGCAACAGGAAGCATTACATTTGCAGAAGCAGGTGTGTATTTTGTCACTATTGCGGTAAGGGATGATGATAACAGGGAAAACACAATGACAGTAAAAATGCCAGTCAGAGAGGAGGCATTATGAAGAATGTTGTTACAGGCATAATGATGTCAATAATGATGGCACTTTTTATCATAATAATACTGACAACAGATGACAGGACCATAAGGATTAATGAAGTTAATACAGCTCTTGCTGATGCGCTTGATGAAAGCTTAAATGTACTTGATATAAATAAGTACAGCATAACAGACACAGATGAGCTTATAGCTGATGTAACGCAGGGGCTTCTTGCGCAGATAGAAAGTGATGCAGAGGTTACGGTAAATGTTATGGATGCCGATAAGGACAAGGGAATTGTAACAATAGAAGCCGTGGAAAATTTCAGAAAGGCATCCGGAGCTGCCGGACAGACAGCAGCAACAAGAACAATAATCCTTGAAAAACAACAGGTACAGAATACTTATGATGAGAATAACCGACAGTATAATATCACATATCTTAATACAGATGGAACAGAATATATGACTTACAGCATTAAGAAAAATGAGCAGTTAATAATACCGATTACTCCTGATAATACATATTGGGAATACAACGGAAGCCCACTTGATATAGACGTTAAAGTCGCATCTGATATGACAGTTTCAGCGGTGAATTAATAAAATACTTGCATTATTTAAAAAGTGGTATTATAATACAGCTATGAAGAGAAAAACAAAGTATAATTATAAAGACAAAGCTGTATATAATATATCAAGCTACATTCTCTTTACAGTGAAATATAAGAGGTCTATACTTAATGATAGTATAAAGAAGCGCACGGAGGAGCTTATTAACGGCTGCTGTAAAGAACAGGATATAAAGATTTTAATGCTTGATGTCCAGCCGAATTACATATATATGAGAATATCATATCACCCGGCTTTAAGCATTGGTGAGATTGTAAGAATGCTGAAAAAATCAATAAATCCTAATATGGTGGAATTTTCAGAGATCAAGTCAAAGCTTCCATCGTTATGGAGCAGCTACTATATGGCATCAGATGATGCGATAATAAAGGAGGATATAGAAGACTATATGGAAACACAACCTACATCACAGCGCAATGAGAATGACAGCAAGATGATAGCAAGATACACACCGCTTACTGAGGAAGAAAAGCGTATACTGGCTTATGCAGATATGATTAAAAAAATGAAGAATATCAGGGGGTAATAATTATGATCAAGAAACATTTATTAAAAGTGACATTAGTAACTACAGTAATTGCAACACTGCTCACAGCAACAGCCTGTGGAAGTAGCAAGACATCAGATACAACAACAGTCCAGCAGACAACAGAGGCAGTAAAAGTTGTATCTAATGTAGATGTAAAGACAGAAGCTGAGAAACCAAATGAAGAAGCTGACAAGCAGCCAGAGCAGACAGAAGAAGAAAAGGAAGAACAGATTGAACAGCCGGAAGAAAACGCAGAAGCCGTTAATACAGAAGCTGAAGTAAATGCTGAGGAAGTAAATGAGGCACAGAATACAGTAAGTGAGAAAGTGCAGGAAGAACAGGCTGAACCAGAAGCCACCCCAGCAGAGCAGCCAGCCGAAGCTCCAGCAGAAAATAACAATGCAGGAGCAGTTGATACAACACCAGAGGAACAGCCAGCCGCTCCGGCAGAACCAAGTCCTGCACCAAGCCCGGCTCCAGCACCAGAACCAGTAGTAACACCACAAGAGCCAGCGAAGCCTTCGGTAACAGAGGAACAGCAGCTTGTAGCAACTGGAAAATGGACTAAAATTATGGAATGGAATGATGGTGCTGATTGCAGAGTATATGAATATAAAGATGATATAACAGGTTATTCTGTAAGAGCAAGTTTTGCTGATGGAGAATTTTATCTAGAACAGTGGAATAGTTTAGAAGAGGAAAAAGCAATTTATTCGGCACACGGAATTACAGATAATGTAGTATCATTTGACCGTTTGATGAAATTATCTAATTCTTAATAGATGAAAGGATTGATTGATATGATTAAGAAACATTTATTAAGAACAACAGCAATAACAATGGTGTTTGCGACAGTATTAATGACAACAGGCTGTGGAAGTAAGCAGATATCAGATAACAACACAACAGTACAGCAGACAACAGAGACAGTAAAAGTTGTATCTAATGTAGATGTAAAGACAGAAGCTGAGAAACAGCCAGAACAGCCAGAAGAAGCGAAGGAAGAACAGCCGGCGGAAAACGCAGAAGCTGGTAATACAGAAGCAGAAGTAAGTGCTGAGGAAGTAAATGAGGCACAGAATACAGTAAGTGAGGAAGTGCAGGAAGAACAGGCTGAACCAGAAGCCACACCGGCAGAACAGCCAGCGGAAGCAACAGATACAGGAGCGGTAGATACAACCCCAGTGGAACAGCCAGCCGCCCCAGCAGATACAACCCCAGCCCCAGAGCCAACACCAGAACCAGTAGTAACACCACAAGAGCCAGCAAAGCCTTCTGTAACAGAGGAACAGCAGCTTGTAGCTACAGGGAAATGGACTAAAATGTATGATGATAGTAAAGCCGATGATGGAAGTATATATACATATTATGAATATACTTGTCCTATTACAGGGTATTCAATTGAGGCTGATTTTAAGGATGGGACATTTTGCAGAGAGTTGGTTAATAGTGCAGAAGAATGTAGAGCTGTTTACAATGCACACGGGATTACAGATACAGTAGTATCATTTGACCGTTTGATGAAATTATCTAATTCCTAATGACAACACAATAACATAATTATTATATGACACTTAATAAGAGTTAATCTTATTGGGTGTCATTTTTATTGCAGAAAAAAGGAGAACTGATGAAAACAAAAAAATTATTAATAATAATAGCACTATTTATAATATCATTTGTATGTTTTGCAGATAATACAAATGTAAAAGCAGACAATAATGACAGTTGGATTTATGAAACAACTATAGATGGTACAATGACTATTAATTATACAGTTGCAGGAACATTTGGAGAACATTCAAAGACAGCCATTGATGAAAATGGTAACCATTGGAGGGCTGACAGAATTTCTTTATTAAATACAACATCATTTGATGTTCCTGTAAAGATTGCAGTAAAAAGGAATACTTCTGGAAAAGCTACATATTCTATGACAGTAAAAACAGATTCGCGATGGGAGATGATGGATTTATGTGGTGCACCGGGTGCATCAGAAGACCAATGGTCTTGGCTTATTGTAAATGGTAATGCGTATTTTGATTTTACAGCTACAGGAGAACACGATTTAACAAATCTTGAAGCGTGTGATAAAGCTGTCGATTTAACAAGCAAAGGCTGTACTTTTAAAGTAGACAAAATATATGATAATAACCCGGACTGGATAATAGATAAAGAAAACTGGACTACACAGAAAGTCAACAGTATAACCCTGAAATTCACATATCCTAAAATCTACACAGTAAGCTATTATGTGCGAAATGAAAAAACGGATGGAAGCTGGGGTAACTACTGGCTCTGGTATACAGAATACCACCAATACGGAGATACCTATTCAACAACAGGATACAAAGACGATGTTGAATATCAGCAGGTAAGTGCAAGTGGTATTGTCGATGATGATAAGACCATATATCTAGATGCTTATAAAAAGTGGTATACAATAAAATATTATGTGCGAAATGAAAATGCAGACGGAAGCTGGGGTGATTACTGGTACTGGTACGAAACATCTTACAGGTATGGTTCAACATACCACACAGACGGATATGGTAATGATGAAAGCGGTGCTGATAATGACGTATACAATAACTTCTGTATAAGAGGAACAGTAACCGGCAATAAAGACTGGTATATTGATGCGTACCGCCGTTGGTATAACATCAAGATATATGTAAAGAATGAGAACGTGGACGGAAGCTGGAGTGATGCCTGGTTGTGGATAGATGAAAACAAGAGATACGGAGAAACATATAGTTACACAGGTTATGATAATGATGCCGAATATGAGCAGGTAAGCACAAGTGGAACAGTTGCCGGAAATATTAATGAAACATTATCAGCATACAGAAAATCATACCGTTTAAATCTTACCGCCGCAGATGGAATTGAAGGTGTAAGCGGGGAAGGCGTATATAAGTATGGGGCACAAGTTACAGTAAATGCAGATGTAAAGAATGGCTACCACTGGCACATAAGTGATGACTGCCATACAGATACAAGTGTATATGCAACAGGATGGTATGCGTCTGGCAGCAATGATATAAATACATTTTTAGATGGAACAACTTACAACAGCCAGACAATGAAATTTACTATGCCTGGTTATGATTTGAATCTTGCAGTAAGGGCAACTAATAACAGTTATACTGTTAACTTTGACCCTGCCGGCGGCACAGGAGAAATGACACCTGCCAATGCGGTCTATGATGTTCCGGTAACACTTCCGGCAAACACATTTACAAGGATAACAGAAGCAGGAACAAGTACATTTCTTTACTGGAAATTTAAGGATAATAATTACGTAGATAATAGCGTAGTAAATAATCTTACAAGTGATTTTAATGGAAATGTTACGCTTACTGCTGTATGGGACGATACCCCGGTTATTACAGCACAGGACAGATATTTCACGGTTGATGACAGCCAGTCAGGAAAGATAACACTTGAAGAGCTTCTAAGCACGGCAAAGGTAACTGATGACAGGGATGCTGACATTACAGACAAGCTTACAGTAAAGAATTACCACCCGGAGAATTACACACAGTTCAAGACAGATGGAGCGGTAAAGATTGTATATACAGTAACAGATAACAGCGGCAATAAAGCAGAGGTTTCTGTTATGGCATATATAGTAGATACAACGGCAGTTGAGGAAGAAAAGAATACCTATGTACGTTTCATTGGACCGGATTATTATCAGGAGTCATATGAGAACGGCGGGCTTGAGGACAACAGTATATGGAGAAATGATCCTGAATATGCCGCAGTCCTTGAAAGGGCAATGAGAAACAGGCTCAGTATGACATACAGCTATAATGAAGCACAATTCTTTAACGTACCTATAAAAGCAAAGAAAGCGGCAAGTGAATCAAGAGACCATCTCGTTGAGCAATGGGTATTTACAAAGGAAGATATAAAAGCTGTAAAAGAGTATGTAAATGAACACGGCATAGGCAATATAAAGGAACCAGATGCACTTGCCAATTTCCGCCTGCAGTTTGCACACTGTAAGAAGCAGTAACAAAAAATAAGATAGCAGCGATTGAAGGAATGGATATTAAGCAGTAAATGCTTTATATCGGTTCCTTTTTTATTGCCTTGTAAAATGTGACGGATTCCGTCACATAGGAAATTAAAACTCTATATGATGCGAGGACAGATAATGAAGAAAAAAGAAGCATTAAAGGTTGCGATTTACAGTTCATACGCAAGATTACCACCGGTAATGATGATGATAGTAACTTTAAATTAAGATGGATAGATGTGACGGAATCCGCCACATTTGAAAGGATTAATTATGATATATGAAAATAACCAGACATTTCCATTTGCAGCGTATGTTGCAAACCTTGGAAAATATACAGAAGGGGAACTTAAAGAAGAATTAGTGCGTTTTCCGACAACCAAAGAGCATATGGCAGATGTCCTTAAAAGAATAGGCATAGGTCAGAAAAGACCTGATGGTGCGCTCTATGAAGAAGTCTTTGTTACAGGCTATGAGTGCAATGTAAGCAGTCTGTCCGGGTATCTGACAGAATATACCAATCTGAATGAACTTAATTATCTTGCAGAAAAGATAGATAAGATAGAAGACGGCAGCAAAGAAAAATTTGAGGCACTGCTGGAAGAAGGTGACAGCATACATAATGCCAAAGATGTAATTAATCTCACAGATAATCTTAACAACTATAATCTTATAAATGCAAAGTCAGAAGAAGATCTGGGTATATATATTATTCATGATGTAGAAGAAAGAGAAATTCCTGAATGGCTTAATGATTATATTGATTACGAAGGTTATGGCAGGGATTATGCAATCAATGAAGGAGCAACACTCACGTCGAAAGGCTATGTATACAGCACAGGTTATGACACAGAGTATTACAAAGCGGCAGATGATATTCCACAGGAAAGCCTTGTAACAGGATTTAATGAGGAAAAGACAGAAAAAATGGAACTGGAAGCTCCAGAAGAAGCACCAAGAATGTAAAGGAGAAGATTTATGGATAACAGATTAAAAGAAAAAAATAACAGGCAGACAAACACAGATGAGCAGAATAAAAGAGTAATCAGGTATGCTGATTATATTTCAGCAATGAAAAAGAAAGGTACTAAAGATGAAAGACAGTAGAAATAATGTGACGGAATCCGTCACATCTGAAATCGGGATATTGGAGGATAACTTTAAAGAATTTGATAAAAATATGCAGGCAGAACAAAAAGAGCCTGATATATATTCAGCAAAGCTTCCAATAATTATTGAAGAACTGCGTTCACAGGATAAGCAGGTAGTAAGTGAAGATGAGTGGTGCAAGTATACAGCACTTGCCAGTGTTCCGGTTGCAGGTGCTGTATATATGCTTCTACAGGGTGCTGAAAAGAATCTTAATAAGAAGAATTACTGTCTTGCAGCATTTAAGACTAATCTTGTATATACAGCTGTGTTTATCATAATAGCATTAATTCTAATCTTTACAGGAAGATACATAGGAAAAAACAGTGTAAGTTCTGAAAAGGCTGTTGTATCAGATGAAAGAAATATTGACGATGATATGCACGAAGACATAACAAATGTTTCAGAGCGTAATTCAGTAAGCGGTTCTGACACGATAAAACAATCAGATTATTACACATACAATGAAAGCTTAAGGACACTTGATTTTATGCTTGACGGAGTGGAGTTTTCATATCCGGTAACGGCAAAGCAGATTAAGGCTGCCGGCTTTACTTATATGGCACAGGCTGCACAGCCTCATTCACAGTCAGTTATGTCATCTTACAGCAGCCAGCAGGGAACAAAGGCGGCATTGACAGTTACACTGTCAGATACAGATAAGGGCGATATTAAGTGCAGTGAAATGCAGGTTAATTTTTCCAGCAATACTGAATTTCTTGGACTTACGAATAAGTCCGGTATTGATAAGGTAAGAAGTGTATTTGCAGCGGCTGATAAGGAAGATATAACAGATTACAGCGACAGCACTAAGACAGGAAGCATTGTATATAGTGTCGGAATATTTAAGATATCTGTTTCGTTAAAGAATGGAACAGTATCGTCAGTAACAATTAAATAACAGATTTAAAAATTAATATAAGAGAAAACAGGAGGATTCATTATGAGAGGAATGAAAAGAGAAATAGGAGCAAAGAAAAAGAAAAGACTTGTGGCAGTGATAGTAATAGCTTTAATATTAGCAGTTATTTCATATTTTGCTGCAAAAGCCGGAATACCAAGATTTAAAGGACTGGTATTCTTTTCAGTATTCATTTTAATATCAGGCACAGGTGTGTATATGGTATCAAAGCAGCCAGACAATGATGATAGATATTAATTAAAGATAGGAGATAAAGATTATGTATCAGAATATAACAGATATGGCATTAAATGCCAAAGATAAAGCAAGAATTCAGATGATAACAAGGATAACCGCTATGGCAGTCATTGGGTTGTTTGTATTCGTTGTAATATATTATCCACAGGTATCAGCGTTAGCGGCAGATGCCGGTGAAGGAGCAGCACTTGTAAGTAATACTGTCGGCAAGGTGTATGATATTATGGCGGCTTTTGTAAGTTCGGTAGGTGCAATAATAGTTCTCTGGATGTTGTTTGAAATGGGAATGGCAGTACAGTCACAGGAAGGAACTATGCAGGCGAATGGTATTAAGAAAGTCGGTGGTGGTCTTGTAATGGTACTTGCGCCACAGCTTATAAGCGGACTTATCTAAGGAGCAGCTTATGGATATAATAATATCACCGGTGGCACTGGCTGCTCCGCAGTGGGTAATAGATTTGCTCCAGGGCGGAACGATATATGCACTTGCACAGCAGTTGTGGCAGTTTGTCATGAATATTGTTCTTGCACTTATGGGAATGAATGTGAGTGATTTTACTGCAGATGGAGCAGGTGCGTGGGAATATATAACAGATACTGTGTATCCGTTATTCTTAGGAATGGGCGCAGTTTTTCTGAATATGTTTTCTATGGCAGGTTTCTGCAAACAGGCAAGTAATTTGAAAGAAGGAATAACGATTGAGGCACTTATGGAATTGTTCATAAAGCTTGTAGCTGCAAATATGCTTATGCTAAACTGCCTTAACATAATGCAGGAATTTACATTATTTTCAGTAAAAGCTAGCGGGCTTCTTTTAGGCAGTGGCGGGATTCCGAGCGTTGTGGGAGATGATTACGATGTAGGCTTTACGCTTGCAATGTCGTCGTTAGGCCTTATATATCTTATTATGTCGGGCGTTTGCTCGATTACAATTCTGATAGAGGTAGCTGGAAGGTTTGTTAATCTCTTTATGCTTATGGGAGTTGCACCTGTGGCACTGTCAAGTCTTGCCGGAGGAAAGGGCTTTGAACAGTCAGCAGCGAGCTGGTTTAAAAGTTTTCTTACAAGTACATTACAGATTGTTGTAATAGCACTTATCATACAGCTTGCTTCAAGAATTAACTGGAGCATAACGGCGGCGATGGATGCTGGAGGACTGTCTTCGTGGTTCAATGGGGCTGTAGGAGTAATAGCTTCGCTTATATTCATGCCGCTACTAACATCGTGTGTAAAGCAGTCAGATAATTTCTTAAGACGTGCATTTGCATTAGGATAAGAAGGTGCAGGCTTAAAACGTGACGGAATCCGTCACAATGCACAGCAGATAATATTAAATAAAATGGTTCGGAATATAGAACACATACAAATAAGTAATAATAAGTATCAAGGAGTCACGGATAACATTATATGCTGGAATTTAACGGCATATAAGGTATCTGTGACTTTTTTGATGGAAAGGAAATAATGGGAGGAAACAATCTTAAGATAGATATTAATAAAGATTTTTTAAAAGAGTACAAGAATGACTTTTACAAAGGGTTTTCAGTCACTGATATTGTACATATCCTTGCAGGACTGTCAGTATCAGCAGTCATTATGACTATAGCTGTTATGGTATTTAAGATGGATGTGGTATTTGCAGTATACATATCTGTGCCGTTTGCTGCACCATTTATCCTTGCAGGTATATATAAATACCAGGAATATTTAAGTCCTAAAGAATATGTTTTAGAAAGACAGTGCACGCAGAGCATTTCAAGAATACATTATGAAACTGATGAGCCTGATGTATCACGTTATTTTACGATGCATCGTTCTGTACAGAAACAGGGCAGTATGAATAGTGTATTGGAAATAATAAGAAAGAAGGTGGGATAATGGCACTGCTATTTAACGCAACTAAGAAATTTCAGGATAGTGTAGTATTAACAAGTCCTTCGCATTCTGGCAAGTATCCACAAAATACAAGAGATGCATTATATATCCACAAAGCTAATAAGAGTGGGATATTCCAGATTGAAAAGAATGGTGCAAGAAAGCTGTATGACAGATGTTACGCATTTGCAGATATTAATTATATCAATCAGGACAGAGACGACAAAATCAAGATTCTGGAGAAGCTGATGGATTTTTTTAAGTCAATGCAGCTGTCTTTCAAAATTACGATTGTAAATGAATATCAGGATATGAATCAATTCATAGATGACATTTTCGTAAATAAAAATGATGATGAATATCCGGTCATAGCTTCAGGGATAAGGGAATGGATAGATGAGAAAAAAGAAGAAGCAAGAATATATGATGTGAAGCGCATACTGCTTCTTACACTGACAGTAAAAAGCAGTTCATATGATGAAGCAAGAAGTTATTTTCTTGGAATGGATATAGAGATAGAAAGAGCATTTGCAGCATTTAAAAGTAAGATTGTTCCACTTAATGGAGAGCAGAGACTGGAAATAATCGACAGATTCTTTTATAAGGAAGAGGCTGGAGCACCTTACAGCTTTGAAGGTGATGCATTATATGATGTCATTCCTGTATCAATAGATAATTATAAGGACTTTATGATATTCAATAAGAACCAGTATGTTTCTGTATTATTCGCAAGAAGATTTAACACATCAGTAGATGCCAATAAAGCAATATATACACTGTCTAACAGAGAATATCCTTCCTTCATAACAATAGATTACGCCCCTGTGGCACACGATGTGACTAATAATGCATTAAAGAGCATGTTCGGCAATAATGAAAGGGCAATAGCGCAGGAAGCAGATGCAAAGAAGAATAATAATCAGGCTGTTACGGGAATTTCTTATGCCAAGAAAAAGAAAAGACGGGAACTTGAGCGTTATATAGATCAGGTTGAAGATGATTCTGAAGAGTGTATTATGGCAGATCTTATTATAACAGTAACGGCAGAAAATGAAGATGAGCTTGTAAGAAGAATAGAAGCTTTGCAGGCACAGTCGAAAAAACTTGGGATAACACTTGATACATACAATCAGGTGCAGCTTAAGGCATTCAATACAGCACTGCCTACGGGGTGCAGACAGGTTAAGAAAATGCGTCCATTTCTTGCAAGTTCCCTTGTAGCCATGCAGCCATTCTATTCAAAAAATCTTGTAGAAAAGGGCGGAATATTCTACGGAACAGATACAACAACACAGCAGCTTGTATTTGCTAACAGAAAGAAGCTCGATTCACCTCATGGTGTAGTTATTGGCAATACAGGTTCTGGCAAGTCAATGTTCATAAAAATGACGGAAATATCACAGGTGCTGTTATCAAGCGATGATGATATCCAGATAATAGACCCGCAGAATGAAACACAGTTCATATGTTCACTGTATGGTGGTAAGTTCCTTGATATGACCCCAAGGGGTGACATACATATCAATCCTATGGAGATACCTTTAAGCGTATTTGAGAGTAAATCAGAAAAGGTAAGACATACATTCATATCATCTGTCACTGGATGGGCGAACAGCTTTACAGAGGCTGTCATGAAGAATATGGCATATACAGCAGAACACAAAGCATTTATGACAGATGCAGTTGCCAAGGTGTATGACAGGACATTTACAGCAAAGAAACTTGTACAGCCGACAATAAAAGATGTAAGGAATGAGCTTATAAAAATGGAAGAAGAGTCTGGATATGATGTGGATAAACGTATTATTCATATGATGACTAATTCCCTTAAGCCTTTTACTGAAGGAATATATGATATGTTTGCATATCCATCTGATATAGATATAAGCAGTGAAAGGCTTGTATCATTCGGACTTAATAACATATCGGACGATATCTGGCAGCCAGTGATGACTACAATTATGTTCTTTCTGACTAACAGAATTGAATTTAACCAGGAATTACAGAGGGCAACAAGATTTATAGTTGATGAATGCCAGTATGTAACTGAGAGTATATCTACTGGAAATATTCTTCTTAAAGCAGTGCTTACTTACCGTAAATTTGGCGGCATTTGCACAATGGCATTCCAGAATTTTGCACGTGTTGTAATGAGTGAAGATTTAAGAGATATGCTTGCAAACTGCGGATATAAGATGTTTTTCAAACAGGAAGGCACTGATGCTGGTGCGTTATCAAAGATACAGAGTTTAACGGATATAGAGTATGAAGCATTATCTAACGATACTAAAGGCAGAAGCGTTATGGTGTGGAATGGGAAGGTAATACTCCTTGATGCCTTTATGAAAAATACTAATCCGCTGTACGAGTCGTTTTCAACAAATTTTCATGAAAAGGCTGCAAATAAACTTAATAATGCAGGACAGAAAGAGTAATATATATGGCTGTAAAGTTATCAGGAAAAAGTATTGGTCTTAGTAATAAAGGCATAGGAAGAAGAAAGAATTATATCGAAAATCCGGTAGATGATGTAATAAAAGCTTCAGGGATAAGAATTAAAAGCTACGACAGCAGGCAGATAGCTTTAAGAAGATATATATCAAGGGAAGATGAGCTGCTCTTTAATGAACTGCCGGAGACACAAAGAAGAAAGCTTTTAGAGGAATTTGTTCAGACAAAAGAGTATTCAGAGCTTGTAAACGTGGCAGAGCAGTATAGAAAAGAAAATGATTTTGTATATGACAGCATTACGTCTGATCATAATATAAAAAAGAAAAATGGCGCTGGCTATATGTATTCATATAACAGCATATCGTTAAGTGGAGACAGTCATTTATCATTATCACAGGAAGAAATATCACAAGAGACATTATCAGAAGCTGGTAGTTATTATAATGATGAGGTATATCAGGAAGTCACAGATGTTTCGTATAAGAAGTCAGATGTATCTGAACCGCAGTATACAGGAAGCGGGGCAGTCCAGGAAGAACAGATAACAGAAGCCACATCAGAGGATACTAATGCAGGTATAGCAGTTCCGGAAGATAAAAAGCGTATAAGCAGGATAAAATTATCAGCGGAAGAAGAAAATAAAAGCCGGAAGCCAGAAAAAACTTTTGGCTATTATGACAATATCACAAAGGCAGATGATACAGCTGCAAAAGCCGCATCTGAACAGACAGACAAACTTACAGAAGCTTCCATTACAGCTTCTTGTGGCGGAACATCTGAAATAGTAAAAGCTGCAGGACAGGCAGCTAAAAAATATGCAGATATGATTAAGCAGGCAACAGGAGATGACGGGCCAGGTGAAAGTGCTGCAGTAACTAATACTTCAGGTGAAACTAATTTCCATCCTGAAGAAAAGGGATTTATTAAAAGTGCGGCTGCAATAATTATGACAGCAGCTACAGCGGTTCTTACATATCTTGGCTCTGCACTTATGCCTGTGATAGCATTGATACTATGTGTAGTTGTTATAGCGACAGTTCTGGTGTCGGTAATAAGTTCAGTTGCAGGCGTTATAACTAATACAGTTAATAAAGTGTCCTCAGGAATCAGGACATACCTTCTCTCAGAAAATACTATAAGCTATTCAGATGATCTAAGGGAAGCTGCAACTGATAATGAGATACTTAATTATGTGAATTACTTAATAGCAATAATGGAAGTCGAGTCACACGGTAATGGCAATGACCCAATGCAGTCAAGCGAATCTGCAGGTCTGCCACCGGGAAGTTTTACAGACCCTAAAGATTCAATCCGGCAGGGAGCTTATTATTTTGCAGGCTGTCTTAGTCTTGCAAATGAGAATGGATGTGACCTGATGACAGCAGTTCAGGCTTACAATTATGGAACGGGCTTTATTAACTATGTAGCAGATAACGGCGGACAGTATACGCTGGAATTAGCTATCAGTTTTGCAGAAAAATATAGTGGTGGAATTCAAGTGGATTACAGTAATTCTATAGCAGTGGATTACAATGGCGGCTGGAGATACGCTTATGGAAATATGTTCTATGCACAGCTTGTTAATCAGTATATATACAGTTATAAAGATGAAGCTGTACAGAAAATAGTTGATGAAGCTATGAAATATTATGGCTGGGAATATAGCTGGGGCGGCAGTAATCCCGAAGAAGGCTTTGACTGTTCTGGGCTTGTACAGTGGTGTTATTTACAGGCTGGCATAGAACTTCCAAGAACATCAAGAGAGCAATATGATTGGTGTGAAGAAATATCAGTTGATGATATTGTTCCAGGCGATCTGCTGTTCTATCAGAATGAATCATCTGGTGGTGAGATTGGACACGTTGCAATCTATATTGGTGATGGTAAAGTGTATGAGGCAGGAGACCCGATTGGAGTATATGACAATAATGATAACTGGCATCAGGAAAATTTGCTTTATGCAGGACGCATAATACATTTTGAGCCGCAGGAAAATATTGATGAGTAATATCAGGAAATATAAAAATAACATTTATAAAATTGAAAGTTAAATGTGACGGAATCCGTCACAGAAAATTAGATTTTACAGGAAGGAAATTAGAAATGATGGAATTGGTTTTGAATAAAATAGATATGGAATATGAATTTTACTTTATGGATATGATGAAGAGCACGAAAGAAAATATTTTTGCGAAGAGCAAAGAAATAGAATTGAAGAAAGCAATTGTGCTTTTCTTAAAAAGGAATGTACATAGCAATAAAGAGATAAAGTTAATCAGGATGACTACAACTAACAATCTGATAGATGAATTCTACAGATATGTGACAGACCACGAGGATATAGACAGAGAAGAAGCAATGAATAAATATCTGATGAATTATATAGAATAATCATTTGTCAGAAATTGATTTTTGTTTTTTCAATTTCTTAATAAATAAATTACAGAAATTCAAAAGTGAATTACAGAAAATATAAAAATCCATCAGCATTTTATTAAAATCTGCTGATGGATTTTTTGCGGAAGGCAGGTGGAATTTTATGAATTCAAAAATTGACAGTAGAAAAAGCAGGTGTGGAGATTGTAAAAACCTGTGTGGTGTTTTTGCAAAAAGGGGTATTAGGGCACTCCCTAACAAGTCAGCAAGTCACTTTTTAAGTGGTGTTTTTGTATTACAAAATGCGTATCTTGCAAATACATAACAGAAGGAATGGAAGAAAAAGTGCATCACAGGACAAAAAGTGCATCACAACTGCCACAAGCAGGTAAATACTGATGATGCACAATGATGCAGAGTGCATCACATATAAAAGGGAATGTGATGCAAGATGCACTTTTGCATCACTAAAAATGAAGAATATGCCTCATAGTGATGCACATTAAAAAATATCAAAATAAGAATAGGAGTGTGAAGAAAAATGTCATTGACAGTACGAATATCTGACGAGATAGGCGAAGAAATCAAAATGATAAAACCAGATGATATGAGTTTTAGCAAAGCAGCAGAAACAATTCTACGTCTTGCGGTTAAAGCATTATATGCAGACGGAAATGACAGCGGTGATAATGCTTCATCAGATAATAGCAATGAAAGTTTTCAGGAAAGGTTAAAGAGAATTTCTGAATTTATTTTGTCAAAAATGGATGAGGAAGATTATCAAAATGATATTGCGAAAGATGAACAAAAAGATTTTGAAAATCTGAAAGATGAGAATTCAAAAATACATATCCAGAAATTAGAAAATGAAATTCAGGATTTTAAAAATTCAGAAGAACATTTTTTGAAAATTGAAAATGAACTTTCTGAAATTTCAAAAATGATTTTGGAAAACCAGAAAGAGGTTCTTGAAAATTTAAAATTCAGTGATGATGATTTCCCAGGCGCAGATGTAGACTATACAACATTAGTCACAGCGCAGAAGGAAGAATATTATGTGATTTCAGCTGACAGGATAGAGTATCCCCTGATTCTCAGGGATGATATAACCCCCTGGCGCTGGATGAAGTGGAGAATTAAGGATGACTGTAAAACTGCAACACTGGAATTTACTTCTAATATTATAGCAGTAGCAGATTTTCTCCATCAAAAAATTATGATTGTAAATCCTATGGAGATGCAGGTGTGGTATCCACAACAGTCAGACAGTCTTGAAAGACTTATGCTGATATGTGAAAGAAGAGTGCTTAAAACTTTTAGAGATGAATTACCGCTATGGTTACAAAATGGAATACAGCGTACGCACGATGTGAATTACAATGAACAATTATATGCTGAACAAAAAAGAATAAATGCAGAGAGAAAGAAGAGAGGTTTATATGAGTTTGAGTGTTTCAGATTTTGATTTAAAAATAGGGAGAGTAGAAAAAGAAATTGATACATTGAATGAGAAGATTAACAAAAAGAAAAAAGAGATTGCCGTCCTTAAAAAGCAAAGACACGCACAGGAGCTTAAAGAACGTACAAAGAGAAATGAAGAAATAATATCAGCTCTTGAAGAAAAACTTGGAAGTGGAATTTCTCAGGATATGATTAATAAATTTATAGAGTTTCAGAAGCTGAATTCTGAAGCTGGTATAGGAAATGAAAATATTATAAGTTCCAATAATGAGAATTGTGAAGCTGGAAATTCCAATTCTTATAACCAGCATAGTGGAAATACAGAGAATTCTTATTTCTAAGGCGGTGATCGAATGAAAAGAAATAAGAGTCCTGATGGATATAGAAACAAAATACTGCAGGTCAGACTTACAGAAGTTGAGAATGCAGCATTTCAAATATTATATGAAAAAGCAAAAATAAATAATGAGGGACTGCTGGTGAGTGATTTCATTCGCCAGCAGCTTTTATATGAAAGTAATGATAAAAGACTTAAAGAGATTTTTAATGAAATAAGAAAAATTCGTACAGAGTTTCATCAGTCGCTTGTTGCTTTAAGATGTCTGGAAGATAATGCTTCAAAAGAATATTTCAATGAAGTAATAACTGGTATTGAAAATAAGATTGATACTTTGAAAAATGAAATGGAGATGATGAGCGATGGCAACAACGATTTTAAAGAACATTAAGGAAGCTAAAAACAGAAAGCCCTCACAACATTTACAGAATGCAATAAGCTATATTATGAACCCTGAAAAAACTGAAAATGGGCTTTGGGTAGGCAGCAACTGCGGTATAACTGCGCAAGAAATATATTCATCAATGATGACGACAAAAAATGAATTCAATAAAACTTGGGGACGGCAAGGGTATCATTTTGTAATATCCTTCCGTCCCGGAGAAGCTGATGAGCGCACCTGTTATAGTGTAGGTAAAGAGTTCTGCGAAAAATATTTAGGTGAGGGATACGAATATGTCTATGCTGTACATAACGATCACGCACATATGCACTGTCATATTGTGTTCAATTCAGTTGGAAGATATGATGGTACTAAATACAGATACGTAAATGGCGACTGGGAGAAATATATACAGCCGGTAACAGACGAAATTACTGAAAAGTATGGATTATCACGGCTGGAATATGACAAGAGTGATAAGCGTGTCGGCCGCTCCTATGCAGAACATACTGCAATAAAATCAGACAGATTTACCTGGAAGAATATTATCCGACTTGATATTGATATGGCAGTTTCTAATTCTGATAACATTGCGGAGTATTTTTCAGAAATGGAGCGGATGGGATATAAGATAAGATTAGGGCAGTCTGCCAAACACGGAGCATATGCAGCATACCACCACCCGGCAATGAAAGAGGTGCAGGGAAGAACATCAAAAGCTGCGAGACGTGATTATATTTTAGGCGAGGATTACACTATAGCAGGTATTAAAAAGCGTCTTGCCGAAAAGAAAGAGAATGGTTATTACATACCACCGGATAAAATTTATGTAAAGCAGTCGCTTAATGCAATCAGTGAACATAAGCAACAGTCACGTTTTCAGGCTTGTGCTGTAGTACGGTACCAGCACGCAAGGCAGTACCATTATTTTAATTTACAGCTTAAAGACCAGATACAGGTAAGAAAAGATTTATTAGAGATAGATAAGTTAAGAGATGAATGTAACTATATTCTTGATAACAATATAACAGATCCTGATATTGCAAAGCAGAGGCTTGAAGAAATTGCTAAAGAGATAAGAGAGATAAAAGCAGCGGCCGATGATAGTTTGTTAGCAGATAATATATACACTGATGAAGAACTAAAGGCAAGAGAAGAATATTTTGCACTTTATAACAAACTTATGTCAGCTGGAAGTGATATGACAGATGAAGAATATGAGCAGCTATCTGATGAACTTGAACTATATGAAGAAAATTATAAGTCTGCCCTGGCCGCACCGCAGAGACGGACGTATTCACAGTATCAGGACCAGCTTGATGCGTTATATGAAGAAAAAAGAATATTAAAACGTATTTTGAAAAATAAAGATGTATATGAGAATGTGACGGAATCCGTCACGTTTAAAGTAAAAAATACACCGGAAGAAAATATTGATAAGAAAAAAGCTGATATTAAAAGCAAATAAAGACAAGAGAGGTATAACATATGGAACAGATATTAATAGTTGGCGATGATACAGATGTCAATGTAGCAGATGAGAGACAGGAAGTGAATACAGATAGTAAAAGCTCTTTTGACAGTAAATATGTCAAAGAGATAATGGATTATCTGTGTAAATTATATGGAATTGACAGGATAGATATAGACAGCATTATTAACAGCAGCCTTGATAATTCTATTGCAGCAAGATATGTAATAACCGCAATAACAACATTAAGAAACAGCAGCAACATTAAAGAAGCTTTTAAAGCACCGGAGAATAATATGGCAGATTCCATGGCAAATGCTGTGATGAATGTATATGCTGATAATGATGAACTAAACCAGAAGATTAATGATGCCAGCAACAAAGTGGAAAAATTAAAAGATACCAATGATGATATAAAGCAGATGTTTGAGAAAGAGATTAAAGCTGCCTTTGAAAGAGAAAAGGCAGCTAATAAATCTCTTATTGAACAGTATAAGATTTCGTTAGAGGCTAAAGACAAGACATATACGCTTATTATGCGTAACAATAATGATTTAAAGAAAGAGAATAAGGAGCTGAAAGAAAAGGCTGATGAATTGAAGCTTAAGAATGATGAGCTAAAAGCTATGCTTGCCTTACATAACAATAAAGATAATGATGCTGGTTCTGTAAGAGCTGGTGAAACCAATCCGTTTTGCATAAACTTTTTTGATTATTTCAGCAGGAAAAACAGCAAAAAAGCCGCTAATAATATGTTAGATACGTTTATTAATGATATATTATCAAACGATCATTTTTCAAAAGTACAGAAAGATTATTTAATGGATTGTATTGAAAGTGATATGTCTTATGAAGAGATTAAAAGAATTGCAAAGCCGGAAATTGATGTTGAAATGATGAAGCGTCTTGTGCGATATTACAATAATAATAGTAAACTGACTCCTAGAAATTGAGGAGCCAGTTTGCTGATAAATATATTATCTGTTCTTCAGATGATCGCAAATAAAATTTGCAATTATACTTGCGATAACAGATAATATAATATTATTAATATTTTCCATAATCTTTCCTCCTATTATTTTTTATAGTAGATTATTTATCTGTTTGATAAATAATCTTTATAATATGAATAATGTAAAAGCATTTTTTTTACGGTGAAAAAACATATAAAATATCAAAAAAAATATAATATTTTTTAAAAAATATAAAACTGGCACTAGATGTCACTAATTAAGCGTGCTATAATATACTTGCGTGAAAAGGATTTGAGACAGATGTAAAAATCTGTTTCAAGTCCTTTTTTGTACCCTAAATGAATAAATGTGACGGAATCCGTCACAAATACAGGAGGATTTATTAATGGTAAAGAAAAATGAAGTAAGACGATTGTTTGAAACAGGAGCGGTAAAGGGCTATCTTCCATCCGATATGTCAGCACTGGAAATCCGTATTAATAATATGGGTGACTACACTGGAGCAGTATTTATTGACCCAATTAAAAAGGAAACAGGCAAGCCTATACCAATTCTTAATCTTGATGCTTTGTATGAAAGTGTTAAAAATTCCGAGGATATTATAGAGGCAGGTGTAAGGTCAGCAGGCATAGTACAGGATTTCTTAAAGAATACATATGTACCTAATATTGATTTTTCAAGTCTGCCAGAGCTTATGAAGGATTTTAATAAGATAAGCGACAGGCTATATCTTTCGGCTGTGTCACCATCATACAACAATGAAAATGCAGCACTGTTTAAAGTTAAGGGAATGCGTTTTGTTCCAAAGCTTCTATTGGCTCAGGATGGTAATGACAGTATGGTGGCACCGCTTCCCAAAAGTTCAGTTAAGGATATGGGATTGACAGAAGATGAATTTTTTAAAAAAGTATGTGAAAATACTAAAAATGTACTTGAACCTGAAATTAGAAATTTATCTGATGTTTTACAAAACATACAACCAGATACTGCCTCAGAAGCTATGGATATGTCAATGTTTGCCGTAACATCAAAGAATAAGATGAAAGGTGCAGCTTCACTTGTTCTTGATGATGCTGTGTTAAGCCAGGTTGCTGCCAGATATAATAATGCTAATTATTTTATAATTCCTTCATCAATAAGCGAAGTAATAACAATGCCTGTTAATGAATTTACGCCTGAAACGGCAGAAAGCATAGCAATGCTTACGCAGATGGTTGAAGAGGTTAATAATACACAGGTAGCTAATGATGAAATACTGTCATATGATGTATATCATTATGATTCACAGAGGCATAATCTGGATAAAGCTACAGATTATTGTATAAATAAGCAGTTAGATGAAGCACAGAAGGCTCTTCCAAGAGCTGATGAAGAGCTTAATGAACAAATTAATAATAATATAAAGATGTAAAGTGGTACTTTCCAAAAGGGAGTATCACTTTTTATTATGTGACGGAATCCGTCACACTGAAAGGAGTGAGCATACAATGACCATTAACAATAATCAGTATGGAAAAATTATTGAAAGGCTAAGAAGTGAACACGGCATATCACAGGATACGCTTGCAAACATTCTTCTTATCAATACAGATACATTGCAAGCTGTTGAGAAAGGAACAGTGCAGCTGTCAGACAGCCAGTTAAGTATGTGTGCCAATATATTTGATGTCTCAAAATTTGCTTTAGAAAATGGAGAAATAAGACCAAGAATAAAGCGTGCAGAATTACAGTTCAATCTTGATAAGCTGCTTGAACAGTATAATGAAGCAGTTAAAAGCCAGTCATATATGTTGGAAGCAATACAGCAAGCTGCACCGCCAGAAAGATATGAGGCAAAGTATTCTGAATTGCAGGAGTATTACATACATGGATATTTTGTCTATGATACATTGACTGAGGATTTTGTCAGGGATAAAGATAATTTTCCTGTAAAATATGACACCGCAAAAGAAGCATTAGATGCTGCAAGGCAGATGGATGAATTATACAAAAATGCTACGCAGGATAAAACCGTGTTAGCAGATAATGAGAATAAAGACGTAAATGTGACGGAATCAGTCACACAGCAGGAAATCGTCTCAACAATAAATAACCTTGAATATGATGACGAAGGCTATCTTCATTTCACAGTTGAAACTGATGGATATGAACTTGAAGGATTGTTCCGGGTAAATGATCCACAGAATGGCAAGAGTATGGAACTTGTAAGTATAGATTATGGCTATTTGCATCCTGAAATTTCTAAGCAGTGGAATCAGATAGAAGAACATCTGAAAAATGAATCTGTGCAGTATCTGGAAAAACAGAATATCGAAAACAATATAAGTGAAGATTACGCTGAAACAGCTTTTAGAATGTAACAATCAGTGACGAATTCCGTCACATTCAAAATAATAATGAAAGAGTGATGAAAATGAATATAACAGATGGAATATATACAGATTTCCGGAAACTTGAACAGGGCGTTAAACTGTATATGAAAATATCACAGCCTATAGCTTATGCAACACTTAAGTTAGTACAGTTTCTTGCAAGAGCTGTTAAAGAAAAATATTTCAGCCAGGATATGGTCGAAAATTTTGCTAAATTTATGAAGACAACGAATGGTGAATTCAGTATATACAGAATGCCTTATGTGTCAGATATAACAAGAGAAAATGCTATAGAAAATGCCAAAAATTATCTTGATAATGCAGGAATTAAATACTGCGTAATGGATTCAGTTAATGATAAGGATAATGCCCTGCATATAAGCGTTGCACGAAAAGATGAGCAGAAGTTCAATGTTATGTTTACAGATTATCTTAAAGAGCAGCTTTCCGGTGGTGAAAAGAATGCAGACGATCTTGTCAATCTTACGGATGGAAAGACAACAATTATATCTATTCCGGATGCTTCGCTTGACATAATGAAAAATGCACTCACGGAAGTTAATGTGAATTTTGCTGAACTTCCTGATCTTGTGCCTGATGATGGAGAGAAGCAGTTAAGAATTGCAAGTGCAGATCTCAATGTGACAAAACAGTGTTATGAAGCATACAGACGTTCTTTAATGAAGAATAAACCGGAAGAAGCAGCTGCTGAGATGAAAGTGTTTAGTGAAGAAGATTACACTGATGGGGCAAAGGAAACAACAGAACAGTATATGAAGAACTCTGTTTCTGATGAGCTGAAAGAAAAGCTGCAAAAATATGAAAAGTTTGATGCTGATGAAATGGAAAGAGAACTTATGAAATGGGATACGGTAATAAAGGACTCAAAAGGTTTTGAATGCCAGGCATTAAGAAGCAATATGGCATATTCTGAAATTTCCATAGACTGGAAAACACTGATTAATGATAACCCAATAAATAATCAGATGGAGCGGAAATTTCCTAAGTTTATTTTTTCTACAATCCCAGGCACACAAGGACAGCAGATAGTTATGCTTCCTAAAAACCAGGTATTTAAGGTGGAAAATGAGGAGCGGTATATAGCATTTGTCAATAACCAGAAGAAGGTGCGGGCCTATAATATCAATGGGAATAAATTAGAATTCGATCCGGGCGAGACATATCCGACAGGAAAAGACCTGCTCAAGAAATTTGATGTTAAAGAAGCAAATCCAGAGCAGACAGCAAAAGCAATTGCAGAGAAAGTTATTCCTAAGGCAGCACCAGTTAAATAATTTGTAAATATTAATATGGGTATATGTGACGGAATCCGTCACATCAACAGCTAAAAGCAGGCATTAAGTTGTCTGCTTTTTTGATATTTAAAAATCAAGGAGCAGTTATGGATAAAATAAAAGAAATAGAATTAAAGGATATTAAGAAATTAGTAAAAGATATGCGTGATAATACGATTATTTCAGTTGACCTTACACCGCTTACAGAAGACACAGATGTGACGGAATCCGTCACAAGAAAAGGAGGTGGCAGTGTTGGCAGAGATTAATCATTATTTATCAGATGATGAAGCATTCAAGCTTGATACAGTATCTGTAAGGCTTGTAAAGACAAGGGAATCCATTACATCAGAAGAACCGCTTTCATCACCGGATGCGGTCGTAAGGGCATTAGCTAAAGAAATGTCTGATTATGACAGGGAAGTTATAGGTGTAATTAATTTCAATGCAAAAATGCAGCCTATAAATGTTAATTTTGTATCAGCGGGTACGCTGAACTATTCGGTTGCCCATCCAAGGGAAATACTTAAATCAGCCATATTGTCAAATGCCTCATCAATGATAATGATACATAACCATCCAAGCCAGGATACAACACCAAGTGAGGCAGATGTAATGATAACTGACAGAATGTCACAGCTGTGTGAGCTTGCAGGAATTCCACTTGTTGATCACATTATAGTTGGTGGTGATGGAAAAGAATATTTCAGCTTTGCAGAAAAGAAAGCAATGCCTGTTGCAGATGCACATTATGAAAAGAACTATATGAATATCCATTTTCCGCAGGTGGCAGAAAGACGTAATTATGTAACTGTAAGTGAGAATAAGACTGCATATAAAAGTGCAAAAAGCACACAGAATAAAATGAATGAAATACCACAGATGCTTGAAGAAGGAGTACACAAAGTATTTGAAAGCGATAATTATAAAAATTATCTCAATATAATGTCGAAGTTTCATAATTACAGTATTAATAACACTCTTCTCATAGCAAGGCAGAATCCTGACGCTACACTTGTTGCTGGTTTTAAATCCTGGGAAAAGAATTTTGGAAGGCACGTTAAAAAAGGCGAAAAGGGAATAAAGATACTTGCTCCTTCTCCGTATAAGAAAAAAGTACTAGTTGAGCTGGTTGACCCTGTGTCAAGGGAGATTATGCTTGATATAAATGGCAATCCAGTAAAAGAAGAAACGGAAGTGAATATGACAGCCTACAGAATAGTATCAGTGTTTGATGTAAGCCAGACTGAAGGGAATCCACTCCCGCAAATTGGTGTGGCAGAGCTTACGGGTAATGTTGATGAATATGAATTATTTGTTGAAGCCCTCAAGCAGAGCACATCAGTTCCAATCAGCTTTGAAAATATATCAGGTGCAGCAAAAGGGTATTATAATCCTGTGACAGCCAGCATAGCAGTAAAGGCGGGAATGCCAGAAAGCCAGACGGTAAAAACAATGATATACGAGATTGCCCATTCCATTCTTCATAATGATATATTGGATGAGGCTGAAAAAAAGGACAGGCAGACTAAAGAAGTTGAAGCTGAGAGTGTTGCTTATACAGTATGCCAGCATTTTGGCATAGATACATCTGATTATTCATTTGGATACATAGCAGGCTGGAGTTCCAGCAAAGAAACAGAGGAACTTAAACAGTCATTAGAGACAATACAGAAAACTGCATCAGGATTTATTAATGATATAGAGCGTATAATGCCGCAGCTGAAAAAAGATATGCAGCTTAAAGAAAATGTGACGGAATCCGTCACAGAGAATATTGATGAGCCAGAGATTGAATACACAGCAGGAATGAGAATGTAAAATAAGACAGTTTCTATACAAATAAAAGAAAAGAGTAAAGACAATGCTAAAAAATAGAAAGATTTCTTATAAAGTGTATCTGTATCTGTTAGCCGCAGTGCTTTTATTTAGTTTGTTTTTCGCCGGGGTATTCAGCTATGAAGATACCAATATGCTAAATATACCAGATAAGCTTACAGAGCTTGCAAAACACTTTTATGAATATAAGCGGTACTTCAATAAGTACACCTGGCAGTGTTTAGGCTGGGGCGTATGTGTGTGGGTGTTCCTTTGTTATTACATTATGGATAAAATGAGAAACTGGCAGTCGCACATTGCTTATGGTTCAGAGGACTGGGGCAATCCCAAAGACATAACTAAAAGAAGAGCAAATAATGATGAAAGTTTAAACAGAATTATATCTAAAAATTTAAAAATCGATACGCAGGGAGACGGAAAACCTTGTAATAACAATATGGTAGTGGTTGCCTCATCAGGAAAATTCAAAACAACATCAGTTGTTGTTCCTAATCTTTTAAACGGAGGAGCTAATAAGATGGTGCTCGATGTAAAAGTCGAGCTGATGAAAAAATATGGATTATATCTTATTGAAAGAGGATATACAATAAGATGCCTAAACCTTAAATATCCTAATTTATCAGACAGGTATAATCCTTTCGCTTACATAGAAACAGAGGAAGATATAATAAAGCTTATTGCCAATATTCAGAAATCACTCACACCTCCGGATGCACTGAAAAATGACCCGTTTTGGGACGATGGCGTTGCATTTTACCTTCAGGCAGTTTTTTTCTACGAATGGTGGTATGCGAAAAAAGAAGGACGTAAAGCGAAATTTAATAATGTATTAAAATTGGTAAATGATGAAGCAAAAAAAGACACATCGAAACCAGTTAAAAAAGGAGAACAACAACCTACAGTATTACAGACCAAAATGGATAAATTAGCAGAAGAAGATAGTCCAGACAATCCAGCCGTAAGAGATTATCGAAAACTTAAAGAGGGTGCAGCTGAAACAGTGCGCTCAATCATTATTATTACTAATGCAAAATTGAAACTCTGTGAAACAAAGGCACTCAAGCGTATATTTGAAGAGGATGATATGAAGCTTACAGAATTTGCTACAGGTGTTGGTGGTACACTTAAAAAGCCAACTAAGAATAAGCTTATAATATTCTTATGTGTAGATGATACAGACACATCATATAATTTTGTGTGTTCTATGCTGTATTCACAGGCTCTTACAATTCTTATGAGAATGGCAGATAATGACCTGGATGGTTCATTGCCAATACCTTTGGAATTATGGCTTGATGAATTCTACGCAGGTGCACGGCCGGCAGATTGTGCACAGCTGATGGGAGTTATACGTTCAAGAAATATCAGTATGATACCTATATTACAGTCAGTAAGTCAGTTAAAAGATTTATACCAGGGCGAAAAGGCGGAAATCATTCACGACAATGCACCTATATTTTGGTTTGGAGGCTGTGGACAAGGTGCTATCGAAACGCAGAAAGCCATATCTGAACTGCTGGGTAAGTCTACAGTAGATGTTGCCAGCGATGGCTACAATGGAAATAACAGAAGCAATAATTACCAGAAAACAGGAAGAGAGCTTATGACTCCAGCAGAAATCAAAAATATGGATAAGCATAACTGCATAGTTTTTCTTGAAGACGAAAGACCTATTTTCGACAGAAAGGCACTACCTTGGGAGGATAATCCGCTGTACGATCACGCAATGGAACTTAATAAAAAATCCGGTACAGGTGGTTATATTGTAGAACCTAAATCAATGATAGATCCGCATACCGGTGAATATGTGACTATTAAGAATTCTATTAATATAGAAGAGACATCTGAGCTTCCTGAGGGAGTAAAGCCGATAGATGTATTCGGTGATGAATTCCTGCATATGAATTTCACTTTAGAAGAGCCGACAGATGAACAGATAACAGATGAATTAAAAAGACTCTATAAATTAAAGAAGAATTCCGAAATGAAAGATAAAAAAAGAAAAGCTGCGGCTTCCAGAAAAAATGTGACGGATTCCGTCACACAGAAAGATGATAATATTCATTCAGATAAGATAGATGGAAATGATACATCAGTACAAATTCCTGACAGCATAGAGGACGGAATAATAAATTATTTCAGCAGAATGAATGAAAATCAGAGACACCTTATACAGACAGCCATAGAAAATGGTATGCAGGAATTATTAATAAGACGTATGTTTATTTTGCCTGAGGATAAAATGGAACAGTTATTCAATTCATATTTCAGCTGATTATATAAGACGATATGTATTATATAAATGCAGATATATAATTAACATTATGCAGTTGTATATAGCAGTTATCATTGTTGCACGTTAGTGATAACTGCTGTTATTTTAGAATTATATGTATTAGTGTATATATATATTAAATAATACATATATTGACACAAACCGACAACTGTAATAATATGAATTATATAAAATTTACATATTATATTTATAACCATCATAAAAGAGGGGTGATATTATGAAGGGTTATAGTCAGTTGAATTACCGTAAACGAATCCGTCTTGAAACATTATTCAGTCTTAAATTATCTAAATTTGAGATTGCTGCTAAAATGAATGTCTGCTTAAAAACAGTGTACAATGAGTGGAACAAAGGCAGATATTTACATACTAATTCTGATTTAACTACGGAATGGAGATATTCCGCTGATAAAGCACAGGGCATTACAGATATAAATGTATCAAACAGAGGGACTATGCCGAAGCTTCTTAAAGACAGGAAGCTTGCAAAAGAGATAGAAAATAATATATGTAATAACGGCTACAGTGTTGAAGTAACGATTAATGTTATGAAGCAGTCCGGCAGAATGAACATATATGGACAGTCTGTATGTACAAGGACAGTATATAATGCTATAGATAAAGGATATTTCACACACATAACTAATAAAGACCTGCCGATCAGGAGAAATAAAAAAATGCACAAGAAAAATGCTGTAAGAGTGCAGAAAAGAGACATCGCAGGTATGAGCATAGAGGATAGACCAGAAGATATACTGACAAGAGAGGAATTCGGTCACTGGGAAATGGATTCTGTCATTGGTTCGAGGGGAAAATCTAAAAATACACTGCTTACACTTTTTGAGCGAAAGACAAGACAGCCTATTATATACAAGCAGCCAGATAAGTCATCTGCAAGTGTAGTTGAAGCTCTTGATGATTTGGAAAAGAAATTAGGAGATAAATTTTATTTGATATTCAAAACTATTACCGTTGATAACGGAACTGAATTTGCTGACTGTGAAGGAATAGAACGCAGCTGCATATACCCTGGGAAGAAAAGAACACAGGTGTATTATTGTCATCCTTACTGTAGTAGCGAGAGAGGCTCTAATGAAAATGGCAATAGAATGATAAGAAGGAAAATTCCCAAAGGTACAAACTTTGATAATATGTCCAAAAAAGAAATAGCACAGGTACAGAAATGGCTGGAAAATTATCCGCGCCGTATGTTTGGCTATAAATCATCCAAACAATTGTATCTCGAGGAAATGAAGCTGTTAATCTGAATAAATGCAATTGAATAATAATTTTTAAAAGACTGACAAATGCCAGTCTTTTTGTGCTGTAATTCGATATGAATTTTACTGCAATACCAGTAGAATACAGACCTCAAGGCACATAATAAACTACATTTATAGTATACTAAAATGCAGTAAAAATACTGTGAAAATATTGTAAAAAAAGCTTGACATTTACAAAGCAAGTATGTAAAGTGTATTTTTATTGTACTTAATTATTACCATTAAAGAGTTGTGCAATTGTTTAGTAATGAGTGAAGAACAATAACTGATAATTAAATTTAACAGACAATAATGTATACAAAAATAAGTATTGACTAAAAATGTTTTTGAGTATATCATAATCTGTGAAAGATAATGAAAGCGCTTACATACGCTTTGGATACCATTTACTGGTTAAGAATGCGTAGTCCGGCAAAGCTGAGTGATACTGCGCTACAATAATGTTAAATATGGAATATCTTAATATTTTAATTAACACCGGGATATTTCATAGTCAGTGTCTACGCCCTGCGTGGAGCTGAGATGCCCTTAAAGTGGGCGGAATGGAGGAATAATATGCAGAGATTAAACAAGAGTATTACACATGCAGTTGACAGACCTGTAAAGGTTATGCAGT